>Ga0075421_100004648_pt1 | contig 16578 bp, 17 predicted proteins | sample SoiMetdeltSBSDD5_FD_75292 | JGI IMG/M metagenome (GOLD analysis project Ga0075421, IMG submission 75292) | Bulk soil microbial communities from a Populus tree surrounding site in Tennessee, USA - Soil MetaG P. deltoides SBSDD5 | ecosystem: Environmental > Terrestrial > Soil > Tree plantation...
CCGTCGACGCCGACGTCCAGCCAGAACTTCATCACCTGCCAGATCGCCTCGCGGACTTCGGGATTGTCGTAGTTCAGATCCGGCGGGTGATTGAAAAAGCGGTGCCAGTAATACGCTTTCGACACCGGATCCCAGGCCCAGTTGGAGAGCTCGGTGTCGACGAAAATGATGCGCACGCCGCCGTAGCGATCGTCGGTATCGCTCCAGACGTACCAGTCGCGGCGGGGATTGTCCCGGGAGCTGCGCGCCTCGACGAACCACGCGTGCTGGTCCGAGGTGTGGTTCAGGACCAGCTCGATGATGACGCGGAGACCGCGCGCGTGCGCCTGCTGCAGGAAGGCTTCGAAATCCGCGAGCGTGCCATAGCTGGGGTGGATGTTCGTGTAGTCGGAAATGTCGTAGCCATCGTCGCGGAAGGGCGACGGATACATGGGCTGGATCCACAGGCAGTCGACGCCAAGCACGGCGAGATGGTCCAGCTTGGATGTGAGACCGACGAAATCGCCGATGCCGTCACCGTTGCTGTCGGCGAAGGATTTGACGTGGAGCTGATAGAAGACGGCGTCCTTGTACCACAGCGTGTCCGCGGAGCGAGAAGTCGGCATAGGTCTCGAGAGATGCGCGGCGGCGCATTCTCGAGTGCGCGGCGCCGTTGACTCTAGACCCTATCGCAAAAAGGTCGCCTGATCTAATACAGCACAGATTCGAAGAACGCCTTCATCGCGGCCGCGTAGTACACCCCATACCTGGCGAACGTTGCCTTGGTGGTCTCGTCGGGCTTCCAGTCGAAGAACGCGTGACCAGCGCCGCCGACCTGAATGTACTCCGCGCGTTGTCCCGCCTTGACGAGCGCGTCGAGGAACTCCTGGGCATCGTCATGCAGGACCAGGCGATCGTTGGTGCCGCGGACCTGGAACTGCGGCACTGCCCGCTCTTTGGCGGCAGGGATGTGTTGCAGCGGAGCCACCGCCTGCTTCCACGACTCGTCTGCCGCTGGATCATCCGTATACACGTTGAGCCTGGCGCCGCGGAAGACGCCGTAACTCGGGGCCGCCGCCCTGATGGCCGACAGCATCTCCGTCCGAAGCTGCTCCAACGGCTTGCCCTTGGGCACATACGTGGGCATGAACTCGAACACGCCTGGAGTCTTGCCGAAACCCCGAGAGCCGATCATGTTCGGCATGAGGGCCGCGGCCGCCGACAGATGTCCACCGGCGCTGTCGCCCGTGACGCCCACTCTTGTCGGATCCCCGCCGTACTCCTTCGCGTGCTCCATGATGTGCGCGATGCCGCCGAACACATCTTCGATGAGGTTCGCCATCGTGGTGCTCGTCGGGTCGCCATCTTCCTTGCCGGCCCAACGGTAGTCGATCGAGAACACGACGAACCTACCGCCTTTGGTCAACTCCCTGGCCAGGCCACGCATGATGCCTTCGTCGTTCGCCACCCAGCCGCCGCCATGAACGATGACGATGACCGGCAGGTTCTTCGCGCCTTTGGGCGAATAGACGTCGTACTTCAACGGCTTGACGCCCGGTTTGGCAAAGACCACGTCATGCGTCACGTTGATGTGATTGACCGCTGCCTCCTGGATGAAGGACGCGCCGATGCGCTTGTCACGATCGATGGTGACGGCGAACTCGGGCGTCATCCCTTCGTGATACATCTGCCCGAACCGGCCGGGCACGGAGTACCAGGCCGAGTCCAGCGCGTAGCCGCGGTCCGGTGTGGTTCGTACGGTGACGACCGTGCCGGCGGGGTATTTGCCATCAGCCGGCAGAGGAGGCACGAGCTGCAGTGTTCCGTGAACAGGCGGTACGACCGCGACCGTGAAGGACGCCGGCTGCGCCTGGGCCGCCATGACCGACGCGGCTGAAACGGCGACAATCGTGAGAGCCTCGAGTACGGAGGTCATGGCCGCCATCCTTCATCGCGCCACGGGCAGGCGCAGCAATCGGTGGATATTCTCCCACGTGATCCTGCGAAACACGTCGGGGGTCGTCGCGCGCTGCAGCACGGTCAGCGTCTCACGTGCGACGCACTTGCCCGCCAGCCTCGCCGCGGCCGGATTGTTCCCCTGGCTCACGCCGCTGCCGCGGCCGTCAGCGCAGCCGCAGTCGCTGCCGAACAACAGCTTGTCCTGATGGCGGCGCAGGAAGTCGCGTGTGAAGTCGGCGTCGCGCGAGAGCAAATTGTTTCCGGAGTTCGCCGAGAGGTCGCCGAAGAGGTTCGGATAGTCGCCCAGCAACCGGTCGGTGACGCCGCCTCGCACGATCGGACCGGTTGGGTAGGCCGCCTCGTTCTGGTAACTCTTGCTCACGTTCGCCCAGAACGCGTCGGCGTGACCGATGAAGGTCGTTTTGGGAAAGGCCTTCAGGATGCCCTCGAAGGTCGTCGCGAACCCCGAGCTCCAGGTGCCTTCGTCCGGGAAATGATCGACTTCCTGGAAATGAATCAGGATCGGCACGCCCAAGTCGGCCGCGAGCGCGTATCCGCGACGCGCCTCGGGACTGTCGGCAGCGAAATGGTGCTTGATCTCGCCGAATCCTCGCGCGCCACTCTTGACCGCCTGGGTAAGCGTGTCGGCGTTCTCGGGCTTGGACACATCCGCGCTGACGAACCACGTGAACCGGTCCGGTGCGGCTGCCTGCACCGCGGCCACTTGCTCAACGGCCGCCACGCGCGTCAGCAAGTTCGCCTTGGCAATGCCGGCGCCGTCGAGGTGCGCGAGGTTGTCGGCGGGACGGCCGCGCATGTGGAAATGGAGGTCGTAGACCGGTGAGCCCCACTCGGTCTTCGGTGCGTCTTGAGTCCAGCGCGGCAGCACAACGGCTGCTGCGGCCTCGAGAAACGAACGACGGCTCACCATGATGGGGCTCCTTCGCGCGATCGGTCGCCACTGATCGACCAAGTCTACACTCGCCCGTCCCTCCGGCCGGGGTAGTCATGGTCGCGCCACGCCCATCCGTCACTCTCGAGGGGCGCCGGCTCGTTCCTGATGTTAGCGTCGGCTCTTCCCACAAATGGGGAGGAGAGCAATGACGCGCGCTTTATGGCTTACGTCGGCGATGATCGCGGCCACAGCGGCGAGCGCCGCCGCGCAGACGATCACGCTGCCCCCGAACGGCGACAACCAGCGCTCCGAAGTGGTCCAGCAGATCGGCCTGGTCCGCGCCACCATCGAATACAGCAGCCCGGATGTCCACGCGCCCAACGGCGACGACCGGCGCGGCAAGATCTGGGGCACGCTGGTGCCATACGGCATCCACGATCTCGGCTTCAACAACCGCAAGGGGCCGTGGCGCGCCGGCGCCAACGAGAACACCGTCTTCACCGTGACGCATCCGGTCAAGATCAACGGCCAGCCGCTCGCGGCTGGACGCTACGGGCTCCATATGCTCGCGGGCGAGACGGAGTGGACGATCATCTTCTCGAAGAACTCGACGTCGTGGGGGAGCTTCACCTACGAGCAGGCGGAAGATGCGCTGCGCGTCGCCGCGAAACCGGAGAAGGGGCCATACCGCGAGTGGCTCACCTACGACTTCACCGATCGCAAACCGGATCGCGCCACCGTCGCGCTGCAGTGGGAAGAGCTGAGCGTGCCGTTCACCATCACCGTCGACGACATGCCCACGCTCTACATCGACAACATGCGGCGCGAGCTGCGCAGCTTCGTCGGATTCAGCGCGCAGCAGTGGCTGTCGGCCTCGCAATACTGCCTGCAGACCGGCCGTAACCTGGACGAGGCGCTCACCTGGGTCGACAACGCCCTGGCGCTCCCGGGCGTCGGGCAAACGACGTTCCCGGCGCTTTCGACCAAAGCGCAGATCCTCGAGAAGCTGACGCGCACGTCCGAGGCGACCGCGGTGATGGCGAAGGCCATGGATCTACCCAACGCATCGCCGATCGAGATCCATCAGTACGGCCGGCGGCTGCTGACCCAGGGCAAGGCGCAGGAGGCGATGGCCGTCTTCCAGAAGAACGCCAAGCGGTTTGGCGACGCCTGGCCCACCCACGTCGGCCTCGCGCGCGGCTACTCCGCGACCGGCGACTACAAGAGCGCGCTCACGCATGCCGAGAAGGCCTTGACGCAGGCGCCCGATGATCTCAATCGCAAGTCGCTGCAGGACGCAATCGTGAAGCTGAAGCAGGGTCAGGACATGAACAAGTAGGGCCGTCGATCAGATCAGGCCCTTGGCGCGCGCCAATGCGTGCACCTGTCTCACCGCGCTCGTCACGTGTGCGCCGTCGGGATCGCGGTCGGGATTGACCGGCACATAGAGGGCCGTGCCTTCGCGCCGCGAAAGCACGTTGGTGGCCACCATCGTCCGCATCATCCAGACCGCGGTGCGGACGCTGGAGCACTCGAGGCCGAGCCAGCCGGCGTAGGAAGGCGATGACCGGCTCAGCCCGATGTCAGCGTGGAGCGTCTCGGCCATGGCGGCGGCCCGCTGTTCGAGACGCTCAGCATCCCTCGTCCCCGCCGGCCACGCGGGTTGGATGAGCGGTGTGCCCTGGGCCATCACGGCCAACAGATCGACGACGGCCAGTCGCTGGGAGCGTCCCATGTGACCGGTCCAGTAGTGACACGTCTTCGCGGTCGCGGTGATGACGTTCTTGATCTCCTTCTCGACGCGGTAGGCAGGACCGGCGGGCAAATAGATCCGATCCCCGTCGCAGCGCACCGACACGTTCTCCATGGTGATGGCACGCAGCAGCCAGCCGGCCATGCCTTCGCTCAGGCATCGCGCACGGATCCAGCCTGCGTCCGTTGAAGCGCGAGCGTCGAGGTCGGTGACCATGGTGATGCCGCGGCAGATTTCCTCGACCACTTGCTCGTAGCGGTCGGGCGCGGTGTCAATCTCGGCCCGGTCGGCCGGGAGGAGGAGCAGGCCTTTGTGCGGCGGTCCGCCGGCCATCGCGAGATCGCAGAAGGTTGCCCACATCTCGTCCCACGCGACCGTTCCATCCTCGCTGTACTTCACCGGCGCCGAGCCCATCGACACCGGCCGTACATCCTCGTATGTCTGCTGATATTCCTCGGGGAGGAGGATCCTCAGCCGGTCGTCGATGTGGTCCTGCGTGATCATCAAGCTGAGAGGAATTGTACCTCTCCCTCGACGATCGGCTCAGGTGCGTTGATACAGCTGTATCAGGTTGCCGCACGTGTCTGCACAGATGGCGATGGTGACGGGGCCCTGCCGCTGCGGTTCCTGAGTGAAAACCACGCCGTGTGCTTTTAGACGACGGCACTCCTCGTCGATGTTCTCGACCTCGAAGGCCGTGGCGGGGATGCCCTGCTTGAAGATGCCTTCCTGAAACGTCTTGCCAACCGGGTTGGCGTTTGGCTCGAGCGCCAGCTCGAGGTCGTCGCGTCCGTCGGCAGACACGACCGTGATCCAGCGGAACAGTCCGCCCACCGGAATGTCGTGCTTCTTCACGAAGCCGAACACTTCCGTGTAGAACTTCAGCGCCTTGTCCTGATCTTCGACCAGGATGCTCGTGAGCTTGATTTTCATGAGCCGAGTGTGCGGGATGCCGCTCGGGAATGCTTCTCGAAAACTGCGAAAGCGGGGCCCATCAAGGTGAGGCACCCCGGGATCAGTTCCTTCGGAAGGGTGCCAGGCACGACGATCATCGCGCGGACTGTTCGCCGGTAGGCCGACGGCGGCGTTCCGACCCGCCGCGCAAACAGATCGCTGAAGCTGCCGAGGCTCGAAAACCCGACGTTCATGCACACTTCGGTCACCGAGGCGTCGCCGACGGCCAGCAGCTGTTTGGCGCGCTCGATCTGCGAGCGGATTCTGAACTGATGAGGCGTGTCGCCGAACAGCGCGTGGAACAGGCGAATGAAATGGAATGGCGAGATTGCCGCCTCACGGGCGACCTTGTCGATCGTCAGAGGACGGTCACCCACCTCGCGCAGCATGTCGCGGGCACGGCACAGGAGCAGGAACTGATCGCTACTGAGCATTGTCGAGAGGGTCCACCCGTTATTGGTATAGATCGCGGCGCCGGGGTTGCGCAACTGAGGTGGGCTAGCCCTGTGTGGCCAGCGCTGGTTCCGCGACTGTCGCGATGAACGCCGGGAAGACCTGCATGAACGCATCCACGACGGCGGGATCGAAGAGCGTGCCTCTTCCCGCGACGATGAGATTGAGCGCCGCCTCCGGAGACATCGGCGGCCGGTAGACGCGGCGCGTGACCAGCGCGTCGTAGACGTCCACCAGCGCGACCAGCCTGCCAGGGATGGGAATCTGCTCGTCGGTCAATCCGCGCGGATAACCGGTGCCGTCCCACCGCTCGTGATGCGTATAAACGATGTCCTTCGCCATCGCCAGAATCGGATCGTCGCGCGTGCCCACGCGCTTCTCCGCTTGCAGGATGACGTTCAGGCCATAGGCCGGATGATTCCTCATCTCGGCGACCTCGTCGGCGGTGAGGGCGCCCGGCTTGGTCAAGAGGCGATCCGGGATGGCGACCTTGCCGATGTCGTGCAGCGGCGCGAGATCGGCGAGCAAGCCGATTCGCTCTGGTGTCAGGTATGCCCGGAATCGTGGGTGAGACGCGAGCTGCTCCGCGAGGAGCTGCGTGTATCGCTGGGTTCGCCGGGCGTGCTGACCGGTCTCGGCATCGCGAGCTTCGGTGAGCGATAACAGGCTCTGGACCATGAGGTGCTGCGAGACGGTGGTCTCGTGCTGCGCGCGGTGGACGCGTCGGCGCTCGACGAGGAGCGCCGCCGCGGTTGTGGCGGAGAGCGCGGCCAACAGGCCGAGCGTCGGATACAGCGGTGACAGGAATTCTCCGGCGCTCGAGAGACGCCACATCGCGCCACCCCAGAGAACGGCCAGCCACACCACCGTTCCCGCGCCGCCCCACCCCAGCCCCAGCCAGGCGCCCAGCAGCGCCACGCTGATGCCGGCAGCAAGTGTGGCCTGCGTTTCGATTGCGGCGGCGTGCTCAGATCGGTGGATGAAGTCCCGCTGAAGGAGGTTGTCGGCCACCGTAGCGTGCAGTTCCACACCGTTGAACTGGGTGTCGAAGGGCGTGGCGACGGCATCTCCCGTGCCCAGCGCGGTCGCACCGATGAAGACGATCTGGTCTTGGAAGCTGCCGGCGGACAGCCGACCCTCGAGAACGTCAGCCGCCGAGACGTAGTGGAACTTCTTGTTCCCGCCACGGTAGTGCAGCAGCAGATTGCCTCTGCCGTCGAGCGGCACTATCCGTCCATCGAGCGTCAGCGTCGTCGTATTGACGTTGACCATGCGCATGGCCAAGCTCCGGGTGCCGGTCGATGCGATCACCGCGGCGAGCGCTAGCCCCGGGTAGACACGGCCGTCGACGTCGATCAAGAGCGGTGCACGCCTGAGAATGCCGTCCGCGTCGGTTGCCGTGTTCAGGAAACCCGAGGCCCCGGCAGCCTCGGCGAGCGTCGGAAGGCTGCAGATCGAGCTCGAGGCGCGGAAGAGGGGCGAGTGGCTTCCGTCATCCGGGGATTGAACGATCGCGAGGTTGAGCGGATGCAGCACGCACCCGGTGCGGTTGGTCGCCGCCTCGCCGAACGTCAGCGCGTATCCAAGGACGACCCCGCCGTGGCCGAGCGCCTCGGCGAGGTACGCGTCAGCCGTCGTGAGCGCGGTCGGCGTCCTAATCGCATCGCCTCCCGTGATCCCCACGGCTCCCGGCCATGCCTCGAACCGATCGGGCTCGGCGAAGATCAGATCGATCGCGATGGTGGACGCGCCAAAATCGCGGAGCCGTTCAATCAGGCGCCCGACGAGATCGCGCCGCCATGGCCATTGGCCGATGGTTGCAAGGCTGCGCTCGTCGATGTCCACGATGGTCACCCGGCTGCTGGGCGGACTGGTGTCCACTCGGCGCAGGATCGCGTCGTAGACGCTCGATTCGAACTGGCGCAGAAAGGCGGGGCGATAAAGCGCGAGGATGACAACGACGATCACCGGCACGACGCCGCCCAGCAGCACGAGGCGCCGGTCCGTGACGGAATCGCGACTGGCGTGGTGCACGGGAAACATCACCGCACCGCGACTTCCACCCGGCGATTCCGTGGCTCGTAGACGTTGTCGGCCGTGCGCACCAGCGGGTCCGCTTCGCCGTGGGACCTCACATCGATCAGCGACGAATCGAGACCGGCGCGCAAGAGCAGCTCGCGAACCACCGCGGCACGCTTCAATCCGAGCTGGACGTTGCCCTGGGGCGTGCCAGTGGTATCGGTGTGACCGACCACGTCCACTTCGGGCACGACCCGGCCGCCGACGGTTCGAAGGATCTCGGGCACGAGGTTCCGTCCCTCCTCGGTCAGCTCGTCGGAATCGAATTGAAAGTACAGGACGAACCGCTGCGGCGCGGCGGGAAGGGACGTCAACACCTCACCGAACAGGAGGTTCACGTCGCCTTTCGCAAAGGTGCGAGGCGGAGCCGGCTTCTGATTCATCGCGACCTCGGTCGCGTCGTGCTCGGCCGCGAGGTCGACCGACCCGGACTGGTTCGAAACGGTAGCGCGCCCCTGGCCGCCACCCTCGTCGGGAAGCAGGACAACCAGTGAACGGCTGACCGGCGCGGGCGTATCGACGCGCCGGGGACCACAGGCCGACGCGAAGAGGATCGCCAGCGCCGCGATGACGAACGCCTTCACCGTCATGGCACATCGACGCGGATCACCAGCCGCGTTCCTCGGACGCCGACGATGGCGGTCGGCGTTTCGAGCCGGACGGCGTCGGGCGCGAGCCGCGCGATCCGTCCGGAGACATACGCGGCGAGACCGCGGAGAATCCTCATCGTGAAGGCGAGGCGGCCCTCCGACGGCGCGTACAGAAATCGATCGACCCTGATCTCGCTGTTGGGCGCAAGCGAGATGCGGGTCTCGTCCTTCAGCGTGACGCCGAGCCTGCCGTCGGCGCCGGTGCGAAGCGCGTCGGCTTCGAGGACGACTTCGCCGACCTTGGCTGGCAGCTGGTTGCCGGCGCGGACGATCGAGACGGTTCCTGACGCGAGTTTGATGCGACCGGCGGCCGGCGTCTGCTGCGCCGCCGCGGGCGACGCGAGACCAACGAGCAGCATGAGCAAGCAGGTCGTGCGAAGAGCGTGCGTCATGAGTCCCCCTTTGGTGCAACGCGATCGAGCGTCGCGGGAGGAGTGCGTCCCGTTATACATCGGTCAGAAGCCCCACGCCAGACGTATTGTCAGCGCCGCGTGTAGGTCGGTGTGTTGGTGTGCGCTAACCGCACACCCAGGTTGAGCTAGGTGAGGGAATCTTGAATTAGAAGTGACTAGGATTGTAAGTTTCGAGGTCGCACAGGCCGATGCGAAGCGTCCTTCGGTTGCTTCGATCTGGAGCCCCCTACCAACCCAGGAAACCTGTTTCTCGAGATCTTGTGAATCGCGAGCCCGGGTCTCGTCTGCGAGCAGCCCCACTCGGTGCTCCAGAGTCGCCGCCCGCGATATTCAACCTGTGGAGTAGGCACCAGCGTCTACGGAGAGAACGGTTTCACAAACGGAGAAACGTAGAAAACGGAGGACGAACGGAGGAGTGTGGTCGCGACGTCGGCCTGCGGCCGACGTCATGAATGGTGAGTGATGTCCAGAATCACAAGCACCAGGGCATTCACGAGGGTGCCTGTGATCTGGACACCACTCACCATTCATGTCGCGCCTGCGCGCGACGCGACCACGCGCGCACAGGCGTCTCTTCTCCGTTCGGTCTTCGTTGCCTCCGTTGCTCCGCGTTGCTCCCGTTTTCTCCGAACCACTCCGTTGGCAGCTTGACGGAACCCGAACACGAGCGAAGCCGAAGGCCATTCAGGTAACATGTGGTCGATCACTTCGGCCATCGGCTGCCGTTCGCATCCCAGACATGCCTGTCGCCCCCTGCGGTAATGACGGCTACTCTCGACCGTGTCTGGCAGCGTTTGACGAGACCGCTCCGTCCGAGGATGCGCTCTTGGTTAGCGACGTAGAAATCGATGTTGTTCACCATCGACAATAGCCCCTCGACTGCCTCCTGGTGCGCCCACGCACCGTCGTTAACCTCCCATCTAAAAAGCTCACCAACGACGTGGACGGTCTGATTCCGCTCTTGCACGCACCCGACCGATACGCGCGTGAAGGCGTGTCGCGTTTGGTTCACGAGCACGGCCTTGCCGTCCTGCATTCGTGCCACGAACGGCGCGTCCGGCAATTCGATCCACTCCGCTGGGATGCGCTCGAGGTGATCGCGTGGACCCGGAACCCGCTTTGCGGCGCAGCCGGCCGTCATTGCGAGCACCACGAGCAGCGACGCCAAGACTGACGTCGAAAATCGGGAGCACATTACTGACCTGCCGGTATGGATGTCGTGGTTACCCTGTCACAAGAGTACGCTCGGGCATCACTGTTGTCGAGACAGGCATAATGACGGTGGAGGACTGGTCCATGTTTTCCATGCTCAGCATACGCCGGACGTCTGTGGTGGTCCCGCTGCTCGCAATCGCGCTGACCGCCGTCGCCGCATCCGTGGCTGGGGCGCAACCGGCAGAAACGACGATTCCCGACAAGGTGCGGTTGTTCATCCCGTACAAGGAGTATTCGCAGGAGGACAACAAGCGGATTCTCGACATGTACAAGTGGCTGCGCGTCGCGGACGTCTCCGACGGCATGGACGTCGTCGGGCTGCAGGACGTCGGGACGGTCGATGCGGAGATCCACGCCCTCTGGAAGGACACCGAGAAGTTCACGCATCGCACGGTTGGCATCGCGGTCACCGCGCGCTACGTGCCGACCAACCGGCGCGAGCCGAAGATGGACGACAAGACCATCAATCAGTGGTACAGCACCATCACGACCGAAGCGTTCACCAAGGTGCTGCATCCTGGCAGCATGCTGGTGATCGATGCCATGGAGGACGGCGAATCACGAAGCATCGGGTCGTCGAACATTCTTTCGTGGAAGAAACTCGGGATGGTGGGATTGGTGACGAGCGGCGGCCTGGCCGACACCGACGAGATCATCTACCACAAAGTGCCGACGTGGTTTCGCCGGCTGGCGCGAGGCATCCGGCCGGGACGCAACGAGCTCGAATCGGTCAACCGGCCGGTCACGATCGGCGGGGCGCTGGTGCGCCCCGGTGACGTGGTGGTGGCGGACGGCGACGGCGTGATCGTGGTGCCGCGCGAGCGGGCGGAAGACGTCGCCAAAGCCGCGCTGCCGTTTCTCGACAACGTGACGCGCGAGCGCTACATCAAGGAGACCGGGACCAATCCGTGGGCGAAGAAGCCAGGAGGCGGGGAGTAACCCGTCACTCCCTCCGCACGTGAGTTACAACGCGGCTGCCAGGTTCTCGCAGGCGGTTTTGATCACCTTCAGCCGGGCGAAGTACTTGTCGTTGCCTTCGACGAGTGTCCAGGGCGCGAGACGGGTGCTCGTGCGCTCGACCATGTCGTTGACCGCGCGCTCGTAGTCGCCCCACTTCGCGCGATTGCGCCAGTCCTCGTCGGTGAGCTTCCACTGCTTGTATCGCTCTTTCTCGCGCGCCTTGAAGCGGCGGAGCTGTTCGTCCTTCGTGATGTGGACCCAGTACTTGACCAGGACGGTGCCGTGCTCGACGAGCTGCTCTTCGAAGTCGTTGATCTCGGAGTAGGCGCGCTTCCATTCCTGCTCCGACGCGAAGCCTTCGACGCGCTCCACCAGCACGCGGCCGTACCAGCTCCGATCGAAAATGGTGACGCGTCCCGAGCGCGAGAGGTGGCGCCAGAATCGCCAGAGATAGTGCTGCGCCCGCTCTTCGTCGGTCGGCGCGGCAATCGGGATCACTTGGTACGATCGCGCATCCAGGGCGGCGGTGATGCGCCGGATCGCTCCGCCTTTGCCCGCGGCGTCCGAGCCCTCGAAGACCATGATCGTCGAGATGCCCTTGGCCTGAGCCTTCTGCTGCAAGCGATACAAGCGGCCCTGATACTTTTCCAGCTCGGTCCCGAAGGTCTTCTTGGTGATCGCCTGGGACATGTCGAGGCTGCTCAAGATCGTCGGCCCCGCGCCGGGAGTCTCCTTGCTGCGTTCGGGCTTCGCGGCCGCGCCAACCAGCTTCAGCGCCGGCCGCTCGCCGCGCTTCTGCTCGAGCGCCCGGCGAATCGCATCCCGGATCGTGGTGGCGACCGTCAGGCTCCGGTAGCCTTCGTCGACGCCTTCGACGATCGTCCACGGCGCGTCGACCGTGCTGGTTCGCTGCAGCGCGCGCTCCGCCGCCGCGATGAACTTGCCGTAGATGCGCCAGTGCTGCCACTGCAGCTTGGTGACCCGCCAGCTCGTGAGCGGATCCTTTTCGAGCCGCCGCAAGCGGTCTTTCTGCGCCCTCTTGCCGAGATGCATCCAGAACTTGAGGATCAACGCGCCATCGTCGGTCAACGTTCGTTCGAATGCGCCAACCCGATCGAGCTCCTTGTCGAAGTCGGCGCGCCGGCGGCGGCGGTAGACGCGATCGAGAATCGGTCGCGAGTACCACGAGCTGAGGAAGAGACCGATGCGGCCCTTACGCGGCAGGTCCCGCCAGTAGCGCCAGTATTCGGGCCGCTCGCTCTCCTCGTCCGACGGCTCTCCGTACGCGCGGGTCACGATCCACCGAGGGTCCATCCATTCGTTCAGCAGGTTGACGATTTCCCCCTTGCCGGCACCGTCGACGCCGCCGAACACGACGATCACGGGGAAGCGCGCGTTCGTGAGCTGCCGCTGGACCTCGAGCAGCTCGGTTCGAATGGTCGGAATCTTCGCCTTGTATTCGTCTTTCGGAATCTCGCGACCCAGCTCGGCGGCTTCGAACATGACGATCTCCTCACTGCCCAAGCCGCTTGACGGCGTCGAGCGTGGCGTGCTTGACGTCGTCGACGGCGCCGTTTCCAGGCACCGTGACCAGCAGGTTGATCAAGCGGTAATAGTCGATGACCGGCGCCGTCTGCCGATGATAGGTGACGAGACGGGCGCGCACAGTGTCGGGCGTGTCGTCGGCGCGCTGATAGAGATGCTCGCCGACGCAGCGGTTGTAGGGGCAGGTGCGGAACGGATTGGCCGTGCGGTGAAACGGGACCTGGCAGTTGCGGCACACGAGTCGTCCCGACAGGCGCTCGACGAGGTCTTCGTCCGGCACTTCGACGTAGAGGACCGCGTTGAGGTCCCGCCCGAGGCCGGACATCATCTCGTTGAGCGCGATTGCCTGCTCCATGGTCCGTGGGAAACCGTCGAGGAGAACGCCCTTGGCCGTGTCAGGCTGAGTGATGCGGTCCCGCAGCATCGCGATCGTGATGGGATCCGGCACCAGCGCGCCACGCGCCATGAACTCGCTGGCTCGAAGGCCGAGCTCCGTCTTCTGCTCGAGATGATGCCTGAACAAATCGCCCGACGCGATGTGCGTCAGGCCCATCTCGCGCTGCAGATGTTCGGCCTGCGTACCCTTGCCGGATCCGGGGGCGCCCAGTAAGACGATGTCCATGCAGCCATGATGCTAGATCCAAACCGGCCGCAACGATCTAGGATCCTCGCGACGATTCGGTGGACGGCGTGCTGACGGGACCGAGCACGACGCCGGCAAGCACGCATGCCGCCCCGGCGAGCGTGCCGGCGGGGAGCCGCTCGCCTATCACCGCTGCTCCGAGGGCGACCGCGATCGGGACCTCTGCCACCCCCATCATCAACATCGCCGATGCATCCATCCGTTGCAGCAGCCAGTAGTTCAGCCAGAACGCCAGCACCGAGCCGCACAGTGCGAGGTAGAGAAGCGCCCCCACCGCGGTCGCGGTCCACGTCGCCTCCCACGGGGGGCCCTCGACGGCGACGCCGGCAATGGCGAGCGGTACAACGCCCGCGAGGCACTGTAAGGTCGTGACGGTCAACGGCGGGAGCCGCTTGCCGTAGCCTTTCAGCCAGACGTACGCGGACGCCACGCAGAGGGCGCTGCCCACCACCGCGAGCGTTCCCACAATCGCCGCCATACCCGATGCGTGGGCTTCGGCGCGGAAGATCAGCACGACGCCGAGCACTCCGGCTCCCAGGGCGACGATCTTGCGGCCCGTGACGGTTTCGGAACCGACCAACCAGCCCAGCGCCAGCGCCAGCACCGGGGTGGTCGACAGAAGAATCGCGACCAGGCCCGACGGAATGAACTGCGCGCCCCAATACACCAGGCCGTAGTTCACACCGAGGAGCAGCACCCCCGCCATCGTCACGTGGGCGATGTCACGCCGGTCGAGATTCACGAATCCGCCGCGCGCGACGGTCAGCGGGATCAGCACGGTGAGCGCCAGCACCAATCGCATCCAGGCGAACGTCAACGGGGGCAGGTCACGCAGCCCGAGCCTGATGAAGACGAACGAGCCGCTCCACAAGAAGCAGGCGATCCACCAGGCGGCGATGACTCGGAGGGAATTGCGGTGACGGACCACGAGTGGACTATACGGCTGACGCGATTCAACCACCCAATCTCAATCGCACCGCGACTTCGGGTCGCGCCACGACGATGCGCGGCGCGCTGCCGCTGTCGTCGAGCAGCGAGGGAAAGATCGTAAACCGCATTCTCGGGACGATCGACAGGCGTGAGGCGACTTTGAGCTCGACGTCCACTCTTGCGACACCGGCCATGTAGTTGCGAGACGACGTGTCCTGCTGGGTATTCACATCGATCAGCCGTCCATCGGGCAGCACCTCTTTGGTCACGCCGGTGAACTGCTCGGGCCGGAAAACGTAGCCACCGCCGACCAGCCAGGTGAACGTGACACGTCGATTGATCGATCGATTGGCTCGGAACAGGGCCGTCACATCGATTGAGCGGCGGCGAACCGTCGACGACGACTCATACGAGTGGTTCTGCTGCTGCCAGCCGAAGGTGGGTCCGGCGTAGAGATATCTCTGCAAGGGGAAGTGCTTCTCGTGCCACTGCGGGACGGCGACGTCGAGCTCGAGGCCACGCGTCCCGATATCGAACCCCCACGACAATCCGGAGGCCCAGGTGGCGCCAGGAGCTCGGGAGCTCGGGTTGTAGGAATCGTCCCAGTCGGGTCCGAACGATCCGTCGACAAACATTCTCGGTGTCTCCGACGGCGTCTGCGCGTAGGTCGGAGCGGCGACGAGACAGACGACCGCAAGCGCGATGAGTCGTTCGACATTCAGCATGGTGAGTGGCCGGGCTTGGTTCACCATGCAATGTGAGAAACAGGCGGCCGCCGGCTCAATGCGCGCAAGCGGGAAGGCACCGACGCGGCAGGCCGCGTGGGTTACGATCGAGGAATGCCGATCTCCGTCGACGTACAGACTGTTCACCCCCGCAAGCTGGCCGCGGTGCGGCGCGAGGTCGCGCCAGGCGCGGTTGGCTCGGCGTGGGCGCCTGCGGTGGGCAAGGTCTGGGAGTTCATTCGCAGCCAGCCCAGGTTGCGGACTGACGGCCACAACATCTTCCTCTACCACCACCCGAAGCAGCCGGGCGCGCCGATACTGTGCGACTTCGGCGTCGAGGTCACGCGCATGTTTGAAACGGCTGGCGAAGTGTACGCGACCGAAACGCCAGGGGGAGAAGCTGCCGTCGCCGTCCACCGGGGGCCATACAACCGCATGAATGAGGCGCACAACGCGATCGGAGAATGGATGGCGGCGAACGGGAGGGAGTCCGCCGGGCACTCGTGGGAGATCTACGGAGATCCCACGACGGATCCGGCCGACACCGAGACGACGGTCGTGCACCTCCTGAAGTAGCGTTCGGGGGCATTCGAGTCGAATGGTGCGAAAGGGGGGATTCGAACCCCCACGGTATTGCTACCGCCAGCCCCTCAAGCTGGTGCGTCTGCCAGTTCCGCCACTTTCGCTCAGGAGGGTGTGGTGCCTTCCGGCTACAGCCGGAAGCTACTTCTTCTCAGGCTGCGGCGCCGCTGGCGCGGGGGCCGGTGCCGGCGTCTGCTGTGTCGTCGGCGCGGCACCGGAGACGCCGCGCATCAACGACCCCGGACCTTGACGGCCCATGATGCCGAGCGCAATCGCGAAAATCATGAACAGCGCCCCGAGGATCGTCGTCGCGCGCGTCAGGACCGTGGCCCCGGCGCGGGCGCCGAACGCCGTCTGGCTGCCGCCACCGCCGAACGCGCTCGCCATGTCGCCTCCCTTGCCCTGCTGGAGCAACACGACGAGGAGCAGGAGGAAGCACGTCAGAACGTACAAGGCCGCCGCCAGGTAATAAAACATAACAGGCAATTGTACCACTCTCCGGCCGTCACTGGTAGGCGCGCCCCGCGGACCTCGAAGGGCTGAACCTTGAACCCTGAACCTCTGGAGCCCGAAGCCTGGAGCCCGAAACCGCCGCGCCCGCCTACCGCCTCACGAACTTGCTTTCCACGTAGCCCACGCGTGTGCCGAATTGCGGGTCGCGGAACTCGATCCGATACCACCCTTCGATCTGGTCCAAAACTCGCACTGACGTGCCGATTTCGAGTATCCGAAGCGGAACACGCGTCCGATCCGGCAACAGATAGACCGGCGCGTCCGCCGCGATCGTGCCGGTCTGCGTGTCGACCGGCGGCGGGGCCGGATTGATGACGTCGGGTCGAGGTG
>Ga0075421_100004650_pt1 | contig 16577 bp, 14 predicted proteins | sample SoiMetdeltSBSDD5_FD_75292 | JGI IMG/M metagenome (GOLD analysis project Ga0075421, IMG submission 75292) | Bulk soil microbial communities from a Populus tree surrounding site in Tennessee, USA - Soil MetaG P. deltoides SBSDD5 | ecosystem: Environmental > Terrestrial > Soil > Tree plantation...
AAGTTAAAACAACAAAGTTAAAAATGGAGGGGAATATTACCACCGCGCCGAGAACCGAAACAAGACAGCGGTCAGCCCTCGACGGTCAGCAGTCAGCCAGAAGGGGGACCCTGGTTTGGCTGACCGCTGACCGCTCGCTATTTGACCTCGATGCTCTGGCTCGAGAGCGTCGTCGAGAGGGCCCGCTGGAGCTCGGCCACGGACTTGGTATAGTCGGTGTAGGCGCGGAGCAGCCGCACCTGCGCCGAGGAGAGCGCATTCTGCCGGTCGAGGACGAAGAAGTTGGTCGACTGGCCGGCGTCAAACTTCCGCACCTCGCTCTCGTACTGGAGCCGGGCGTCGTCGCGCGACTTGAGCGCCGCCGCGATCCGGCGCTTGGCCGTCTCGACGGCCTGCAGCGCGTTGCGCACCTCGACCTCGATCGTCTGCTCGATCCGCTGGCGTTGCGCGTCGAGCTGCCGCCCCTCCGTCAGCGCCCGCCCGAGCTGCCCCTCGGCCGTCCGGTTGCGCAGCGGGATGTCGAAGCTGACGCCGACGCGCCAGGTGCGGAAATCGTTCTTGAAGAGGGTCGCCAGGCTCGTCCCGTAGCCGCCGATGAGGAAAGTCGGGACCGTGCCCGGCGTCGGCACCGGGAGCGGCACGAGCCCGGCCAGCTCCGAGAGCCGGTTGACCCGCTCGTAGAGGAGCGCATTCCCCCCGAAGATCGGGTTGATCCCGCCGCGCCGCCGCCCGGCGAGCCCCTGCGTCCCATAAGTCGCGAACAGGTCGATCTGCGGCCGGCTCTGATTCCGGTAGTAATCCACGTCGATCTGGTTGAGCTCGCCGCGGAGGCGGAACTGCTCCATTTCGGGCCGGCTCCGGAAGGCGAGCCGGAGCGCGTCGTCGATCGGGAGCGCCGGCCCCGGGTCGAGTTGCGGGTCCTCGGCCGGGACCAGCGCCGAGCCCCAGAATTCGGCGTTGTTCGGCGAGCTGATCAGCGCCTTGAGCTCATTCTCCGTCCTCTGGATCGCCTCGACCGCTGCCTCGGCCTCGTCGGTCCGCCGCTCCACCTCGAGCCGCGCCGAGATGACGTCGGCGGGCGCCAGCGCCCCGGCGTCGACGAGGCGCCGGTTGTGCTCGAGCTGCGTCTGCGCCAGCCCGACCGACTCGCGCTTGATCTGCTGGTCGCGGCGCGCGAAGACGAGGTCCCAGTAGGCGCGCTGGACCTGCGAGATGATCTCGATCGCCCGCTGGCGGAACTGGCTGTCGGAGATGTCGAGCCGCTTGCTCGCGATCCGGACCTGGCGCCGCTGGAGGTCGATCCCGCGGTTGCGCCAGAGGGGCTGCGTGTAGGTCGCCGAGAGCGTCGTCGTGAAGGCCGGGTTGAGGTCGGTGAAGAGGTTCGTCGTCGTCGCGCGCTCGTTGTCGAAGATCACCTGCAGGTTCCCGCCCTGCCACGGGATGCGCTGCGTCAGGTTGGCCGTCCCAACGACGCCGTCGGTCTCGAGCCGGCCGTTCTGCCCGGCGAGGACCGAGGCGACCGGGATCGCCGCCCGCTCGTAGCCGAGGTTGCCCGTGAGACGCGGGTCGTAAGCGCCGCGTGCGGCGAGCAGGTCGAACTGGTTGATCTGGACGTTGAGCCGCTCGACCTCGATGTCGCGGTTGTTCTCCAGCCCCATGGTGATCGCGTCGCGCAGCGTCAGCGTCACCCGCCGGTTGATGTCCACCCCGACGCGCGGCTCGGTCTCCGGCATGGCCGGCTTAATCTGGTCCGGCCGCGGCAGCGGCGACTGCGCCGGCGGGTCCTGCGCCAGGACCCAGGGCCCCGCCAGGGATGTCATCAATAGAAAAAGAAAAAATAATTGCTTGACGTGTTTCATACTCCCGTCCTTCTCGGGCAGGGAACCAACCCTGCCCCTACTAATGAGCCGAACTAAACTTAAGCCCGATGATGCCGGCAACGATGAGGAGCAGGCAGACGACCCGCGGCAGGTCGCGCGGCTCCCCGAGCAGGATGATCCCGAGGACCGCCGTGCCGACGGCCCCGATCCCGGTCCAGACCGCATAGGCCGTCCCGACCGGCAAGGTCCTGAGCGCCAGCGCCAGCAGGTAGAGGCTGACGGCCATCGACGCCGCCGTCCAGACGCTCGGCCAGAGCCTGGTAAAGCCCTCCGTATACTTCAACCCGATCGCCCAGCCGATCTCGAAGAGCCCGGCGCATAACAGGTAGACCCAGGCCATGTCGCTAGATCTCCTTCCCAGCGCCACGCTCGCGGGCGCGCCGGTAGACCACCGCCGCTGCCGCCACGTCCTCGATCGCCACCCCGAGCGACTTGAAGAGCGTGATCTCGCTCGCCTCAGTGCGCCCCCGAACCGCCCCGCCGACAACGTAGCGCAGTTCGTGGACCTGTTCCCAGGTGAGCAGCCCCTTCTCGACCGCCGCGAAGAGCTCGCCCGCTTCGACCCGCGCCTGCCCGCGGTCGTCCACGGCGACGAACGACGCCCGCCGGACGACGTCGTCGTCCAGCTCGCGCCGCAGGAGCGAGTTGCCGCCCGCCGCGTTGACGTGCGCCCCGGGCTTGAGCCATGCCCCCCGGAGCACCGGCTCGCGCGCCGAGGTGATCGTGATCACCACGTCCGCGCCGTCGGCCGCCTCCTCGGGCCGCCCCACCGGTCGCATCCCGGCGATCCCGAGCCGCGCCCCCATCTCCTCGCAGAAGCGCTCGCGCCGCTCGGTCGAGCGGCTGTAGACCGCGACGGCGTCGACCGGGCGCACGGCGGCGACGGCCTCGAGCTGCGTGCGCGCCTGCCAGCCGGCCCCGTAGAGGCCGACGAGGCGCGCGTCCCCGGCGGCCAAGTACTTCGTCGCCACGCCGCTCGCCGCGCCCGTCCGCATCTGCCCGAGCCGGTCGGCCTCGATCAGCGCGAGCAGCTCCCCCGTCGTGGCGTCGTAGAGGCTGACGTGGAAGCGCGCCTTCCCACCCGCGACCGTGTAGGCTTTGAAGCCGAGCAACCCGCCGACTGCCCCGCTCATGACGTGGAGCGTCGCGCCGCGCGCCCGCACCCGCCGCCGCGGCTCATTGGTCGCCTCGCCCGAGAGTTGCGACCGGAATGCGGACTCGACCGCTGCCAGCGCGTCGGGCATGGTGAGCAGGTCGGTGACGTCCTGTTCGGTCAAGTAGAGCGGCATACCGAATCTCTCCACGAAGGGCACGAAGGGGCATGAAGGGGCGCCAAGGTTACCTGGTCTCCTTCGCCGTGATCACCTGCGAGCGGACGAGCATGCCGGGGCGGAGCAGGTGCTGCGGGTTGCTCACTTCGGCCTCGATGGTCAAGGCGCGCGTCCGCTCGTTGAGCGAGGGCCCGATCCGGACGACGCGCGCGGTGAAAGTCCGCCCCGGGCAGGCGTTGACGGCGAGCGTCACCGCCTGCCCGGCGCGGACCTCTGCGGCGGCCGACTCGGGGATCTCGGCCCGCACGCGCAGCGGGTCGAGGCGCACCAGCGTGACGATCTGGCTGTTGACCGGGAGATAGGTCCCGCGCGCCGCGTGCTTCTCCTTGACCGCGCCGCCGATCGGCGCGCGGACCACCGTCTCGCCGATCTCCTGGCGCGACAGGGCGAGCGCCGCCCGCTGCTCATCGACGACGGCCAGCTGCTGCGCGACGGCGTTGCGCGCCGCCTGGTGACGCGCGAGCGCCAGGTCATGGTTGGTCACCGCCTGGGCGTGGACCGAGCGCGCGATGTCGCCCTTCTCGACGAGCCGGGCGGCGCGGTCGAGGTCCGTCTTCGCAGAGTCGAGCTGGGCTTTGGCGATGCGCACTTCGGCGTTCTGGTCCGGGTCGAAGCGCTCGCCCTCGCGCGCGCCGAGCCGCGCCAGGGTCTGCTTGAGCGCGGCCTCGGCCTCCTCGACCTTGAGCTGCTTGTCGCGCTGGTCGATCCGGGCGATGACCTGGCCCTTGCGCACGACGCTGCCGACATCGACGCTGAGCGCCGAGAGCTCGCCGGCGACCTGCGCCGAGACGACCACCTCCTCGTCGGCCGCGAGCGAGCCGACGAGTTCGACGCCGCGCGCCGGCTCTCGCGCGACGGCCCGATCCGTGTTCGCATCGACCGCGGGCACGGCCGCGGGCCGCGCCGCCGTCGCGGGCCGGCGCCACGCGCGGGCGGCGGCCCAGCCGGTGGCGAGCAGGAAAGCGAGCGCGGCGAGGAGCAGGAGAGCGGCGCGGCGGCGCGGCCGCGCCACCTCCCGGGCCTCGGACGCAGGCGGCGGGGGTAGTTGAGTCATGACTTTCAAGCCCGCGCCGCCTCAGCGCCGCTTCGGCGCCGGACCGGCGCCGGGGTCGGGCCGGTAATCCGGGTTGGCGATCCCGGCCAGGAAAATGTCGGTGAAGCGCGCGGCCGCCTGGCCGTTGGTGATTCTAAAAAAGTCGCACCTGAAGAATTTGTTGCCCATGGCGTGGTGGATGACCATGCCGATGAAGGCGCGCACGGCGGTCATCGAGTCGACGCGGCGGAAGACGCCGTCGCGGACGCGCTCGTCGATGTAATCGGCGAGGCGGCGGAGGAGAACCGAGACCTGCGTCTCGAAGATCATCTGGGCGAGCTCGTGGCCCTCGAGCGCGCTGTAGAGAAGGACGCGCATGGCCGTGTCGTCGCGCTCGTGGAACTCGAGGATGTGGAGGGCGAGGGCTTCAAAGACCTGGCGGTCGTCGCCCCGCGCGGTCGCCTCCTCGAGGGTCGCCTGCATGGCCTGACTCTCGGGCGAGTTGACCTTGCGGTCGATGATCGCGGCGTAGAGGTCGCCCTTGGTCGCGAAGTGGCGGAAGATGATCGCCTCGTTGACCCCGGCGGCGAGCGCGATCTCCTTGGTCGTCGTCCCGCGGAAACCCCGCTGCGAAAAGAGGCGCACCGCGACGTCGATGATCTGCTCGCGCCGGTCCTCCCCAGTCATCCGCCCCCCAACCCCCCGCTCCGGTCTCTGCTTCGCTGTCATTTCTCTCCTCTGCCCGCCCTCCATGTAAGTAAGTGCATACTTACTTAGCATAGAGGGGCGCGGGTTGGCAAGAGGATTGTTTGCGAGGGCGGTTTGGCGCGTCGGGAGGAGGGACGGGCGGGTTTTGCCTTTTGAAATTAGCGTGTGCTATGCTCGCGGCTCTTTCCGAGCCCAGAAGAGAGGTTAAAGGAGGCAGTTTGAGCGTCTTAGTCGATCGCCACACGCGGCTCGCCGTCCAGGGGCTGACCGGCAAGGAGGGGACCTTCCACGCGCTGCAGATGCGCGACTACGGGACCAACATCGTCGCCGGGGTGACCCCGGGCAAGGGCGGCACGACGCACGAGGGCATCCCGGTCTTCAACACGGTCGCCGACGCGGCGCGCGAGGCCGGGGCCAACGTCTCGGTGATCTACGTCCCGCCCCCGTTTGCGGCCGACGCGATCATGGAGGCGGCCGAGGCGGGCCTCTCGCTCGTCGTCTGCATCACCGAGGGCATCCCGACCCTCGACATGGTCAAGGCCTACGCTTACGTCCGCGAGCGCGGCGTGCGCCTCGTCGGCCCGAACTGCCCCGGGGTCATCTCGCCGGGGAAGTGCAAGGTCGGGATCATGCCGGGGCGGATTCACCGGGAGGGTCGCGTCGGCGTCGTCTCGCGCAGCGGGACGCTGACCTACGAAGCGGTCGGGCAGTTGACCGCGCTCGGCATCGGGCAATCGACCTGCATCGGCATCGGCGGCGACCCGGTCATCGGCACCAGCCAGCGCGATGCGCTCGAACTCTTTGAGCACGACCCCGAAACCGACGCGGTGGTCATGATCGGCGAGATCGGCGGGTCAGCTGAGGAGGAGGCCGCCGAGTACGTCAAGGCGCACATGACCAAACCGGTCGTCGGCTTCATCGCCGGCCAGACCGCCCCCCCGGGCCGCCGCATGGGCCACGCCGGGGCGATCATCGCCGGCGGCAAGGGCACGGCCGCCGAGAAGATGGCCGCCATGGAGGCCGCCGGCATCCATGTCGTCAAGAGCCCGGCCGAGATCGGCGCCAAAATCAAAGAAGTCCTGCCATAGACTAGAACACGGATAAACACGGAAAGGGACGGATGTTCACGGATCAGACCCGTGAACATCCGTCCCTTTCCGTGTTTATCCGTGTTCTATTTCTTAACGGTCAACTGGTTATTGACCTTCTTGACGGCCGGCTCCTTCTCGAGGAGGGCCTCGACGGCGATCCGCTCCTTCTCGCTGGCGACTTCGCCGGTGAGGGTCGCCTCGGCCCCCTTGAGGTCGACGGCCACGGCGCCAAAGCCGGCGGCGGCGAGCCGCGCCTTGATCTTGCCGGCGAGGACGGCTTCGCCCGCCACGTCGTGCGCCTCCCGGGCGACGTCGCGTGCCGCCTCCCGGGCCTTGTCCTTGAGCTCGTTGAGCGACGGCACGCCTCCACCTGCGGCGGCGGGGTTGACGGTGATCTCATTCTTGACGCCACGGACGCCCTCGACGGCCTTGGCGACCTGGTCGGCGGCCTGCTTCTCCTGCTCGGTCGGGACCTCACCCCGGAGCGTGACGACGCCGCCCGCCGAGTCGACGTTGACGCGCGTGGCGCTGGCGCGCCCGTCGGCGATGATCCGCGCCTTGACCTTGGCGGTGAGCGCCGCGTCGTCCACCTGCTGCGTCTCGCACCCGGCGGCGAGCAGGGCGCCGGCAAAGAGGAGAGGGGCCAGTAATTTTCTCATAGCCAGCCATTATTTTTATTTAAGGGGGGATGTCAACGGGGCCGGGGCCATTTTTCGAGGCGCTTGATTTTGTCAATACTTTCAGCTAACATTGCCGTCTTACTCCACAGGTGGGCTCGCGCCCACTTTTTTCTTCTAGGGTTTGAGTCCGAGACCGCGATCTCATTTCCGCCGTGAAGGAGAGGCCGGGGTGAAGCTGGATCCGCGGATCCATAGGATCATTGAGCGTGTGGCCGAGCGCGAGGGGCTCGAGTTGGTGCATGCGGAGATGGTGGGCGGGCGCGGTAACGCCATCCTGCGCATCTACATTGACAAGCCGGGCGGGGTCACGCTCGATGACTGCTCGACGGTCAGCGAGCAGGTCGGGCTCACTCTCGACGTCGAGGACCCGATCCCGCACAGCTATACGCTCGAAGTGGCTTCTCCGGGGCTCGACCGGGGGCTCTACAAGCCGGCCGATTACGAGCGTTTCGCCGGCAACCCGGCCGAGATTCGGCTGACCGAGCCAGTCGCCGGGCGGCGCAAGTTCCGCGGCCAGCTCGTCGGGCTCGACCCGGAGGGCGAGCCGGCGGCGCTCATCGAGGACGAGGCCGGGGGCCGGCACCGGCTGCCGCTCGCGAAAATCGCCAAGGCGCACGTTGAATTGGAGCCTTAGGAGCGATCAGCTTTTAGCCGTCAGCCAGCGGGAGTCCCTGGTCCGGCTGAGAGCTAAAAGCTGACCGCTGACCGCTAAAAACATGAACACGCTGAGTTCAATCGCACAAAACATCGAGCTCCTGAGCAAGGAGAAGAAGATCGACCCGCAGATCATCATCACCGCGATCGAGGACGCAGTGGTGACGGCCTCGCGCAAGCACTTCAAGACCGGCGAGGACCTCCACGCGCGCTACAACCTGGAGAGCGGGACGGTCGACCTCTACGCCGTCAAGACGGTTGTCGAGGAGGTCGCCGACGACGCGCGCGAGATGACGGTCGACGAGGCTACGGTAGAGGTCGGCGAGGGGGCGGAGGTCGGCGACATGCTCGAGCTGCCGCGGCCCATGGAGGAGCTCGGCCGGATCGCCGCGCAGACCGCCAAACAGATCATCCTCCAGAAGGTACGCGAGGCCGAGCGCAACAACATTTACGAGGAGTACATCGGGCGAGTCGGTGAGCTGATCAATGGCTTCGTCAAGCGCTTCGAGGGCGGCCGGGTGATCGTCGACCTGGGGAGCGGCATCGAGGCCGTCATGCCCAAGTCGCAGCAGTCGCGCAACGAGACGTTCACCCAGAGCGAGCGCATCCGCGTCGTCATCCACAACGTCAACAAGGAGTCGAAGGGGCCGCAGATCGAGGTCTCGCGGACGAGCCCGGAGCTGATCAAGCGGCTCTTTGAGATGGAGGTGCCGGAGATCTACGACGGCACGGTGGTCATCAAGGTCGCCGTCCGCGAGCCGGGCGAGCGCGCCAAGATCGCGGTCATCTCGAACGAGCGCGATGTCGACCCGGTTGGTGCCTGCGTCGGCATGAAGGGATCGCGCGTGCAATCGATCATCCGCGAGCTGCGCGGCGAGAAGATCGACATCATCGAGTGGTCCGAGGACCCGGCAATCTTCGCCGCCAACGCGCTGTCGCCCGCCAAGGTGAGCCGGGTCACGGTCATGGACTTCGAGGCCAAGAAGCTCCAGGTGACGGTCGAGAACGAGCAGCAGTCGCTGGCCATCGGCAAGCGCGGACAGAACGTCCGGCTCGCGGCCAAGCTCGTCGGCTGGGACATCGACATCCGCAGCGAAGAGGAGATGAAGCGCGAGGTGGCGACGCAGATGGAGCAGCTCATCTCGGCCCCGGTCGTGCCGCTCTCGGTGATCGAGGGGATCACCTCGGCCGACTCGGCGGCGCTCGCCGAGCATGGGATCGAGACCGTCGAGCAGCTGGCCGAGGCGACGCTTGACGAGATTTCCGAGTGGCTCGACCTGAGCATCGATGACGCCGAGGAGCGCCTCGAGGCGGCGCGCCTGATCGTCGAGGCGCGCGCGCGCGCGCGCGCCGAGGAAGAGGCCGCCGCCGCGCCGGCGGACGAGGGAGAGGTGCTCGCCGGCGACGAGCCGGAGGCAGGCGCCGAGGACGAAGCCGAGGCCGAGGCGGCGACCGAGGATGAGGCGGCGGGGCCGGGGGCGGCCGCGGCCGCGGCGATGGTGCAGGCGGTGGACGGGGCGGCGGAGCCGGCCGCCGGGCACGAGCCCCCGGCCGAAGACGCCGGGGCTGACGACCCGGCAACGGAGCCGGACGAACAACGGGCGGAGGGATAATGTAACTACTCTGCTGGTTCCAGCGACGGGAAGGCGGCGCTCGGAGAGTTGAGACTGATGAGTTTTAAGCCTCAGGTGTTTTAAGACTGGATGCCAAAACTCATAACTTACAGACTGATCCTGGCGCGGGTCATTTCCAGAAGGTATCAATGGGCAAGGTCAGGATTTACGAATTAGCGAGGGAGCTCAAACTGGAGAGCCGAAGAGTGCTCGAGGACGCGCGGCGCCTGGGCGTTGACGCAAGTGTGCCGTCGAATTCGCTCGACGAGGCGGTGGCCGACAAGATTCGCGAGCAGTACTACCCGAAGAAAGAGCCGGCGGCGGCCCAACGGACCGCCCGTCTGGTCAAGACGGTCAAGACGACCGCTCCGTTGACGCCGCTCTCGCCGGAGTCATCGGTCGGCTCCAATGGCGGGGCCGCGCCCGCGCCGGCGCCGGATTACGAGGACGCCACCACCGCGCCGCTGCCGGCGCCGCCGGCCGAGACGGCACCGCCAAGCGACGCTAACCGGGCGCGGGTCGTCAAGATCGTGCCGCCGCCGCCCGCCGCGCCCCCGGCCGAGACCGCGCCCGCACCGGCCGAGGCCGCGCCCGCGCTGGCTCCCGAGGAGCCGGCCGAAGCCGTGCCCCAGGCTCCGCCCGTGGCTCCGCCGGCCGCCGCGCCGGCCGAGACCCCGCCGGCCGCCACGCCGCGGCCCCAGCCGCGCCCCGGCGCGCCCGCGGCGCGGCCGGCTGCGACCACCAACGTGATTCGCCTGGCGACGCCCAAGCCGCGCCCGGTGACCCCGGCCCCGGCCCCGGCCGCGCGGCCCGAGCGCGGGCGCGAGGGCGTGCCCGCCAAGCCCGGCGCCAAGCCCGGCGCGGGCGTCGACCCGCAGGGCGTCCACCTGCTGCCCTCGGGGGCGCAGCAGCGGACGGTCTACGTCCCGCCGCGCGACACGCGCCACAAGGGTCGTCACAGCACACGGCCGCGCGGCCCGGCCGACAGATTCCAGGAGACGGGGCCGCTCCAGCGCCTGCAGGCGCGCCGCCCGGGCCAGCCGGTGGCGCCCACGCTGCGGCAGGTCCCGGTCGAGCTCAAGCCGGCGCGTCTGGTCGAAGGGAGCACGGTCCGCGAGTTCGCTGAAAGGCTCGAGCTCAAGCCGAAGGACGTGGTCGCGGCGCTCTTCGAGCGCGGCGTCATGGCGACGATCAACCAGACGCTCAACGCCGAAGTCGCGCGTGAGGTTGGCCGCATCTTCGGCTTCGACGTCTCGTTCGGCGCCTTCGAGGACATGACCATCGAGTCCGAGTTCGAGATCACGCCGGAGGCCATGGAGGACACTGAGACGCGCGCTCCCGTGGTCACGGTCATGGGCCACGTCGACCACGGCAAGACGAGCCTGCTCGACGTCATCCGCCTGACGCGCGTCGCCGAGGGCGAGGCCGGCGGGATCACGCAGCATATCGGCGCCTACTCGGTCGAGGTCCCCAACCCGGACAACCCGGGGCAGCTGCGCCGGATCGTCTTCCTCGACACCCCGGGCCACGCGGCCTTCACTATGATGCGCGCCCGCGGCGCCCAGGTGACCGACATCGTCGTCCTGGTGGTCGCGGCCGACGACGGGGTCATGCCGCAGACGGTCGAGGCGATCGAGCATGCGAACGCGGCCAAGGTGCCGATCGTCGTCGCGATCAACAAGGTCGACAAGCCCGACGCCAACCCCGATCGCGTCCGCAAGGAGCTGGCCGACCGCGGCCTGCTCTGGGACAACTGGGGCGGGACGACGACCATGGTCGAGGTCTCGGCCAAGAAGAAACAGAATATCGAGGCGCTGCTCGAGATGCTCCTCCTCACGGCCGACCTGCTCGACCTCAAGTCGAACCCGAAGCGCCTAGCCACGGGGACGGTGCTCGAGGCCAAGCTCGACCGCGGGCGGGGCGCCGTGGCGACGGTCCTCGTCCAGAACGGGACGCTCAAGGTGAGCGAGCCCTTCATCGTCGGCAACTTCTTCGGCCGCGTCCGCGCGCTGGTCAACGACCGCGGGGAGCATTTAGAGGAGGCCGGCCCCTCGACCCCGGTCGAGGTGCTCGGGCTGCAGGGCGTCCCGGGGGCCGGCGATCAGTTCCAGGTCGTCTCCGACGTGGCCAAGGCGCAGCAGATCTCGGCCTACCGCCAGTCAAAGGCGCGGGCCACGGCGCTCGCGCGGACGGCGGCGCGGGGCCTCGACCAGCTGCACGCGCAGCTCGAGGCCGGCGAGGTCAAGGAGCTGCTCGTCATCCTCAAGGCCGACGTCCAGGGCTCGGTCGAGGTGCTCAAGGAGACGCTCACCAAGCTCTCGACCGAGAAGGTCAAGGTGCGGATCATCCGCTCGGGCGTCGGCGCGATCATCGAGGACGACGTCCTCCTGGCGAGCGCCTCGAACGCGACGGCGACCGGCGCGGCGACCGTGATCATCGGCTTCAACGTGCGGCCCGAGGCGCGGGCCGAGGAGATCGCCAAGCAGGAGGACGTCGACATCCGGCTGCACTCGATCATCTACAAGGTCGAGGAGGAGATCCGCAACGCCATGATCGGCATGCTCGACGCCACGGTGCGCGAGACGGTCATCGGCAAGGCCGAGGTCCGCGACGTCATCCGGGTGCCGAAGGTCGGTTCGGTCGCCGGCTGCATGGTCCTCGATGGGGTCATCCGGCGCACGGCCCGGGCGCGGCTCATCCGCGACAACGTGGTCATCTTCGAGAACGCCATCGGGAGCCTGCGCCGTTTCAAGGACGACGTCAGCGAGGTCGCCCAGAACTTCGAGTGCGGGCTGACGATCGAGCGCTTCAACGACTACAAGGTCGGGGACGTCATCGAGGCCTACGTCAGCGAGAAGGTGGCCGCCACCGAACTCTGATCCTGGATTCGGGGTTTGAAATTTGAGACGCGCATGGCGCAGTACCGTCCCGACAGAGTGGCACACGAGCTGAGGCAGGAGGTCGGCGCGATTATCGCGCGCGAGGTGCGCGACCCGCGCGTCGGGTTCGCCACCGTGACCGAGGCCGAGGTCAGCCCGGACCTGCGCCACGCCCGGGTCTTTGTCAGCGTCCTCGGCACGCCGAGCGAGCAGCGGGCGACGCTCGCGGCGCTCAACCGGGCGGCGGGCTTCATCCGGCGCGCGCTCAGCGCGCGTCTCAAGCTGCGTCGCAGCCCGGAGCTGACCTTCACTTTTGACGAGTCGGTCGAGCAAGGGGCCCGGCTGACGCAGCTCATTGACGACGCGAATAAGGAGAAGCCCGGCTTGGACACTCGGACGCCCGGCGGGGGGCAGTCGGAGGCGGAGTGACCCCCGGCGGGGGGCGGCCCGCAGGGGCGTCGAAGCGCGGGTCTGGAGCTATGCTAAGTCAGGTAATCGACCTCATCGAGAAGCACGAACGCTTCGCCATCACCTCACACATCCGACCCGACGGCGACAGCCTCGGGTCCTCGCTCGCCCTCTGCTGGATCCTCCGCGGGCTGAAGAAGGATGCTGAGGTGATCATGTGCGACCGCGTCCCGCCGGCCTACGCCAAGCTGCCCGGGGCGGACGAGGTGCGGGTCGTCCCGGACGTCGACCGCGCCTACGACGCGGCCTTCGTCATCGAGTGCAGCGACGTCAGCCGGCCGGGCCTGCCGGGCCTCAAGGACCAGTTCGTCGTCAACATCGACCATCACTCGACGACTGCGCTCTTCGGGGACGTCAACTGGATCGACTCGACGGCGGCAGCGGTCGGCGAGATGATCTACAACCTCGCCAAGGCAATCGGCGCGCGGATCACGCCGGAGCTCTCGAGCTGCGTCTACGCGGCGCTCCTCACCGACACCGGGTCGTTCCACTTCTCGAACACCACCGAGCGTACCTTCAAGATCGCGAGCGAGCTGGTCCGCCACGGGGCGCAGCCGGCCAAGCTCTCGCAGGCGATCTTCTACTCCTACCCCTACGCTAAGGTGAAGCTCGCCGGGGCGGTCCTCTCGACCCTGCGGCGCGACGAGACGGGGCGAATTGCCTGGATCACTATGTCGCAGGAAGCGATGCAGGACTCGGGCGCGAGCGAGGACGACTCGGACGGGATCATCAATTACCCGCTGACGATCGGCGAGGTTGAGGCCGTCGCCTTCTTCCGCGAGCTGCCGCAGTCGACCTACCGCATCAGCCTGCGCTCGAAGAACCGCGTCAACGTCGCCCGCGTCGCCGAGCAGTTCGGCGGCGGCGGCCACTGCAACGCGGCCGGCTTCACCGTCGTCGCCGATTACGACGAGCTCAGCCGCGAAGTGATCACCCGGCTCAGGGAGGCCGTCTCCCATGCCCCCGCCGCCAATGGGCGGGAGATCAAACCGCGCTAGCATGAGAATCAACGCCCTCTCCTCCCTCGGGCTCGGGCTCGCGCTCGCCGCCCTCTGCTCCGGCGCCTGCCGGCGGCCCGAGGCCGACCCGCTCGGCGGCGTCTGGCGGGCAGCGGTCGTCAACAAGGCTGGCGAGCAAGTCCCGTTCAGGCTCGACCTCAAGCGCGAGGGCGGCCAGATCACCGGCGCCTTGGTCAACGGCGACGACCGCGTCCTCTCGACCGGCGGCTCGTTCGACGGCCGGACGCTGAGGCTGCGCTACGACTATTACGACGGCGAGCTGGAGGCGACGCTCGAAGGCGGGGAGTTACGCGGGGCCTTCACGCGCCAGTGGCGGAAGGAGACGCTCCGGCGGGAGTTCTCGGCGACGCGCCCAGGGACGGGTGGGGATGCGGGCGCGGAGGCCGGCGGGGAGGCAAGTGCGGAGGCGGGCGCAGTCGGCGGCGACTGGATGCTGCGCGTCGGCGAGGGCGAGCAGCAGCGCATCTGGCGCGCGTCCTTTCGGCCTCAGGGGCACCCGGGGGGCGGCGAAGTCTGGGGGACGGTCATCCCGCTGAGCGGCGACTGGGGCACGCTCGCCGGCAAGTTCGCGGACGGGCAGTTGACCCTCAGCCGGTTCGACGGGATCAACGCTTATCTCTTCAAAGCCAGGCTCACCGACCGGGGCACGCTCGAGGGCATGATCAACTCGGAGCGCAAGGTCGTCGCCGAGCGCGCCGGTAGCGAGGGCCTGCCCGCGCCGCCCGACCCGGCAGCCTACACCCGGGTCAGGAACCCGGCCGAGCCCTTCAGTTTCAGCTTCCCTGACCTCGACGGCCGGACCGTCTCGTCCACCGACGAGCGGTTCAAGAACAAGGTCGTCATCGTCACCGTTGGCGGGAGCTGGTGCCCGAACTGCCACGACGAAGCCCCGGTGCTCAACGACCTCTACGCGCGCTACCGGGACCGGGGGCTGGAGGTCGTCGCGCTCTCGTTCGAGTACACGGGCGAGGTGGCGCGCGACCGCGAGCAGGCGCGCATCTTCGCGCGCCGCCATGGCATCGGCTACCCGGTGCTCCTGGCCGGGACGACCGACGAGGGGGAGATCGAGCGCAAGCTGCCGCAGCTCGTGAACTTCGGCGCCTACCCGACGACCGTCTACGTCGGCCGCGACGGCCTGGTCAAGAAGATTCACGCCGGGTTCGAGGGGCCGGCAACGGGGGAGAGGCACACGCGGCTCAAGGCCGAGATGGAGGAGCTGGTCCGGGAGCTGCTCGAGGAGCCGACAACCGCGGGGTGAGGTCACGCCGCCAGCGAAAGGGGAGACCATGAGCGAGAAGTCGAAGATCAACCGCCGCGAGTTCATCAAGCGGGGGGCGGTCGGGGGCGCGGCCGCCGGGGCGGCGCTTGGTCCGGCAGGCCGCGCCTTCGCCGCGAGCGCGCAGGGCGACAGCCCGAACGGGCGTGTGACGCTCGGCTTCATCGGCACCGGCGCGCGCGCGCAGCAGCTCATGACCGGCCTCCGGCAGCTCCGGGGCGTCGAGGTCGTCGCGCTCTGCGACGCCTACCGCGGCCGCATTGAGCGCGCCCAGGAGCGCGTCGGCGGCCGCGCCAAAGTCTTCCGCGACCACCGCGAGCTGCTCGCGCAGTCGGGCGTCGACGCGGTCGTCATCGCCACCCCCGACCACCTCCACAAGGCGCACACGCTGGCCGCGCTCGCCGCGGGCAAGGACATCTACCTCGAGAAGCCCTTGAGCTACACGGTGGCCGACGGGCTGGAGATCGTCGCGGCGGTCAAGAAGAGCAGCCGCATCCTGCAAGTCGGGAGCCAGGGCATCAGCTCAGCGATCCAGGGGCGCGCCCGGGAGGTCGTCGCGTCGGGCAAGCTCGGCCAGGTGACCATGGTGCGGGCCTCCTACAACCGCAACTCGGCGGGCGGCGCGTGGATCTACCCGATCCCGCCCGACGCCTCGCCCGAGACCGTCAACTGGGAGATGTTCCTCGGGCCAGCGCCCAAGCGCCCCTTCAGCGCCGAGCGGTTCTTCCGCTGGCGCTGCTACGAGGACTACTCGGGCGGGATCGCGACCGACCTCTTCGTTCACCTCATGACGACGATCCACTACGTCATGGGGGCGCAGATGCCCGACAGCGTTATGGCCTCGGGCGAGCTCTACCGCTGGCGCGAGAGCCGTGACGTGCCCGACACGCTCAACGCCATCCTCCAGTACCCCGAGGGCTTCACCGTCAACCTGAGCGCGACCTTCAACAACCAATTTCAGAGCGAGGGCGGCTTCCAGATCCTCGGCACCAAGGGCACGCTCCAGCTCGGCGACGACGAGGTGATCCTCTCGCCCGAGAGCGGGATCGAGGACAACGGGTGGATCATCGACTCCTGGCCGAAGGCGCTGGCCGAGGCCTACTACCAGGACCCGAAGGTGCGCCAGGCCGAGATGCCCCGCACCTGGGAGCCGCGCGTGGTCACGGGGCAGGAGCGCTGGAACGAGGTCGGGCGCCGCTCGACCGAAGTCCACCTGGATAACTTCCTCAACTCGGTGCGGACGCGCAAGGAGCCGGTCGAGAATGCCGTCGTCGGCCACCGCGCCGCCTCGGTCGCGCACCTCGTCAACCTCTCGGCCAAGCACAAGAAGGTGCTTCACTGGGACCGCGCCCGCGACAACGTCAAGGCTTAGGGGCAGGTCTCTGGTGACAGGGGCAAACGGATCGACGCGGGTCAGACTCGTGCAGAGGCTCGGCCGCGACTGTATGAATGTTATTCGCCCTCCCGCCTAAGTTGCTGAAAACTCATCCGACCGCAACTGGCATCCGGTTTGCTCATAGGGGTTGCGGAAAGGGAGGATGAGTCATGGTTGACGACGAGAAATTAGTCATCGAGGAGGAGCGAAGAATCGCCCAGCACGAGGCGATCAAGGGCGAGGTCCGCGACAAAGTCAATTCGGAGATCGCGCACCACGCTCACCAACTCGATTCCGAAGACCGTGTGGTGGCCGCCGCCGCCGGCGAGCGTCTCAAGCAGGAGACGATGAATGAGGTGGTCGACACTGAAGTCGAGATTCAGCGCTCGCGCGGCATCGCCCGGGTCTCCCAGTTCATTGACTATATCTTCTACCTGATCTACGGGATCATCAGCCTGGAGATCATCCTGGACCTGCTCGGCGCGCGGCAGGGGAACACGTTCCGCGAGATCGTCGACACCCTGGCCGCGCCGTTCCTCGTGCCGTTCGTAGGGTTGATGAACGAGCCGG
>Ga0075421_100004651_pt1 | contig 16576 bp, 17 predicted proteins | sample SoiMetdeltSBSDD5_FD_75292 | JGI IMG/M metagenome (GOLD analysis project Ga0075421, IMG submission 75292) | Bulk soil microbial communities from a Populus tree surrounding site in Tennessee, USA - Soil MetaG P. deltoides SBSDD5 | ecosystem: Environmental > Terrestrial > Soil > Tree plantation...
GACAGCGCCGCCCCGAACGGCCAGTCGCGCGCGCTCAGAAACTGGTCATAGATCAGGTTGCCGACCATCTGCACCTTGCCGCCGCCAAGGAGATCCGGGGTGACGAAATTGCCGATCGACAGCACGAAGACGAACACCGCTCCGGCCGCCACCCCCGACGCCGTCAAGGGCAAGGTGACCCTGAGAAATGTCACCCACGGCCCGGCGCCGAGATCGCGCGACGCCTCGGCGAGCGACGGATCGAGCCGCTGCAGCGCCGAATAGACCGCCAGGATGACGAAGGGCACGTAGTTGTAGACGAGCCCCAGCACCACCGCGAAGCTGTTATAGAGAATGGGCAGCGGCTCGGCGGCAAGCCCGGCGCCGATCAGCACCCGGTTGATCAGCCCCTCGCGGTTGAGCAGCACGATCCACGCATAGGTGCGGATCAGATAGTTGGTCCAGAACGGCAGCATGGCGAGGAACAGGAGCGCGGTCTGCCGCCGCGGCGGCTGCAACGTGATCGCATAGGCCGCCGGATAGCCGATCAGGAGCGCGATCAGCGTCGCCGCACCAGCGTCGCTGGCGCTGTCGAGGAAGATCCTCGCATAGAGCGGATCGAACGCCCGACGGAAATTCTCCAGCGTTGGTGTTGCCCAGTCGACGCCGCCATAGACGCCGCGCTCGAAGAACGCGACCGCCAGCACGAGCAGCGACGGCACCACCATGAACACCACGAGCCAGCCAAGGCCAGGGGCCATGAGCAGGCTCGCGGTAAGCGGCGCGCCGTCGCGCTCTCCCGATGACCGCAAGGTCGCCAGCCTTCTCGGCTATTTCGCCGACATCACCTCGGTGACCACCTTTGAGAAGGTCTTCATTCCCTCGCCGAGATCGCGCAGTTGCTCATATTTCAAAAGATCGGCCGGCGCATAGGCAAGGTTGGGGTATTTTTCGAACATTGCTTTGTCGAGAGCATCCATCGCCGCCTTGTTCGGCACCTTGTACATGATGTTCTCGGCCACCCATTTGCCGGTGTCGGGCTTTAGGATGTAGTCGATGAATTTGTGCGCCGCCTCCTGGTTCGGGGAGTTGCCGACCACCACCATCGTGTCGACCCACAGATCCGACCCTTCCTTGGGCACGACATATTTGATCTTGTCGTTCTCGGTGATTCCGTAATTGCACCACCCGTCCCATGCCTGGACGAGATGCGCTTCCCCCGACACCAGCTTCGAGTAGAAGGTGGTGTCGTCATAGGCGAGCAGCGTCTTCTTGGCGTCGGTCAGCAGCGCCTTGACCTGCTCGAGCTTTGCCGGGTCGGTCTCGTTGACCGACATGCCGAGCGCCAGCTCGCCCGCCCCCATCAGCCACCGGTCGGTCGCCAGCATGGTTGTCTTGCCCTTCAGCGCCTCGTCCGGCTTGAGCAGATCGTTCCAGCTGTCCGGCGCCTCCTTGACGATGTCGGAGCGATAGCAGAGTCCGGTCGTCCCCCAGGCATAGGGGATCGAGAACTGGTTGCCGGGATCGTGCTTGAGCGCCGCCGCCTCCGGGTAGAGGTTCGTCAGATTGGGGATCTTGGAATGGTCGATCTTGCCGGCAATGCCGAGCTTCGCCAGAGCCTCGGCGAAGGGCGACGACACGAACAGCACGTCATAGCCCTTGCCGCCCGACGCCACCACCTTGCCCATGATGTCTTCATTGGTGGCGTGAACCGCCACCTCGACCTCGATGCCGGTCTCCGCCTTGAACTTCTCCGGCAGATCCTTCGGCATATAGCCGTCCCAGTTGGAGATCACGATCTTGCCTTCGGCAAGAGCGACTGCACTGAAGCCCGGCGCACCGATAAGGAGCGCCACGGCCAGGCCCACCGTCCTGATCATTCCTCTCTCCCTGTTTTGTTCTCCCAGCAATGAAGGTTCGCATGGGAGGGAGAGATCGGGCAAGCGCTAGAGCATTATGTTCGAGCCAGCTCGAGGATCTCCGCCACGGTTGGCGCCTTCGGCTGGTCCACCGGCTCGACACCCGGGATCGGAGCGTCGAGTTTCACGATCGTCCGGAAGGCAAGAACCGCCAGGACGAAGTTGATCGATAGGCCCGTAGCCCCGATGAGAAGCGTCTCGCTCATGGCAATTTTGCCCCGATGTCACTTGCCGATATTAGGAGCGAGTCTGGTTAAAATTCCGTATCGGGGTTAACCAATGATGAACAACCGGTTCAGCTTCCATTCTGCGGCAGTAGGACAGAGTACCATTTGCCAGGGACGGACGCTGAATTGCGAAGAGACGAGAGGGAGCGAGCCATGTTCATCGCATCAACCCGGCACGCAGCAGTTTTCGCCACTGGTTTCCTGCTTCTTTCCATGGCTTGGATGCTCAACATTTGATCCCTGCGTGATTTACTACACTTATCTGCCTCTCTTAACCAAGCTGGCAACAATTCTGTGTTGAGCTTGGCAAAGCCAAGGACGGTGCTGCCCTGCTGCGCCGGATCTTGAGCGTTGACTAAGGGAGAGCCCGGATCATGCATCCTCGCCACCCGGCCGATATGGCCGAAACGCCCGACGGTAGCGTCGCCCGGCGGCTCCGCCTGTTGCTGGCCGAGGATTGTCCCGCCTCGCGCCTTCTCACCGCCGCCCTGTTGCGCGGCCTCGGCTGCGAGATCGAGACGGTGGCTGACGGCGGCGATGCCGTGACCCGCGCCTCCGCCGCCTCCTTCGATCTGATCCTTCTCGACATCGACATGCCGGTGATCGACGGCATCAAGGCGGCGCGGCTCATCCGCTCCCGCCTCGGGCCCGCCACGCCCTTGATCGTGGCGCTATCCGGCTACAGTGCCGCCAATTGCCTGCGCGACACGGCGCGGACCGCCTTCGATGCCATCATCCAGAAGCCGACGGGCCGGCGCGAGCTCGCCGCCCTGCTCGCCCTCGCAGGCAGGCCCGCGACTCACTCCTCGTCGGGCTGACCGGCCGCCTCGGCCTGGTCCTCGATCGTCTTCAGCATATGCATGAACTCTTTGAGTTCCGGACTGACCTCGCGGGCCCTGCGCTTCGGCGAATTGCCCCGTTCGATGCGCCCCTGATCGGATTGTTGGCCGTTCCCCATCGGATATGCTCCGTACATTGTCCAACGTCCCCGAAAAGATCTCGATGGCGCGATCCTGCGCACACCGGGCCTAACGAATGGCTAATGCGTTGGACTGCCGTCCCCTCCGCCGCTCGCGAAACCCCTGAGCGGCGGCATTCCCGGCCGCCCCGCTAAGGGTTCAACACGGCAGGAATAGGGCCAAGCCGCGTGCTTCGCATCAAGCGATTGGAAGTGTGAACAACTTTCCGAATTGCGGCAGGCTATCCTGGATGCCGGCAAGCCTGAGCGCGTGCCACGCCATGGCGTGGTTCGACGAGGTGACGGGAACGCCAACCTCGGCCTCGATCGCGGCTGCCGCTTCGGCAAGTCTGACCGAGGTGCAGGACACGAACACCGCATCGACGTCCGCCGCCGTCAGGATGCGCCTGATCCCCGCCTTGACCGAAGCCGGCGTGATCGCCGCAACAATCCGGTCATTGCCTTCATTGAACGAGCCGAACACCGGCACGTCGAAGCCGCGCGCCGTGATGTAGTCGGCCACGATCTGGTTGACCTCGGCGCGATAGGGCGTGAGCACGGCGATTCGCTGCGCCCCAAGCGCGGTGAAGGCCGCGAAGGCGGCGGTGACCGGCGTCGTCGCCGGCGCCTCCTGGCCCCCCTCGCGGATCTTTGCGAACACCCCGTCCTCGCCGATCGCCATCGACGCCGAGGTGCAGCCGAAGGCGATCGCATCGAGCGGATTGCCCGGCAGGATCAGCGACGCCGCCGGCGCGATGCGGGGCTCCATCGCCCGAAGTGATTCCGGCGTGATGATCGGGTCGTTGTATAGCCGGCTCTCATACAGCGCGACACCGGGCAGCGCCGCGAAAATAGCGCGCCATTCATGCTCGATGGTGAAGTCGCTCGCCAGCACGATGAGGCCGATCCGCGCCCGCTCGCCGATTCCGCCGTCGGTTTCGAACGGCAGATGCTCGATCAGGATCATTTCGCGGGGGGCGGAGCGGGATTGGCGAGCGGAAACGGGCATGGGGGCTCTCCGAAGGGTTCGAACAAAGCCTAGCCGATCCGGTCATCCAGCGCAAAACAATGGCGGAACGCGCCATTGATGGTTACATTGTAACAGCATGAACACCAAGCGCGTGTCCGGCGGCTTTCATGCCGCCGATCATGATCATGACGTCTGCACCGGCGACCTCGTCGCCCGCGCCGAGCGGGTCTGCGCCCGCCGCGGCAGCCGCCTGACCGGCCTGCGCCGCAAGGTCCTCATCGCCGTTGCCCGCAGTCATGAGGCGGCCGGCGCCTATGACATCATCGAGCGGCTCGCCGCATCGGGTCCCCGCCCGGCCCCAATGTCGGTCTACCGCGCCCTCGATTTTCTCGCCTCGCACGGTCTCGTTCACAAGATCGAGAGCCGCAACGCCTTTGTCGCCTGCAGCCATGGCCAGCATGAGGGCGAGGCGGTTCTCCTGGTCTGCGACGGCTGCGGCGCCGTCGCCGAGTTCGAGGCGGCAGCCAGCATGGCGGCGCTGGCGGATGCCGCCCGCGGCACCGGCTTTCGGCCGCGCCGCACCGTGGTCGAACTCCTCGGCCGCTGCCTGGGCTGCGCCGGGGCGGAGGGGTGACCGCGACCGGCCGAACCCTTGCCGAGGGCCGCCGAAATCTGCAATAAGACGAACCAAGGATCGCAACTTAAGGTGCATGAATGGGCTATTCGGCAATCGGGACGCGGCGTCACAGCATTGGCGTCAAGGTTGGCCATGTGACGATCGGCGGCGGCGCCCCGGTGGTGGTCCAGTCGATGACCAACACCGACACCGCCGATGCCGCGGCGACCGCCAACCAGGTGGCCGAGCTGGCCCGAGCCGGCTCCGAATTGGTGCGCATCACCGTTGACCGCAGCGAAGCGGCGGCCGCCGTTCCGCAGATTCGCGACGCTCTCGACCGCATGGGCATGGTCGTGCCGCTCATCGGCGACTTCCACTATATCGGCCACACGCTGCTGCGCGACCATCCGGCCTGCGCCGAGGCGCTTGCGAAATACCGGATCAATCCCGGCAATGTCGGGTTCGGCGAGAAGCAGGACCGCAATTTCGCGATGATGATCGAGAAGGCCTGCCAGTTCGGCAAGCCGGTGCGGATCGGCGTCAATTGGGGCTCGCTCGACCAGTCGATGCTGGCGCGGCTGATGGACGACAATGCCAAGCGACCCGAGCCGCTGGACGCCCGCCTGGTGATGCATGAGGCGATCGTTCAATCAGGCGTGACCTCGGCGAAGCGCGCCATCGAGCTCGGGCTGGGACCCGACCGCATCGTCATTTCGGCCAAGGTGTCGGAGGTGCAGGACCTCATCGCCGTCTATCGCGAGCTCGCCCGCCGCACCGACCATGCCCTCCATCTCGGCCTGACGGAGGCCGGCATGGGCTCCAAGGGCATCGTCGCTTCCACGGCAGCGCTGGCGGTGGTCCTGCAGGAGGGGATCGGCGACACCATCCGCATCTCGCTCACGCCGGAGCCGGGCGGCGCCCGCACCCGCGAGGTCACCGTGGCCCAGGAGATCCTTCAGACGATGGGGCTGCGCTCCTTCATGCCCATGGTCATCGCCTGTCCCGGCTGCGGCCGCACCACCTCCACCGTGTTCCAGGAGCTCGCCCAGGACATCCAGAGCCATATCCGCACCCGCATGCCGGTCTGGCAGAAGGCCTATCCCGGCTTCGAGACCCTGCAGCTCGCGGTGATGGGCTGTATCGTCAACGGTCCCGGCGAATCGAAGCACGCCGATATCGGCATCTCCCTGCCCGGCACCGGCGAGGTCCCGGCGGCACCGGTCTATATTGACGGCAAGAAGGTGAAGACTCTGCGCGGCAGCGACATCGGCCAGCAGTTCAAGGACATTGTCGAGACCTATGTCGCCGAGCGTTGGGGCGGCAAGCCGGCCGCGTGAAGGCATTAGGCATTAGGCAATAGGCCGTGAGCCGTACTCTTCCTTCCCGACTGCCGACTGCCTACTGCCCCTCCCCCAACAACGCCTCCAGATCGAGCCGGCGGTTTCCCATCATCAGCTCGCCATTCGGCCCGCGCGGCCATTCGCCCTTCGGCCGGTCCCAATAGAGCTCGACTCCATTGCCGTCGGGATCATCGAGATAAAGCGCCTCGCTGACCCCGTGATCGCTCGCCCCGGTGAGCGGGATGCCGGCCTTGACGAGCCGCCTAAGCGCATCGGCGAGGTCGGCCCGCGTCGGATAGAGCACGGCGACATGATAAAGGCCGGTGGTGCCGGGTGGCGGCGGCCGGCCGCCCCGGCTTTCCCAGGTGTTGAGCCCGATATGATGGTGATAGCCGCCCGCCGCCACGAAGGCCGCATCGCGGCCATAGGTCTGCATCAGCTCGAAGCCGAGCACGCCGCAATAAAAGGCAAGCGCCCGGTCGAGATCGGCGACCTTGAGGTGAACATGCCCGATCCGGGTGCCGGGCGCGATCGGGTTCGGAGTGAGATTGTCGGCCATTGAGCGAGGGTCTCCCAGAGCCAGCCAGCCCTCCTTATAGGAAGCCGGAAATGCAAAATTAAGCCCCGGTCATTAGCGTCCCGGCGGATGAACGGGAGATTACTGCCGCCGGGACGTCACACCGTCGGCGCTGCCATGGCGCTGGCCATCCGCATTGTCTCGGCGGCAATCGCTTTCCTCAGCCAGATCCTGCTCGCCCGTTGGCTTGGCGCTGACGATTTCGGCGTGCTGGCCGCCCTCCTCGTTTGGGTCAATGTGCTCGGCACGGTGTCGACCCTCGGCTTTGCCACCAGCGTGCTGCGCTTCCTGCCGCAATATCTGACGGAAGCCGCGCTGCCGCTCGCCCGCGGTTTTCACCGCACCGGCATGCTGATCGCCCTCCTGGCCGGCACTGCGATCACTGCTCTCGGCCTTCTCCTCCTTGCCGGCTTCCCCACGCTACTGGCCGCTCCCTATGCCGGGCCGGCGCGCATGGCGCTGCTGTCGCTCCCCGCCTTTGCCCTTGCCGATTTTCTCGATGGCGTAGGGCGCTCCCGCGGCTGGGTGGTGCTGGCGCTCGCGCCGCCCTACATCATCCGCCCCTTGATGATCCTGCTCGGCGTCGCCCTGCTGGAGCGTTCCGGTGCCCCGCTCGACGCCACCGGCGCGATGCTTGTTGCCGCGGCCGCCATTTGGATCTCGGCGCTTGCCCAGCTTGCCTTGCAGGCGCGCCCGCTTGCTGTCGCGATGCATGCCGGGCCCCTCGCCTATGATCTGAGGCTGTGGACCCGCGTGTCTCTGCCGATGCTGCTGCTCGACGGCGTCGCGCTGCTGCTCCTCAACATCGACATCATCCTGCTCGGTTTCTTCATCGGTCCCGGTGAGATCGCCCGCTACTTCGCCGCCCAGCGTATCATTTCGCTCGTCAGCTTCATCCATTTCGCCGTCGCCGCTGCCGCCGTGTCTCATTTCGCGACAAGCCATGTCGCCGGCGACCGGCAGGCGCTGCGGCAGGAATTCGGCCGCTGCCGTGCCCTTGCCTTCTATCCCTCGCTCGTCCTCACCGTCCTGCTTTTAACGCTCGGCAAGCCCCTTCTCATGTTGTTCGGCGATGGTTTCGTGAGCGCCTGGCCGGTCATGGCGATCCTGGGCGTGGGCTTGCTCGCCCGTGCTGCCGCCGGCCCGGCACAATCCTTGCTTGTCTCGACGGGCCACCACAATGCGACGGTTCTCGTTCTGTGCGCCACGCTCTCGATCAACTGCTGTCTCGGCATCGCCCTCATCCCGCGGCTCGGCCTGATCGGAGGCGCCCTCGCCAGCATGCTGGCGACGCTGTCCGAATCCGCAATGTTCGCTCTCCTGCAACGTCGCCTCCATGCCGGTCAGTTTCCGCCGGTGAAGGGAGCAGCCCATGGCATTGACGAGGCCGCTGCATGACCACAGGCCGGCGAGCGCCTTCGCCGACGACAGCCTGCCGGGCTATGCCGGCTGCCTCGCTCTCGATCTCGGCGAGGAATCGGCGATGAACCTCTTCGCCGCCGCGTGGAGGCGGCTCGGCAGCACCGCCGTCCTGCCGGCGCCGATGAGCATCGAGGAGGTTCTCTCGCCGCTGTTCCGCCATTTGGCCCCGCCCGGCCGGCGCGTCCAGATCACCGCTGTCATAGCCGAGCATGGCGAGCTTGCCGCGCTTGCCGCCTTCGAGCGCCTCGGCCTCGCCCAGGGGCGGCCGCTGGCGGTCTCGGCCAGCTGGATGGCCGACCTGCCGCTGGCCGGCACGCCGCTGGTCGGCCCCGACGATCCGGACGACGCCCTTGCCCGCCTGATCGCCGGGACGACGCGGCTCCAGGGCACCCATGCCGTGCTCTTCCGTCTCGTCCCCAACGATCCGGCCTTCGGCCACCTGCTGAGCCAGGCCGCTCGACGGCTTGGCGTGCCGCCGCCGGTGATTCTCGAGCCCTGCGAGCGGGCGGCGCTCGCCACCGGCCGCGATTTCGACGATTGGTTCAATGCCAACTTCGCCCGCAAGCGCCGCAAGGAGTTCCGCCGCCTCGCCGCCCGCCTTGCCGAGACGGGCAAGGTCGAGACCGTCTTAAGGCAGCGGGGCGAGCCGCTGTCGCCCTGGATCCAAGATTTCCTCAACCTCGAAAGCGCCGGCTGGAAGGGGCGGCGCGGCACGGCGCTCGCCTGCTCGAGCGATTCGTCCCGCTTCCTTGCCGAATCGCTCGACCGCCTTGACGAACGCGGCGAGCTCCTGTTCTGGCGCCTCACCTTTGACGGGCGGCCCATCGCCATGTTGTTCGCCATGGTGACGGGCACCACGGCCTTTCTCGGCAAGATCGCCCATGACGAGGCTTTCGACCGCTATTCGCCGGGCGTGCTGCTGATCCTCGAGGCCACCCGCACCCTGCTCGCCCGCACCGACATCACCTCGGCCGATTCCTGTGCCGTGCCCGGCCACCCGATGATCGACAACATTTGGCGCGACCGCGTCCCGCTCGCCGACATGCTGATCGCCGCCCCTGGCACCCCGCCGCCGCTTTTTGCGGTGATTGCCGCCGCCGAGCGCATCCGCCGGCCGCTCCGCGCCACCGCCAAGTCGCTCTATCACCACCTGCGAAGAGGATATCGCCATGCACTTGATCGAGCTTGACCGATCCACCGCCCGCGCCAGCTTCCATCGTGCCCCCTTCGCCATGCGCCACACCCTGGCGGGGCACGATCTCTTCACGCTGCCGCGCCTGGTCGAGCTCGCCAAATCCATGCCGCGCGACCGCATCGAGTACAATTCCGGCAAGCTCGAGCCCGGTGTCAGGCCCGAGGAGGTCCCAGGTATCGCCATTCCGGCCGAGGACGTCATCCGCCGCATCGAGAACGCCGATGCCTGGCTCGTCATCAAGGGCGTCGAGCGCGATCCCGCCTATCGCGCCCTGCTCCATGAATTCCTAACCGAGGTGTCAAGCGCCGCCGGTTCGGCCACCGAGCGCTTCGAGGATCTCCAGGGCTTCATCTTCGTGTCGTCGGCCGGCTCGGTGACGCCGTTTCATTTCGACGCCGAGGAGAACATCCTGGTGCAGATCCGCGGCGACAAATATGTCCATATTTTCGACAATGCCGATCGCAGCCTCGTTCCCGAGGAAAGCCTCGAGCTGTCGCCGGCCAAGCATCGCAACCAACCCTATCGGGTCGAATTCGAGCGGCGCGCCGAGGTCTTCTCCCTATCGCCGGGCGATGCCGTGCACATTCCCTATCTCTGGCCGCATTGGGTGCACACCGGCTCGAGCTGGTGCGTGTCCATGGCGATGACCTGGAAGACCCCGGTGGTGCGGCGGCTCAACAAGCTCCGCCTGATCAATGGCACGCTGCGCCGCTATGGCCTGCCGCAGCCCGCGCCCGGCCTGTCGCATCTCGGCGACAGCGCCAAGGTCGCCCTGCACGACGCTGCCCGCCTCGCCATGGAGCCGCTGCGCCGCTCCGAGACTCTGCGCCGCGGCTTGCGCGGCCTGATCTATGGCAGCGGCGCCAACTATTACTATCGTGGTTCGTGAGAGAACGAGGCAGTAGGCATTAGGCAATCGGCAGTCAGCGGTGGCCTACTGCCTACTGCCTACTGCCTACTGCCTACTGCCGGTAAGCCCCACCAGATAGGTGGCGATCGCCTTGATATCGCCTTCCGGCAGCTTCGACAGATTGGTCTGGACGGCGCCCATGCCGCCGCTCGACAGCTTGTCATAGCCGAAGGTCTCGCCGAACTGCAGCGCATTGGCGAGATCGTCGGCATCCTTGTAACGTTTGCGCCCGACGAGATCGATGAGTGAGGGGACCTTGCCCTTGCCCTTGCCCTCGGGATGCGGTCCGCCTTGAAACTTCTCCGAGGCGATCGGGATCATCAAGAAATTGCGCGGCGTGTGGCATTCGCCGCAATGGCCGGGAGCGTCCACCAGATAGGCGCCGCGATTCCATGGCGCGCTCTCATCGGCATGATGGACGATCCGCCTTGCATCGCCCCTGAGCAGCTTCCACAGGCCGGTGGCCCGCCGCATCACCGCCTCCCCGACCGAGCCGAGCATCACCTCGGGCGGCCGCCGCTTGCCTTTCACGGCCGGCAGCGAGAACAGATAGGCTTTGAGGTCGAGCACATCCTCGACCCTCATCCTGCCATAGGAACTATAGGGAAAGGCCGGGATGTAATGGGTGCCGTGTGGCGAGATGCCATGCTGCACCGCGTTGACGAAATTCGCATCGCTCCAGGCGCCGATGCCCGTTTCGCGATCGGGCGTGATGTTGGGCGGGTAGAAGGTGCCGGCCGGCGTGTTGAACGGCACCCCGCCCGAGGGCAAGGTCGCGTCGCCCTCGCCCTGGCCGGCCGCCGGCTTGTGGCAGGAGATGCACCCCCCGGCATTGTACATGACCTCGCCGTTGGCCGGGTCAGGCACGTGCTGCGGCAGGCTCGAAGCGTTGACCGGATGGGGCGCCGAAAGGAGATAGAGACCGCCGACAACCCCGGCGGCGATGACGAGCATCACCGCTGCCAGCGTCTTGGCGCCCATCAGGCTGGACCGCTCCCTATTCTTCCGGCTTGCGGAACTTGTCGTGGCAGTTCTTGCAGGCCCCGCCAAGCTTGTTCATGGCTGGCATGAACTGGTCCTCGCTGGTCACCTCGGTCATCGCCAGCGACGCCTTCTCGGCCCGCTCGAGCGCCGCATCGAAGGTCGAACGATCCTTCCAGATCGCCGCCAGCGCCCGGGTCTTGTGCCCCTTGTCGCTGCCTTCGGGGAACAGCCCCTTGGCCGTCCCGAGCTTGTCATGAATTGTCTGGGCATCGGCCTTGACCGTCGCGGCGTCGAACTTTTTCTCCTTCTTGGCGATCTTCGCGAGTTCGCCCATGGCTTTGCCGACGGCCTTCATCGCCGCCTGGCGATCCTCGATCGGCGATGCCGCAAGCACCGCCGAGGTGGCAAGCGTGACGGCCATGAGGCCAGAAGCGACGGTCAGCACTCTCCTGTTTGACATGCATGTCTCCCGAAGGCTGGGACACCGGCTTGCCCGGTGCCTCGCAGGTTACGCCACTGCCATGGTTACTATTCCCGGACGTCGGAGCTTGGCCTGATCCGCCCGAGCACGCAAGCCCGAGAAAATGCTCGACAATTGTGTCGAACAGCACACCTCCCCTTCACCCGTGGCTTATAGAGTGCCCGCAGCCGCAACTTGGGGGACGTCATGAGCCGCATCGGAGGTACTTCGTCGACGCCAAGCAGTCCCGGCGCGACCACATCGACCCGCAAGGGCCGAGCCAACCCTTCCGCCAAGTTCAGGTTCTCTTGGCCGTCCCGGACGATTGATTTGAAATTTGCGCGGATCGCCGTGGCTAAGGTGCCAAACAAACCCACCCTTGAGGGCCGGATGGAACGGTTCCTCGCAGAGTGTTCGCAAGGAACCGCTGAAGCGGCATCGAAAGCCTTGAATGAACTCGCCATGATGGTGAGCGCCGCCGCCGTCGTCGATCGAAGAATACCTGCTGCAGAGATCCTGACTCCGATCGCTGTCAGGATCGTCGGACGATGGAGCAACGATCAGGTCAGTCGCGAACGATTGAACCTGCTGCAGCACCGCGATTCGTTGGCAGGCGGCAAAACACGGGTAGGAATCGTCAACATGATTCTTGCCTTGTACGATGAGGAGCTGCGGTTTCATGCCGAGCAAATGGAAGGCAGTCGGCAAATAGGCAGTAGGCAGTGAATGGCCCTACCGCCTACTGCCTACTGCCTACTGCCTACCGCCTACCCCTTCACCACCACCCGCCGCGGCACATTGGCCAGGCATTCCGCGCCCTTGTCGGTGATGAGAATGGTCTCCGAGAGCTCGAGCCCGCCATCGTCGAGCCACAGCGCCGGCATGAAATGCAGCGTCATGTTCTGCTCGAGCACCGTCTTGTCGCCGCGCCGGAGCGACACCGTCCGCTCGCCCCAATCCGGCGGGTAGGAGAGTCCGATCGAATAGCCGGTCCGCGAATCCTTGCTGAAGCCGTGCCGCTCGAGCTCGTCGAAAAAGGCGAGCGCGACCTCCTCCGCCCGGTTGCCGGGCAGCGCCTTGGCGAGCCCCGCCTCCGTTGCCTTCAGCACCGCCCGCTCGGCATCGGCATATTTCTTGGGCATTGCGCCGAGGAACACCGTGCGCGACAGCGGGCAGTGATAGCGCCGGTAGCAGCCGGCGATCTCGAAGAAGGTGCCCTCTCCCGCCTCGAATGGGCGATCGTCCCAGGTGAGATGCGGCGCCGTCGCATCCATGCCGGACGGCAGCATCGGCACGATCGCCGGATAGTCGCCGAAATGACCCTCCGTACCCTCGATCGCCACCTTGTAGATCTCCGCCACCAGCCGGTTCTTCGGCAGCCCCGGCTCGACCATCTCGAAGATCAGCGCATGCATGCGTTCGACGATCCGCGCCGCCCGTCGGATGAACGCCACCTCCAGATCGCTCTTCACCAGCCGTTGCCAGTTCACAAGCCCGGTCGCATCGCTGACCTTCGCTCCATGCAGGCCTTTGCCCAGAGCCGCGTGCGCCGCTGCCGTGTACCAGTAATTGTCCATCTCGACCCCGACCCGGCTTTGCGCCAATCCGCGCTCGCCAATCAGGCCGGCGAGATGCTCCATCGGATGCCGCTCCGGGTTCTGCACGAAAATATCGGGATAGCCGACGATATTGTCGGGAGCCATGAAGCAGGTGCGCAGCGCCCCATTGCCGTCCATTTTGCGCCCCCACCAGATCGGCGCGCCCTCGAGGCCGAGCAGCACCGCCTGATGAACATAGAATGACCAGCCGTCATAGCCGGTGAGCCAGGCCATGTTGGACGGGTCGGAGATGACCAGCAGGTCAAGGCTGCGCCGTGCCATTTCGGCACGCGTTTTCTGGATGCGCCGGTCATATTCGCTCATCGGGAAATGCAGGGTGGCGGTCAAGGCATCTTCTCCTATGCTGCCGAGCTTTAGAAGGTTCTCACGGTTTCCAAAGCCTGGAAAAGCTGCTTAGATCGCCGAAGCTGATTGGAAAAACAATCACTGATCTACTCATCATTGGGAGGAATAAGATGAAAGCTGTCAGGCTTCTTGCGGCCGCATTGCTGGGCACCACCATGCTCGCGGCCGGCCCGGCAATGGCAAAATCTCTGGTTTACTGTTCGGAAGGTTCGCCCGAGAACTTCAATCCGCAGATCAACACGACCGGAACGAGCTTCGACGCCGCTCGCGGCATCTACAATCAATTGGTCGAGTTCGAGCGCGGCACCGTCAACGTCATCCCCGGCCTTGCCGAGAAATACTCCGTCTCCGACGACGGCAAGACGATCACCTTCAATTTGCGCAAGGGAGTCAAGTTTCATTCCAGCAAGAACTTCAAGCCGACCCGCGACTTCAACGCCGACGACGTGCTGTTCTCGTTCAATCGTCAATGGAAACCCGATCATCCCTATCACAAGGTCTCTGGTGGCGCTTACGACTACTTCAACGACATGAGCATGCCCGATCTCCTCGAATCGATCGAAAAGAAAGACGATTATACCGTCGTCTTCAAGTTGAAGGAGCCGAACGCCCCGATCATCGCCAATCTCGCCATGGATTTCGCGACCATCATGTCGGCCGAATATGCCGATGCCATGCTGAAGGCCGGAACGCCCGAGAAGGTCGACCAGGAGCCGATCGGCACCGGCCCGTTCCAGCTGGTGAACTACCAGAAGGACGCGGTGATCCGCTACAAGGCCTTCCCCGAATATTGGGGCGGCAAGGCGAAGATTGACGATCTGGTGTTCGCCATCACCAAGGAGCCGGCCGCCCGCCTCGCCAAGCTCAAGGCCAATGAGTGCCAGGTGATGATCGCGCCCAATCCGGCCGATCTCACCGCGATCAAGGCCGACCCCCAGCTCAATCTTCTGGAGCAGGCGGGCCTGAATGTCGGCTATCTGTCGATGAACTTCACCAAGCCGCCCTTCGACAAGAAGGAGGTGCGCCAGGCCGTCAACATGGCGATCAACAAGGCCGATATCATGAAGGAGGTCTATCAGGGCGCCGGTCAGCCGGCCAAGAACCCGATACCGCCCACCATCTGGTCCTATTCGGAGGCCACCAAGGATTACGACTACAATCCCGACAAGGCCAAGGAGATGCTCAAGGCCGCCGGCGTCGAGAATCTCGAGACCGACCTGTGGTGGATGCCGGTGTCGCGCCCCTACAACCCCAATGCCAAGCGCATGGCCGAGATGATGCAGTCCGATCTCGCCAAGGTCGGCATCAACGCCAAGCTCGTTTCCTATGAATGGGGCGAGTATCGCAAGCGCCTGCAGGCCGGCGAGCACCAGCTCGGCCTGCTCGGCTGGACCGGCGACAATGGCGATCCCGACAATTTCTTCTTCCTGCTCGGCTGCAGCGCCGACGGCAAGCCGAACGCCCAGAACATCGCCAAATGGTGCAGCAAGGAGTTCAATGACGGGCTGGTGAAGGCGCGAACCCTGTCCGACAAGGAGCAGCGCACCGCCATCTACGAGAACATGCAGAAGATCTTCAAGGAAGAGGCGCCGTGGTTCACCATCGCGCACTCGACCGTGTTCGAGCCGATCCGCAAGGAGGTGGTGGACTACAAGGTTTCCCCGCTCGGGCGCCATGAATTCTATGGTGTCGATGTGAAATAGACTGCACCCGCCTCATCCGTCTCCTCGGCGCCGGGCTAGAGGAGACGGATGCCGGCAGGCCGGACGACAGGCCATGCTCGGTTTCATCCTCAGGCGTGCAGCGATCACGCTGCCCACCTTTCTGGCATTGATGTTCATCACCTTCATGCTGATTCGCCTGGTGCCGGGCGATCCCATCGAGGTGCGCCGCGGCGAGCGCGGCATCTCGCCCGAGCGCCTCGAGATGCTGCGGCACGAGATGGGGCTCGACCAACCGGTCTGGCGGCAGTTCCTCGACTATGTGTGGAACATCCTGCATGGCGATTTCGGAACCTCGATCATCAGCCATGAGAAGGTGGTGACCGAGTTCCTGACGCTGTTTCCCGCCACCATAGAGCTCAGCCTCGCCGCCATGCTGCTGGCTGTCGTGCTCGGCATCCCGGCCGGCGTGATCGCCGCGGTACGCCGTGGCACCCCCTATGATCAGGCGCTGATGGGCGCCGCCCTCACCGGCTACTCCATGCCGATCTTCTGGTGGGGCCTGCTGCTGATCATGTTCTTTTCCGGCTATCTCGGCTGGACTCCCGTTTCCGGCCGCATCGATCTCATCAAATACTATTTCGAGCCGGTCACCGGCTTCATGCTGATCGACAGCCTGCTCTCCGACCAGGAGGGCGCCTTCCTCGACGCACTGCGCCATCTCATCCTGCCGGCGATCGTGCTCGGCACCATCCCGCTGGCGGTCATCGCCCGCATGACGCGCTCCTCGATGCTCGAGGTCCTCGAGGAGGACTATGTCCGCACCGCCCGTGCCAAGGGCCTCTCGCCATTCCGTGTCATCGGCATCCACGCTTTGCGCAACGCCCTCATCCCGGTCGTCACCACGATCGGGCTGCAGATCACCACGCTCATGGCCGGGGCCGTTCTCACCGAGACGATCTTTTCCTGGCCGGGGGTCGGCAACTGGCTCATCGAATCGATCAGCCGGCGCGACTACCCCGCCCTTCAGGGCGGCATCCTGCTGATCTCCGGCATCGTCATCTTCCTCAACCTCCTGATCGACATGCTCTACAGCATCATCAACCCGCGGATCCGCCATGCCCGCTGACGTCGCCCTGAGCCCGCCGCGCCAGGCCCAGCCCGGCCCCCTCCTCGAATTCTGGCGGTCGTTTCGCGAGAACCGCGGCGCCGTGATCGGCCTCGTCATCGTCATCGTCATCTGCCTCGTCGCGCTGTTCGCGCCATTGCTGGCGCCGCATTCGCCGATCGAGCAGTTTCGCGGCTTCGCCAAGCTGCCGCCGGCCTGGGTGGAAGGCGGCGATCCGCGCTTCCTGCTCGGCACCGATCCGCTCGGCCGCGACATGCTCTCGCGC
>Ga0075421_100004653_pt1 | contig 16576 bp, 13 predicted proteins | sample SoiMetdeltSBSDD5_FD_75292 | JGI IMG/M metagenome (GOLD analysis project Ga0075421, IMG submission 75292) | Bulk soil microbial communities from a Populus tree surrounding site in Tennessee, USA - Soil MetaG P. deltoides SBSDD5 | ecosystem: Environmental > Terrestrial > Soil > Tree plantation...
CCTGCGTTGCGTTGCGGCGAGTCGAGCCGCTAGGAGCCGCGTGCCGCGCGATGCGGGACATCGAGCAAGCGCGGCGACGCAGCGGGCGGCCGCCGCGGCGCAACCCGGAGGGCCAGGCGCAGGTGGGTACATCTGATGGCATGGTGCTCTAGGCCATTGGTGCTCTAGCCCGGCTGCCGAAAATGGCCGAGCCGACCCGCACATGGGTCGCCCCGAGGGCGATGGCCGTCTCGAAATCGCCGCTCATCCCCATGCTCAGCGCATTAAGCCCGTTGCGCTCCGCGATCTTGCGCAGCAGCGCGAAATGGAGCGCCGGCTCGTCATCGATCGGCGGCACGCACATCAGCCCCTCGATGGCGAGGCCGAGGTCCGATCGGCAGAGCCCCACCAGACCATCGGCATCGGCAACGCTGACGCCTGACTTCTGCGGCTCCTCGCCGGTATTGACCTGAATGAACAGCCTCGGGCGGCGTTGCTGGCGTTCCATCTCCTTGGCCACTGCCCGCGCCAGCTTCTCGCGGTCGATCGTCTCGATGACATCGAACAACGCCACCGCATCGCCGACCTTGTTGGTCTGAAGCGGTCCGACCAGATGCAGCTTGAGATCGTGATGGCGCGCCTTCAGCGCCGGCCACTTGCCCTTGGCCTCCTGAACCCGGTTTTCCCCGAACACCCGCTGGCCGGCGGCAATGACCGGCGTGATGACCTCCGGCCCGAAGGTCTTGCTCACCGCCACCAGTGTGACGGAGGAAGCCTCCCGCCCGGCACTTTCTGCCGCGGCGGCAATCCTTGCCCGCACATCGTCGAGACCGCTCATGCGCGGAAAGGATTGACCGAGCTTGCCCGTCAGCACAAGTGCTGGTACTCCACGGCTGATGACCACCGAACGCTACAATCCCGGTGAGGCCGAGCCGAAATGGCAGGCCGTCTGGCAGAATCGCGGCTCGTTCCGTGCCACCGAGGACCCGGCGCGCCCGAAATACTACGTGCTCGAGATGTTCCCCTACCCCTCGGGCCGCATCCATATGGGCCATGTCCGCAACTACGCCATGGGCGACGTGCTTGCCCGCTATATGCGCGCGAGGGGTTTCAACGTGCTCCATCCGATGGGGTGGGACGCCTTCGGCATGCCGGCCGAGAACGCCGCCATTGAGCGTGGCGTCCATCCCCGCAGCTGGACCTATGACAACATCGCCGCCATGCGTCGGCAGCTCAAATCCATGGGCCTGTCGATCGATTGGAGCCGCGAGATCGCCACCTGCGATCCCGATTATTACCGACATGAGCAGGCGATGTTTGTCGACTTCATGGCCGCCGGCCTGGTCGAGCGCCGCACCGCCTTGGTCAATTGGGACCCGGTCGACCGGACGGTGCTCGCCAATGAGCAGGTCATCGAGGGCCGCGGCTGGCGCTCCGGTGCGCTGGTCGAGAAGCGCGAGCTCGCCCAGTGGTTTCTCAAGATCACCGACTATTCGCGCGAGCTTCTCGATGCCCTCGACGGCCTGACCGGCTGGCCCGAAAAGGTCCGGCTGATGCAGCGCAACTGGATTGGCCGCTCCGAGGGTCTGCGCTTGAGCTTCGACCTTGTCGACAGCGAGGGACGACCGCTCCCCGACAAGCTCGTCGTCTACACCACCCGCCACGACACCATTTTCGGCGCCACCTTCTGCGCCCTCTCGGCCGACCACCCGCTGACCCGCCAGCAGGCCGAGCTGTCGCCGGAGGTCGCGCAATTCCGCCGCGAATGCGCCTCCCTCGGCACCAGCGAGGAAGCGATCGAGCGCGCCGAGAAGAAGGGGCTGCCGCTCGCGCTCTTCGCCGTCCACCCCTTCCGCCCTGGTCTGCTGCTGCCGGTCTATGCCGCCAATTTCGTGCTGATGGGCTATGGCGAAGGCGCGATTTTCGGCTGCCCGGCGCATGATCAGCGCGATCTCGACTTCGCCCGAAAGTATGGCCTTCCGGTCATACCGGTGGTCGCCCCTGCCGGCAGCGATCCGGCTTCGGCCGAGATCGGCGACACCGCCTTCCTCGATGCCGAAGGCGCCGACACGGTGATGATCAATTCCGACTTCCTCAACGGCATGGCGGTGCCGGAAGCCAAGGAGGCGATTGCCGCCCGCGCCGAGGCGATGGGCATTGGCGAGCGCTCGGTGAACTACCGCCTGCGCGACTGGGGCGTGTCGCGCCAACGCTATTGGGGCTGCCCGATTCCGGTGATCCACTGCCCGCGCTGCGGCGCCTTGCCCGTCCCCAAGGCGGACCTGCCCGTCACCCTGCCGGAGGACGTCACTTTCGACGAGCCGGGCAACCCGCTCGACCGTCATCCGACGTGGAAGCACGTGACCTGCCCGCAATGCGGCGGTCCTGCCGAGCGCGAGACCGACACATTCGACACTTTCGTCGATTCCGCCTGGTACTTCGCCCGGTTCTGCGCTCCCCATGCCGAGGCGCCGGTCGATCGGGAGGCGGTGCGCTACTGGATGCCGGTCGACCAATATATCGGCGGCATCGAGCATGCCATTCTCCACCTCCTCTATTCGCGCTTCTTCATGCGCGCCATGAAGCGCACCGGCCAGATGGATATCGTCGAGCCGTTCCGCAGTCTGTTCACCCAGGGCATGGTGATCCACCAGACCTACCGCAACGCCGCCGGCGAATGGATACTCCCGGCCGAGACCGTCACCCGCGAAGACGGCACCGTCCTTGACGCCGCGACCGGCGACGCGCTGCTGGTCGGCCCCGCCGAGAAGATGTCGAAGTCGAAGAAGAACGTCATCGACCCGGAGGAGATCATCGCGCGCTACGGCGCCGACACGGCGCGCTGGTTCATGCTGTCCGACACCCCGCCCGAGCGCGACATCGAATGGACCGAGTCGGGGGTCGAGGGCTCCTGGCGCTTCGTCCAGCGGATCTGGCGTCTGGTCGGCGAGAGCAAGGCCCGCGGCCCGGGCTCAACCCCCAAGGCGCCGCTTGGCGCCGAGGCGAAAGCCTTGCGCCGTGCCGCCCACCAGGCGCTTCATGCCGTCGGCCACGACCTCGATCATCTGCGCTTCAACCGTGCCATTGCCCGCACATACGAGCTCGCCAACGCCATCCAGGCCGCCCTGCAGCGGCCGCCCGAGCCCGGTCTCGACGCCGTGATTCGCGAATCGGTCGAGGTACTGATCCGGATATTTGCCCCGATGATGCCGCATTTGGCCGAGGAAAGCTGGCAGGCGCTCGGCCATTCCGGGCTCCTCGCCGAATCACCCTGGCCGCAGGCCGATCCGGCCCTTCTGGCGAGCGAAACTGCGACAATTGCCATCCAGGTGAACGGCAAGCGGCGCGACGAGATCGTGCTTCCGGTCGCCTCCAGCGCAGAAGAGATTGAAGCCGCGGTGCTGCGGATGGATAATGTGCGCCGCGCTGTTGGGGACAAAACGGTGCGGCGCGTGGTGGTGGTGCCGGGGAGGATCGCCAACGTCGTCACGGACTAGCGGGGATCAGCCTTGTCGAATTGGAGGCTTGCAGGCGCGCTTGCGGTGGCTCTGGTGCTGGCCGGTTGCGGTTTCCAGCCGCTTTATGGCGAGCGCGAGGGAACGGCCCCGCTCACCGCTGCGCTCAACGGCGTCGCCGTCGACCAGCAGAAAACCCGGGTCGGCCAGCTGATCCGCAACGAATTCCTCGCCGACGTTCCCCCTGGTCAGGGCGGCGTGTCGAACTGGCGGCTCGAGATCGAGCCGGAAGCGCGCGAGATCAACGAGATCGAGGCGCCCAACACCGACGTGCTGCGCAAGACCTACCGGTTGAACGTCACGTTTCGGCTGTCCGACAACCGCACCGGCAAGCCGGTCTATTCCGGCAAGACCTTTTCCTATGTCTCCTATGATCGGGTATCCTCGCCCCTTGCCAATGTCCAGGCCGCCACCAATGCCGAGGAGCGCGCCGCCCGCGAGGTCGGCACCGACATCCGCACCCGGATCGCCGCCTATCTCGCCTCGCTCTAGCGCATGATGCTCCGATGGCCGTCCTGAAAGCCGAGCGCCTGGCAGGCTATCTGCGCGAGCGCGATCCCGCGATCCGGGCCTTGCTGATCTATGGCGGCGATCTCGGCGCGGTGCGCGAGCACGCCGTCAAGGTCATTGAGGCCAATGGCGTCCGACCCGACGATCCATTCAATCCGATGATCATCGCCGACCAGCTATTGATCGCCAATCCCGGGCTCCTGGCCGACGAGACCGCCGCCATCCCGATGTTCGGCGGCCGGCGCATCGTTTGGATTCGCGATGCCGGGCAGGGTCTCGTCAAAGCGCTGGAGCCGCTGCTCGATCAGCCGGTCTCGGGCCTCGTCGTCGCCGAATCCGACACCCTCGCCAAATCCAGCAAGCTCCGCCAGCTTTTCGAGCGTTCGGCCTCGACCCTGGCGGTCGCCCTTTATGACGACATTGCCAAGGACTATGACGGCCTCATCGCCTCCATCCTGTCCAAAGCCGGCCTGGAGCTCACCGAGGACGCCCGCCAGCACCTCAAGACGCTGCTCGGAACCGACCGTCGCCTTGCCCGCAGCGAGCTCGAGAAGCTCACCCTCTTTGCCCATGGCAGGCGCATGGTCGACATCGCCGATATCGACTCCGTGTGCGGCGACACCGCCTCGGCAACGCTCGATGAGGCGCTGGATAGCGCCCTGGAAGGTGAGACCGCCGCCGCCGCTCGCGCCCTCGCCCGTCTTGCCGCCGCCGGCGAGGCTGGTGGCCGAATCCTTTCGGCAGCGGCACAAGCTTTGGCTGCGCTGGATCGTTTTCGATCCGAAACGGACGCTGGCGGATCTCTCGACCAGGTATTGCGCAGCGCCCGGCCGCCGGTGTTCTTCCAGCGTCAGCCCAGCATTCGCCGCCAGCTTCGCCTGTGGGACGCCCCGGCTCTCCAGAATGCCGCGGCGGCCGTGCATGCCGCGGTGACCGAGATCAGGCAGCGCCCGGCTCTCGAGACCCCTCTCGCCGAGCGGACGATTCTGGCGCTCGCCCGTCGCGCCCAGACTCGGCGGCGGCAGCAGGGCTGAGCGGTCCGTCGGGCCGCCGCGCCAGCCGGTTGCAGATCTCGTCCAGTTGCTCGAGGGTGCGGTACCGGATCACCACCCGGCCCCCCGCCTTGCCACGATCATCGACCTCGATCGCCAGCCCCAGTGCCTCGGACAGCGCCGACTCCAGGGCCTGGACATTGGGGTCTTTCTCCCCCCGCTCCCGCCCCGCCGCGCGCTCCTGCCGAGGCTGCCGCGCCAGCGCCTCGGCCTCGCGGACCGACAGGCCGAACTTGACGATCCGGTCGGCCAGCGCCTCCGCATCGGCCGCCGCCACCAACGTCCGGGCATGGCCGGCGGTGAGCTGCCCCTGCTCGAGCTGCGCCCGCACCGACTCCGGCAGCTGCAGCAGGCGCAGCGTGTTGGCGATATGGCTGCGGCTCTTGCCGACGGCGTCCGCCAGTTGCTGCTGGGTGTAGGCGAATTGCTCGATCAGCTGGGCGAAGGCCTGCGCCTCCTCCAGCGCATTGAGATCGCTGCGCTGGATATTCTCGACCAGCGCGATTTCCAGCGCCGCCGCGTCGCTGACTTCGCGGATCAGCACCGGCAATTCATGCAGGCCGGCGCGCTGGGCCGCCCGCCACCGTCGCTCGCCGGCGACGATCTCATGACCCTGCCCGTCCGCCCGCGGCCGCACCACCAGCGGCTGCAGCAGACCCCTCTCGCGGATCGACTGCGCCAGCTCGTCGAGCGCCTCGTCGTCGAAGCTTCGCCGCGGATTGTTGGGGTTGGGCGCAATCGTCTCGATTGGCAAATGCCGCAGCGACCGGATGTCCTGGACGAACGTCTCCTCGCTGACATCATCGCCGATCAGCGCCGCCAATCCGCGCCCGAGCCGCCGCTTCTGTTGCTGGTTCATTGCCTCAGCTCTTTCGTTCTGCCGACGAAACGATCGCGGATCACGCCACCCGCAAATCGCGTTCACGCCGGATCACTTCTGACGCCAGCTTGATATAGGCCTGACTTCCCATGCAGTCGGAATCATAGAGGAGCACCGGCTTGCCATAGGATGGCGCTTCCGAGATCCGGACATTCCGCGGTATGACCGTTTCATAGACCTTCTCGCCAAGCACGCTGCGCACGTCCTGCGCCACCTGCTCCGACAGCGAGTTCCGCCGGTCGAACATGGTCAGCACCACCCCCTGGATTTCGAGACGCGAATTGAGATTGGCTCGCACCCGCTCCACCGTCTTGAGAAGCTGGCTCAGCCCTTCCAGCGCGAAGAATTCGCACTGCAACGGCACCAGCACCGCATCCGCCGCCGATAGGGCATTGATCGTCAGCAGATTGAGCGACGGCGGGCAGTCGAGCAGCACATAGCCATAGACCTGACCAAGCGCCGCCAATTGGCCGATGGCGTCGTGCAACCGGTGCGTCTTGCGGTCGAAATCGGCAAGCTCGAGCTCGGCCCCCAGCAAATCCATGGTCGACGGCGCGCAATGCAGCCGCGGGATCCCCGATTCGACAATGATCGATTTAAGGTCGGTCTCGCCGATCAGCACATGATAGGTCGACCACCGCATCCCTTGGCGCGACACCCCGAGGCCGGTCGAGGCGTTGCCCTGCGGGTCCAGATCGACGATCAGCACCTCCTCCCCGACGGCCGCCAGTGCCGTACCGAGATTGATTGCCGTGGTGGTCTTTCCGACCCCGCCCTTCTGATTCGCGATCGCCAGCACGCGCGGCCGTGAGAGTTTGCGGTCAATTGCGCTTTGCACCCTCGAACCCCCTGATCTCCACGATGCATCCCGATGGATCGACCCGGCTGGGGTGCTTCGTCGCATCGATTCTCCAAGATTTTGTGGTTTCGGTCAATTCTCTGTCCACATCTTGGCCCTTGTGAAACAACGCCCGGGTGTGTGGGCCGGCGAAAGGCGCCGCCATCGCCACCAGCGTGTCAAGCCTGGCAAGCGCCCGGGCGGTGATGATGTCGGCCACGCCGCCGACCGTCTCCGCGCCCATCTGCTCGATCCGGCCCTGGTGAATCCTAGCGGAACTGTTGGTGATTCGCGCGGCCTGGCGCAGGAAAGCGACCTTTTTTCCGTTGCTCTCGATGAGTTGGATGGTGTTGCCCGCCTCGCCGGAGAGGACGATGGCTAGGACCAGGCCGGGAAACCCTGCCCCGCTGCCGAGATCGACCAGCCGCCCGGCCTTGCGGCCGATCAGCGGCAGCAGTTGCAGGCTGTCGGCCACATGCCGGGTCCATATTTCGGCCGGGCTCGCCGGACCGATCAGATTGATGCGGCCCTGCCATTGGCTCAGCAACGCCACATAGGCCTTGAGCCGGTCAAGCGATTCACGTGAAACACCGAACGCCTCGGCAATGTCCTCCGGCGTCGCTTCAGGCCGCCGAGGTGGCATCGCGGTGTCTCGCGACCGAGGCCTTCCGCACCAAACCCAGAATCAGGCCGAGGGCTGCCGGCGTGACCCCATCGATTCGCGCTGCATGACCGAGCGTCGCCGGCCGCAACCTCTCAAGTTTCTGCCGTGCCTCGATCGACAGTCCCTTCACCGCCAAATAGTCGAAATCGGCCGGAATGGTCAGCGCCTGGTCCCGCCGGAATGCCGCGATCTCGGCCTCCTGCCTCGGCACATAGCCGGCATAGAGCGCGTCAGCCTCCAGCCGCGGTCGGGCAAAGGGCGGGATTGCCTTGAGCTCCGGCCAGATCGCGGCCAAGCGATCAAACCCGACGGCACCCGAGGCCAGCAGCATGAAACCATTGCGGCGCTGGCCGTCGAGCTTGAGATTGAGGCCACGCCGCGCCGCTTCGTTCGGCGTCAATGAGAGCTCCTCCAGCATCCTGCGCGCCTCGCTCAGCTGCTTGGTCCGCACGGCATGAGCCCGCGCCCGTTCCGCGCCGACAATGCCGGCCGCAATGCCGAGCGGCGTCAGCCTCTGATCGGCATTGTCGGCCCTGAGCAGCAGCCGATATTCCGCCCGCGAGGTGAACATGCGGTAGGGCTCGCTGACCCCGTTGGTGATCAAATCGTCGATCATCACCCCGATATAGGCCTCGGACCGATCGATGATGATCGGCGCCGCTCCCGCCGCTGCCCGCGCCGCATTGGCACCCGCCACCAGCCCCTGTGCCGCAGCTTCTTCGTACCCGGTGGTGCCATTGATCTGGCCGGCCAGATAAAGACCGGCAATCCGCCGTGTTTCGAGCGACGGTCTGAGCTCTCGCGGATCGACATGGTCATATTCGATGGCATAGCCGGGCCGCAGCATCTCCGCCCGTTCGAGTCCCTCGATGCTGTGAAGGAATTCGAGCTGCACCGCCGCCGGCAGCGACGTCGAAATGCCATTGGGATAGATCGTCGGGTCGTCGAGCCCCTCCGGCTCGAGGAAAATCTGATGCGATGGGCGCTCGGCAAAGCGCACCACCTTGTCCTCGATCGAAGGGCAATAGCGCGGCCCCGTGCCCTTGATCTGCCCGGAATAGATCGCCGAGCAATGGAGATTGTCCTGGATGATGCGATGCGTCGCCACATTTGTCCGGGTGATATGGCAAGCGACCTGCGGCGTGGTGATTGAAGCGGTGAGGAATGAAAACGGCTCCGGCGGATCGTCGCCCGGCTGGACCTCAAGGACCAGCCAATTGATGCTGCGGCTGTCCAGGCGCGGCGGCGTGCCGGTCTTGAGGCGACCGACGGCGAATCCTGCCCCGGCCAAAGCCTCGCTCAAGCCCATGGCCGCCGGCTCCCCGACCCGGCCCCCCGGCGTCCTGGACGTACCGACATGGATCATTCCATTAAGGAAGGTCCCGGTGGTCAGCACCACCTGCCCGGCCGACAATGTCCGCCCGTCCTTGAGGGTGACCCCGGCGACCCGGCCCTCGCCAATGATCAGCCCGGCCACCGCCCCCTCGATAATGCACAGGCCCGGCGTCGACTGAACCAAGAGCTGGACCGCCTCACGATAGAGCTTGCGGTCGGTCTGGGCCCGCGGTCCCTGCACTGCCGGTCCTTTCGACCGGTTGAGAAGGCGAAACTGAATGCCAGCCTGATCCGCAGCCCGCCCCATGATTCCGTCAAGCGCATCGATTTCCCGCACCAGGTGACCCTTGCCGAGCCCGCCTATGGCTGGATTGCACGACATCTCGCCCACCGTCGCAAAGCGATGGGTGACCAGGGCTGTTACAGCTCCGAATCGGGCGGCGGCGCAGGCTGCTTCGCAGCCCGCATGACCGCCGCCAATAACGATGACATCGAAAGTCATGGAAAGCCGAATCCCGGTGCTTGACCCCCTCGCATAGAGCGAAGATGAAGGGGATTCAACGTCGGCGTTTCACGTGAAACAGGCGGGCCTATTTCCCGACGCAGAACTCCCGGAACACCACGTCGAGCACGGCCTCGCTGTCAATGCGCCCGAGGAGCCGCTCCACGGCACGCGCGGCCTGGCGCAGATGCTCGGCAGCAAGCTCCAGAATGCCGCTCGTCATCATCGCACCTGCCGCCACCACCTCCGAATGGCAGGCCGCCACCGCATCGCGGTGCCGCGCCCGGGTGATCAAGGCCGGCTCATCGCCGAGCCGTCCTGCCAGCCGCCGATGAAGAGCCGCCACCAGCCGATCGATCCCCGCGCCGGTCACCGCCGACACCGGCATCGACCCGACCGGTGCACCGGCCGGCATCGGACCGAGATCGACCTTGTTCCACACCCATAACGGCTCCGAATCGAAGCGCGGTGGACGGGAGGTCGTTTCGACATCAGGCGCCTCCAGCCAGATCACCATATCGGCTTCGCGCGAACGGGCCATTGTCCGATCGATGCCGATCCGCTCGATGGGATCGACCGACGAATCCCGCAACCCCGCCGTATCGGTCAGTATGACCGGCAATCCCGCGAGATCGAGCATCACATCGATCGGATCGCGCGTGGTTCCTGGGATATCGGTCACGATCGCCGCCTCTCGTGCTGCCAGGCGATTGAGGAGAGACGACTTTCCGACATTGGGCGGCCCGGCAATCACCACCCGAAACCCCTCCCGCAAGCTCTCACCGGCAGACGCCGACGCCAATGCCGCTGCGAGAGAGCCGGCCAGCCGGTCAAGCCGCTCGGCAACCCCGGTCAATGCCACGGCCCCGATCTGATCTTCCTCCGAAAAATCGATCGCTGCTTCGATCCGTGCCAGGCACCAGACGAGATCGCCCCGCCATTCCATGAACACCCGGCTGGCATCGCCCTCCATGTGAAACAGTGCCTGGCGGCGCTGTGCCGCGCTGGTTGCCATCAGCAGGTCGCTTAAGCCCTCCACTGCAACGAGATCGGTCCGACCATTGGCCAGGGCCCGGCGGGTGAATTCTCCCGCCTCGGCCAGCCGGTAACCCGGCAACCGGCCCAGCACCCCGATCATCCCATCCGCCACCGCGCGGCTTCCATGAAGGTGATATTCCGCCATGTCCTCGCCGGTGAAACTGGCGGGCCCCGGCAGCCACAGAACCAGGCCCTCATCGATGATCTCGCCAGTCAGCGGATCGCGGATCCGCCGCAGACTCGCGCGCCGTGGTTCAGGCAGGGTCCCGGCCAGGGCTTCGACCCCCAGGCGGGCCGCCGGTCCGCTCGCCCGGAAAACCGCCACCCCGGCCCTGCCGATTCCGGTCGACAATGCATATATTGTGTCGGACGACGTCATGAATTCTGCGAATCGAACCTGCTATGGACGAGGCATCCCGCCGCAACGAGCTCGACAGGGAATCAAGTCCCTATCTTTTGCAGCATCGTTACAACCCGGTCCACTGGCTTCCCTGGGGCCGCGAGGCGTTCAATCGTGCCCGTGCCGAGCACAAGCCCATCCTGCTGTCGATCGGCTATGCCGCTTGCCATTGGTGCCATGTCATGGCCCATGAAAGCTTCGAAGACGACGAAACGGCCAGCCTTCTGAACCGCGATTTCATCAGCATCAAGGTCGACCGCGAGGAGCGCCCCGATGTCGACCGAATCTACATGGATGCGCTCCATGCCTTCGGCGAGCAGGGCGGCTGGCCGCTCACCATGTTCCTCGACAGCGACGGCACGCCTTTCTGGGGCGGCACCTATTTCCCCGACAAGCCACGCTTCGGCCGCCCGAGCTTCCAGCAGATTCTGACCGAGATCGCCCGCATCTGGCGAACCGAGCATGACAAGGTCGCCATCAACACCGCCCACATCAGGGAGGCGCTGCAGCGCCCGGCCCCCGCGAAGCCGCCTTTGACTCTCTCCCTCGAGCGCCTCGACGCTGCCGGCCAGGCCCTGCTCAAGGCCGTCGACTTTCGCAATGGCGGCTTCCGCGGCGCACCGAAATTTCCCCAGACAGCCGTCTTCGAATTCCTCTGGCGGCTCTACCGCCGGACCGGCCAGCAGCCCTACCGCGACGTGGTGATCACCACCCTCACCCATCTGAGCCAAGGCGGCATTTATGACCATCTCGGTGGTGGCTTTGCCCGCTACAGCGTCGATGCCGAATGGCTGGTGCCGCATTTCGAGAAGATGCTCTATGACAATGCCCAGCTGCTGCGTCTGCTCGCCCACGTAACGATCGTGGAGGAATCGAGGCTGTTTCGCCAGCGAATCGAAGAGACTGCCTATTTCCTCTTAACCGCAATGACGATCGCAGGCGGCGCCTTCGCGGCGAGCTACGACGCCGATTCGGAGGGCGAGGAGGGGAAGTATTACCTGTGGTCGGCGCGCGAGATCGACGCGGCGCTCGGTCCTGATGCGGCTTTCTTCAAGCAGGTTTACGGCGTGACGTCCGATGGCAATTTCGAGGGCCACAACATTCTCAACCGGCTCGGTCATTTGGATCTGCTCGATCCCGCCGACGAGATCCGCCTTGCCACTTTGCGCGACCGGCTTCTCGCCATCCGCCGAACGCGGGTCCCGCCAGGCTTCGACGACAAGATCCTGGCCGACTGGAACGGACTTGCCATCGCTGCACTCGCCGATGCCGGCCTGCTGCTCGACCGGCCGGACTGGATCGGCGCTGCTGCATGCGCCCTGGCCGGCGTGCTCGATCGTCTGTGGGATGGCGCCAGGCTGCTTCAGTCCTGGCGGGAAGGGCAGGGGCGTCATGCCGCCACCGCCGATGGCTATGCCAACCTCATCGACGCCAGCCTCGCCCTTTACGAAGCCACCGCCGATTCCACGCATCTCGCCACGGCCAGCGCCCTGGCCGCCGCGCTCGTCAAGCATCATTGGAACGAGGAGCGTGGCGGCTTCGCCTTCGCCTCCGACGAGGCCGATCATCTCATCGCCCGCCCCTGCTATGCCCATGATGACGCCACCCCCAACGCCAATGCCACCTTGATGGCGACCCTCGTGAAGCTCGGTCTTGCCACCGGCGAACCGGCTCACGGCGAGCGCGCCGCCCGGCTGTTCGACAGCTTCTCCGGCCAGGCCTTGCCAAATCCTTACCAGCATGCGTCATTCTTGAACGCCTGCGACGACATCCTCCATCTCTGCCAGATCGTCCTCGCCGGCGATGCCGCGAGCGCTCAGGCCCGCTCCCTGCGTCATGCCGCACTCCGCGCCGCTGCCCCGGCGAAGCTCGTCCTTTATGCCGATGATGCCATGGCGGCCAACCGCGATCACCCCGCCGCCGGCAAGCTGCCCATCGCCGGCGCACCCACGCTCTATCTTTGCCAGGGAACCCGGTGCTCGCTGCCGATCACCGCAAGCGAGGCGGTAAGCGACGCATTGGCCGGCCTCGATCGTCCTCAGGCATTCATCGAATCGAAGAAATCCTGATTTGTCTTGGTCTGCCGCAGCTTGTCGAGCAGGAACTCGATCGCATCGACGGTGCCCATCGGATTGAGAATCCGCCGCAGCACATAGGTCTTCTTGAGGAGATCGGGCTTGACCAGCAATTCCTCCTTGCGGGTGCCGGAGCGCAGAATGTCCATCGCCGGAAACACCCGCTTGTCCGCCACCTTCCGATCGAGGATGACTTCTGAATTGCCGGTGCCCTTGAACTCCTCGAAGATCACCTCGTCCATCCGGCTGCCGGTATCGATCAGCGCGGTGGCGATGATCGTCAGCGACCCGCCTTCCTCGATATTGCGCGCCGCGCCGAAGAACCGCTTCGGCCGCTGCAGCGCATTGGCGTCGACGCCGCCGGTCAGCACCTTGCCCGATGACGGCACCACCGTGTTGTAGGCCCGCCCGAGCCGGGTGATCGAATCGAGCAGGATCACCACGTCGCGCCCATGCTCGACCAGGCGCTTCGCCTTCTCGATCACCATCTCCGCGACCTGCACATGGCGCACCGCCGGCTCGTCGAAGGTCGAGCTGATCACCTCGCCCTTCACCGAGCGCTGCATGTCGGTGACCTCCTCCGGCCGCTCGTCGATCAGAAGCACGATGAGGTAACACTCGGGATGATTCGACGTGATGGCATGCGCGATGTTCTGCAGCAGCACCGTCTTGCCGGTGCGCGGCGGCGCCACGATCAGACCGCGCTGCCCCTTGCCCAGCGGCGCCACCAGATCGATCACCCGCGCCGACATGTCCTTCTTGGTCGGATCGGCGACCTCCATCTCCAGCCGCTCGTCCGGATAGAGCGGTGTCAGATTGTCGAAATGGATCTTGTGCCGCGTCTTGTCGGGATCTTCGAAATTGATCGTATTGACCTTGAGCAACGCGAAATAGCGCTCCCCCTCCTTGGGGCTGCGGATGTCGCCGTCGACCGTGTCGCCGGTGCGCAGGTTGAAGCGCCGGATCTGGCTCGGACTGACATAGATGTCATCCGGACCTGGCAGATAATTCGCATCCGGCGAGCGCAGGAAGCCGAAGCCGTCCTGGAGAACCTCCACGACGCCTTCGCCGATGATGCTGACATCGCGCATCGCCAGGCTCTTCAGAATGGCATAGATCAGCTCCTGGCGCCTCAGCGTGCTGGCATTCTCGATCTCGAGCTCCTCGGCGATTCCGAGCAGCTCGGTCGGCGATTTTTCCTTGAGGTCGTGGAGTTTGATTTCCTTGAGTTCTGCAATGCTTGTCATGGAGGGTGCTTTGGAAATGGCGGCCCGGGCGCCTGGAGCGCAACGGCACGGCCTGTCTTGACGGTAGCGACCCGCCCTTGGATGGGTCGGGAATGAGGAAGGATGGATTCCGCATGATTCGCGGGATCGACAGCAAGTCTTCTAACAGGAATCGGTTGCGAAGAAAATAGCCTCTCCCCAGCCCGATTTCCCCTCGTTCATCAAGGCTTCACCACGGCCGCGATCACAATGGCGATCATCAGCACCGTCGGAACCTCGTTGATCACCCTAAAGTAAGCTGCTCCCTGCCGATTTTCATCCCGCGCAAACTGCCGCACATGCCACGACAGCAGCAAATGGACCGCGATCAGCCCCCCGACCAGAACGAATTTGACCCCGAGCCACAGCGGCACGCCGCCGGCCATGAACCCGCCATCATGCGCCAGCCACAGCCCCAGCACGACCGACACCACCATGGCCGGCGTCATGATCGCCCGCAGCAGCCGCCGCTCCATGACCTTGAAGGTCGCCGCCGCATCGCTCTGAGCCTCTGCCATGGCGTGGTATACCATAAGCCTCGGCAGATAGAGCAGCCCCGCCATCCACGAGATCACCGCCAGCAAATGGAAGGCTTTCAGCCACAGATACATTTCACCGACTGCCATCGACTCGACGGACCGTATCGACCAGCGATGCCACCGCGCGCGGATCGGTCTCAGGTCTGACACCATGCCCGAGATTGAACACATGCCGTTCGAAGGGGAGCGCAGTCGCGATACGCGCCACGTCCTGCTCGAGCCCTCGCCCAGGAGCCAGCAGGCTGACCGGATCGAGATTGCCCTGCACCGCCACAACCGGCGTCAGCACCCGCGCCGCCCAATCGAGCGGCACACTTGATTCGAGCCCGCAGGCCTGAATGCCGGTTGCCTCGATGAATCCCGCATGCGCCGCTCCGAGCCCGCGGGCAAAGCCGATCACCGGCACCGCGCCGCACCGCGCTTTCAGCCCTTCGATGATCCGTCTGATCGGTGCGAAGCAATATCGCTGCCTCAGCCCATCCGGAAGATCGCCCGCCCAGCTGTCAAAGATCTGCACGCAATCCGCACCCGCCCCGACCTGACCGGCGAGATACTCGATCGACACGCTCACCAACTCGTCGATCAGCGTGTCGAGCCAACCCTCGCCGCGAAACGCCGCCACCCGCGCCGCCACGCGCTCCGCCGAGCTCCCCCCTTCGATGAGATAGGTTGCAACCGTCCATGGCGCGCCGCAGAACCCGATCAACGCCACCTCCGGCGCGAGCTTGCCGCGCACCTGGCGCAGCGTCTCATAAACCGCCTCGACCTCTGTTCCGAGCGGCCGTCCCGCCAGCTGCGCGACCCGGCCCGCATCCGCCACCCTCTCGACCACCGGACCTTCGCCCGCCTGAAACGTCACCCGCACGCCGAGCGCATGCGGCACCAGCAAAATATCTGCAAAGACGATCGCCGCATCGAGATCGAAACGGCGGAGCGGCTGCAGCGTCACCTCGGCGGCAAGCTCCGGCGTATAGCACAGGTCGAGGAACGAACCGGCCTTGCTCCGCATTGCCATATACTCGGGCAGGTATCGACCCGCCTGCCGCATCAGCCAGATCGGTCGGCGGTAAGGCACGCGACCCTCCAGCACGTCCATCAACGCTTTGCGCCCTGTCTGGCGATACAATCCCTTGCTTTGCTCATTCATTAAGAGAATCTTTTTGCTGTTGCTGTTTGCCTGTGGGCATCACGCATAGTGAAACTCTCGACAGCTTGTTCCGTCCTTGTCCATCCCCGCCTCACCTGAACCCGTTCCGCCCAACGCGCCGCCTACGATCTGCCAAGCACCTGATCTATAGAGCCTTTCTCCTAACCAACCGCCGCCCTGTCAACGCCCTGGTCGCAGCTCTTCAACCGTCCGCCAACATTTGCGTTCTTTCCCCGCTCCCCGCCTCACCTTATTCACTTTGCCCGATGAATTGGATAAGACCCGCATGACCGGCAGGGCCAAGGACCCTCGCGCCGTGTTTCGCCCGCTCTCTCCACAGGGTCTTGAAGGGCTTGTGCCAGTGTCGTCCAGAAAGCATCACCGTCAGGTCTTCCATATGCATCTCATCTCGGATGCGACCGGCGAGACCCTCAACACCGTCGCCCGGGCGGCCGCGGCCTATTACGCCGACTATCAGGCTGTCGAGCACATTTACGCCCTGGTGCGCACGCCCAAGCAACTCGACCGCGTCATCGAGGAAGTCGAGCGCCAGCCCGGCATCGTGCTCTTCACCATCGCCGACCGAACCTTGCGCGGCCGGCTCGAAAGCCGCTTCAACACCCTCGGCATCCCCTGCCTGTCGATTCTCGATCCGGTGATCTCGCGACTCGCCGCCTATCTCAAGGCCGAGTCGCGGCCCCATATTGGCGGCCAGCACGTCCTCGATGCGCATTATTTCAAGCGCATCGAAGCGCTCAATTACACGATGCTGCACGATGACGGCCAGCATCCTCAAGATCTCGACAAGGCCGAGGTCGTGCTGATCGGCATCAGCCG
>Ga0075421_100004655_pt1 | contig 16570 bp, 12 predicted proteins | sample SoiMetdeltSBSDD5_FD_75292 | JGI IMG/M metagenome (GOLD analysis project Ga0075421, IMG submission 75292) | Bulk soil microbial communities from a Populus tree surrounding site in Tennessee, USA - Soil MetaG P. deltoides SBSDD5 | ecosystem: Environmental > Terrestrial > Soil > Tree plantation...
CGGTCGGAACACGTCTCGGCGCGGAGCGACCCGTGCGGGGGCGCCCCCGCTTCGCGGCGGCTGGAACGGCACGGGCCCGTCGGGCACGGACGCGACGATCGAGCGTGGGTATGGGTCGTCGCGATCGTAGCCGTACTTCCGGTAGAGCAGCACGCTCATCATGGCGCGCACCTCCGCACCGGTCGGGTGCCTAACGTCGCCAAGCGAGTCGAAGATCAGATATGGTTCGCCTTCGGTGCGCCCGGGGCGCTTCTGCTCGTATGTCGTTCCGGAAATGACGCGTGCGCCGTAGCGCTCGTAGAAGCGAATGCGTGCCCGGTTCTCGCGCCGGCGCGCCGGGTCCGGCTCGAGATCCGGGTCGTCGGGCCGGACTTCGAGGTACAGCCCTGAGGTGCCCAGACGTCGCAGGTACTCCCGAAGGGCTTCGTACAGCGCGCCGCCGATGCCGCGCTGGCGGATGTTCGGGTCGACGATGATGAAGTCGAGGAGTGTGGCGTTGACGTCGGGGTAGTGCAACGCGATCGCGAACGCCATCACCCGCTGCAACCGCGGGTCTTCGGCCGTGATGATGACGGTGCGATGCCCGAGCTCGCTCTGGCGCCGCAGCAGGTCGGGGATTCGATCGGCGTACCCGCCATCCACGTCGCCAAAGTAGCTGCGGAAAATCCGCTGCACTTCGGTGACACGCCTCGGTTCCAGATCCGCATCAAAGACGTGCACAAACCGTATTGCCATTAGTACTCCGTACGCAGTACCACCGCTACGCAGTAGGCCTCTATGGCGTCCCGAGAAACGTGTCGATCTCGGCGGATCGAGCCTCGGCGTCGGCCTCGCCGAGCTCGATCAGGCGACCAAGGTAGTCTGCCTGGAACATGAGCAGGCTCAGAATGTCGGGACTCGCCGTCTGGCGCGTGCCGAGGCCGCGAGTCATGAACCGGAAGAACCCCGGAAGGAGCGATTCGTAGTCGCGCGACAGCTTGCCCAGGTCGCGCGATGGGCGCAGCACGAGAATGTTGACGACGCGCATCCCGTCCCGCTCCTGGGGCGGGAGCTTGCGCAGCACCCAGTTCATCCGCTGGAGCCGAACCACGTCCTGGTCGATCAGGTCGAGGAACACCGCGTTGTAGAGAATGCTGAGGACCTGCGCTGGCGGCGGATAGCCGCGGATCAACGGTTGATTCGCTTCCGCCTGCGACCGGTCATAGCGCGTGGACACTGCGATGATCTTATGGGCGCCGAGGTGCAGCGCCGGTGAGAGCGGCGCCGTTAGGCGAATGCCGCCGTCGCCGTGCCACGAGTCGCCGATGCGTACCGCGGGGAAGAAGAATGGGAGCGCCGCGGATCCCATCACGTGCTCCACGGTGAGGTGAGTACTGACACTGCGTCGCTTCGGCCGCTCCCATTCCGTCAGGTTGCGCCCCTGCATCCACACAATCGACTGGCCGGTGCCGTAGTCTGTCGTGCTCAGCGCAACCGCGCGCAGTGCGCCTCGGGCGAGGTTCTGGTCGATTCCGGTGAGAATGCCCTCCTGCGGCAGGAGCGCGCGGGTGAGGAACTTTCGCAGCGGCTCGGTATCGACCAGGCCACGCGTATGCGTCTCGACGGCGGTACCGCCTGAGAAAAGGCGCAGCCCCCATCGGACGAAGTTCGTCAGGAGAGCCGGAGCGTCGACGCGGAAGACCTGTTCCGGGGTGAGCGAGCGCCAGAGTCGCTCCAGTGATGCCACGCCCGCCGTGAACGTTCCGGTGTGCTGCGCGAGATGCGCCACGTTCACCGCGCCCGCCGAGACGCCGGTGAGGATCGGGAGGCGTAGCGCCGGGTATCGCCGAGCGAGATATCGCAGCAAGCCGACCTGATACGCGCCACGCGCACCGCCACCACCCATTACGAGGGCGATCTCGCCCAGGTCGGGGGCAGTCGGTGGGGATTCGCTCAGCGAATTGGCGGAGGCGGGCGGCTCGCCGGACGGCTGTTCCATGGGCCGGGAACCTTCTCGTAGTCCATGCCTCGCGCAAGCCCGATTCGATCTCCGAGCCCGATCTTGTCGTGTCGGATCCCGAGTACCCGGCTCCTCGGCTTGGTGGAGCTGGAGGGTATACCCCTAATCCTAGATGCTTGGGTACGCCACGGACTCGTCCACCGCTAATCCATCCGCAACGCGATGATCGGATCGACTCGCGACGCCCGACGCGCCGGGATCCAGCTCGCCGCGAGCGCGACCAGAATCAGGACGGCAACGGAAATCCCAAACGTGATCGGATCCGTCACGCCAATGCCGTAGACCAGCCCGCGCAGTATCCGCGACACCGCGAGCGCACCGGCGACGCCGAGGATCGTCCCCCATACGACCGGCCGCATCGCGTCGCCGACGATCATCGCGAGGACCGTGCTGCCTCGCGCACCGAGTGCAACCCGCACGCCGATCTCCTTCGTGCGTCGCTCGACCGAGTACGACAGGACACCGTAGATCCCCACTGCGGCAAGCAACAGCGCCACCGCGCCGAACGCCGTCAGCACGAGCATCACGAACCGTCGGTCCGCGACCGAGCGTGAGACGCGCTCCTCCATCGTCCCCAGCATCACGGGGACATCCCTTCCCTGCTCGGCGATGGCGTTCCGAACGGCCGCCGCGATCGCCTGCGGCGTTCCCGTCCGCACGACGATCGACATCGCGCCCGTGCGCTCCGGCCGCTGCCGATAGGCGACGTACACCTGGGGCACCGGCCGTGCATCCAGGGCGATTTGCCGCACATCGCGCGCAACGCCCACCACCGTCAGCCATGTCTCGTTATGCGCGTCCATTCCCCGGAAGCGGATTCGCTTGCCAATCGCATCCTCGTTAGGCCAGAGCTGTCGCGCAAGCGTCTCGTTCACGAGCGTCACGTGCGGCGCGGTCGAGTCGTCGGCCGCCTCGAACGATCGGCCGCTCACGAGCGCGATACCGAGCACGCGGAGATAGTCTTCGCTGATGACGTGGTAGTGCGCCTGTGCCGCGTCGCCCGGCCGATCCTCGGTCAGCAGCGCGCCGTTAGGCCCCCAGGAGAGGGGAGGCGTGCTCGTCGCGGCGACGGCGGTGACGCCTGGAAGGCTTCGCAGGCGCTCCAGCACTCCCTCATGAAATCGCCGCTTCGATGACCCCTCCGGATAGCGGGTGGCCGGAAGGGCGATGTCCGCCACGAGCACACCCCGCGCCTCGAACCCGGGTTCCTCGGCCAACAATTTGCCGAAGCTCCGGAGAAGAAGCCCTGCGCCCGCGAGCAGCATCAGGGCGAGCGCGACCTCCGCGCCCATGAGGAGGCGCCGAAGCGCCGACCTGGCATCGCCCACCGCCCCGCGACCTCCGGCGCCGAGCGCTGCCGCCGGCGAGACGTGAGAGCCGGAGAGCGCGGGGACCAACCCGACGAGCAGCCCCGTAGCGAGCGACACGCCGAGCGCGAACGCGAGCACCATCGAATCGAGCCCGATGTCCGCGGGACGCGGGATCGACGCCGGCGCGAGTCGCACGAGGACACGTACGAGCCACGTCGAGAGCGCAACCCCAATCACGCCACCAACGACGGCGAGGACCGTGCTTTCCGCGAGCATCTGTCGAACGAGTCGTCCACGTCCCGAGCCGAGCGCGAGCCTAATGGCCATCTCTCGTCCGCGAGCCGTGCCCCGCGCGAGGCTCGCGCCGGCGAGATTCACACACGCGACGAGCAGCACGAAGGCGACGGCGCCAAGGAGAATGCGCAGGTAGTCGCGGACGCTGCCGATGAGATCGAGCTGCAGGTCGACGACACGCGCGTCGAACGCGGGATTGTCCTGTGGGTACTCGCGCCGAAGTCGAGCGGCGATGATGGTCATCTCCTCTTGCGCCTGCACGGCCGACGCATCCGAAGCCAGCCGTGCGATGACGCGGTCGTTCAAGGCGTCCCGCGACTCTCCGCCGTCGAACAGCTCACGTGGAATCCACAACTCGGCGTGCTCGGGGAAGACGAGCGCGTCGGGGATGACGCCTACCACATCGAAGACGCGGCCAGCGACTTCGACCCGCCGCTGTCCTGGCGCTTCTGCTCCAAGCGCGCGTCGCAAGAACCCTTCACTGATCACCGCGGCGGGCGCGGCGCCAGGCCGTGAATCGTCAGCGGTGAGGAGCCGCCCAGTGACCGGCCGGGCAGCAAGCACGCGGAAAAAGTCGCCCGACACGCGATAGACGTCCGCGCGCACCGGCTCGGTGCCGCCGAGGACCGTCGTGGTGCCGCCGCGATACGTCGCCATGGCGGAGAACGATCGTGCGCTCGTTCGCCAGTCGCGGAAGTTCGCGATCGACACGTGCGCGCGATCCGACGCACGGGTGACCTGCCACAGCGCGACGAGTCGCTCGGGCGCCGCGTAAGGCAGTGGGCGCAGAAGGACGGCATTGACAACGGTGAAGATGGCGGTCGTCCCGCCGATGCCGACGGCGAGGGTCAGGAGTGCGACGAGGGTGTAGCCCCAACCGCGTCGCATGCCGCGGGCGGCGTATCGGATGTCGTACGCGAGGTCGGTCAACCACTCGCCGTGCGAAGTGATACGCGAGCTCATCGTTCAGGGTGTGGTGGGTAGGTTCCCTCCCGTCAGATTGGACGGCAGGCGCCGAGATGCGACAGCGACGGCTAGGGTGGGGTTTGAACTAGGGAACCTCCCGCGCGATTGCTGCCGCGAAGCGGCCCGGAGCATCAGGATCCGCGTCGAGAAACAGCGCCGGCTCGAGAAGCTCGAGTTCCGTGACGACGAGATCGCCGCCGACCAGGATTCCATCGACCCGCGCGTAAACCGTACGACCCGGCGCCGCGAGCACCGCGGCCTCGGCTTGCCGAACGATCGACGGCGACGCGTCAACGCGCTCGAACGTGCCACCGAACTCGCGCTGCACTCGGAACTCACCCGGCGCCGCGCGCTTCACGACCGCATGGCTGAACGAGCCGCCGAAGAATTGCAGCGACCACTCGCCATTGGTCGCGATCTCAGCTACCAGTGGCTGCACCATCGCACCGTGGACGGCCGCGATGCGATGGAGGCGCGCGTCGTGCGACGGATCGTCGGAGACCTGGGACCGCGAGAGCTTCCATGTGTCGTGCGCGCTCGCGGAAACCACGGGCTTTACGACGGCGTCGGTCCAGCCCAGGCCGTCGAGCATCGTGGCCAGCGAGACCCCATTCGTCGCCGCGGCCTCGTCGACCCAGATGGTTGGCACCGTCCTCACGCCCGCCGCAGCGAGGTCACGCAGGTAGGTCTTTCGTGAGTTCCATCGCAGAATTGAAGGCGGATTCCAGATCGCCACGCCAAGTCGCTCGACGCGCTCCACCCAGTCGAAGAACTCCGGGGCGCGAAGATGATAATCCCAGCACGAGCGGATGACCGCGACGTCGAACCGACTCCAGTCGACCGAGGGCTCATCCCAGACGGCCGGCGCCGCCTGAATCCCGATTCTGCCGAGCGATGTGATCAGCGGATGCTCGTCGTCGGCGAGCGCGGGGAGAGAGGCATAGGTCACAAGCGCGATCGTGGGCACCCCGAAACTAAGCGGGATGCCCACGCGGTACGCGAGGCCGGCCGCAGGCCGTTACGCGATGGCGCTCTCCGCCGGCCTGCATAACGCCGGTGCGTCACCGCGGGCGAACAGCGGGGACACGTCGATGTAGGTCTGCATGCGGTCCGCCTTGCCCTGGGTCAGCTCACAGACCGTCGCCGCGGGAATCACGACCGTCGTCCCGTCCTTCCGCGTGAACGTCACCATCTCCTCGATGAGGAGCGTGTCATCGATGCGGAGCTGCGACGTGAATGCGTGACTCATGGTCCCGATCGCGTCACAGAACTCGCGCAACGCATCGCGAATGGCAACGCGCCCGGCGACCGGCGCGCCATTCCCGAACTGTACGGTCGCTCCCGGCGTGAGCTGGGCCACGAAGGCCTCGACGTCCTTCGCATCGAGCGCCTCATAGGTGGCTTCGACCCATTCCATCCAATCGTCTTCGGTCCAGTCTTCCACGGCGGCACCCTCCCCCTCCCTCTCACCTTGACCTCGGCCGGAGCCGGGACTCAGGCGGCGGCCGACTTGACGAGCGCCACCTGCCAGAACCGGGCCGCGCATCCTGGCGATTCGAAGCCCCGAAGCGGCCCGGCCCTGCTCGTGACTGGCACAGGCACAGGGTGCTCTGGAAGGGGCCGCTACGAGCCTGGCGCATAGCAGGTGAGAGCCGAGAGCGCCTAACGCCGATCGAACACCGATGTCGCTGGTACCGCAGCGACACTATCCGGTCGCAGGTCGATTGCCCGCATCCTCGAGCGCCAGGTAGCTCGCTCGTAGCGCCTGGAGCGCCCGGTGTGCCCTAACGCGGGCCGCGCCAGGCGTGCAGCCGAGGATCTCGCCGATCTCGCTGAACGACAGGCCCTGATAGCGACAGAGCACGAGCACGTCGCGATGCTCGGGAGAGAGAGCTCGCATCGCGGCCTCGAGTTGCGCAACGTCATCGCCGCCAGCCGATGATGCCGGGGCCGATGCTTCAGCGCCCCATTGCTCCGCCAGGCGGCGGTCGCGCGAGGCGCGCGCGAGATACTCCAGGCAGACGTTTCGTGCGATGCGGTATACCCACGTCGTGAACCGCGCGTCGCCGCGAAACGTCGAACGGTGGCGAAGGATCCGCAGAAACGTCTCCTGGGCGAGGTCGTCCCCGCCGTCGTCGCTCGCCGAGGTGCGCGCGCAGGTCACTCGCACGGTCTCGTAATGACGTCGGAACAGCGCCTCGAAGGCGGACAGATCTCCGTCGCGAAGCGCCAGCATCAGTTGTTCGTCGGACGGAGCAGACACCTGCGATCGACCCCCGGCGTGACACCTCACCGTTAGATCACACTCGGCGACCTCGCGTTACAACACCACATCGCCGATGCCGATCGCACCAGTTCCCATTCGTAACATCGTGGGGCGTGCCCCGGTCTAAGGTGTCGGTCCGGGTGCAGCGCCCGATCTGAGCCCACGGGCGAGATACGAGTGAGGCGGCGATGGAATGCGAACGCGTACGCGAGGAGTTCATCGATCGACTGACCGGGACGCTCGACCGCGATCGGGCTCGAGAGATCGACGAGCATCTCGCCGGCTGCGCGGCGTGTCGTGCAGAGACCGGGCGGATGCGCGCGATCTGGGAGGAGCTGGGTTCACTCAAACCCGTGCCTTCGACCGGCGGCGCTCGTCGAGTCGAGCGGCTCATCGACGCGCGAGGCCGCGCATCGTCGACGACTCCCGACGTCGGCGGTGCGACGCGGCGATCCCTCATGCCGCGAGCTGCGCTCGGTGCGACCGTGATCGCCGCGTCACTGCTCGTCGGGCTGGTCGTCGGTCGCCGGTCGGCCGGCCCCGCGGATGAGGCACGGAACTCCGCAGTCGTGCCGGCACGGTCCGCGAGCAGTACGCCGGCAAAGGAACAGTATCTCCTCTTACTGGAGGGGCCCGCCCGCATGCGACCTGTCGGCATCGCTCCGACGGCTGCGGACAGCGCCGCCGAGCAGGCGATCGTGGCGGAGTACGGTGCGTGGGCGGGTCGACTTCGGCGCTCGGGCGCACTCGTGTTGGCCGAGAAGCTGGCCGACGAGCCCATCGTCATCCACGCCCGAGGCGGCGTGATCACCCCGACCCGCCACCCGGCCGACGAGGTGGGCGGGTTCTTCCTGATTCAGGTGGCGGATTCCGCGGAAGCGAACCGGATCGTGCGCGAGTGCCCGCATCTGAAGTACGGCGGGACCGTGCAGCTGCGGAGGATCCAGCCAACCTAGGCGCAGCTCACGATCCGGGTCGCGGAGTAGTCGACGCCGTCATCGCATCCCTCGCCTCCACGATGACCTGCTCGGCGTAGTCGATGCCGGCCGGTGTCCGCGATCCGTGCCACGAGAGCAGCTCGCCGTCGACGATGCGGAAACGCTCCCGCGGCAGTCCGGCCAGGGACGACAGCTCGTCGGCGTGAGACTCCTTGAATGGAAACGGCTCGGTCGAAAGGAGGACGACGTCCGGACTCGCAGCCTCGAGATCCTCCGGCGTGATCGTCGGATAGCGCTCGGGCGCTTGCGCGAAGACGTTGATGCCACCCGCATCCGCGAGCATCGCACTCACGAAGGTGTCGGCGTTTGCCGCCATCCACGGGTTTCGCCAGATGAGATACGCGAAGCGAACCGGTTCCCGCGAGCGCGCGGCGTCGGTGACGCGCCGATGCCGCGACTCGATATCCCGCGCGATGCTCTCGCCCTCCGCTGACGCGCCGATGGCCGCGGCGATCGAGCGCACCATCGTTGCGGTTTCGAGCGCATCGCGCGGGAAGCTGACGTGGCATGGAATGCCGGAGGCCTCGAGCGCCTCGGCGTCCTCGCGGCGATTCTCCTCCTCGTTGAGGAGCACGATGTCCGGCGCGAGCTCGACGATACGAGCGACCTTCGGGTTCTTGGTGCCGCCGACTTTCTCGACGGCGCCGACGCGATCGGCAGGGTGGATGCAGAACTTCGTCCGTCCGACGAGCTCTCCGCCGCGCCCGAGGTCGAAGACGAGCTCGGTCAGCGATGGGCACAGCGACACGATTCGCATGAAATCAAAGGTACAGGGCTTTCAAGGGGTCAGAGTTGTTGAAAGCCGGCATCGGCTTTCAACAACTCTGACCCCTTGAAAGAGCGCAGTAGCTTTCGGGCATGAATGTGATCACCCGCGACGAGCTGAAGGAAAAACTCGATCGAGGCGAGAGGTTCGCGTTGTTCGAGGTGCTCCCGCCGATGTACTTCCGGAAGCATCACCTGCCGACCGCGAAGAACCTCCCCCCGACACAGGTCGCCACACTCGTTCCGGAACTGGTGCCCGACCGGGACGCGGAGATCGTGCTCTATTGCTGGGACCACGAGTGCCCGACGTCGGGGTGGGCCGCAACCGAGCTCGAGGCCATGGGCTACACCAACATCCGCGAGTACTCGGGCGGCAAGAAGGAGTGGATCGACGCTGGCCTTCCGATGGTCAGGGACTGATACGGCAGGATTCTTGAACGGGTCGCTTGGCTCCTGCTTGGAGGGACGATGGCGGTGAAGCTCAAGCGAATCGAGGACCAGGTGGTAGTGATCACCGGTGCCTCGAGCGGGATCGGTCTGGCGACCGCAAAGATGGCGGCGGAGCGCGGCGCGCGAGTCGTCCTGGCAGCGCGGGACGGCGACGGGCTGGCGAGCGCTCGCGTGGAGATCGAGGGGTCGGGCGGTCGGGCCGTTACCGTAATCGCCGACGTCTCCACACTCGAGGACGTCAAGTCCATCGCGCAGCGCGCGATCGAGGCGTTCGGCGGGTTCGATACGTGGGTCAATAACGCTGGACTCTCGATCTACGGTCCGCTCGAGGACGTGCCGATAGAGGATGCGCGGCGGCTCTTCGACGTGAACTACTGGGGCGTCGTCCACGGATGCCTCACTGCGGTCGGCCAGCTGAAGGAGCGCGGCGGAGCGCTGATCAACGTCGGCAGCGTCGTAAGCGATCGCGCCATGCCGTTGCAGGGGCACTACTCCGCCAGCAAGCACGCAGTCAAGGCCTTCACGGACGCGCTTCGCATGGAGCTCGAGAAGGAGGGCGCGCCCGTATCGGTGACGCTCATCAAGCCAGGCGCGATCGACACGCCGTTCCCCCAGCACGCCCGCAACTACATGGAGGTGGAGCCGCAGCACCCACCGCCGGTCTACGATCCGTCCGTGGTTGCCGAGGCGATTCTGTTCTGCGCCGAGCACGCGCGTCGAGACCTGATCGTGGGCGGTGGTGGGAAGATGACCGCGGCGATGGACAACGTCCCTCGCGTCGCGGATCGGTACATGCGAGCGCTGATGTTCGACCAGCAGAAGATGAAGAAGCCGTCGCGGGTGGCTCGTACGGATTCGCTGTACGAGCCGCGCGGGGGCGGTCGCGAGCGGGGGAACTACGCTGGGAACGTACGTAAACGGAGCCTGTACACGATGACGTCCATGCACCCGATGGCGACGATGCTGAGCGCGGTCGCGGTCGGAGCGGGCGTAATCTTCGCCACGCGTCGGAACCGGCGTTAGGCTCTCCTGTCATCCGACGGAGCCGGGTGCCGCCAAAGACGGGCACCCGGCTCGCTCTACATCCCCGTCGGGTAGGTCTCCGGCGGCTCGCCGTCCACGAGAACGGGCATGTGGAGCGCATCGACGCCCGACGACGCCTCGATGTAGATGAACGCGTCGTACCGCCGAGGGACGATCGTCGGCACGTAGTTCCCCCACGCCTCGCGGCGCGGATCGTACACGACGCCGATTGCCCGATGCCCGATCGGGTCGTCGAGCCCAGAGACCCCATTGTCGTCCGAGCCGTCGAACACGACCAGCGCATCATCACCACCAGCGGCGTGCATGGCGGCCTCGAAGCTCTCCTCGCGGGCGTTAGGCACACGCATCCGCCGCATCGGCGCGCCCCACTCGGCGCCCGCGATGACCGTCCCGTGGTGGGTACCGAACCCAACGAGGACGACGTCGTCCGCGTCGCGTGCCTGGCGCACCAGCTGGCCGACGTTGAGCATGCCTGCGCGCGCCATGTCCGTAAACCGTGCGTCGCCGATGTGCGTGTTGTGCTCCCAGACGATCGCCTTTGCGTGAGGCCCGTGGTGTGTCATGAGCCGATCCAAGGTCTCGACCATGTGCGTGTCACGCACGTTCCACGACGTTGGGCCCCCGCGCACCATCGTTCGATAGTAGAGCTCCGCATTCCGCGCGACGAGCGCGTTCTGCTCGGCGTTGAAGTACGCGTCGCGACCGTCCTCTCGGTACTCCGAGGCCTTGCTCCGCAGCGCCGCGAGCACCGCCACGGCCTCGCGCTCGCACGACGTCGGGACGATCGCCGTCGCTCGCGCGTACTCCTGCACGTCCTCGCCGTACGGCTCGAAGCAGCGGTACGCGGCGCGGGCGGCTCGCGCAATGGCCGGGTCCACCGATTCCAGGTACTTCACGACGGCGTGCATCGAGTCCCATAACGAGTACACGTCGAGGCCGTAGAACCCGACTTGCCGTTCGCTCGACAACCGTCGGTTGTGCTCGCGCAGCCACTCGGCGAGCTCCACGACCTCGCGATTCGCCCACATCCACGTCGGCCATCGCTCGAACGCGTGCAGCACCTCGCGCGCGTTGGTTCCGGAATCGGGATACGCCTTGACGTAGCGGTTGACGCTATAGCAGTCCGGCCAGTCTCCTTCCACGGCTATGAACGAGAAGCCCTTCTCGCGAATCAACCGCTGCGAGAGCGTCATGCGCCATGTGTAGAACTCGGACGTGCCGTGCGTGGCTTCACCAAGGAGTACGTACCGAGCGTTCCCGATGCGGTCGAGCAATGGGTCGAGGTCCGACGTGTCCGCGAGTGGCAACGCCCGCTGTCGAAGACCCTCCACGATCGCGTTCGTGTCCGCCACTCGCTCGATCCGGCTACTTCGTCTCATCGTCGGTGCTCCTTTACGACCTTGTCATCCCGACCCGGGCCCCCTCCCGCGGGCAGATGAGGAATCCCGGGGTTCCGGTAGCGGGTGTGACACTGTCAGATCCTGATCAACAGACTACAACACGTCAGGCCCGCCTCGGCCTTCGCGAGCTCGCTCACCGCGAGCGGCATGGTACGGATGCCCGCCTCCTCCAGTCGGCGACGCGTCCGCGGGAACTCGTCAGGGAAGAGCACGCGTCCGTCGAGCAGGAGTGCGTTGCCAGCAAGTGGCTCATCCGGATCGACCTCGGTGATCCTGAGCCCATGGAACGCTTTCGGACTCACCCAGCGCGGGTTCAGGACCACCGCGTCGTCGGCCACCTGGGTCACCGCAGTCTTGAGGTGGAGGCACCCGGAAAAAGGCACCGACTGCACGCGATAGTCTTGAGACCCCACGAGCGCCTGCAGCTGACGCACGCCTTCCGCATTCGTGCGACCGTTTCCGTCAGTCGCCTGACCAACGTAGAGCGTGCGCCCTATCCGAAGGACGTCGCCACCATCCAGCGTCGCCGGGGCGAGCAATGCGGCAGTCGGTCGGTGGAACCGAAGCGCGTCCGCGACACGAGCGGTCTCGCGCCGGCGCGACTCGGAGCCCGGGCGAGTAATGATCGCAAGCTCGTCGAGCACGACCGCTGTGTCCTCGATGAACGGCGCGTCGCCCATATCGGGCTCGGCTGCGAGACGCTCGACCGTGCAGCCGAGGATGCGGAGCGCACTCTCGTACGCATCCTGCTGAGCGCGGGCCCGGTCGAGGTCGATCGCTTCGCGCTCGACATAGGTTCGCTCGCCTTCTGCGAACGAGGGTGTGATCTCGCGTGTGAGAGCGAGGTATGTCATGGACATGGCGGTTCGACACTGACGATCCGAAGCTGCACGGACGGTGCCGCCGGCTGCTCCGCAACCCAATTTACGGCCGCGCAGGCTGACGCAGCGCTGTGTCATCCCGAGGGATGACAAGGACGTCTATATTCGGCCGACATGGTCAAAGACGCTCCCCGCTTCGACGCGACGCAGGCGGCGCGCATCGCGCGCGACGTGTATGGAATCGACGCCGATGCCGAGCCGCTCTCGAGTGAGCGCGATCAGAACTTCCTTCTGACCGACGCCTCAGGTGCTCGCCGCGTTCTCAAGATCGCGAACGCGGCTGAACATCAGCAGCTGCTCGAGGCACAGCAGGAAGCCATGGCGCACGTTGCCGCGCGGACGACGCTCTGCCCGCGTCCCCTGCCGGCGCGGAAAGGCGAGTCTCTCACGAGCGTGCCCGGCGATGACGGCCGGCGCCACTTCGTCTGGGCGGTGACGCACCTTCCGGGAAAGCCACTCGCGACGCTTCGCCATCGCTCGGCGGCTGTTCTCGAGGACTTCGGACGCGCGATTGCCTCGCTCGGCCGATCGCTCACCGACTTCGATCATCCAGCCATCCACCGTGAGTTCTACTGGGATCTCGCCCACGCGAGCACGGTCGTGGACGAGCATCGGCCGCTCATCGTGGATGCAGAGCTCGGCTCGGCGATCGAGACCATCGTTGACCGATTCAATTGTCACGTTAGGCCGTTTCTCACGCAGCTGCCGCGTCGGGCGATTCACGGTGACCTGAACGACCATAACGTCCTCGTCGTCGGCGATGCGACGAGCCCCACAGGCGTGCGCGTGTCGGGGATCGTCGATTTCGGCGATATGGTGCACAGCTACGCGGTCGCGGACCTCGCGATTGCCGTCGCATACATGGTGCTCGACGCGGACGACCCGCTGACGACGCTCGCGCATCTCGTTCGCGGGCACGCGGAAGTCGTCTCCCTCGGCGACCTCGAGTTGCACGCCCTCTTCGGGATGAGCGCCATGCGCCTGTGCATGAGCGCGTGCATCGCGGCGCACCAGCGACGACTTCGCCCCGACAACGAGTACCTCGATGTCAGTCAGGCGGCGATCAAACGAACGCTCCCCTCGCTCGCTCGCATTCCGTTCGCGCTGGCCGAGGCGGTGTGCCGGGACGCGAGCAGCCTCGAGCCCGCACCGTCAGGCGCGCGGGTACGGTCGTGGCTGGCCGCGCGGACGATGGAGTTCGCTCCGGTCCTCCCACTCGACCTCCGCACGGAGCCATCGGTCGTCTTGGACCTGAGCGTCACGAGCCCACTCGTAAGCGCAGAGCCGAGCGACAACGCGGAGTCGCACCTGACGGAACGAATCGCGTCCGTGCTGCGGGGACCAACTACCTCAGAGTCACCGCGAGCCGACAGGCGAGGGATGACCGGCGGCACCATGGTGGGGATCGGACGCTATGACGAGCCGCGCCTCCTTTACAGCTCGCCGTTGTTTGGGGCCGCGGGCGGGCCCCTCGCCGACCGTCGGACGATTCACCTCGGGCTCGACCTGTTCGCCGACGCCGGCACGCCGGTGCACGCTCCGCTCCGCGGGACCGTGCATGCATTCGTCGACAACCGCGCCGCGCTCGATTACGGTCCCGTCATCATCCTGCGGCACGAGATCGACGACGACTCCGGATTCTTCACGCTCTACGGGCACCTGAGCCGGGAGTCGCTCGATGGCCTGGCCGTCGGACGCGTCATCGAACGAGGCGAGCAGCTGGCGACGTTAGGTGCGCCGGATGTGAATGGTGGATGGACGCCCCATCTCCATCTGCAGGTGCTCACCGATCTCCTGGACCTCGGGACGGACGTTCCGGGCGTCGCGGCGCCCGCTCAGCGGGACGCGTGGCGCAGCCTCTGCCCTGACCCGAACCTGCTCGTCGGCGTCCCGGCCGATCGATTTCCACCGGAATCACCGACGAAGACGCAGACCCTGTCCACGCGTCGCCGTCTGCTCGGCCATAACGTGAGCATCGCGTACCGCGACCCGCTTCGGATCGTGCGCGGGTGGCGGCAGTACCTCTTCGACGATGAAGGACGTCGGTTCATCGACGCGTATAACAACGTCCCGCATGTGGGGCACGCGCATCCTCGCGTCGTCGCCGCGGGCGCGCGACAGATGGCGCTGCTCAACACGAACACGCGATACCTCAACGACCTGGTCAACGAATACGCGGCGCGCCTAACGGCAACACTGCCGGACCAACTGCAGGTGTGCTATCTGGTCAACTCGGCGAGCGAAGCGAACGAGCTCGCGCTACGACTCGCGCGGGCGTTCACGGTCAGACGCGACATGATCGTGCTCGAAGCGGCGTACCATGGTAACACGACGTCCCTCATCGACCTGAGCCCGTACAAGCACGCGGGGCCGGGCGGCACCGGCGCGCCGGAGTGGGTGCACGCGGTGCCGATTCCCGACGTCTATCGCGGGGCACACAAGGCGGGGGACCCGCAGGCGGGCGCCAAGTACGCCGCGCACGTGGCGGATGCGATCGAGCGGTTGAGAGAGGAAGGTCGCCTTCTCGCCGGGTTCATCGCGGAGACGTGCCCCAGCGTCGGCGGACAGATCATCTTCCCGCCGGGATATCTCGCAGAAGTGTACCGCCACGTGCGCGCGGCTGGCGGACTGTGCATCGCCGACGAGGTGCAGACGGGACTCGGCCGCATGGGCACGAGCTTCTGGGCGTTCGAGGACCAGGGTGTCGTGCCGGACATTGTCGTCATGGGCAAGCCCCTCGGCAACGGCCATCCCATCGGTGCCGTGGTCACGACGCCCCAGATCGCCGCGGCCTTCGACAACGGGATGGAGTACTTCAGCACGTTCGGTGGGAATACCGTGTCGTGCGCGGTCGGGATCGCCGTGCTGGACGTGCTGCAGGACGAGGGGCTGCAGGCGCACGCGCTGCGTGTCGGCGCACGGATGCTCTCAGGGCTCAGACCATTTGTGGAGACGCACGAGCTCGTGGGCGACGTGCGTGGGTCCGGTTTCTTCCTCGGCGTCGAGCTGGTGCGCGATCGCGAGACGCTCGAGCCGGCGGGATCGGAGGCGTCGTACGTAGTGAACCGCCTCCGGGAGATGGGCATCCTCCTCGGCACGGATGGTCCGTATCACAATGTCGTGAAGATCCGTCCGCCGATGCCTTTCGATGAGGCCGATGCCGACCTGTTCATCGAGGCGCTGGATCGAGCGCTCGCGGAGCTCGACTAGGCTCTCTATCGGGACGTCTTAGAAAACGTGACGCCGATTGCGCTGATTTCGCGGTGCGCCCTGACAGGCGCAAACGCAGATTCTTCGGTGCGCATCCAGCCGACATCACGCCCGGCACGGTTGGGAATTGTCTTTGTGGCGGGCCTCGGGACGCCACTCACCCCTGCAGGCAGTCCCCTCATTCCCGCCCTGGCGAGAGTATCAACTGTCTCGGTAGAGGGAGAATCTGCGTTCTTCTGCGAGATCAGCGCAATCGGCGTTAGGTCTTGTTTCACCGTACCGGCAGAGGGCCCCCAGCCTACCGCACGTACGTGTATCGCGCCGTGCGGGTGTCGACTCGGCGCGTCCGGCTCGATGGCTCGTTAGGCCCGTCAACACCCTGGACCTCGACGGTCTTGACGAGCGCCAGGGCGTACGGCCGAAGGTCGCGTGGGTCCGCGACCACCGTCAGCTCGTTCGCGACGCGCATGCTTTGGAAGGCTGCGAGCAGGTTCGCGTCCTTCGGCGCGAGCTTCGCCATGAAATCAGTGACGGCCTTCCGCAGCGCGGCCGAATCGGGTTCACTGATCATCTCCAGTCGGACGCATCGACGCGCCGATTCGCCTTCCGTGCACGGCACACGCTCCGCCGCCGAGAACTCGTGCCGCATGGGGACCTTGAGCCCGGGCAACATCGGCGACGGCTCTTCGCTCGACGCCTCGTAGGCCTCGCCAACTTCCCAGTCCGCACCGACCCAGGTGCCAGCCAGCACATTCCACTCCTGCGCTGCCGTGGCGGTGAGCGTCTGCGGTGATGTCACGTTCTGCATGAGCGCCTTGAGCGCCGGCGGTGCGTCCGCGATCTCGCGAATCATCGGCGCGAACAGCGAGTCGAGCACGCGCTTCGTCCGCTCCACCCCCTCGAGGCCGACGAACTCGCCGTCAGTCGTAACCACGTACGACGGCTGAACGCTGCCCAGACGCGCGAGAAACTGCTGCGGGTCGACGT
>Ga0075421_100004657_pt1 | contig 16565 bp, 11 predicted proteins | sample SoiMetdeltSBSDD5_FD_75292 | JGI IMG/M metagenome (GOLD analysis project Ga0075421, IMG submission 75292) | Bulk soil microbial communities from a Populus tree surrounding site in Tennessee, USA - Soil MetaG P. deltoides SBSDD5 | ecosystem: Environmental > Terrestrial > Soil > Tree plantation...
ACGCCGATGACGGCCGCGCGCCACGTCGTCGTCGGGACCGCCGGCCACATCGATCACGGCAAGACCTCGCTCGTCCGTGCCCTCACCGGTATCGACACCGATCGGCTGCCCGAGGAGAAGGCGCGCGGGATCACCATCGATCTCGGGTTTGCCTTCCTGGAGGAGCCGGGGCAGCCGACGATCGAGATCGTCGACGTCCCCGGACACGAGCGCTTCGTCAAGAACATGCTGGCCGGCGTGGGCGGGATCGATCTCGCCATGCTCGTCATCGCAGCCGACGAAGGCGTCATGCCCCAGACGCGCGAGCACCTCGCAATCTGCTCGCTGCTGCACATCAAAGCGGGGCTGGTCGCGCTCACCAAGGTCGATCTCGTGGAGCCGGACTGGCTCGAGCTGGTGAAGGAGGACGTGGCGTCCCTCGTGCGCGGGACGTTTCTCGAGGGCGCGCCGGTGCTGACGGTGTCCGCGCGAACCGGACAAGGCCTCGAGGAGCTGAAGACCGCGCTGGCGCAGCTCGCGTCGGCGGTGCCCGAGCGCGCGAGCGATCAGCTTCCGCGCCTGCCCATCGACCGCGTCTTCACCGTGAAGGGGTTCGGGACCGTGGTGACGGGCACGCTCATGGCCGGGCGCCTGGCCACCGACGACCGCGTCGAGGTCTTCCCACGTGCAGCCCCGGCGAAGGTTCGCGGTCTGCAGACCCATGGCCGGCCGGTTCCGGAGGCGCGCGCGGGCCAGCGTACGGCGATCAACCTCCAGGGGCTGGAGCGGGCGGCGATCGATCGTGGCGACGTCGTTGGCCTCGCCGGCACCCTGGTGTCTTCACTGATGGTGGACGGGACGCTCGAGCTTCTCGAGGACGCGCCGCGGCCGGTGAAATCGCGTGACCGCGTGCGCTTTCACGCGGGGACGAGCGAGATCATGGCGCGCGTGCTCCTGCTCGACCGTGCCGAGCTCGCCCCCGGCGAGCGAGCCTTCGCGCGCTTTCGACTGGAGACCCCGCTCGTGGCGCTCCCCGGCGATCGCTTCGTCGTCCGCACCTATTCGCCGATGGTCACGATCGGCGGGGGCACGCTGCTCGACATCGATCCGCCCCGTTTCAAGCGCAAGGCGCCCGCGCTCGTGGCCCACCTCGCGCTCCTCGAACGCGGCAGCGCAGCGGAGACGCTGGAAGAGCACGTACGCCACGTCGGCATCGCGGGTGTGCGTGTGGCGTCGCTCTCCGGGCGTGTTCCGTTCGGCCCCGAGCGCGTTCGCGCCGTGCTCGCGGAGCTCCAGGCGGGGGGGCGCGTTCTCGCCGTCGATCGCGACTGGTATCTGCATCCCGAGAGCTTCGCGCGCCTGCGCGGGCTCACGGTGACCGCGCTCGACCAGTTCCACCGTGCCAATCCGCTCAAGCCCGGGATGTCGCGGGAGGAGCTGCGCGGGCGCGCCGGCGGCGCCGACGAGCGGGTGTTCAGCTTCCTTCTCTCGACGTTGGACGCCGAGGGGGTCGTCCGCGCCGAGCGGGACAAGGTGCGGCTGGCCACGCACGAGGTCCGTCTGTCTCCCGAGCAGCAGCGGGTGGTCACCCGTCTCGAGGAGGAATTCCTGAAAGCGGAAGCCGCGCCGCCCAGCGCGGAGGAGGCGCTGGGGCGTCTCGGGGTCAGCGGCGACGAGGAGCACGAGCTGTTCCAGGTTCTCGTCGAGTCCCGGACCCTGGTCCGCGTCAAGGAGTCGCTGTTCTTCCACGCGCGGGCGCTGGAGACGATCCAGGACAAGCTGGTGGCGCTGCTGCGCGAGCGCAAGGAGATCGGGCCCGGCGACATCAAGGACCTGCTCGGCATCTCGCGAAAGTACGCGATCCCGCTCCTCGAGTACTTCGACGGGCGTCGCGTGACGGCGCGGGTGGGGGAGCGCCGGGTCTTGCGTGGGGGGTAGGGGCGCGCTAAGGTGTAGGCGCCGGAAAGGAGTCCGCACATGTTTGGTCTGGGCTATCAGGAACTGCTGATCATCTTGGTGATCGTGCTGGTTCTGTTCGGCGCGAACCGGTTGCCCGAGCTCGCCCGGTCACTGGGGTCGAGCGTGAAGGAGTTCAAGAAGGGCGTGAACGACCCCGTGAAGGACGACGTCGCCGCCGCGCGCAAGGAAGAAGAGAAGAAGGCCTAGCCCGCTCCGCCGCTCGGCGCCGGTCCGGAGGCGGGTTCCGGGCCGGGTATATACTTCCGTTTCGCCATGCCGACCCGCGCCGACCGCCGCGACGCATTCTGCGCCGGCGCGCTCGCAGTCCTGACCATCCTCACCCGGCTCCCCTATCGCGCGCGCATGCTGTACAACTGGGACGCCGTGCAGTTCGCGCTCGCGCTGCGCGAGTACGACGTCGTCAAGCATCAGCCGCATCCGCCCGGCTACATCCTGTACGTGGTCATCGGCCGCCTCGTGGATACGTGGTTGCGCGATGCCAACGCTTCCTACGTGCTGCTCGCGGTCGTGTTCAGCGGTCTCACGACCTTCGTCGTCTACTACGTGGCGCTGACGATCTACGATCGCTCCACCGCCGTCGCCTCCGCCTTGATCCTCGCCGTCAGCCCGCTCTTCTGGTTCTACGGATCCGTCGGGCTCACGTACGCGGGCGAAGCGCTCTTCGCGTCGGTCGTCGCGTATTTTTCCTACCGCGCCCTCCGCGGCAGCGAGATGGACGCGTGGCTCGGCGCCGGCTACCTCGGGCTCGCGGGCGGCATGCGGCAATCGATTCTCCTGCTGCTCTTCCCGCTCTGGCTCGGGTCCGTGCTCGTGGGCGTTCGTCGCGCGCGCACGATCGTCATCGGTCTCGGCATCGTCACCGCCGCCGCCCTCGCCTGGTTCGTACCGATGATCTGGCTCACGGGCGGCCTCGGCCGTTACCTGGAAGCGTCCCGTGACCTCGCGGAAACCGTGGTGCGGCCCACGACCATCGTCACGGGACCGTTCGACGTCACGCTCCGGATGTCGCGGTACGTCCTCGAATCCATCCTCGTCGGTCTCGGCCCCCTCGCGCTCGCGGTGGTGCTCCTGCCCTGGTACGGGGGTCGCTACGGGTGGACTCGACGCGAGGCGTTCCTGCTCGTGTGGACGGTGCCGTCCGTGCTCGTGTGCACGCTCGTGCACTTCGGGCAGGCGGGGTACGTCCTCACGTTCCTGCCCGCGCTCGTGATCCTTCTATCGCGCGTGCTCTTGCGCGCGCTCGCGGACGCCTCCGGCCGCCTCGCCCTGCCGCGCGCGCGCTCGGCGCTGACCACGGCGGCGGTCGTGATGGTGGTCCTCGTCAACGGCGCCTTTTTCGTGAGCGCGCGGCCGCTCGTGCGCGACTTCGACGCGGCCCGGGCGGGGTGGGCGCAGACGGCGCGCGACGACGCCTTCGACTGGATCTGGAGCCGCACGGCGGCGGCGCTGCGCGAGCACGAGGCGGTGGTGGAGACGTTCGTCACCGCCATCCGCGGACTCTACGATCCCGCCGACACCGCGATCATCGCAGAGCTCGGTAACCGCCGGTCGTATCCGTGGCTGCGCCACGCGATGTTCTATCTTCCCGAGTTCACCATCTACGAGATTCGCGTCGGTGAGCTGCCGCCCGGGTACTATGCGCCGCGCACCGCGCACGCGATGATCGTCTCCGCCGGGTCCGAGATCCGTCTCCCCGCCACGATCACGCGGCTCGTGTGGTTCGTCGATCACTGGAGTCCGGATTCCGAGCGCCCGCCGGGGTTGACGGAGATCGAGCTGCCGTACGGGCGCTTCCTCTACGCGCTGCCCGTGGGGCGCCGTTTCGAGCACGCGGGCTACACGTTCGTGAAAGAGGAGCCCGAGCGCCCTGCCCGCCACCGCGCGGCGCGATGATCTCGTTGTCGCCGCCGCCGCCATCGTGCCGCTCGCGCTCTTTCTCGCGCGCGAGCGGCTGATCGCGGGCGCGGCCGGCTTTCCGCTCGACGATTCCTGGATCCATCTCCACTTCGCGCGCAACATCGCCGAGGGCCACGGCTTCTCCTACAACCCCGGTGTCCCTGTCGCGGGGTCGACGGCGCCCCTGTGGACGCTGTTGCTGGCGATGGTGTCGGCGCTGGCGGGGGCATCGGCGGCGACCGTGAAGGTGACCGGGGTGTTGACCACGATCGCGGCCGCCATCGTGACCCGTCGCGCCGCCGTCGCGTGGCAAGCTAGCCGCAGCGTCGCTCTCGCGGCCGCGGTCGCACTCGTGTGGACGGGCCCGATGGTGTGGGGCGCCCTCTCCGGGATGGAGGTCTCGCTCGCGGCGCTCCTCGTCGCCGGCGTGCTGTGGGCGCACGCCGCGGCGCGGTGGCTGCTCGTCGCCGTGCTCGCCGGCCTCGCCGGACTTGCGCGCCCGGAAGCGCTCCTCCTCGTCCCGCTCCTGCTTCTGTCGCGCCCGCTGTCGCTGGTCCAGCGCGTGAGCTTCGTGGTCACCGTCGCCGTCCTGCTCACGCCGGCGGTTGTCTTCAGCATCGTCACCGTCGGGGCGCCGTTACCCGCCACCGCGGCCGCCAAGATCGACGGCGGCGTGCTGGGTTGGTTCGCCGGTGTGCGGGAGCCCCTCGGCACTACGTTCGTGGGCCGACCATCTCAGTACGTGCACGCGTGGCTACGCTGGCTCTGGGCCACGCACTGGCTGCTTCCGCTCGCGATCGCCGCCGGGGTGGTCGGCGCATGGTTGCGGCGCGGGCGCGCGCTCGGTGTCCTTACGCTCGCGCTGGTCCTCCACCCGGTGGCGATGGCGGTGCTGGCTCCGTATCGCGATCCCGCCTTTCAGGAGGCGCGCTACTCGCTCCATCTCCTTCCCGTCGGTTTCGTGGCGGCCGCCGTGGCGCTCGGCTCGCTCGACGGGCGGGGTCGGCAGATCCTCGGCGTGTGTTACCTGGTGGCGGCGCTCGGCTTCCTGCCCGCGGCCGCGGAGCGGTATGCGTGGGGCGTGCAGAACATCAACGCCATGCAGGTCCACCTGGGGCGCTGGGTCGCCGCCCGCCTCCCGCCGTCGGCGCGCATCGCCGTCAATGACGTCGGTGCCATCGCGTTCTTCTCGCGCCGCGAAATCATCGACCTCATGGGACTGGTGACGCCCGCCATCATTCCGTACCGCCGGGAGGGCGAGCACGGGGTCATCCGCTACATCACGGAGACGTGCCCGGACTACGTCATCGTGTTCCCTAACTGGTTTCCGGAATTGACCGGACGGTCCACCCTCCTCGCGCCGATCTACCGGGTGCGCCTTGACCGCAATGAGGTGTCGGGAGGACCCGAAATGGTCGTATATCGGCTGACGCGCTGTACGGTATGATCGAAATACATGAAGCGCGGCGCTGTCGCGGCGCTCCTCTTCACCATGCTCGCGGGATCGTTCGATCCCGCGCTCGCCCAGATCATTCGGTGGGTCGATGACGACGGTCACTCCCACTACGCCGAAGGCCTGCAGAGCGTTCCCGAGCGGTATCGCGACCGTGCCACCCCGGTCGGATTGAGCAACAGCCCCGTCTCGTCCACGCCCGCGACGTCGGCGGCGGCGGCGACGAGCGCGGAAACGATCATTCGCTTCACGCCGGGCAAGCACATCATCGTCGATGCCCGCATCAACGGGAGCGCGAGCGCGAAGCTCTATCTCGACACCGGCGCCGGCGGCACCCTCATCAGCCCGCGCGTCCTCGCCGCCGCCGGCGTGCCGCTCTCGCGTGGACGGCGCAGTGTCACGCGCGGCGTCGCCTCCGACACCAACGTCGATGTCACGATGGTGCCCATCGAATCGCTCGAGGTCGGCGAGGCGAAGGTGGGCCGCATGGTCGTGACCTCCTACGACATGAGCATGTCCGAGGTGGATGGACTGCTCGGTCAGGACTTCCTCGCCAAGTTCCACGTGAACATCGACCCCACCAACGGGGTCGTGAAGCTCACGCCGAAGTAACGATCGTTCCCGCTGTGGTACCATGACGCTCCCGGTCATGGACTACAAGGCCACGCTAAACCTGCCGAAAACCGCCTTCCCCATGAAGGCGAACCTGCCCCAGACCGAGCCCGAGATGCTCGCGTGGTGGGAGCAGCTCGGGATCTACAAACGTCTTCGTGAGATCGCCACCGACCGGCCGCTGTGGATCCTCCACGACGGACCACCGTACGCGAACGGCCACATCCACATGGGCACCGTTCTCAACAAGGTGCTCAAGGATCTCGTCGTCAAGGCGCGCTCGATGGCCGGCATGAACGCCGTCTACGTCCCGGGCTGGGATTGCCACGGCTTGCCCATCGAGCACCAGGTGGACAAGGAGCTCGGGCTCGACACCGCGTCCGTGGACGTGCGGCGCGCGATGGATCCGATCGAGAAGCGCCGCCGGTGCCGCGAGTACGCGCTGCGCTTCGTGGACATCCAGCGTGACGAATTCCGCCGCCTCGGCATCTTCGGGGACTGGGAGAATCCGTACCTGACGATGGCGCCCGCGTACCAGGCCGTCATCGCGCGCGAGTTCGGGCGCTTCGTGGGGCGCGGCCTCGTCTACAAGGGGCTCAAGCCCGTCCACTGGTGCATGCACTGCAAGACCGCGCTCGCCCAGGCCGAGGTCGAGTACGAGGACCAGCGCACGCCCTCGGTGTACGTGAAGTTCCCGCTCCTGCGGCCGCTGCCGGAGGCGCCGCAGGCGCCCGCGCCGTCGCTGGTGGTGTGGACGACCACGCCGTGGACGCTGCCCGCGAACCTCGCCGTCGCCGTGCATCCCGACGAGGAGTACGTCGCGCTCGCCACCGGCACCGAGACGCTCGTGGTGGCGGCGAAGCTCGCGGAGGCGTTCCGCGGTGTCGCCCGTCTTCGCGACGCGCGCGTGGGGGCGACGATGCCCGGGCACCGGCTCGTCGGGCTCGAGTACCGCCATCCGTGGATCGACCGCACGGGGAAGGTTGCGGCCGCCGACTTCGTGGCCATGGACACCGGCACCGGCCTCGTCCACGTGGCACCCGGGCACGGCGAAGAAGATTACGACCTCGGCCGACGCATCGGTCTCAAGATCTACAACCCCGTCGATGACGACGGGCGCTTCGTTGCCGACGTCGAGCACTTCGCGGGCCTCACCGTGTGGGAGGCGAATCCGAAGATCGTCAAGCGGCTGCGGGACACCGGCATGCTCGTCGCGGAGGTTCCGCTCACGCACACGTATCCGCACTGCTGGCGCTGCAAGAATCCGACGCTGTTCCGCGCCACCGAGCAGTGGTTCATCGCGCTCGACCAGGAGCGGCTGCGCGAACGCACGCTGGAGGCCATCAAGCGCGACGTCCGCTGGATCCCGTCCTGGGGCGAGGAGCGCATCTACAACATGATCGCGCACCGGCCGGACTGGACGATCTCGCGGCAGCGCGTGTGGGGCGTCCCCATCGTCGCCTTCTACTGCACGCGGTGCGAGACGGTCCTCCTCGAGGAGGCCGTCGTGACGCACGTGGCGGCGATCTTCCGCAACGGCGCCGGCGCCGACGAGTGGTACGCGCGGCCGGCGGCCGAGCTGCTGCCGCCGGACACGCGGTGCGCGGCGTGCGGGGCCACGGAATTCCGGAAGGAGACGGACATCCTCGACGTCTGGTTCGATTCCGGCTGTAGCCACGCGGCCGTCCTCGAGACGCGGCCGGAGCTCAAGTGGCCGGCCGAGATGTACCTCGAAGGCTCGGACCAGCATCGCGGGTGGTTCCACTCTTCGCTCCTGGAAGCGATGGGGACGCGGGGGCGGCCGCCGTACAAGACCGTGCTCACGCACGGGTTCGTGGTGGACGCGGAGGGACGGAAGATGTCGAAGTCCCTCGGCAACACCGTGGAACCTCAAGAAATGATCCCGAAATACGGGGCGGAGATCCTGCGCCTGTGGGCCGCCGCCGAGGACTACAGCGACGACATCCGGCTCTCCCTCGAGATCCTGAATCGGCTCGCCGATGCCTACCGGCGCCTGCGCAACACGTTCCGGTTCCTGCTCGGTAACCTGAGCGATTTCGTGCCCGCGCGCGATCGGCAGTCGTATGCGCGGCTCGACGAGGTGGATCGCTTCATCCTCGACCGCCTCGGCCGCCTCGTCGCCCGCGTCACGCGCGCGTACGACGAGTACCAGTTCCACACGGTCTTCCACTCCGTGCACAACTTCTGCGCCGTGGATCTGTCCGCGCTCTACCTCGACATCATCAAGGACCGGCTCTACACGTCGGCGCCCGGTGATCCCCGGCGCCGTGCCGCGCAGACGACGTGCTACGACGTGCTGAGCGCATTGCTCAGGTTGACGGCGCCCATCCTCACCTTCACGGCCGAGGAAGCGTGGCGGTCTCTGCCGGGCACGAAGCTGGAGAGCGTGCACCTGGAGCGGTTCCCCGACGTGCCGCGCGAATGGCTGGACGACGCCCTCGACCGCGCGTGGAGTCGCCTCCTCGAAGTGCGCCGCGAGGTCGCGCGCGCGCTCGAGGCCGCGCGCTCGCGGCGGGGAGCGGAGGGCGGCAAGGCGGCGGCCGGTATCGGGAGCGGCCTCGAGGCGCGCGTGCACGTCGTCTCGGCGCCGGAGGACTTGCCAGCGCTCCTCCGGTCGAAGCGCGAGCTGCTGGCGACGCTGTTCATCGTGTCGCAGGTCGCGTTGTTCGAGCCGTCGGCGGGGACGCCGCTCGTGCACTACGAGAGCCAGGAGATTCCCGGCCTCGTCATCGACGTCGAGCGCGCGCGCGGCAAGAAGTGCGAGCGCTGCTGGAAGTTCAGCGAACGCGTGGGTGAAAGCCCGGAGCATCCCACGCTGTGCGAGCGCTGCCTGCCCGTCATCCAGGGTCGATGACGCGGGTGCTCGTGCTGGCGGGCGCCGTGGTGGCGCTCGACCAGGCGACGAAGGCCGTCGCCCTCGATCACCTCGTCCACGGTATTCCCGTTCCGGTGGTCGATCACTTCATCGATCTGACTCTGGTCATGAATCCCGGCCTCGCGTTCGGTCTGCTCAGCGGCGTTCCTGGCCCCTGGCGCTGGGTGGTGGCGCTGCTGTCGATCATGGCCCTCCTCGTGCTGGCGCGCGTCGCGCTGCGCGTGCTTCCCGCGAGCGGATGGCCCGGCCACGTGGCCGTCGGGTTGATCTTCGGCGGCGCCGTCGGCAACCTCATCGACCGCGCGCGCTGGGGCGCCGTGGTCGATTTCATCGACGTCCACTGGCGCGGCTATCACTGGCCCGCCTTCAACGTCGCCGATTCCGCGATCAGCGTGGGCGTGGTCGTGCTCGCCCTCCGCCTGCTCCGCAAGGATCCCGCCTCCTCCGCTCGATGACGCCCACGCTGCTCACCGTCCCCGCAACGGCGGCGGGTGCGCGGCTGGATCGGTGGCTCGCGGAGGCGGTCCCGACGCTGTCTCGCGCGCGGTTGCGGGTGCTCATCGACGACGGCAACGTGCGCGTGGACGGTGCCGTGCGCAAGGCGGCGCATCGCCTCCACGGCGGGGAAGCGGTCACGGTCGAGATCCCACCCGCGCCGCCGCAGGAGCTGGCGCCGGAGCCGATCCGTCTGGCCGTGGTCTACGAGGACGATGACGTCCTCGTCGTGGACAAGCCCGCGGGAATGGTGATGCATCCCGGTGCCGGCCACGTCACGGGCACGCTCGCGGCGGCCGCGCTCGCGCATGCCCCGGGAATCGGCGGCGTCGGTGGACCGCGGCGCCCCGGCGTGGTCCACCGCCTCGACAAGGACACGTCCGGCCTGCTCGTGATCGCCAAGACGTCAGGCGCCTACGAGGCGCTCACGGCGCAGCTCGCGGCACGGACCGTGCGCCGGCGATACCTCGCGGTCGTCCACGGCCGCGTCAAGGCGCCCGTGGGCGTCGTGGACGCCGCCATCGGACGCGATCCCCACCATCGCCGCCGCATGGCCGTGCACGCGCGCGGCAAACGCGCGGTGACCCGGTATCGCGTCGTGGAGCGCTTCGCCGATTTCACGCTGGTGGAGGCGCGCCTCGAGACCGGACGGACGCACCAGATCCGCGTCCACATGGCGTCGCTGGGGCATCCGGTCGTCGGCGACGATCTCTACGCGGGGCGGCGGCATCCGCCGCCCGGGGTCCCGTTGAAGGGCTATGCCCTTCACGCCGTGGAACTCGCGTTCCGGCATCCGGTTACCCAAAACGAGGTCGTATTCACCTCATCGCTGCCGGCACGCATCGATGCGCTGCTGTCTCATCTTCGCCAGATCGCCTGAGCTCGCGCGTTCTTCCCGCCCGACGAGCTGAACGCGCCTCGACCGCGCCGGTCGCGGGCACATTTCCGGCCTCCGGCGACCGTGGCATGGAGCTTGCCGACGGAATGCTAGAATCGGAGGGCTACATGAACGATCTCACCGTCGTGATCCTGGCCGCGGGCGAAGGCAAGCGGATGCGCTCGACGCAGCCTAAAGTGCTGCATCGACTGTGCGGGCGACCCCTCATCGCGTACGCGTTGCGCGCCGCCCGCACCCTCTCTGACGACATCGTCCTCGTGGTCGGCCCCGACGCCGATGCCGTGCGGGAAGTGGCCGGTTCCGGTGTCAAAGTGGTCGAGCAGACGGAGCGGCTCGGCACCGGCCACGCGGTGCTCCAGGCGAAGGATGAGTGCGGAGAGCGGCGCCGGATCGTCGTCCTGCCTGCCGACATGCCCCTGCTCTCCGCGGAGACGCTGGAGCGGCTCGTGGATCATCACGAGTCGAGAGGAGCGGCCGCCACGGTCCTCACCGCCGTCGTGGACCGGCCGCACGGCTACGGGCGCGTGCTGCGTCAGGGCGGCAAGGTGAAGCGCATCGTCGAGGACCGCGACGCCACCGACGACGAGAAGAACATCGCGGAGATCAATACGAGCGTCTATTGCTTCGACGCGCGGCGGCTGTGGGCGGCGCTCGCCGAGGTCCGCTCCGACAACGATCAGGGCGAGTATTACCTGACCGACGTGATCGGCATCCTCGCCCGCGGCGGAAGCCGCGTCGAGGCGATGCCGGTCGCCGACGCCAGCGAAGCCCTCGGCGTCAACGACCGCGGCCAGCTCGCGGCGGTGGCGGCCATCCAGCGCCGGCGCATCGTCGAGCGCCTCATGGAAGGCGGGGTCACGATCCTCGATCCCGCCACCGCGTACATCGAGGACACGGTCACGATCGGCGCCGACACCGTCGTGTACCCGAATGTCGTCATCGAGGGGACGACCAGTATCGGCGGTGGCTCCGTGATCGGCGCCGGCTGTCAGATCAGCGGCAGTCGCCTCGACGAGCGCGTGATCCTCAAGCCGTACTGCGTGCTCACGGATTCGGTGGTGGAGGAGGACGCTCAGCTCGGCCCGTTCTGTCATCTGCGGCCGCAGTCGCACATCGGTGCCCGCGCCCGCGTCGGCAACTTCGTCGAGCTGAAGAAGTCGCGTCTCGGCCGCGGCGCCAAGGCGAACCACCTCGCGTATCTCGGCGACGCCACCGTGGGCGACGACGCCAACATCGGTGCCGGCACCATCACGTGCAACTACGACGGCGTGGACAAGCACCCCACCACGATCGGCGCCGGCGCCTTCGTCGGAACCAATACGAGCCTGGTGGCGCCGCTCACGGTCGGCGAAGGCGCGTACATCGGTGCCGGATCCACCATCACCAAGGACGTCCCGCCCGGCGCGCTCGCGGTGGCGAGGGGACAGCAGATCGTGAAGGAAGGCTGGGCGGCGCGGAAGACGCGCGCCCGGCGCCACAAAGACTAGCCATGTGCGGGATCGTCGGCTACGTCGGCGCCAAGAGCGCGGTCGGGATCATCGTCGATGGACTGAAGCGGCTCGAGTACCGGGGCTACGATTCCGCCGGCATCGCGGTCCTGAACGACGGCGGCCTTCACGTCCGGCGCGCGGCCGGCCGCATCAAGGCCCTGGAGGCGGTGCTCCGCGAGCGGCCGGTGACAGGGAGCCTCGGCATTGGCCACACGCGCTGGGCCACGCACGGGCGGCCCTCCGAAGAGAACGCTCATCCCCACACGGACTGCTCGGGAAACCTGGTCGTCGTCCACAACGGGATTCTCGAGAACTACCTGGAGATCAAGGAGCGCCTGCGCGGACAGGGGCACACGTTCCGCTCGGAGACGGACACCGAGGTCATCGCGCACCTGGTGGAGCACTATCTGAAGACGACCGGGCGCCTGGAGCGCGCGGTGAAGCGCGCGCTCGCCGACGTCAAGGGATCGTACGCGGTGGGCGTGGTGTCGGGATCGGCGCCGGACCGCCTCGTGGCCGCCAAGCAGGGCGCGGGCAGCGTGGTGGTCGGGCTCGGGCGCGACGAGATGTTCATCGCGTCGGACATCCCGGCCATCCTTTCCCACACGCGGGACGTGATCATCCTCGAGGACAACGAGGTGGCGGTGGTGACCGCCGGCGGTGTGGACCTCTCCACCCTCGACGACACGCCGGTGCAGCGGGAGCCCGTGCGGATCCTGTGGGATCCGATCATGGCCGAGAAGGGCGGCTACCGGCATTTCATGCTGAAGGAGATCTACGAGCAGCCGCGCGCGATCACCGATACGTTCCGCGGCCGCATCGCGCCGGAGACGGGCAGCATCGTGCTTCCCGACGTCAATCTCGATCCCTCCACCGTGAAGCGTCTCGAGCGCGTGGTGTTCGTCGCCTGCGGCACCGCCTTTCACGCCGCCATGCTCGGACGGACGATGGTGGAGCGCCTCGCCGGCATCCCCGCCGAGGTCGATCTCGGCTCCGAGTTCCGGTACCGCGACGCCATCGTCGGCCCCGAAACGCTGGTGATCGCGGTCTCGCAGTCAGGCGAGACCGCGGACACTCTCGGCGCCGTCAAGGCGGCCCAGCTCAAGGGCTGCCCGATCCTCGCCATCACCAACGTCGTCGGCTCTGCGCTCGCGCGCGAGGCGACGGGCGTGCTCTACATGCACGCGGGGCCCGAGATCGGTGTCGCCTCGACCAAGGCCTTCACGGCCATGATCGTCGCCACGTACCTGCTCGGTCTCTGGCTCGGACGCCAGCGGGGTGCGATCACCGCCGAGGACGTGAAGAAGCGCATCCAGGAGCTGGTGGAGATCCCGCGCCTGGTGGAAGCGACGCTCGAGCACGATGCGGCGATCTCGGCCCTGGCGCGCGAGCTCAGCACGGTCTCGGATTTCCTCTACCTCGGCCGCGGCCTTCAGTATCCGATCGCGCTCGAGGGCGCGCTGAAGCTCAAGGAGATCTCCTACATCCACGCCGAAGGCTATGCGGGCGGCGAGATGAAGCACGGTCCCATCGCGCTCATCGCGGACGGGCTGCCCGTGGTGGCCCTGGCGCCCCGCGACGGCTCCTACGACCGGATGCTCGGCAACATCGAGGAGGTGCGCGCGCGTGACGGCCTCGTCATCGCGATCACCAACCCCGGTGATCGTGCCGTCGCCGGCAAGGCCACCCACGTGATCGAAGTGCCGGCCGCGGCCGATCTGCTCGCGCCGATCCTGACCGTGGTCCCGCTCCAGCTCCTCGCCTACCACATCGCGGTGCGGCGCGGATGCGACGTCGATCAGCCGCGCAACCTGGCCAAGAGCGTGACCGTCGAGTAGGTTCATCGACCGCCTGTTTTTCGTGCTCGGCGCGCTTTCCGGGTGCCTCGCGGTCGCGCTCGGCGCCTTCGGTGCCCACGCGCTCCGTGATCGGATCAGCCCCCAGATGCTCCAGGTGTTCGATACCGGGCAGCGGTACCACATGTTCCACGCGCTCGCGTTGCTGGCGGTGGCGTGGGCGGTGACGCGATGGCCCGGCGGCGCGGTGGCCACGGCGGGCTGGTTCTTCCTGGCGGGAACACTCCTGTTCTCGGGCAGCCTCTACGCGCTCGCGGTGAGCGGTCAGCGCTGGCTTGGCGCCATCACCCCCGTGGGCGGCGTCGCCTTCATCGTCGGGTGGCTCGCGCTCGCATGGGCGGCGTGGAGCGCACGGTGAGCGCCTGTCCGCGGGAGCCGCGCGCGCCCGCCCGCACGCGCTGAGCGCGCGTCGCCGGCGCCTCGCTCACGCGCGATCGACGGCGGGACGGATCTCGCCGGTGACCCGGTCCAGGATCTCGACCATCTCGCCCGTGCTCTCGCGGCGGAAATCCAGCACGACGTGGCTCAGGCCGAGCGCCTTGTACTCCGCGAGCTGATCGATCACCGGCTGCGACGAACCCTTCAGGAGCTCCGGCCCGAGACGAATCCGAACCGACAGCGTGATCGTCGTGAAGTCGCGACGCACCTCGTCGGCGGCGGCGCGGAGCTGCGCGATCCCCGCCCGCATCTCGGCGGGCGTTTTGGAGCTCGCGTGCCATCCATCGCCCAGCGTGACGACTCTCCGGAAGGCGCCTGGGCTGTCGCCGCCCACCCACAGCGGCGGATGCGGTTTCTGGACGGGCTTCGGCGCGAAGCCGAGGTCGGAGAACCGATAGAACTCGCCCGCGAACGCCGGCTTGTCGGCCGTCCACAGCTCTTTGAGGACGCGGAGGATTTCGTTGGCCTGACGCCCGCGCGCGCGGAACGGCACCCCGAGCGCGTCCAGCTCCTCGGCCCACCACCCGACGCCGACCCCGCAGATCAGCCGCCCGTTCGAGAGCGCGTCGATGGTCGTCAGCATCTTCGCCATCACGATGGGGTGGCGGTGGCCGAGGATGAAGACCGACGCGCCGATACGCGCCCGCGTCGTGCACACCGCCGCCGCCGCCAGGACCGCCACCGGTTCGAGATAGGGCGTGTCGGGCGGGTGCGGAAAGCGCCCGCCCGGGTATCCCGGGCTCAGGGTGCGGGGAAAGACCACGTGGTCGCTCACCCACAGTGCCGCGACGCCGCGGGCCTCCGCTTCTCGTGCAAACGTCAGCAGCGCTTCACGCGTGGCGACCGGCCCCTGGGTGGGGAGATGGCAGCCGATGTCCATGGAGGTCCGTGTACCATTCCTGCCGCTCCAAGGAAAGAGGCGCGCGTCACCGCCGCGGCGCTTGCTGTACAATTCCAAGGTCGTGCTCGATGTCGATCGGCTTCTCGAGGGACTGAACCCACCTCAGCGTGAAGCGGTGACCGTCGGTGAGGGGCCGCTTCTGGTCCTCGCCGCCGCCGGAAGCGGAAAGACGCGCGTGATCACCCATCGCATCGCCTATCTGCTCGGCGTGCAGGGCGTGCATCCGCGGAATCTCCTCGCGGTGACGTTCACCAACAAGGCGGCGGGCGAGATGGCGCGCCGGGTGGAGGCGCTCGTCCAGCCGGTGGGGCTACGCGCGCCGCTGCTCGCGACGTTCCACGCCGCCTGCGTGCGCATCCTCCGCCAGCACATCCGCCACCTCGGCTACCCGAACCACTTCACGATCTACGATGAGGACGATCGCGCCGCCCTCGTGAAGGAGTGCATGCGCGAGGAAGGGCTCGAGGAGCGCGCGCTCACGCCGAGCATGGTCGTGCACCGGATCAGCGCCGCCAAGAATCAGATGCAGGGCGCGGAGGACCTCGCGCGACAGGCGCGGGGACCGCGCGAGGAGAAGCTGGCCGCGGTCTTCCGTCGCTACCAGGCGCGGCTCTTGTCAGCGGGCGCGGTCGATTTCGACGATCTGCTCCTCCTCACCGTCCGCTTGTTCGACGAGCACCCGAACGTCCTCGCCTGGTACCGGGGGCTCTGGCGCCACGTGCTCGTGGACGAGTACCAGGACACGAACCGTGCGCAGTACCGGATCATCCGCCAGCTCACGGGCGAACACCAGAACATCTGCTGCGTCGGCGATCCCGACCAGAGCATCTACAAGTGGCGGGGTGCGGACATCCGCAACATCCTCGACTTCGAGTCGGACTATCCCGGCACGCGCCTCGTCCGGCTCGAGCAGAACTATCGCTCCACCAAGCGCATCCTCGCCGTGGCGAGCGCGGTCATCGCCAACAACGTCTCCCGCAAGGAGAAGGCGCTGTGGACGGACAACGGCGAGGGGGAAACGGCCGCGCTGTACCGCGGGTGGGACGAGCACGAGGAGGCGAACTTCGTCGCACAGCGGATCCTCGGCACGCGCACGGAAGGCATCCCCTACGAGGAGATGGCGGTCTTCTATCGCACCAACGCGCAGTCCCGTGTGCTCGAGGATGCGCTCCGCCGCGCGTCCATTCCCTACGTGATCGTGGGCGGCGTCCGGTTCTACGAACGTCGAGAGATCAAGGATGCGCTCGCCTACCTGCGCCTCCTCGTGAATCCCGCCGACGACGTCGCCTTCCGTCGCGCCGTGCAGGCACCGAGCCGCGGCGTCGGACGCACCACGCTCATCCGTCTCGAAGAGGTGGCGGCCCGCGAGGGGCGGCCGTTGCTCGCGCTCGCCGCCGCTCCGCCGCCGGATATCACCGGCAAGCCCCGGCGCGGCCTGGAGGAGTTCGTCGCGCTCGTCGACACCCTGCGCGCGCGTCGCGACACGACACCGCTCCCCGCGCTCCTCGACGTGGTGCTCGACCTCTCCGGCTATCGGGCAGAGCTGCGTGGTGAGCGCTCCGCGGAGGCGGAGGCGCGGCTCGAGAACCTCGAGGAGCTGATCGCCGCCGTCGAGGACCACGGGCGCGGGCAAGAGGACGCGACGCTCGAAGGGTTCCTCGACACGGTGGC
>Ga0075421_100004658_pt1 | contig 16558 bp, 12 predicted proteins | sample SoiMetdeltSBSDD5_FD_75292 | JGI IMG/M metagenome (GOLD analysis project Ga0075421, IMG submission 75292) | Bulk soil microbial communities from a Populus tree surrounding site in Tennessee, USA - Soil MetaG P. deltoides SBSDD5 | ecosystem: Environmental > Terrestrial > Soil > Tree plantation...
CCCGTCGCGCTCGGAGCCGTTCCACATGTCCACGAAGCCGACGATTCGCACCTGATCCGACAGCGCGTCCCGCACCTTGAGCGCGTAACCACTCACGATGAACACCCGGCCTCGCAAGCGGACGAGCAGCATCGTCCGGGCGTCGATCTCCACATCGCCCTCGAACACGCTCGTCCCTGCCGGCACGTCGTCGCGACGCACGACGGCAATGCGCAGCACCTTCACCGAGTCGGCGTTAGGCATCCGCTCCATCACCGTGTCCGCGCGCGGATACTCGTAGTAGCGCCGGCCGTCGCGCGCGAGAGGATGGACGGTCGCGAGCGTTTCGGGCTCTGCCAGGAGACGGCGCAGCGGGCGCACCACCGGGTCCAGCGCCTTCTCGACTTTCGAGGCTCCGGTTGGATTCGGGAGCCGAAGGCGGATGCGGTCTCCCGTGAGCAGCGGCACGATCCACCCGACGCGGTAGATCCGGGTCGTCGCGTACGACATCCCGACCTGCTCGGATCGATACCCGGTAATGCGCTGCTCGACGAGGCTATCGCTCATCCAGTCGATCGTCGACGCCTCTTGCTGCACGGCAACGATCTCGCGTCGTCCCGAGGCGCGACGCTGGACGAGGGCGATCTCGGTCTCGGCTTCCGCGCGCATGCGGCCCGGGCGCGACTCGTGGTTCCGGGCAGCTGCCGCCTCCACGATCACCCGCACCGCACGCGTCGTGACGCTGGCGGTGTCCTGAGTCGGAACCTGCGGCGCGAGCGCCAGCACGAGGAGAGAGACAAGCACGAATGCTTCACTGTACCCGCTCAGGCCTGTCTCAATCGATGGGACCTACGACTAGCCGTGCTGGCCATCCGCGTGTCCCCGTGTTAACCCAAGGTCCAATGTCGACGGATGAGGCTGCTCCGGCATTTATTGATGTTCTAGCTGTTCGCTGTCGGCCCGACACGGGTAACGGATCGGCTCAACCCGGCCTTGGCGCGCGTATGACGCGTGGACCCGCGAACGCTTCGATGTTGATTGTAATTGTCGACGACGAAGAATCCGTTCGCACCGGACTGCGCCGTCTCTGTGTGTCGCTCGGGCTGCGCGCGAGCGTCTACGCTTCCGGCCGCGAGTTCCTTAACTCGCTCGCCGCAGGCGGAACGCACCCGCATTGTCTCCTGCTCGATGCGCACATGCCGCACATGAGCGGGCTCGATGTGCAACGGCATCTCGTCGAGGCGGGCCTCGATTTCCCGACCATCGTGTACACGGCCGACGACGCGCCGGAGGCAGAGGCGCGCTACATGTTGGCCGGCGTCGCAGCGTACCTGCGGAAGCCGATCGCCGGTGACGAACTGCTCGAGGCAATCGAGCGGGTAACGATGCGAGCGCGTCCAACGGCCGTGGACCAAAAACCAACTGCTGCACCACCCCCCAAGGTCTAAGCTCCCCTTGGAGAAGCTCGACGTAACCAGCCAACCCGCGGCCTAACGCGAACAGCACGCGCGCGCCGGTTTCACGCTGATCATGCTGTGTCGACGTGGAGCGCTTGCCGGTCATCACACCGGCGTTAGGGCGATCCGTCGTCCAGCTCGCGGGTCATCTCGATCATCGTCCGCCGGAATCCTGCGCTGGCGAACAGCCGCTGCGCGGGCTCGTTCCGTTCGGCCGTGGACAGCACGACTCTCGGCGCGCCGCGTGCTTTCAGGATCGCCATCGTCGCCTCGAGCAGCATCCGTCCGACGCCGCCCTGACGATGCTGCGGATCGACGACGATGTCGTACAGTACACCAGCCGGTCCCCGGAGACTCATGTAGTCACGGCCCTCCACCCCCGCGTACGTGTAGCCAATCACCTCGTCACGCCGGATCGCGACGAGAACGGTGATGTTCGGCTCCTCGAGTTGCTCGCCCAGGAACGACGCGTAGCCGTCCTCCGTGTGTGGCGCGGCGGCGATGAAGCGCTTCGGGTCGAACGCGTGGTGTGTCTTGACGAGAAGCGCGCCCAGTCGGCCAATGGCTGGGAGGTCGCGAGGTGTCGCGGGGCGGATGAGAGTCTCGCTCGGCATTCGCGATTGTTGTGGCTTTTGAGGCACGGATCATCGCACAGCGCTGCCGCTGGACCGACAACTTACTCCGATCCCGTGTCCTCCAATGCGTCGACCGCGTCCAGGTCATCGGCCGACGGCTCCGGGACGTGCAAGGCGCGCCTGCGATTGGCGATCGCCGCTTCGAGCTCTTTGAGCCGTGGTCCCGTGTAATGCGCGCGCGCGAATCGCTCGAGGCGGTCGAACTCCTGGGACGTGTGCGACCAGTCGATGCCCTGAAGCAGGTACTCGAACGTGCGCGGACGGTTCGATGTCATCGCCCAGAATGCAGGGCCGGGATGACTCACACCATTGGCTATCGGGCCCATTGGCGAACGTGGGCCGCGAGCGTTTGGCTTCCCGAGACGCTTGTTAGGCGGCGACAGGTGTGCGCAATGCGGTGGTGGGCATGGCGGTCCTCGTGGTTCCGGGCAATTATTGGGGTAGGGTTTTCCACGCCAGTTGAATGGACGGGGCCGATTCCAGCAGCACGAGTCCGTTGGAGATGAGGAAGTCGCAGTCAACATGGGCGTTGTTGGCGGTCACAGCAGTGGCCCTAGCTGGCGTCGCTTGTGGGGAGCATGGAGTCGAGGCCCCTGGTGCACCCGTCGCAACCGTCACAGTTGCGCCTCCCACTGCCACGGTCGTGGTTGGCGCTACCGTGACGCTCACGGCGTCGGCGCTCGACGCAGCCGGCCACGTTCTCACTAACCGGAAGTTCTTCTGGGCAACGGCCGATTCCAACTTCGCGACCGTCTCGCCCACTGGCGTGGTCACTGGACGGTTGGCCGGGACGGTGCCCGTAGCCGCCAGCGTCGAAGGGAAAGCGGCAGTTGCCCAGATCCAGGTAATACCTGTCCCTGTGGTCTCGGTGCGAGTGTCGCCTTCCAGTCGAGATCTCACAGTCGGCGAGACCGCTCAGCTCACGGCGGACGCGCTCGACGCGCAGGGCAACGTACTTTCCGGCCGATCGGTCGAGTGGAGCTCGAGTAAGCCGAACGTCGCGATCGTGAGCGGCAGCGGCTTCATCACGGCAGTTTCGCCGGGCAGCGCCATCATCACCGCGACGATCGAGGGAAAGAGCGGTGTTGGCGCAATCACGGTGTCCCCGGCCCCCGTCGCCTCGGTCGCGGTGAGCCCCTCGTCGGCGACGCTCGTGGTCGGGCAGACCGTTCAGCTCGAGGCGCAGCCACGCGACGCGTCGGGACAGCCGCTCGATGGACGCGCGGTGACATGGTCGACGAACCGGTTGGACATCGCCACCGTGACGTCGACCGGGATCGTGGCGGCCGTGTCCGCGGGGACGGCGACGATCACGGCGTCGAGCGAAGGGCGAAGCGGGGCCGCGACGATCATCGTTCAAGCGCCAACCGTCAGCCGCGTGGAGGTGACGCCGGCTTCGGCCACGGTCGACGTGGGGGGCTCGTTCCGTCTTACCGCGACCGTCTACGACTCGCGCGGGAACGTCATTCCGGGCGCAGTGGTAGGTTGGGCGAGCAGTGACACGCGGATCGCGATCGTCGACAACACGGGTCGCGTGTTTGGCCTTGCCGACGGAACAGTGGTCATCACGGCGACGAGCGGCGACAAGGCGGGGACGGCGACGGTTCGCGTGAAGAAAACCTAGGTCCTTCCCCTGCGCGCGGCGCGGACCTAACGACAGGCCGACGCGCATCGCTCATCGCGCTGCCGCGGCGCCTTCGGCACACGGCAGGAACCGTCCATCCGCGATCGATTCGAGCTGCTTCAGATCCACGGGTGGCAACCGTCCGGCGCTCTCCGAGCCGAGCACCTGCACGGTGTACGGTCGTCCTGCGGGATTTCTGAACGGACAGATGCGACGCAGCTCAGCTCCTGTCCGAGCGACGGCGAGCGCGATGATGCGCACGTCGGCAAGCGGCACACCGTTGCCGAACGAGATCGCATTCGTGGCGATGTCCTCTGCGCGCGCAGGCTGAACTTTTACCTGATAGCCGAGCTCGCGCAGTGCGAACTCGACGCGCTCCGGATCGCGTCGCTTCAAGAAATACTCGATGGTGATCGTGCCGCGCTCCGATGGCGACGTCGCAGTTGCTACGGCTTGCAGCGCTTTGTTCGCCTCGACACTCTGCCGCACGAGTTGTGGGCTCGTCTGATCCAGACCCCACACCTTCTGATACACGGTCTGGCGAAGGTTGGCGAACGAATCGGCGAAGACCTTGAGACTGTCGCGAGCCCTGATGGCCTGTTGTCGATCCTCCTCGAGGTGGTGCCGCGTTCGATAGCCCTGAAAAAGGAGGATCGCCAGGACGATCAGGATCGCGATTCCGTAGATCAACGCGAGCTGCCGGACCATGACTCGTCGTGACGCACTCAGAAACTCCCGGACGTCGGGGGACAGTTTACGGCCTTGACGCGCTCGCTCACTCCCCTGAGTCAATACGTTCATGACGTTGAAACCGTACTCCTTCGTGTTCCCTGCAACGAGCGGATTGGCGAGGAGCCGATCCGGCTTTCCTGCTTCGACCCACCGCGCCGCCGCCTTTTCCACCTCGTCCATCGATTCCTCGCGCCACTGCGCGTTGTTCTGCAACAGCGGCAACACGAGCCGGTCGTGCGCGAGCTCGTACCAGATGCCTCCGCGGCGTTCTTCGCGCCGGATGAGGTAGACGTCCTCCAGCACTTTCACCGCCGCGGAGTTGACGCGCTGAGCGGTCTCCGAACCCTGCAGAGCCTGGGCGCGCATTCGGTTCACGACCAAACTGCGCTCTATCCATTGGCGCACGTCCCGCTCCTCGCACGCTCCCGCCCTGGCGGCCCGGGCGACGGCATCGGCATAATACTCGCCTAACGCTTCATTGACGTCGTGGGCGCTGTTCTCGTCGGATACCGTTTCATCACGGGGTTGCACGACCGTAGCGTCCGTCGGCAACCGGTCCCACAACCGTCGACACACCACCTGAAGCTGTACTGGCTCAATGAACGGGCCATCCTTGCTGACTGGCTCGGCATTGTCCTGTACCTGGACCAGTACCTGGCGAAGATCCTTCACAAGCTCATCGACCGCCGCCGCTTTGAACGTCACGCCCTCGCTCTCCGCAGGACGCTCGATGGAGGCACGCGCAGCCTCCGGCGAGAGCAGCTGGAGTCGATAGCGGTTCGCAAGCCGCGTGGGAAGGAGGTCCAGGAACGGATCGAGCGCACCGCAGAACTCCTCCCGCATCGCGAAAATCGCCCACCGCGAGCGGCGCTTGAGCGCGATGCCTGCCTGACGACAGAACTCACGTTTCGCGTCGAGATCCGTGGGATCGAGTGTCAGCAGCTCCTCGAACTGATCGAAGATGAGCAGCTCGGGAGCATTCGAGCTCGGGCGTTCCCGCTTGTTGAGGTACGAGTCGATGGTCTCTCCGGCAAGGATTTCGTGCCGACCTTCCGCGGTGCCCGCTGCTTGGAGGTCGTCGAGCACACTGACCACGTAGCGGTTCGCGTCGAGCCGCGCTCCCACCGGCACGCCGCCGAGGCGCATCGTGGGGAGCACATCGAACCCTTCGGCTTTGAGGCGGGGGATGAGATTCGCGTGAAGGAGCGACGTCTTGCCGGCACCCGACTGCGAGTGCAGGAGCACGATGCGCCCGGCGATCAAGAGATCGGTCAGCGCGTCGGTCTCGGTGTCGCGTCCAAACAGCGACTCGCCCACGCCGAACGCGCGTGGCCCGACGTAGGGATTATGACGCTCGCCCGCGTGCGGCGGCTCCAGCGCCTGCGGGGTGTCGGTCGCTATCGTCACACGCCACCTCCCGTGAGCACGGGTGCTACAGCGGCAGGAGTCGGTGTCTTTGGTGTCCGTCGACGCGCCAGCTCTGCGACGAAATCGCCCACCGGGCCCCAGTAGATACGAATGCGCTCGTCGCCGAGATATTGGGCGATGTACCGTCGCGCGGCCTGCGGTTCATCGAACTCGCTCTCCTCGGGATCGACCTGGACCGCCACGTGGACGCGGCTGCGCAGTAGACTGCTGCCTTGCTGGTTCATGATGTACCGGAACAACACGCGGAAGCTCCAGTCGTCGAGCTGGAATCCGAGGAACAGCAAGGTCGTACTCGTTAGGGCCTTGTTTACGGCCGGCGGTACCGTCGTCGTTTCCTTCCGCGATGCCGCAACCAGAGCGTCGACGAAATTGTCCTGGGTGACGACGGCACTGTCCTGATAGGTTGCCGACCCGAAGAAATGGTAGACGAGCGGGCGGGCCGGCGTCGGCACGTAGTCCTTCTCCTGGTCGTAGACCGACGGAATGAGCTCGAGCTCCTGACGCCAGCGGTGCGTCTCGATCACCGGCTCGACCTGCCGTTCTTCGCGAATGCACCGCGCCAGTATGTCGTCGGGATTCGCTGTGACGTAGATCGGAAGCGGCAGGCGGGCGAGGAGCCGATTCGGCTCGAGGTTCCCTTCGCGATTCGCAGCGAAGTCCAACACGTCACGCAGTCGCGCAAGCAACACTTCGGGTTCGGCATCCGGTGCCAACGTCTCGAGCAGAGGAGTCGGCAGCACGCCCTGATACCGCTCGGCTACCGTCTCGGAGATGAGCTGCAGGAGCGACCGACGGACCGCTTCTGCTCCGTTCGCGATTGCAAGCTGTTGCGAGACGAGCGCGAGCACGTCGCGATCCCCGCGCGGGAGCGGCCGCTGAAATTGCCTGGCCAGTCGTGAGGCGAGCTCGTGGCGCGTACCAACGTGACGCTCGAGAAGCGCCGGGCCGAGAATGGGCGTGCATTTGCGGTTCGCGATGGCCGTGATGATGGTGTCCCAATGCTCGAACCGATCATCGCCGCCCTCGAACCCCGAGCGCCGGAACAGTTCGCCGGTCCGCAGTCGCATCAGAAGTGTCGGCGACCACCAGTCGCGGTGCGTGTCCACGACCTCCGATCGCGCGAGGCTGACGGCCTGATCGACCGACCCATCTGCCAGATTGCGCAGGAACGCGGGAACGAACGCGCTCACGGTCTCGATCGCGACGTTGCCCTGCATCGCGAGCACCGCCGGAATGCCGGCTTCGGCGAGCAGCGGGCCTAACGGTGCGAACGCACCCGCCGCACCATATGCCTTCTCGCCCGGGGCGGCTCCAGCGCTCTGGCACGACCCGAGCACGATGAGTCGCGGACGCTCACGGCGCTCTGCGACACGTCGTACGAACTGCTCGCCGTCGGTTGGTTCGGTCGCGCCTGCATCGTTCTGCAGGTACAGAACGGGGTTACCCGCGCGGTCGAGCGCTCCATGACAGACGAGGTAGAACACGTCGTAGTCGTCCGACAGCTTGCGCGAAATGGCGTTCAGTGTGACCGGGCCTTCGCTCGAGCGAAGGACATCGACCGTGGCCTCACCAGCCAACGCCGTTCGAATTCGATCGAGCTCGAGCGGCTCATCGATCGTGGCGAGCGCGGCACCGCCGACTCGAACCTGGTCGATGTCTGATGGGCTCGCGATTGCGACGAGGACCCGCAACGAACCTGCCGGTCGGCGGTACAGCGGGCGCGAGTCTGTACTCGTGATGAACCGCGAGAAGACGCGGCGCTCGCCGGCGAACAGCCGCGCGTTAGGATCGTCCGGCCGCCGAGGATCGCGCGCCGTTTCCCACGCGACGCCGTACAGCGCGGCGGCGTCAGGATGCACGAAGAGCCTGACACGCAGGCCATCGTCCCCGGCCGCGGTGGTCGCCGTCTCGAATCTCGTCCGCACGGTTTCGTCGTGTAGCAGCGCGGATCCGACCGCCAGCCCGTACGCCCGGCCGTCGCCGATGGCCGGTAGCTTGGCGGGGTCGAACTCCGGATCCAGCGCACCCAGTGTGTGCACGTCTCCGACATCGTCGGAGCTCGAAAACCGAAGCTCGACCTCGTACGCCGCCCGGTAGCCGCGGCGCAGCGTGATTTCCAGTTGCGCCGTCATTCGACATCACCGGTGTTGGGAACGTGGCGGTTTGGCATGGAATCTCCGAGTCGTTAGGCCGCGACTACTCGGCGACCGCGTTCGCTGATCTCTTCGAGGAGTGCCTTGCTCTTTCTAAAGGTCGGACTGATGTGGAGGTCGAAGTCACGGTAGCGCGTGAGCGCTGCGTCGACGTCGCCCTGCACGAGCAGCGCGGCGATGGCGTCGACTTCCGAATCCATTCGATCGAGGAACTGGCCGAGGTGTTCGATGATCGAGCCGTCGGCATTACTGAGCGCGTGGAGGTCTCGCTCGAACTGCGCGAAGTCCTCGGCCGAGCCGGCATCGTGCACGAGCGACAGGGCCGGGCCCATGCGCCTGTCCACTTCGTGGCAGCGCGTGCGCTCCTGCCGCCACGTCTTGTCGTCGTAGTACTTCTTGAAGTCGACACGAAAGCGGTTGAACGCGGCGGGGAAATCGGCGACCACGTTCGCCGCCGCCCGATATTCCGACGTGACGTTCGTGATGATCGAGTGACTTTTCTCGAGCTCCGCGATGAGCTCGTTGATCGCGGTGATCATCTCTTGCGCCGCTCCGTGCTCCTCGCCCCACGTGCGTGCGGCGGCAACCGTGCGAGTGACTCGGCCGGAAACATCCAGATACTGCGCGTCAACCCGGCCGGGCTCGAACTCGATGAGCTGTGAATCGGAAAGACACGAGAACAGAACCGGCACTCCCCAATCCCAGGCCTCACGCACGGAAGCGCGCGCTTCGTTCGTCGCGCGATCGACGATCCCGTGCGTGAAGAGGCGCTGATAGAAGGCGGTGCAGAACGTGCGAGCGGTCTCCGTGGCGATCGTGTCGGTCATGGCGACGACCGCGTCCACGCCTGCCGCCGCCAGCTCGGGGCCTAACGACGTGAACGTCGTCGCACCCGACGTCGCGGCCGACTGGCATGCCGAGAGCACCACGAGCCTCGGTCTCGGCGCGGCACCTCGAAAGGCGTCCAGCACGTCGGCAGCGGAAACCGGGAGGGGCTCTCCGTTGTCGTCCTCCAGGAGCAGCGAGGTACCGGCCGGCTCCTTGATGCCATGACAGAGGAAGTGGACGATCGCGGGCGCCGACGTAAGCGCCTGTCTTAGTGCCCCGAGCGTTGGACGCGTGGATCCGCCGCTCACCAGCTCGCGAACGGTGATCTCGGCATGACCCGGCGCGTCAAGCGCCTGCCGCATCGCATCATACTCGGCGCGGGAAATGGCAGAGAGTCCCGCGGGTCGCGGACCTTCGGCAAGCGACGCGACGAACAGCGCCTCGATCGGACGCTCCGTCAGCGTGCGGGATTGTTTCGACGTGCCGCCATACACGAACCGCGAGAACGGCGTGTCGGCCGCGGCCCCGATCGGCGCCCACGCGCCAGCGGACAGATGGCAAATCCGCTCCCAACGGATCGCACGTAGCGCCGGGTCATCGAGTCGCAGTCGAAGCCGCCACGACACGCCTCGGCCTTCGTGTACGCTGCGCATGTCATCGTACTGGCGCCCAAGCTCGGTGCCGGCGAACAGCTGTCTGCCAAGCGCCTCGCCGTAGGCAAGCGGCCCGAGGCTGCCCAACGCTCTCGAGTCGAGTGGAACGCTGGTTTCGGGATACGTCCTTCCATTGATGACGCGCAGTTCGGCCGACGTCCCGCCTGTCGTCGCAGCGCGCAGCCGAAGCTCTACCTCGACGTATTCACCATCGCCGCGGATGTGGACCGTTCGAGGCCGGGTCTGGCCCAGTAACATCAGTGCCCTCCAGGCAATCAGGCGGGGGTCAGTCGAACGGCGGGGTCGCCCAGGACTATGAAATTCCGCGCATCGGTCTGTGCGGTCCACAGTCCCGCGACAATGTCATCGTTGGCGAAGTTCGCCGCTCGCTTGCGCAACTGTGTGGCGAGCTCCGCCGTGACCTGCGTATACCTAACGCCGAGGTGATCCGCGGCTGCACCGACGCGCTTCCCGGTGGCGATCGCATTGAGCACCGACTGGAAGGTCGTCGTCGACGCTCCAGCGTTAGGCCAGCGGAACGACCAGGTCCAAGCCCGCTCCACATGACCGAAGACCGCGGCAGCGCCCTTAGTGAGCAACCGTTGCGGCAAATTAGCGACGAACGGTGCCGGAGCAATCGTGCGCGCCGCGGCTTCCGGCGGCAGGAACTCGTCGGTCGCGGGCGTTCCGGCACTGAAGCAGGCGAAGAGAAACGCGATCATGCCGTTGAGATTCGCGGAGTCGCCCACGTCACTGGCAGCGAACAGCTCATCAGCGACGATGAGCTCACGCGGCGCCTCCATCGGTCCCGGCCAGTCCTGCGTGATCAGAGCGCCCTGGTTCACGAGCTGCGCGCGGACTGCTGCTTCGCGAGCCGTGGTATCGGCGTCGTCGACCTCGAACGGAAAGCGTATACCATGGCTCGCCGTAAAGAGGATCGAGGGCGGTGCCCCGTCGTGAATTAGCTCGCGGAGCGCGTCTTTCGTCGCATTGTCGCCGATGTATCGGTCGACCGTCCACGTCGACGACCGCTTCTCGAAAGCATCGGCGAGCGGGGTAGCGAGGAAGCGCGCGCTGCGCTGCGTGCTCACATCGCTGGAGTTTCGCGTCGCCCATACCGCCGCTCTCTTCGAGGACGGACGCCCCTCACGCTCTCGTTTCACGGTTTGCTCGGCGTAGGCCGCCAACTCGTCGATCGAATCGGCGGTCAGCCTCCCAACGGCGAGCCGAGCCCCCATATCCGCCTGTGTGTCGAACGTGATCTGCTGGGGCGAGCCAACGAGGAGCAGGTAGTACGGAAGGGTCTGCTCCGGATCTATCGCGCCCGGAGGTGTTCCGTGCCGCGCCATGAAGTCGTTGCCGGATTCACCTACCGCGACCCCATCTGAATTGACGTACTCATGGTAGAAACTTCCTGCCTCGTCTCGGCGCCTGGCGAGAAGGGGCGCCAGTGCCTCGCGCGCGGCGTCGACTTTCGGGTCGTTCTCCGCGAACACCACACCCCATCCTGTCTTGGACAGATCGTTCACGTCGATGTGATCAGCGACGCCGAGGTGGTCTTTCCGCCGGTGCAGCTGGTCGCGCACGGCGTCGAGCTCCGCGGCGGAGAGCGGGCGACCTTCGGCGACCGCCGCGAGAATGCCTGGCTTGAGCGGAGGTACAGCGTATCGACCAGTGCGCACGTCGATGCCGTTCGCGACCGCGTCCGTGAGATCGTCATCCCAAACTGTCATGGTCCCCCGGGCTACCCGCGACCAATGCAGCCGCGCAGGTGAGGCCAAGCTAACCGAATCGGAGGTGGCGCACGATTCCGTGATGTAACTCTCCGATACGCTATGTAACTCCTGGGCGGCGGTTATCCGGTCGCGGCAGACCCCTATATTCGGAATCCGAATCGGTGCGCAGGATCAGCAGACGGCTGGAGGCATCGCTGCCGAAAAACCCGTTAGGCATTGTCGTCTTGCTCGCCGCGAGCGCGGTCGCCTTCGCTCGAGCGCACGGACAGGTGCGTATCGCGGTCGGGCCAAACGTGCTCGTGAGTCGAGACGGCGACGTCTCACACATCGAATCCGCCGTCGCCGCCAACCCGAGCGACCCGCTCAATCTCGTCGCGACCGCGATCACCTTCACGCTGCCGCAGGGCGGGTACGTCAACAAGACATACGCAACGTTCGATGGCGGGTTCTCCTGGTACGACGCACGGCTTCCCGAAGAGCGGGACCTCGGCTCGATCGATCCGAAGGTCGCGTTCACTCCCGGCGGAACGGTACTGCAAGTTGGGCTCGTTCAGGGCATGTCTGTTTATCGCTCGGAGGACGGAGGTCGGAGCTGGCTCGCACCGGCCCGCCTGGGACGTGGCTACGACCGTGTTGCGATCGCGGTGGATCACTCCACCGGGCCGACCACCGGCCAGATCTACGTGACGGGTAATCTCGATGCGGGCCCGCGCGTTCATCGCTCTACCGATGACGGACGCACGTTCGATGCTGCGATGACGCTGCCGGGCATCGTCGTTACCGACGTCCTGGTGCTGAGTGATGGTGCCGTGCTCGTTCCGCTTTACACCGGGCCAGATCTCCGCGTCCCGGAGAACCGCAGCAACCCAATGGCTGCCTATGGGACTGTGCTCTCGACAGATGGGGGCGCGACGTTCAGCGGGCTGCGCCCGGGCTTCGAGCAGCAGCGGTACAGTACCGACTCTACGCTGAAGCGCCGTCGCGCGGGGAGTATCGTTGGCGACAACACGGCCACCTTTGCCGCCGACGTGCGTTCGGCGCGCTATCGTGACCGCGTATACGCCGCGTTTCCCGACATGCGGTGGGCCAATGGCAAGCCCCGAGTCGCGGTCGTGTGGTCGTCCGATGGCGGTGCATCGTGGAGCGCGCCGAGCATCATTGACGCCGCGGCTCCGGCCTCCGCGTCGCAGTTCCTACCTGCCATCGCCGTGAACGACTCGGGCGTGGTCGGGGTCATGTGGCTGGACACGCGCGCCTCGGCGGACGACGATGCGTACGACGTGTTCTACTCGGCGTCGCTCGACGGAGGCCAGACGTTTCTGCCAGCGCTGCGCGTCTCGTCCGAGACGTCACGTCCGGCGGGGCCCGGCAACATGCGTCCAGGGTTGGGCCGCTTGCGCTACAGCGGCGACACCCTCGTCATGGATTTCCTGAGCGCCTACTCGCGCTGGCGTGACGTTGGCGACTACATCGGCCTGACCGCCGATGCGACGGGCGTCTTTCACCCCCTCTGGCCGGATTCACGCCACGGCACCTTCCAACTTCAGACCGCGCGGATCGAGCTTCTCCGAGACGCGCCGTCCGCAACGGCCATGGACACGACGACGCGGCGAGTGGGCATCGTCCTCGACCCGAGCCGGTTCGACGCCGGGACACGCGAGCTCGTGGTTCCGGTTCGCATCCGCAACACCACGGCCGACACGCTTTTTCCGCCGATTGTGGCTACCCTAACGAGCGTTGGCGACACAATGCTCGTGCGCAGCGGGTACATGCGCTCGGAAGACGTGATCACCATCCTGAACGCCACCAACGCGAAACCCGGGGCGGGTGCCTCGTTCGACTTCGGCGATGCGCTGGGGACGCTCGGGCTTCTGGCGCCGGGAGCCGTGTCCGGCGCGGTGGACGTGAGACTTCGGGTCGCGACGCCGGCGGCGAGTGGACTCCGGTGGCGCACGGTGGTTTCGGCACGGGCTCGACGAAAGTAAACGGCCTGCTCTCAAATCGCGCCGACCGCCTGCCACACGGCGATCACTCCACCCGTGCGCATCAGGTCGCGCGCCGTATCTGACGGACTTGGTTGGCAGAAGCCCCATTGAAAGTGGGGTTGATCACGCATCTTCCAGTCGCCACCCCATTTGCAGCCGTGCCGTTTGAAAATCTCCGCAACCTGCTGGAACCAGGCTTCCCCGGCATTCCACTTGTCGGTCTGGTGAATCACGTCCACCGCCAGGCCGTAACCATGCCAGCTGCGAAGGTTGGTCATCGCGTTGGTGACTACTTCGTTAGGCGGACGCACGGTGCGGCCGCGGGCGAAGTACACGGCCTGTAATTCGTTCGAGCGATACGTCTCATACACCATCGCCTTCAGGCCAGCTCCGTTGTTGCACTCGGCGATGGCAGCTTCGACCGCCGCTCGAAAGAGCGGCGCGAGGAGGTTCAGATCCGACGTCGGTTTTGCGGCGTGAAAGTTGACGATCGCTACAGCAGCTGCGTCTCCGGCGCTCATATGATCCCCTCTCTCGGGTTCTCACCTGTAGCCCACTCGTGAGCGATGAAGGGCGCCTCGACCTCGGGAATCGCCGGTGCGGCGCCGGGGGGCACAGCGAGTGGCGGCTGCGCGCGTGCATCCGCTGCAACGCCGGCCGCCGCAGCGGACGCAACTGCAGCGATATCCGCCTCTCTGGTCGTGTCTCCCTTGGACTTTCCTTTCGCGCGATCCTCCGACCCCTCCTCCGGGCTCTTCTCCTTTGGTTTCACCGTCGACCGGATCACCATGAACTTGTTCAGGAGATCGAACCAGAATGGCGCGCCGAGCATAACCGCCAACGCCGTGATGAGGAGTCCAAGCGCGGTTCGCAATAAATACAGGGTACCAGCGTCCTTCGGCGCCGGCGGCAGTCGGTCCCAGCCAATCGGCAGCTTCAACGACTGCAGGTCCTCGTAGACCGCGCGCGCCGCCGCTTGATCGATCGACGAGTCGCCAACAAGGCGCCTGTAGAAGGTGTCACTCCGAATGGCCGCGGCGCGGTTGACGAGCCCCGTACGCGCCTGCTCGTTGCGCGCGAGGTAGTCGGCGATGATGAGTGTGTTGACGTTGAGCGCGACCGCTGCGCCGAGGCCAATGACGAACAACCAGAGTTGGGTTCGACGCTTGTAATGTCCGGAAACACGATCCATGGCGCTGTCGTACCATGCCTCGAGGTTTTGTTGCACGCGCGTTACGTCGCCCTGCGCTGAGTCCATCGCCGAGAGCATCGCCTGCTGCACGAACGGGCTGGGGATGCGGTGTACCGACGCGCGGAGCGCAGGGAGCGTCAGGACCGGCGTGGTCTGTTGCGCCGCATATGGGCCCACGTTGGAACCACGGATCGCCATATCGAGCATTGCGAGGGCGAAGTTGCGTGCCGGGATGTACGTCGGAAGGTTTCCGCCTCGAAAGCGCCACCCTTTCACGTTGTACTCCTTCGGGTAGAGGCTGCAGACGAGAGGATGTTCGTAGAACGTCGTGGCGAGACCCTTTCCAGTCTGGTCGTCGAGCAGCATACGGATCCCACGCTCCAGCTGAACGGCGCGAGACTTGACGATCGCCTCGACTGCCTCACGCAGCGCGGACGCGACGAGGCTGAGCATCAGGAAGATCAGCGAGAGGCCGATGACGACGTCAAGGATAGTTGATCCGAACAATTCACGGCCTCCGTGATGGTCGAGCCGAAAGAACTCGTTAGGTGTAGTCGTCGCACCGCGATGGACCTAACGGCCCTCGCTCCCCACTCCTCCGAACGCGGTTACGGTTTCGATGGTTGCGCCTTGCGAAGGCCCAGCGCGGTCTCCTTCGCCTCACTCAGATCCTTCGGCACTCCGGTGAGGAGATCGTAGAGATCGACCGTCACCAGAACGCTCTGTCGCCGCTTGGGATCGGGGTCTGATCGCACGACGTAGCCGACTTTCGCCTGCGGGTACCACAGGTGCAGATAGCCACCTACCGCTGCGCTTCGATCCGTTGCGAACGTGGCCACGGTCGAAATGCCGTAGTACCTCTTGTAGTCCGACGAGTAGCGGATTATCCCGACCGGCTCGACCGCCGCCACGTTGACGCGAACGAGATTGCTCCACGACAAACCAGCGAGCTCGACGCCGACCGACGGATGCACCAGAATCCACTGGCGACGTGGAGGCTCCCAATCACGTCGCGATCGTCCGAGCCCGTTCACGAAGAGCTCCCACGGGAGCTGCGAGTAGGAGTTATCGATGTAGCGATCCCATCTCACAGCGAGTGAATTGAGCGCTTCGACCGTCGCGTCGCGCACGGGCGCCTGGTAGTTGTTGAGAAACGCACTGATGCTGATGGCTGGCCAGCACAGCGCTCGTCGTTCGTCGGACGACATCGAATCCGTAACGACGATTTGATCCGTGCCGGCGAACACCCTGAAGGCACCCGTTGTCGGGTTCTGGGATAGTTCCCACCGCACTGGGCGGACGCTATCAGCCATGAAGCGAGGTTGCGCCTCATTTTTCAACTGGAGCAGCTTGTTGAACGTGCGACGCGTCTCGGCGAACTCTCTCTCGTAACGTGCGCGCGCGGTAGAATCGACAAACCGAAGATTCTCACGGCTGCGACCGAGCACGGTGTCCAGCGCAGCACTCCATGCACCGGCGCTCGTGAGCGGCTCGATGCGACCGCGCAGATGATCCGGATGAGCCGCGAGCCACCCCGGGCGAATCTCCTCCTCGCTGAGCGACCGCACGCGCTCGGCACGACAATCCAACGCGAGTGTGGGTGAACGCGGTTGCGCCTTCCCCGGCGCCGGAACGAGCGCGACCGCCGACGCGGCAAACACGACGGCCAGGACGATGGGTCGCATCAGAACACCCCCCCGCACGCCTTCTGTACCTCCTGGACGTCCATGAGAAAATGAACCCCCGCGGCGATCAGCGTCTTGATGTCGCTCGAATCCTCGATCACCTGGACGCGCTGCGCGCAATCCTGCACGAACGCGGCGAGCACTTCAGGGCAGCTGCTGCGCTTCTCGTTGTCGTACGCGTCGATCGCATCATTGGCCGTGGTCTGGTCGATTGCCTCGAAACCGAACAACGCACGGAAAAGAGGGATGTGCACTCGGGGGTCGCGAACGTAGTGCCCGATATCGTGCACGTTGAAGTCACGGACAGCTTTCGTTCCCACCTGGACGAAGTCGTCGCCTCCCCAGCTCGGACTGAAAGACCGAGGGGCCGTGAATGGGTCGAGGCGGTGCCTAACGTTGAAGAAGTTCCCGCAGTACGCCTTATCGCCACGCACCGATGGCGGCGAGATCACCGAGTCGAAGACCTTGGGC
>Ga0075421_100004659_pt1 | contig 16557 bp, 14 predicted proteins | sample SoiMetdeltSBSDD5_FD_75292 | JGI IMG/M metagenome (GOLD analysis project Ga0075421, IMG submission 75292) | Bulk soil microbial communities from a Populus tree surrounding site in Tennessee, USA - Soil MetaG P. deltoides SBSDD5 | ecosystem: Environmental > Terrestrial > Soil > Tree plantation...
GCCGGGTACTCGGCCGATGGATCGGCATGCGCGATCGAACCGCCGATGGTGCCGCGCGACCGGATCGGCAGGTGGCCGACCCACCGCGTCGCCTCGGTGAGCAGCGGAAGCGCGCGGGCGACGACCGGCGAGAACTCCACCGCGCGCTGGCGTGTCATGGCGCCGAAGGCCACGTGGCCGTCGACCTCACGGATGCCCGCCAGCGCCGGGATGCGATTCAGATCGATGAGCGCGGCCGGCCGCGCGAGCCGGAAGTTCAGCAGCGGCACCAGGCTCTGGCCACCCGCGAGGGGCTTGGCGTCGCCGCCATAGCGCGCGAGCAGCGCCACCGCCTCATCGATTGTGCGCGGCGCATGATAGTCGAACCGGGGCGGCTTCACGCTTGCCGTGCCTCTTCGATCAGGCGCCAGAGGCGGCTGGGCGTCATCGGCAGCTCGGTGATGCGCACGCCGAGCGGCTTCAGCGCGTCGCTGACCGCGTTGGCGATGACGGCGGGCACGGTCATCGAGGACGACTCGCCGAGGCCCTTGGAGCCGAGCGTCGTCAGCGGCGACGGCGAGACGATGTGCGCGATGTCGATGCGCGGCGCCTCGCTCGCCGTCGGCACCAGGTAATCCATGAACGTCCCGGCCAGCGGCTGGCCGCTGTCGTCGTACTCCATCTCCTCGTAGAGCGCGCCGCCGAGGCCGTGCAGCGCGCCGCCATAGATCTGGCCCTCGGCGATCATCGGATTGATGATCACGCCGGCGTCGTGCACGGTGACGTACTTGATGATCGTGATGGCGGCCGTGTCGGGATCGACTTCCACCGCCATCACCTCCGCGATGAAGCCGTAGGTGTTCGAGGAGTTCACGCGATCCTCGTGGTCGACGGACCGCGCCTCGGTGAACCCGAAGACGGCCGTCGCCTGCAGCATCGGCTCCATCCCGTCCGGCAGTGACTCCGTGTTCCAGTGCGCGCGCCCGGCCAGCTCCTTGATCGAATACGACGGGCCCTTGCCGGTCCGCGTGCGCACCGCGCCGTCCCGGAACTCGAGCTGCGCGGCCGGCAGCTCCATGAGGTGCGCGGCGTAGTCGACGAGCTTCGTCTTGAGCTTGCGTGCGGCCAGGGCCACCGCGCTCGTGCCGATCGAGCCGAAGCGGCTCGAGTACGTGCCCGAGGAGATCGACCACGGCCGGGTGAAGGTATCCATCTCGTCGACCACGGTGATGTCGTCGGGCGTCACGCCGAGCTCGTCGGCCACGATCTGCGCGACGATCGTCTGATGCCCCTGCCCTTGGGGCGTGCTGCCGAGAATGGCCAGCACGCGCCCCAGCGGGTCGATCTTCACGCTCGCCGACTCGGTCGCGCCCGACTTGGGCAGGTACTCCGGCTTGGCGCGGAACTGCGGATCGAGGGCGGTGGCGACGTAGCCCATGTTCGAGACCGAGGGATCGATGGCGACGGCGAGACCGATGCCGTAGTAGCGGCCGGCCGCGCGGGCCCTCGCCTGCTCGCGTCGCAGCTCGTCGTACCTGGCGATGTCGAGCGCCTTCTCGAAGGTGGTCGCGTAGTCTCCGCTGTCGTAGAGACCGCCCGTCGGCGTCCGGTAGGGAAGCTGGTCGGCCGCAATGAAGTTCCGGCGGCGCACGTCCGCCGGGTCCATCCCGATCTGCTCCGCGAGACGATCCATCATCCCTTCCGTCTCGAAGTAGAGGTGACCGCACGCGTAGCCGCGATTCGGTCCGGTCAGGCTCTTGTTGGTCATCACCACGGAGGCGTCGACCTCGAGATTCTGGAAGCGGTAGGGCCCCACGAAGTTGCCGGTGGGACGGAAGGAGCAGCCCGGCTCGGGGCTGCGAATGTAGCCGCCGACGTTGTCGTACCACTTGTAGCGCATGCCGAGGACGGTGCCGTCCTTGCGCGCGGCCAGCTCCCGCCACGCGATGCGATCGGTCCCGCTCGAGGACGCGATGAGGTGCTCGCGTCGATCCTCGATCCACTTCACGGGCACGCCGGCCTTGCGGGCGGCCAGCGCGATCAGCGCGATGTACGGGTACATGCTCGATTTGATCCCGAACGACCCGCCGATGTCGCCCGGCACGATGAAGCGCAGCTTGTTCTCGGGCAGCCCGAGCACCCGCGCCGTCAGCGGGTGCATGATGAACGGGCCCATGAAATTGGACCAGACCGTCACCACCCCATCGAGCGCGTCCCAGCGCGCGATCAGGCCATACGTCTCGATCGGGGTCGAGCCGTACTTGGGAAACTTGAACCGCTCCCGAATGACCACCTCGGCCTCGCGGAAGGCGCGATCGGGATCGCCGTACACGAGGCGCCGGTGACCGGCGAGGTTCGAGCCGACCGCCTCGTGAAGGACGGGCGCGTCGGCGTCGAGCGCGCGCTCCGGATCCACGACGGCCGGCAGGGGCTCGTAGTCGACCACCACCGCCTCGGCGGCGTCCTCGGCCAGGTAGCGGTCACGCGCGACCACCACCGCGACCGGCTCGCCCACGAAGCGCGCCTTGTCGGTGGCCGACGGGTAGTAATGGACGGGCGCCGTCACGCCGACGCCGAAAGGCTTGCACGCCTTGGCCACGTCGGCGCCGGTGAGGACGGCCACCACGCCTTCCATCTGGAGGGCGGCGGCGATGTCATAGCCGCGGATGCGCGCGTGGGCGTGCGGCGAGCGCACGATCGCGGCGTGATGGACACTGGCCACTGGCGGATGATCGTCGATGAACGTTCCGCGGCCGGTGAGAAGCCGGAGGTCCTCGACGCGTTTGACCGACTTACCGATCCAGGCGCTGTCGCTCATGCGGGCCTCGCACTGTAGTCAGGCGGGAATTGGCGTGTCAAGCTGCGCGCGGCGCTCGAGCCGGGTCAGCTCCAGCACCAGCGTCACGTTCAGCGCAAGGATGGCGAGAAGCTCCAGCGGCTCCTCGAGGAAGTGGTCGAGGATCCGGCCACGCCCGAGGGCGGCGAGCTGCGTGTCGTGCACGTCCTTGGCCTGGGCGAGCCCCATGAAGCCGGCACCGGCGACGGCCGGCAGCAGGCGCCACGAGAGCATGTCGCGCACGGTGGCCGCGCGGCCTCCGGTGATCCACCAGAGCGCCACCAGCGCGGCGAGCGCGAGCAGGACGAGCGGGATCCACACGACACCGTACTGCGCGGTGACGTTGAGAAAATCGTGCAGCGCGCCCACATACGACCCACCCACGCGCGAGGCCTCCACCCCGGCCAGACGGGCCAGCGACGACGGCACGCCGAGGTAGTCGATCTCCTCGAGCGCGAACAGACGGAAGGCCCAGCCGCCGAGGCGATAGAGACGGAGCGAAGAAGGCGGCCCCGTCGAGCGCTGCACCATGGCGAAGCAGAGCCGCGCGGCGACGAGATAGAGCACGAACTGCAGGGGCTCCACGAGTCCCCATTCGCGCGTGAGGACCTGATGCGCGTAGTCGGGCCACGCCGCGGACAGCGCCACCATCGCCGCACCGAGGCCGAGCACGGCGAGCCCGAGCACGACGGCCAGGCGTCGCGCGTCGATGGCCGCCGCCGCCGGCAGCCATCGGGCCAGACGAGGCGCCAGGCCGACGGCGAGGAGCACGAGACCGGTGTGACCCAGCACCATGCCGGCCACCCGATGCTGGCGGAGCTCGAGAAGCGGATTCCCGGGGATGTTGAACACGAGGACCACCAGCGTCAGGAAGGCCCCGGCCATCAGGGCCGCGAGACTCACGCGCGATTCGCGCACGACGCTCAGTGACCCGCCGCCGCCACGGCGGCGCCGGTGATCGTGGCCAGCCGCTTGGCGAGTGGCGTGTTGCGGCTGCGGCCGACGCGCACCGCCCCGTCGATGACGATGGCCGAGATGCCGGGGATGTCGCCACGAGCGATCGCGCTGAAGGCATCGGCGGCCATCGACGCGGCCGGGGCGTCGCACACGACGAGGTCCGCCGGCCGGCCGGCGGCGATGGTTCCGGTCGTGAGACGGAAGGCGCGGGCATTGTTGCCGGTGGCCAGCGCGATGGCCGTCTCCGGCGCCAGATCGCCGAGCGAGGCGAGCTCGCACACGCTCTTCAGGACGCCCATCGGCATGACGCCGGTGCCCGTCGGCGTGTCGCTGGCGACGCACACGCGGGCCAGGACTCCGGCCTCGCGCGCGACCCGCACGATGAACAGCGCCGATCTCAGATTCCCGGCCTGCACGATCTGCAGCGCCATGTCGGTCTCGCGCACGATGGTCCGCAGGCCGTCCTCGTCGAGCGACGTCGTCCCGCCGTTCACGTGGCCGCACACGTCGGGTCGCAGGTGCAGCAGGACCTCGTGGCTGATGGGACTCGAGCCCGGAATGGAATTGCCGCCGCTGTGCGACATGACGCACAGACCATGCCTCTGGGCGCGCCGCACCTCGGGCTCGCCGTCCCGTGGATGCGCATATCCGCCGAAGCCGTACTTCGCGTGGCGTACGCCGTGCCTGGCCATCTCCGCGAAGTCAGCCTCGTCGAGGCCCGGCTCCAGCACCACGGAGCCGGCGTTCACCTTCATCCCGTTCGGGTGGAAATGCTCGAAGCACTTCGCGGCCGCGATGGCGAGCGCCTTGGAGGCGGCCGGGTCGTGGGGGCGTCCGGGCGCGTGCACGCCCTCACCGGCCGACACGACGGAGGTGATGCCGCCGTGGACGTAGGACTCGAGGAAGTCGACCGTCTTCTGGCGCGGTGTGTAGTCGCCCAGCACGACGTGGCAATGCGAGTCGATCAGGCCCGGCATGACGGTGGTGCCGCGGCAGTCGACGACCACGTCCGCGCGCCCGGCGGCCGTGCGACCGGCCGCGCCCAGCGCGGCGATCCGGCCATTCTCCACCAGGAGCGTCTCGATCTCTGCCCGCGGCTCGGCGAGGTCACCGGTGGCGAGGGCGCCGATGTTGATCAGACCGACGGTGGCCACCTAGTACTCTCCCAGACAGCGGTCGACGGCCGCCTTGCCGCGCGCCCAATCGTACGAGCGGAACATGCGCGTGTTCACCACCGGCTGCGCGGCGGAGTAGAACATCTCGTACTGGAGCTGCCGGCCCGCGAACTCCGTGCCCACGAAATCCCACACGAGCTTGAGGAGCTTCACGCGCTCGCGGGCGCTCGCGGTGGCGCCGCGCATGAACCGCTCGAAGTCGCCACGCGTCTCCGGGCTGTCGAAGCCGACCTCGGCGGACGGCAGCTGCTGGAACGCGCCGCCCGCCAGCTCGCGGAGCGCGCGCATCATGTCGACGATGAGCCGCCGCTGCAGGCTCATCGCCGCATACACGTACTGCGGATGTGGCCGCGCCACCCCGTCCCGGATGAGCGGGTGGCGCTCGGCCGCCTGGACGAGCGCGTCGAAGGTCGCGCACAGGGCCGCGATCTCCCCGCCCAACGTGGCCTGCGCCTCGGGCTTGCCCTCGCCGGCGTGGACCTCGAGGAGCTTGAGGGCAAGACCGGCCATGAACTCCAGCTTCACCGTGAAGCGGACGAGCGACTGGAAGTTGGCGAGCGTGTGCGAGGGCGAGTCGTGGAACTGCGCGTTGACGAGCCCCACGTCGCGGTAGATGAAGACCTGCTCCCACGGCACGAGGACGTCGTCGAACACGACGGTGGCGTCCACCTCGTCGAACCGGGAGGACAGCGGGTAATCGAAGACGCCGGTCGTCCCCTGCGCGTACGGGCGCCGCGGGTGGATCCGGATGCCCGGCGCGTTCACGGGCGTGACGAACGACACCGCGTAGTCCTCGTCGCCGGGCACGAGCGGCGTGATGTAGGAGATGAAGAGCCAATTGGCGAGCACGGCCGAGGTGGTGATGCCCTGGCCGCCGCGGATCACGATGCCGCCGTCGCGCTCGCCGACGACACCGGGGAAGAGAAACGGCTCGGGCTGGCGGTGAGCGGGTTGTGAGCGGTCGATCTGCGGCGGCACGATTCCGTACGCGACGTAGAGCTCCTCGTCCCGCGCCTTCTCGTAGAACCGCACGACGTTGTCGCCGAACCGGGCCCCGCCGCGGTCGAAGAGCTGCCGCCAGCCGGCGAACGCGCTCAGCACGCACGCGACGTGATCGGGCGTCCGTCCCATGAGCCCGTACGACGGCTCCGCCCACAGGCGGTGGACACGGCGCCGGAGGGCGAGATCGTCGGCCGAGCGGGGAATGAGCCACATGCCGCTGTGGCGATGGCCGCTGGTCGCGTCGACGTACGTGGTGGAGGCCTCGACGGCGGGGGCGGCCGCGCTGTCCCAGATCTGAGCGATGCGGCGGATGGGCTCGGCGAAGCCGGGATGCTTCGTCACGTCGTCGACGCGCTCGCCGTCCAGAAAGACCGCGCGGCCGTCCCGCAAGCTTTCGAGATAGTGGGTCGCGCGCCGCATGCGGCCGCCACCTTGCCACACCCGGCGCGTCATGACAAACGGCCCTCGCCGATGGTAGGGTCGCGGCGTCGTGAGCCGGCCTCCGCTGCTCGTGGTCCTCGTCGCCGTTCTCGTCATCGCGCTGGGCGAGCTGGGCGGCGCAACGCTGTCACAGCTCCGGCCGGCGACGGCGCGCTGGGCGACCGCCCGCATCACCGCCAACGCGCCCGCCCATGGCCTGTCCGGCACCCCCGAGTACGACGACGCCGTGCGCGAGCGCGCCGTCTTCACCGTCGAGGCCGGGCTGTCGTTCTTCCACGTGCACGCCGAGGGCATGGGGCTCGTGCTCTTCTTCGCCAGCACCCTGGTGGCCACCGTGGTGCGCTCGCGGGTCGCGCGCCGCCTGCTGTACGTGCTGCTCACGCTGGGCGCGCTGTTTCCGCTCGGCTATCTCGCCTACGCGCTGGCCGTGGTCGAGCTCGGCCGCGACGACGGGGTGGCGCTGGCCGAGACGTGGGTGTTGTCGCCGCTCGGCCTGGCCGCGATCGCCGGCCTCATCGGTCTCGCCATCACCCTCGCGCGGCCCTCGGAGGCGCGGTGACGACCGCGAGCGAGCCAGCGTGGCGACTGCCGCCCCGCGCCGTGCTCCTGGCCGCCATCCTGCTTCTCCTCGCCGCGGAAGTCGGCGGCGCGTCGATGGCGCGCTACAAGCTGGAGCTGGGGCGCTGGGCCCGCACGGAGATGCTGGCGCGTCCGGCCGTCCACGGCCTCGTCGGCGTCCGCGACGTCGACGAGCGCATCCTCGACGAGGCGCTCTTCCGGTTCGACGCGGGGCTCCGCCTGTTCCACATGCATGCGGAGGGCATGGCGCTCGTGGTCATCGCGACGACCACGGTGGCCGTCACGCTGGCGCAGGGCGCGACCACGCGACGCGCGCTCGTGCTGCTGCTCACCGTCGGCGGCATCGGCTATCCGCTGGGCTACCTGCTCTGGAGCGTGCTCATCCCCGTTCTCGGCGTCGAGCGCGGCAAGACGGTGGCCGAGTGGCTCCTGTGGCTTCCATTCGGGGCGGCCACCATCGCCGCGCTCGTGTGGCTGAGCGCCCTCATCGCCGTGCGGATGATTCGCCGATGACGGTGACCCGCGCGGTGCTGACGCTCGCGATGGTGGCGGCGATGGCGATGCCGGCGGCCGCGCATCACACCGGCGTCTATGCGCCGAAGGACAACGCCATCACCACGAACTTCCGCGATGTGAAGTTCTCCGTCCAGGCCGGCAAGTTCGACGTCGCCCTGCGCCGCTTCGACGAGGGGCCGCTTCGCGCCGAGATGCGCGCGCGCGCCGAAGCGCTGCCGCCGGGGCTCGAGTCCCGCACGCGCGCGGCGCTGCAGGCGCGCGACGCCGCCGGCGCCGAGCAGGGCCTGATGGTGTTCTTCATCGCGCTCGCCCAGGATCTGGCTCGCCAGGCGGACCGCCAGCTCGCGGCCGGCCCCGCGGCGCCCGTCCCGATCGCGCAGCGCTTTCTCGAAGCGATCTGGCGCTACTACAATCTCGTCGACTTCGCCGTCGCTCAGCGTCACCCCGCCACCTCCACCGCCATGCGGCTCGCCTACGACGACGCCGACAGCGCGGTGCGCGCGGCACCCGCCGCCGACGCCGCCCGCCTGCGCCGGACGTTCCAGCGCATCAGCGAGATCCTGGAGGCTCCCCTAGCGGTTCGCGGTGCACGCCGCCCATAGCCTCGAGGGCGTGAGCGGCAGCTCGGTCGGCTCGACGCCGAACGCGCCGAGGGCGTCGGCCACGGCGTTGGCGAGGACGGCGGCGGGACCGAGCGTGCCGCCCTCGCCGACGCCCCGCACGCCGAGCAGGTTGTCGGCGGCCACCTCGATGTGGTCAATGGCCAGCGCCGGCACACCGGCGGCGGTCGGGATTGCGTACTCCATGAAGCCGCCCGTGAGGAGCTGCCCCGCCTCGTCGTACACGAGATGCTCGGCGAGCGCGCCGCCGATGCCCTGCGCGATCGCCCCCTGCACCTGCCCCTCGACGATGCGCGGGTTGATGACGCGACCGGTGTCCTCGACGCACACGTACTTGCGAATGGTGACCGTTCCCGTGTCCGGATCGACTTCCACGATGGCCGCCTGAGCGCCGGCGGCGAAGGTTCCGCGAATGGGATCGTAGAACCGGGTGGCGTCGAGCCCCGGCGAAAGCTCGTTCGGCAGCCGCTGCGTCTCCAGATGGGCGATCCGTGCCAGCTCCGCGAGCGTCATCTCGCGGCCGGGCGCTCCCTTCACGGCGATGCGCGCCTCCGCCAGCTGGAGATCCTCCACCGCCGCCTCCAGCGCGTGCGCGGCGATCTGGAAGAGCTTGTCGCGCACGGCGCGGGCGGCGAGGACGACGGCGCCGCCGCCGATGACGGCCTGCCGCGAGGCGAATGCGCCGAGGCCGAACGGCGTGACGTCCGTATCACCGAGCACGACGCGCACCGCCTCCACGGAGACGGTGAGCTCGGCGGCGGCGAGCTGCGCCACCATCGTCTCCACGCCCTGCCCCTGCGACGTCACACCGGCGAGCACGGTCACCGCCCCCGACGGATCCATCCGCACGGTGGCGCCCTCGTGGCCGGTCCGGAACGGCATGCGGGGTCCGGCCGAGGCCGCCTGACCGAGCCCGGTCAGCTCGTTGTACACGGCAAAGCCGACGCCGACGTGGCGCCCCTGCCCCCGCAGCCGCGCCTGCTCGCCACGGAAGGCGTCGTAGCCAATGGCCTCCACGACCTTGTCGAAGCAGACCGGATAGCTCGGGCTGTCGTGCACCACCCGCGTCGGCCCCGTGTAAGGCAGATCGGCGGGGCCCACGAGATTCACGCGGCGGATGGCGACGGGATCCAGACCGAGCGCGCGCGCGCCGAGATCGAGCACACGCTCCATGACAAAGGTCGTCGCCGGCCGCGCCACGCCGCGATAGGGACCGGCCGGCGTCGTGTGCGTCGCCACCGCCACCACGTCGCACCGGTAGTGCGCGAGCTTGTAGGGCCCGGTCAGCAGGCCGCCGGCCATCAGGGCCTCGATGCCCGCCGTCCACGGGAAGACGGAATAAGCGCCGGCGTTGCAGGTGGCGCGGACGTCGAGTCCGAGGAGCCGGCCGGCGGCGTCGAAGCCCGCCCGCACGGCGTAGTGATGATCGCGCGCGTGCGCGGAGGCTTGCATGGCCTCCCGCCGCTGCTCCACCCACTTGACCGGTCGCCCGAGGGACATGGCGAGCAGGCACAGCGCGATGTCCTCGGGATAGAGCACGGCCTTCACGCCGAAGCCGCCGCCCACGTCGCCGGCCACGACGCGCACGCGATTTTCCGGGACCCCGAGGAGACCGGCGAGCAGATGGCGCGCGAGGTGCGGCACCTGGGTGCCCGACCAGAGGGTGAGCTTGCCGTCGGCGGCGCTCCACTCGGCCACGCCGGCGCGGCCCTCGAGCGGGGCCGCGCACTGGCGATTGGTACGGAACGCCCGGTCCACCACGACCGCGGCGTCGCGCAGGGCGGCCTCCACGTCGCCGTGCTCGAATCGACGCGAGAGGAATCGATTGCCGTGGGCGGCGGCGTGCACCAGCGGCGCGGCCTCCCGCGTGGCGGCCAGAACGTCCACGGACGCCGGCAGGGGCTCGTAGTCCACGCGCACCCGCGCCGCCGCGTCCTCGGCCAGATAGCGGTCGGCGGCCACCACCGCCGCGAGGGCTTCGCCGACGTGACGCGCGGTGGGCCAGGCGAGGACCGGCTGCTCGGTCTCCACGTAGCCCGGCAGGGCCGAGCGCGCACGCACCCGGTGGTGGGCCACCAGCGGGTCGCTGCCGACGACGACGGTCACCACGCCGGGCGCGGCGAGGGCAGCCGCCGTGTCGACGGCGCGGAGGTGCGCGTGGGCGTGGAGGCTCCGCACGAAGGCGACGTGCAGGAGGCGCGGCAGCTCGACGTCACTGGCGTAGCGACCGTGCCCCGTCAGCAGCCGCGGGTCCTCGCGGCGGCGAACGGCGGCGCCGAAGGGCGACGCGGACGCTTCGTCCATGGCCGCCGCGTATTAAAGCACGGCCTTGACAGCATTCCGATAAGTGCCATATAAGCCATCAAGATCGCAGGACCGTCGACCCGGACCCGCCGCGTCACCCCCAAGGAGGGATCTCGATGAGAAGGCTGGCCTCGCTCGTGATGATCGTGGTGGTGCTGGCGGTCGCCGGAGTATGGATGGCGGCGCCGGCGCTCTCGCAGTCGAAAGTCGTGAAGATCGGCGATCTCGGCTCGAAGGTCGGTGTCTTCGAGGGCTACGGCAAGTACCAGACGATGTTCATGCAGCTGGCCGTCGAGGAGCTGAACGCCAAGGGCGGTGTGCTCGGTCACAAGATCGAGATGATCTCCGAGGACGACGAGACCAAGCCGGCGCCGGCCGTGCGCAAGGCCGAGAAGCTGATCCTCCAGGATGACGTCAAGCTGCTCATGGGCGCGGTGTCCAGCGGCGCCACCATGGCCGTGATGGACGTCACCAAGAAGCACAAGACGATCCACTGGAACGCCGTCTCCTGCGCGGAGTTCATGCGCACCACGAAGTTCCACAAGCACTACTTCTCGAATCAGCCGGACTCGCGGATGCAGGCGGCCGGGCTCGCGAAGTACATCAAGGACAAGATGGGCAAGAAGGTCTACATCTTCTACACCGACTACGCGATGGGTCAGTCGGACGGGCGCCAGTTCAAGACGGCGCTCGAGAAGATCGGCGGCGAGGTCGTCGGCGTGGCCGGCGCCCCCCTCGACACCAAGGACTTCAGCCCCTGGTTCGGCGCCATCAACCAGTCGAACCCCGACGTGCTGTTCCTCGCCTTCGCCGGCACCGACTCGCTCCGCCTGATGACGCAGCTGCACTCCTTCGGCATGACGAAGAAGTACAAGCTGGCCGGCATCGACTGCTTCCTGCTGCAGCAAGATCTGCCGTCCATCGCCGAGTCGATGGAGGGGTTCGTCCAGCTCGCGCACTACTCGTCCTTCAATCCGGACCGGAACATGCAGTCCGTCAACGAGCGGTTCAAGAAGAAGTTCGGTGTCGACGGCAACATCATGGCCGGCGCCTACGACGGCGTGATGTTCTGGGCGACCGCCGTCGAGAAGGTGAAGAGCTTCGACGCCGACAAGGTGGCCGCGGCCCTCGAGGGGATGTGCCTGGACGACACCCACATCGGCAAGCAGTGCATCCGGAAGGAAGACCACCAGGTCGTGATGGACATGCACCTCTATCGCGTCGAGAAGGGCAAGAACGTCCCGATCGCGCGCATCCCTGGCTCCGACACGATCGGCGAGCCCATGGTTGGCAAGGATCCTGTCGAGGGCTTCACCTGGGACATCAAGAAGAAGAACTAGCGTCATCGACCGGGCGGGGGCGCCGGCAGCGGGCGGCCCCCCGCCCGACCGCCCCTTTGAATCCTTCTCCTGTATAGTTCGGCCTTCGTGGACTATTTGCTCGCGGTACTGCTGCCTCAGCTGTTGCACGGCCTCGTATTCGGGGCGGCGCTGGGGCTGCTCGCCCTTGGGCTCACGGTCATCTTCGGGTTGCTGGGCGTGATGAATTTCGCGCATGGCGAGCTGTTCATGCTCGGGGCGTATGCGGGGCTCGGCGTCATCGGCGCCACGGGATCGTTCTGGACGGCCCTGGTGGCGGCGCCGCTGCTGGTGGGGCTGGTGGCGGCGGTCACCGAGGTGGCGACGCTGCGACCGGTCTATCATCGTGAGCCGTTGTATGGCCTGATCCTCACGTTCGGGCTGGCGCTCGTGTTCCGTGAAGGCGTGCGCCAGCTGTGGGGCGGCGACATGCGACGCATCCTGCCGCCCTTTCCCGGCTCCACCCCGCTGCTCGGGATGACCTATCCCGATTACCGCCTGTTCCTGCTGGCCGCCTCGGCCGTGGTGTTGCTGTCGATCTGGCTCTTCTTCACTCGCACGCGCGCGGGCATCATCGTGCGGGCGGCCGTGCAGGACGCCGAGATGCTCGACGGGCTCGGCGTGAACGTCCGCCGCGTCTTCACGCTCACCTTCGCCGCCTCCGGCGCCCTGGCCGCCCTGGCCGGGCTCCTGCTGGCGCCCGTCTTCACCGTGTACCCGCAGATGGGCGTCGAGATGATCCTGCTCGCGTTCATCGTGGTGATCCTCGGCGGCATGGGGTCGCTGGGCGGCTCGGTGGCGGCCGCCTTCATCATCGGCGTCGCCCAGAGTCTCTTCTCGCTGTGGATGAACCCGCAGCGCGTGGCCATCGCGATCTTCGGCATCATGATCGTCGTCCTGATCGTGCGGCCGCGCGGCCTCTACGGCCGGGAGGGCGTGCTTGAGTAAGGCGCTCACCTGGCCGGTGGCGGTCGTGTTCGCGCTCCTGGCCATCGTGCCGCTGGTGCCGGGCGTCTCGCGCTATCACCTGCTGCTCGCGTTCGACGCGCTGCTCTTCGGCGCCATTGCCATGAGCCTCGACCTCCTCATCGGCTACACCGGCCTCGTCTCCTTCGGCCACGCCGCCTTCTACGGGCTGGGGGCGTACGCGACGGCGGTGCTGCTCGAGCGCGGCGTGCTGTCGCTGTGGGCCTGCGTCGCCTTCGCGGTGGTCGTGGTCGGCCTCTACGCGCTCGTGGTGAGCTATTTCGCCACCGCGCGGCGCGGCATCTACTTCGCGCTGCTGACGCTGATCTTCGCGGAGGTCGTGTACACCTTCTTCCGGTATACGCAGACCTTCGGCGGCTCCGATGGGATCCAGGGCTTGCCCGACGCCGCGCTCTTCCCGGGCGTCCTCATCGACACGCCCGCCCGCAAGTACTACCTGGTGCTCGTCTACCTGCTCTTCGCGTGGATCGTCTGTCGCGTTGTCGTCGCGTCCCACTTCGGCCGCGTGCTGGTGGCCATTCGCGAGAACGAGGATCGCGCGCGCTTCCTCGGCTACAACGTCCAGCGCTACAAGATGGGCGCCTGCATGATCTCGGCCCTGCTCACCGGCATCGGCGGCGCCATCTATCCGATCCGCTCGGCCTTCGCCACGCCCGACCTCATGGTGTGGACGGAGTCCGGCGAGTTCATCATCTCCGTGATGATCGGCGGCCTGGGGACGCTCGTGGGACCGATCATCGGCGGCGCCTTCTTCACTCTCCTGCGCGACAAGGTCTCGTCGGTGGTGGACTGGTACTTCCTGGTGATCGGGGCGGTGCTGGTGTTCATCGTGCTCTTCATGCCGCGCGGCCTGCTCGGTCTTCGCCGGCTGGTCCGGCTGCGCCGTGGGCGCGCGCCCGCGTGATCCTGGAGGTCGAGGCGGTCGGCAAGCACTTCGGCGCGCTGGCCGCGCTGAGCCGCGTCAGCCTGTCCGTGTCGCCGGGCCAGGTCTTCTCGGTGATCGGTCCCAACGGCGCCGGGAAATCCACGCTCTTCAACGTCATCTCCGGGCTACACCACCCAACCACGGGGCGCGTGCGCTTCGCCGGCGAGGACATCACCGGCCTGCCGCCGGAGGCGGTCAATCGCCGGGGGCTGGCCAAGACGTTCCAGATCACCAACGTGTTCCCCGAGATCTCGGTGCTCGACAACGTGCGCGTCGCCGCGCAGTCGCGCGCGCCGGAGTCGGGCCGGCTTCGCTCGCTGTGGCGCCGCCCGGACGTCGACGACACCGCGCGGCAGCTGCTCGAGGCGTTCGGACTCGGCCGCCGCGCCGACGAGCTGGCCGAGAACCTGTCGCACGGCGAGCAGCGCTACCTCGAGATCTGCCTCGCCCTGGCCACGGCGCCGCGGCTGCTGCTTCTCGATGAGCCCACGGCCGGCATGACCCCGGGCGAGACGCGCGACGCGACCGCGCTCATCCGGCGTATCGCGCTGGACCGAGATCTCACCCTGCTGCTCATCGAGCACGACATGTCGGTGGTCATGGGGATCTCGGACCGGGTGGCGGTCCTGCACTTCGGCGAGAAGATCGCCGAGGGCACGCCCGACGAGATCCGCAACGACCCCCGCGTCATCGAGGCCTATCTGGGCGGCGCGGACGACTGACGTGTTCCGCATGCGCGACGTCCATGCCGGCTACGGCGCCACGCCGATCCTCTTCGGCGTGTCGCTCGAGGTGCGCCAGGGCGAGGCGGTCGCCCTGCTCGGCCGCAACGGAATGGGCAAGACGACGCTGATGAAGACGATCATCGGCTTCCTCAAGCCCTGGCGCGGCGCCATCGAGTTCGAGGGCCACGACCTCACGCGTCTGGCGCCGCACGACATCGCCCGGCTCGGCGTGGGCCTGGTGCCGGAGAACCGCCGCATCTTCCCGGGTCTCACCGTGCGCGAGAACCTGGAGCTCGGGCTCTCCGCCGTGCCGCGGCGGACGGCGGCCGTACGCGCGGCGCGACTGGACGAGGTCTTCCAGCACTTTCCCCGGCTGCGCGAGCGGCTGGAGCAGCCGGGCAAGACGCTGTCGGGCGGCGAGCAGCAGATGCTCGCGATCGCCCGCGTCATGATGGCGGGCGCCCGCATCGTCCTCATGGACGAGCCGACGCAGGGGCTCGCGCCGGCATTCATCCGCCACATCCGCGACATGATCGGCGAGCTGAAGCGCCTTGGCGTCACCGTCCTGCTCATCGAGCAGAACGCGCGCGTGGCCCTGAGCGTGTGCGACCGCGGCTACATCATGGAAAAAGGCCTCATCGTGTTCGAGGCCTCGTCGCGCGAGCTGCGCGACAGCCCGGTGACGCGCGAGAAACTTGGCGTTTGAGACTCGGAGGGAGAGCGCTCGAACGCGGCATACTATCGGGCGATGAGGAGTTGGGCGCCGAGTTTTCGCTTCCCTGAGGTCGGACGCCAGCAGTTCATCCGCGTGGGGTTGGCCGTCGTGCTCATCGGTGGGCTGGTGTGGGCGCTGCCGGTCCGGCGGGCCGGAGAGGACGGGGGGCATCATGGGCGGCATGCGCCGGTGGAGCTGGATGCGTTCGAGCGGGCGGGGGTGACGGAGCTGCGGGAGGGACACGCCACGCCGGCGTTGCGGCTGCCGCGGCTGGACGGGGGCGTGACGGCGCTGTCGGATCATCGGGACAAGCTCGTGGTCGTGAACTTCTGGGCGACCTGGTGCCAGCCGTGTCTGACCGAGATGCCGACGCTGGAGGCGCTCTGGCAGCAATACCGCACGCGCGGGCTGATCGTCCTCGGCGTCTCCGTCGATCGCGACGCCCCGCGGCCGTTGCTCGACCCGTATGTCGGCCGCCTGGGTCTCACCTTCCCCGTGCTGCTCGATGCCGATCTCAAGTCCGCGCACGCCTGGCGCGTGACGGGTCTGCCCGCCACGTTCATCATCCGGCCGGGCGGCCACGCCGTCGGCATGGCATTCGGCGCCCGCGAGTGGAACAGCGCCGAGATGCGTGCGTTGCTGGAGCCGATGCTGCCATTGAATGACATGGGGGGCCCCGACATGGCCCCCCAATCCCCCCAGCGCTCGGAAGCGCCCCGGCAAGCCGCGGCGCTCCTCGGACACCTGACTGGGCGCCCTTGATCCGAGGGCGGTCCTCAGAAACTCAGCTTGTCGCCCGGACTGATGGAGTGGACTTTCGTCGGGGTCTGCCCGAGCGCCTTGACATACTCCTCGGGTGTTCCACGCAGGACGGGGAAGGTGCCGTAGTGGATGGGGATGGCGTGCTTGGGTTTGAGCATGTCGCGCGTGGCCACGGCCGCGTCCTGAGGGTTCATCACGAAATGGCCGCCGATGGGGATCAGGATCAGATCGGGCTTGTAGTACTCGCCGATCCAGCGCATGTCGCCGAAGAGTCCCGTGTCGCCCATGTGATAGATCTTGAAGCCGTTCTCGAGCTCGACGATGAAGCCCGCCGGCTCGCCGCCGAAGTGCGTCTCGTCCTTGCCGGTGGCGGAGTTCTTCCACAGGAGCTCAGAGCTGTGCTCGGCACGCGTCATCGTGATCTTGATGTCCGGCCCGAGCGGCGTGACGATGCCGCCCTTGTTCATGCGCGGCACGAGATTGGCCGGCAGGACGCCGAGGGTCATCAGCAACTGATTCAGCCCGGCCGGCCCGATCATCGGCACGTTGTGCTTCCTGGCGAGATCCGGCGCGTCGCCGATGTGGTCACCGTGCGCGTGCGTCACCAGGATGAGATCCACCTTCCCTAGCGCATCCAGGTTCTTGTACTGCTGCGGCGTCTTCGGGTTGTTCGTCA
>Ga0075421_100004660_pt1 | contig 16556 bp, 9 predicted proteins | sample SoiMetdeltSBSDD5_FD_75292 | JGI IMG/M metagenome (GOLD analysis project Ga0075421, IMG submission 75292) | Bulk soil microbial communities from a Populus tree surrounding site in Tennessee, USA - Soil MetaG P. deltoides SBSDD5 | ecosystem: Environmental > Terrestrial > Soil > Tree plantation...
CGGCGGGCGCGTCTCGCGTCCTCGATGAATGCCTGAATGACCACCTCGCGCCACTCGGGGCGCGCCGCGAGTCGCGCCAACGCGGCGGAATCGGCCCAGAGCTGTGTCTTGCGGTGCAGTTGAGGAAGCCGCGGCACCTCATCACGGCCGAGGACGAATGGCTTGTAGCCTGCACGCTCGAGCAGATCCGGCGCGCTGTCGAACACCGCCAGGGTACGTTCGGACAGCGGCACGAGCTCGCGCAGCCACGGATACTTCTTGAGCCCGTCGAGGGTCTCGCGCGCCTGCTTCGCGATGTCGTTCACGTCCGACTTCGCCGTGTAGAGTCCGACGCGGAGCTCTCCCCCCGCCGCCCGAATCTCGCGCTTGAACTCCTGACGCACCTGGAGGAGGCGAAGGATCACGTCCTGCGTGCGCGCCATCTGCGGAAACCCGGCACTTGGCGCATTGGCGATCGCCGGCGCGACGACGTAGACACGGACACCGCGCAGCGCCGCACCGGCCAGCATCCCGGCCCATTCGCTGGCCAGCCAGAGCCCGTCGGGCGCGATGATGACGCTCCCGCGTGGCGCGAGCGTGTAGAGTGCGGCGCGCGCGACCGACGCCTGCTTGGGCCCGAACCCGGGCTCGTTATGCACCTGCAGCGCCCGCCCGAGATCGGCGAACGCGGCGTCGTCGTTGGTGGCCAGCCGCCCGAGCGCGACCTGCGGGCACGTGATGCAGGTGCTCGTCTCGCGCAGTGGCAGCGGGATCTGACCGTCGCGGAAGGAGTTCAACCGGAGCAGCCGCCGCGCGGCGGCCCGCACCTCGAGCACGGCGGGACCGCGCACGAGCATGCCGCGATCTTCCCAGGTGGGTGTCGAGTAGTGCTCTCCGACCCCCACACCCGACAGCACCATCGCGCCGCGATACGGGTCCGCCTCGGTGACATCGTAGAACGCGATCTTGCGGTGGTCGCGCATCAGATTGTCCGGGAGGAGCGGCACACCGGCGATGATGCGATGGCTTCGGAACGTGAAGTCGCTCGGCTGCGTGATGTTCACGTGCACCTTCACCGTCCGGCGGAGCCACTCATTGCCGCCCCGTTGTGCTGCGAGCGCTTGCAGGCCGCGGGAGTGAGCGACGGCCTCGCGAAGCGCCTGCTGCCGCGCGCGGAGAATCGCGACCAGCGAATCGTTCGCGCCCGGTAGACCGAGATCCGCGCCTAACGGGTCCTCCAGCATCGACATCCAGAGTCGGCCGTTCGTCGGCTCGTAGAAGTTCTGGTCGAGAAAGATGAGAAACGTCGTCAGACTGCCCGTGCTGTCATAGCGCGCGACGGCGCGCGTGAGGGCCGGGAAATACGCATGCGCGACCTGCCCGAACCCCACTCTGTCCACGGCACCGGATGGCCGTTGACCGGCGAAGTCGTGAACCCAGAGCACGTGATAGTCGCGTGCCGCGATGAGCGACCGGGCGATCTCGATCTGCACCCGATCCTCACGCAGGTACGTCAGCTCGTTGCCTTCGGTGAAGCGTCGGCCCGTCATGCGCGTGATCAGCGCGTCGATCTCCGTCTGATCGTCGTGCTCCTCCGGCGTGAGCGCGAGCTGCAGCGGGAGCCAGATGCGCCGCGAGTCTGACCATTGCGCCGTGATGCGCTCGTGCGCCGCGTCGATGGTCGCGAGCCAGTGATTGTGGACGCGCGTCGCCGCCAGCCGGGCATCGGCCGAGATGCCTGACGAGTCGGTGAGCCACGCCAGGAAGTCGGCGCGCGTCACGTTCGCGAGCGGGGACAGGTTGTACTGGCGATTCTTGACGCGCCCGTAGAGCGCGTCGTACGGGAGCAGGAGGTTCGTGAGAAGGCCGGCCCGCGCGCGGCGAGCGACGGCTGCGCCACGTGCCGAGTCGCCGACGGCGAGTAGGAATGCGCGCTCGAGCGACGCGATGTACACGCGCTGCGCCGCGGGGAAGTGCCGGCCCGTCGGGTAGTCGCGCGTCACCTGCGCCATCGCCTCTCGGGCGCGGCGCGCGAGCTCGCGCGTGTATTCGACGTCTCGCTCGCGGCTGCTGGTGTGGTGTTCCGTGAAGAAGTTGCTGAATCCGGCGATGAGCAGGGCCGCGTCGCGAACCGCATTCAACGCCGTGTCGGCGGCCGGCGGCAGCGAAACCTTGGCGGCGCGTTGATAGGTGTTCTCAACGTTCTGCGCCGATGCCGAACGGCTCGTGTCGACCAGTCGCGCGACATCGCGAAGCCAAACGCCCGTGTCGCGTGGGCGCGTCCGGCCCGCGTATGGCTGAGCGAGGGGGATCGAGATCCCGACGTCGAGACCACCGCGTGGCGGAATCCAATCGACACGAAGGGTGGTTCCGCGCCCGAGGAGCCCGCCGCGCCGGACAGCCGTGTTCACCGAGAGCATGAACGCGAAGTTGTTCTCGCGCGCGTCCCAGTCCACCCCGTAGCCGAGGTTCACGGCGCGCGTGACGCCGAGCAGGCGGGCGCCGCCGGTTGCCTTCCCGTCGGCTGCGAACAGGGCGCCTTCGGCCGCGAGGCCAAACACGCCGTTCACGGGGCTTCCGATGGGATGGAACAGCCCGAGCACCAGCCCGCCGGTCGCGTCGTTCTTCCGCCCAAAAGCGGCGACGGCCGAAGTGTAGGGCTGCCACAGCGGTGGCTGGCCCATGGACGTGATGGTGGACGGCGGCGAGTCGGCGCGTGGTTGGGCAGCGACCGCGCTCGCGAGGGACGCCCACGCCAGCGTCGTCGACGCGGTGAGGGCTCGGCGCAAGGCAACCGCGCGCGCCCGTCGTGGCGGGTCGTAGGGTATGTCGTTAGGCACGAGTCAATGCGTCCGAGCCCGCCCAACGCAGACCACGACGCACCGGCACCATGCCCCGCTTACCGCGGGATGACCAGTAAACCTTTGGCCTATCGCGCGTCCGGGCCGGGGTTTTTTCGCGAGGGCCGTAGGGGGAGGACCGCTCGATTGACCGAAGGTATAATGGCCCGCGCCTGGGCGGCCTCCTACCGTAACCGACAGTCTTTGCATGACCTAACGCGACCGATACTCCGCTGGGAGGCACTCGTGATGATCGAATATTCGTTCGGATCGGCTCTCTTCTCGCGATCGCGCATAATGCGTGGTGCCGTGGCCGTCGCGCTGGCGGCGCTCCTGGTACCAACCGACGCCGACGCCCAGCGACGCACCCGCGGATACATGGGGACGCTCACCTACTCGCCAGCGGCCCCGACCGGCGACACGAGGAACTTCGTCGACGATTTCAGCTGGCTCGGGTTCACCCTCGAGGGCGATTGGTTCGGCTGGCGTGACGACATCTCGACCGGGTTCATCATCGGCTGGCAGGAGATGTATCAGGAAGCCAACGCTGACCAGTTCACGTTCCCCATCGGGACGACCACCGGGCGCACGTACAGACACATCGCCGCGGTCCCGTTGCTGCTGCGGGGGCGGTATTGGGCCAATGCCGACAAGCAGATCCAGCCGTTCGTGGGCGCCGGCGTCGGCACGTATTGGGTGAAACAGATGCTCGATTTCGGCATCTACACCGGGGACGAGGATCACTGGCACTTCGGCGTGGCGCCCGAGGTCGGCGTCATGATGACGACCCGCGGCGGAGTCGGCTGGACGCTCAATGCGCGTTACAACTACCCGGTCAAGGCGGGTGACTACCTCGGCGGTGACAAGAAGTCCTGGGCGTACTGGGGATTTGGCATCGGCGTCGGCATGGCGCGCTGAGCGCGTCGTGCCCCCAAAGGCGACGCTCGACGATCAGTCGTGCGTCGCCAGCGATTCGGCCGGGTGTGGCAGCTGGGTAGCGGTGACCCAGCGTAAGCGCCCGGCCATTCCCGCCAGAAGGGATACCGCGAGATCCGGATCGTCGCGCAACGCGTCGTGAAGCGCCCGACGCGATAGCCGAAGCAGCCGACTGGCGCGCGCAACCCGAACGTCGATCTCGGACGGTGCTTCGTCGAGGATGGCGAGTGCGCCGACCGCCTCACCCGGACCGATCGACCGAGACCGGCCCGCCTCGTCCTCGGCGATCAGCTCCCCCTCGATCACGACGTACATCTCGTGCGCTGGCTCCCTGTGGGAGAGGAGCGCCGCTCCGGCGTCAGCCTCGACCTCACTGGCGAGGAGCGCGATCCGCGCGAGGTGGTGACTCGACGCATGCTCGAAGGCGTCCACGCCCTGCAGGAGGAACACCCGCTCGATCGGGTTCATGCGATCGTCCTCGTTCGTTGTCGTATCGCAAGCCGCCGCGCAGCGCGCGACCCACGCGTCCTCATCGTGCCTGAGCGATGCGATCACTGACTCGCTCGTCGCCAAGTCGCGATGGGAGGGTTCGTCGTCCGGAGTTTGCCGCAGAATCGGAGCCAGCCGGCGCGCGTTGGCCTGGGTCGTCGCTTCGGAGACCAGCTCGAGCGCCTCGGCGCGACGTCGATCGTCCGTACCGGTGATCGCGCGATAGCACCCCTCGACGACGCGCGGGTCGTGGTTCACCGCAATCGCATCGAACACGGCTGCCTGACGAGTCTGCCATGCTTCGACCGTCGCCTGCCGCAGGAGCCGCACACGCCAGTGGTCGGCCGCCCCGTGCAGCGACGCGGCGGCCGACGCGTAGCGTTCCGCCGCATGCAGATGCTCGTCGATGACTCGGTGCAGGCCGGAACCATCGACGGCTATGGTATCGGCCCGGTCGTGCAGCCGGCGCAGCGCGCGCAGGGCCCCCACTCTCGTGGCGACGCCGAGGGTCGTGTCTTCCGCGGTATGCAGCAGTGTGCTGACGGCGTCGGAGCCGTTCGTTCCGACGGGCGTCGCGATGGGCCTGTCCACTCGCGCGCTCGGCGACGGCGACGCGAGCTTCGCCAGCCGGTGACGCACGGCGGGGTCGGAGAAGCGGGCCAGCGCCCGCAGCTCGGGCGCGAACGTCTCGACACGCTCGCGGTCGGCGGTTGCCAGCACGTCGAGCACGAGGACGATGCGCCCGATGTCGTCGCCACCTAACGTCGCGCGGACGATGTGGTCGGTGTCCGGATCGGCCAGTGTCGCGCCGAGCTCACGCAGCCCAGGCGCCGGTGCACGAAGCATCGTGGCGAGCGCTTGCACGTACGCGCGCCGTTCCGCGACGGCGCAGCCGAGCCACACGACCGCCAGGATAACGGCCGCCCAGGGGAGGGCGTTTGTGCCGAGCAGTGCGAGGAGAACGAAGATCAGTCCAGCGCCTGCCGCCTTCGCGAGACCGCTCTCCAGCGCGACGTCGATGAGGGGCTTCGCCCGGGCGCGCACGGCCGCCGGCACCGGGAAGTACAGGATCTCACGCCCGGTTCGCTCGGCAGAATAGCGGAGCGCGGTTTCAGTTCCTTTCGCGACCGCCGCCGGAGTGAGCCCACCTCGGAACGCCAACAGTGCGTTGGCGAGGATCATCCCGGCCGGCAACATCAGCAGCGCGGCGCCGACTCCCCAGCGCGTCAGGGCTGGACGGATGGCCGCTGCCGCCACCAGCGGAAGCCATTGGGTCGCAGCGTTGAACTTCCCCTGAAACGCGGTGATCGCTTCGCGATCACCGACCGCCGCCGAGGCGGCGTTGAACTGGTAATCGACGAGCTGCTTCACCAGCACGGTCAAGAGAACGGTTGCCGCGATGAGCTGCACCTGCCGGTTGGCGATGACCGCGCGCGGTGACGCGCGGTCGTGATCAGCGTGCACGACCGTGTTGGCGGCCTGGGCGGACGTTGTCGCAGGGGACAGCACCACCAGTCCGATGGCAAACAGCACCGTGAGCGCGGCGGCGACGAGGAGGAGATTGGCCAGCCCGATCGTTGGAGTCAGGTACGCCGTGACCGCGCCACCCACCGCGGAGCCGATGGACCCTGCGCCGACTATGAGCGGATAGGTGGTCTTCGCACTGCGCGGGTCGAGCAGGTCCTTCGTCGCCATGAAGAACTGGGAGACGAGGATCCCCGAGTACAGGTCGTGCCAGGCGTAGAAGAGGATGCCTAACGTCAGCCCGCCGGGGAAGAACGCCCGAAACAGAACGAGGTTCACGGCGAAGAAGCACGCGACCGCCGGCGTCAGGATCCGCTGCGGGACCCGCTCGGCCAGGCGGCCGAACGGCACGACCGCGACCACGACCAGTGCGCTGGCCAGGTAGACCTTGTAGAAGTTGCGACCGCCGAGGGCGCCGAGGACGAGGGCGTTACGTGCCGGGTGGAGCATGCCGATCGCACACACCACCAGCAGATAGAGCGAGGTCAGGGCGAGGACGCGCGACTTCATCGTCCGCTCACCGACGATGGGGTGGCTGCGACGGGCGCGGTCATGGGTGACGGTGCCGTGCGGCGCGAGTCGCCCGACATTGGACTTTCGGTTAGGCGGGAAATTGGGGTCCGACTCGAATTAGCGGGAAATTGGGGTCAGACACCAATTACCCAATGAGTCAGAGTTCCCGAGTAGTGTTGGGGTAATTGGTGTCTGACCCCAATTTCCGGGGAAACGCTAATTCGAGTCTGACCCCAATTGGTGCCTTGATCCAAGGTCCAATGGGGTCGATCGCAAGGCACGCCGCATCGTCGCGAAGCTGCGCGAGGATCCACGCGATGCAGGAAGCACTGGACGGGGCTGAAGCCGCGTTCGTACAGATCGTCGGGTGGGTGCGCCTGGCGGCCGAAGCATCAGCTGCCCTCTGGCTCGCCGTCGGAACCGTTTGGGCGCTCGTCATGCTCGTCGCGGCTCACGTTCGACGCGACCCCGCGTCCTACCGATCGATTCGGCTCCGATTCAGCCGCTACCTGTCGCTCGCGCTCGAGTTTCAACTCGCGGCCGACATTCTCTCGACGGCCATCGCGCCGACGATCGAGGAGTTGGTGAAACTGATGATCACCGCCGTGGTTCGGACGGGGCTGAACTACTTCCTGTCGAAGGAGATCGAAGACGAGCTCGCCGAGCGCGAGCGGGAGAGTCGTCTCGCCGACCGAGCGGACGGTGCCGAGCGCGCCGCGGAGCGACCCGTTCGCGCGTGACATGGCCAGTACTCTGAGTCCCGACTCGGACCCAAGGCACCGAACCAGCGCGGCACTTAGGTCCAATGGATGACCTTCCCGGCGGCCCGACATTGATGAGCCGGATCCGCGACTGGGAGAGACAGCACATGCGAACGCACCGTCTCATCATCGCCGTTACGCTCGCGGCGACGTTTGCCGCGCCCGCATCCGCACAACGGTTCGGCACGATCGAGCTCGGCGGGTTCGGACAATTCACGAGGTTTGGCGACCCGCTGCAGCTCGACAACGCCTTCGGTGGCGGGGGCATGATCGGTTTCTTCGTGCTACCGAACGTCGCCGTCGAGGCCGACCTCGCACTCGCGAGTTCCGACGGACCTCTGAGTGGACCGATCACGTACCGCCCGTGGAACGTGCAGCTGGCGTATCACATTCCGCTCACGCGAGCGCTGCGGCTGAACACGGGCGTTGGCTACACGCAGGGTGTGTACGACGGCGATCCGACCCCGAACCAGTACGAGGACGCGATGGGGTTGCGGGCCGGGGTCAAGTATTACTTCTCGCCGTCGTGGGCCGTGAACGTGGATGCGCTGTTCGACAAGTTCCCATCGCCGGCGAATCAGAGCCCGAGAGACACCGACGGCTATTGGAACAACTCCCTGCGGGCCGGGGCGAACTGGGTCTGGCCGCGCATCGAGCGATGCGTGGTCTTGATCCAACCGCAGACCGCGACGCTCCGCCCCGGCGAGAGCGTCACCTTCGCGGTCACCGCGCGCGGCGAGCAATCGGGCAAGGCGATCGGCGGACGTCCCACGTTCCGCTCGTCCGACAACGCGATCACGTCGAGCGGCGTCTACACGGCGTCGCGTGAGGGGTCGAACACGATCACGGCGAATTACGCCGGTCGCGGGTGTGAGGGGTCAGCGACGGCGCGCGTTACGGTCGAGCGGCCGCCCGCACCGCCGCCGCTCCCGTGCGTCGCGTCGATCAACGTCACTCCCGACACGGCAACGATTCTGCGTGGAGAATCCGTGCAGCTCAGGACCACCGCGTCGACGTGTGCCGGTGCGGACACGAGCGTCACGATCACGTACAGTGGCGGCGATGTCGATGCCAGCGGCCGTTTCACGGCGGGCACCGATACGGGACTCGTGACAGTGACGGCCAGCGCGACGGTCGGTGGCCGCACGATCACCGACGCGGCACGCATCCGCGTTCTGGCTGTGCGATCGACGGTCGTGAACTTCGATCTCAACAAGGCCGACGTGGACCCCGAAGCGCGCGCGACTCTAGACCGGGTCATCGCGGCCATCCGAGCGAATCCGCGTACGACGATTCGCGTGGAAGGGCACGCCGATACCCTGGGCACCAGGAATCCGCGGGCGTCACTGCGGTACAACACGGCGCTCTCGCTCGCTCGAGCTGACAGCGTGACGGCGTACTTGCTCTCGCAGGGGATCGATCGCTCGCGCTTCGAGCCTCGGGTGCGTGGCTACAGCTTCTGCGCTCCCGCGGTGCCGCACCGTCCGCCCTTGGACTATGCACGCGACGAGCGCGGACGTCCGCTCGGCGAGCGCGCGAATCGCCGCGTCGAGGTATTCGAGCTGGCCATGACGGGTGAAGAGCAGTTCAGGTGGGTGTGTGGCGGTCGCGCCGAGCCGGTGACGCGCGATACGCCGACGCGGACGCCATGAGCCTCAATGAAGTCTGACCCCACTGACTCCGGTGACTCGTTAGGCTGTGCAACGCCGCCGCTCTCCCAATTGAGAGAGAGCGGCGGCGTCTTGTTGGGCCTGCTCTCGGCGGCGTTGTCCTTTGGGTCAATGGCGCCGTCGGCCGTGCTGCCGAAACATTCCGTCCCCCGGACGCTGGTCCCGTGACGCACGCGGGTTGGGTCACTCACAGGGTGCGCGCATGCCGATCATCGCATGTTCCGTGGTGTTGTGCGCTGTCGCCGTTGTCACCGTTGCCCAGGTGACCATCCCTGCCTCGGCCGCGCCCAATCCGTTCTCGCTCGGGAAGGTCTTCACCTTTCTGTTCCTGACGCTGGGCCCGTTCAAGGTCATCGCCCCGTTTGCCGCGCTGACGCACGGGCGTGATGCGGCCTTCAGGCGGGAGCTCGCGGTGCGGGGCACGATCAACGCGGCGATCGGGGCGCTCACCGCTGCGACCGTCGGCGCGCGCATCCTGCAGAATTGGGGGGTCTCGGCGGGAGCTCTGCAGCTCACCGCGGGCATCGTCCTGTTTCTCGTGGCGCTCAAGCCGGTGCTGGAGCAATACGAGCCGCACCAGGCGCACGCGGAGAGCGCCGCAACGGGCGCGGCGTCGGCGGCAATGCCGGTGTCAAAATTGGCGATCTGGCCGCTGGCGTTCCCGACGATCGTCACGCCGTACGGGGTCGCTGTGTTGATCCTGATCATCACGTTGCAACCGGGGCACATGCTCGAGGTGCTGGGCGTGGCCGTCGCCGTGCTTGCCCTGGACTACCTGGCGATGCTCACCGCTCACCGGATCGTCACGGCGGCGTTCGTGGCCACGGCGCTCGGCATCGTGGGCATGGTGCTGGGGATCCTGCAGGTCGCGTTAGGCGTGCAAGCAATGCTGGGTGCGCTCCCTCTTCTGGGCCTAACGGGAGTGGCGACTGGCTGATTGATGTCACACCACCGGCACGGCGCCCGTGTAGGGCGCCGCCGGTGACCGTCGAACCGGACGGGCTGGATGGAGGAGTCGAAACATGTCCAGGCCAGACGAACCTCAAAAAGGACGCGAGTTCCGATCGGCACCGGCCACCGCTGAGCCGAGTGCTCCACCCAAGCCGACACCAAGACCGCCGGTTGCACCAGCCGGTATCGCTACCCCGGCGAGGGGGCAGCCTCCGATAGGACCGACACGCGCCGCTGCGCGAACGTTCCCGCGGGATTTCTACTGGGGCACGGCGACGGCGGCGTACCAGATCGAAGGCGCATGGAACGAGGACGGCAAAGGCCCATCGATTTGGGACACGTTCATGCACACGCCGGGCAAGGCCGTCGGCGGCATCACCGGAGATGTCGCCGTCGACCACTACCACCGATACAAGGACGATGTGCGGTTGATGAAGGACATTGGGGCGAGCGCGTACCGTTTCTCGATCTCCTGGCCACGCATCTTCCCGACCGGCACCGGTCAGCCTAACGCGAAAGGACTCGATTTCTACAGCCGCCTGGTGGACGAGCTCAAAGCCGCTGGCATCGAGCCGTTCGCGACGCTGTTTCATTGGGACATGCCGCAGGCCCTGCAGGACAAGGGTGGTGGCTGGCTTTCCCGCGATACGGCCCACGCGTTCGCCGACTACTCCGGATACGTCGCCGAGCGGCTCTCCGACCGCGTGCGGCACTTCTTCACGCTGAATGAGCTGACCACCTTCGTGGAGCTCGGATACGGTCAGGGACGCGGGGCGCCCGGCGTGAAATTGCCGCCCTCCCAGCTCAACCAGGTCCGTCATCACCACGTCCTGGGCCACGGGCTCGCCGTTCAGGCGATCCGCGCCCGCGCTCGTCCGGGAACGAAAGTCGGACCGGCAGAGCAGGTCATCATCACCGCCCCGATCATCGAGACGCCGGAGAACATCACCGCCGCCGCGACGGCCCTTCGCGAGTTCAACGCGGGCTACATGACCGTGATGGCGGAAGGCAGGTACACCGAGGGGTTCCTCGCTCAACACGGCGCAGACGCACCGAAGTTCACTCCCGACGAGTTGAAGGTCATCGGCAGTCCGATCGACTTCATTGGCGCGAACATCTACTTCGTGCACGCCTTCGTGCAGGCATCCGACTCGAAGCCGGGATACGAGGTCGTCGCCGGTGCCGGCTTCACGCCGAAGCCGTTCCGTCCGTTCCAGACGACGCATCCGCGAATGATCTATCCGGGGTCGAACGGAACGGTGTCGTTCCCCTTCAGCCCCGAGTCGATGTACTGGGGCACGCGACTGCTGCGCGACGTCTGGGGCGCGAGGGAGATCTTCGTCACCGAGAGCGGCCTGCCGACCACCGGCGAGGGAGACGCCGACGGCTTCGACACTGATCGAATCGTGTGGCTGCGGGCCTACCTCCGCGAGTTGCAGCGGGCAACAGCTGACGGTGTGCCGGTGCGCGGCTGGTTTCACTGGTCCACGATGGACAACGTCGAGTGGTTCATGGGTACGCTGCCCGGGTTCGGGCTGTATCGCGTGGACATCGAGACACAGAAGCGCACGCCCAAGCTGAGCGCGCGGTGGTTCCGCGAAGTCGCGCGCCAGCATGCGGTCGTGTAGTCGATTCGTTAGGCATGAGCGACGATACCAGACCAACCCGAGAGAGAGAGTGCGAGTTCCGATCAGCGCCGGCCACCGCCGACTTGATGTGAGTCAGGAGGAATTGGGGTCAGACTCGAAATTGGCGGAAATTGGGGTCAGGCGGAAATTGGGGTCGGAAATTGGGGTCAGACACCAATTACTCGCGATTAGCTGGATAACTCGAACTCCGTGCGTAATTGGGGTCTGACCCCAATTTCCGCCTGACCCCAATTCCCCAATTCCCGCGAGTCAGGGTGCCGGTGCGGCGAGCCCACGAATCGGCATCGGCGTCCCGATGCTCCCGAGGCGAGTCGCCGCCCCGGTGATCAGATTCACCGCGTACAGGTCGGAGTTGCCGCACGTCTGCTTCGGCTGGTCTGGTCCCGTCACCTTGAGGACCGCGTAGGCGACGCCCGAGGGTGCGATGTCGAAGCCGGTGAGGTCCGAGCTCCGGACGCCGACCGAGCCGGTCGTGTTGAGCGTCCCGTCGTTAGGCGGGTTCTGTGTCGCGAGCACACCCAGCCCGACGTCGAGGTCGTACAACACCGTGCCCGTCGCCGGGTCGTTGTCGGGATTCGTGTACGCGGCGGCGACCACGCGCGGTCGCGCCCCAGCGTTCGCGTCGGTCCCAGAGAACGCGAGCGGACGATCGACGGCCGCGGTGGCTCCCGTCACCGGGTTCAGCCGCAGATTCTGGCCCGTGTTGCTTACGACTCGAATGCGGTCGACGGTGGGATTGACGTCGAACCCGAACGCCTCGCCATCGAGCGCGGGCGAGAACGTCGCTGTGCTGACCGCAGTGGCCACGCCGGTCGCGAGTGCGATGGTATACACGCGGCTGTCGCTCCCGAGTCCGTACAGCTGCCCGGTCGCCGGACGGAAGTCGAGCCCCAACAACGTTGCGTTCGTTGCAAGCCCCGTCACGGGGAGTGTCGCTTCGACGACGCAGGGATTGGCGCTCGAGAAGCGAATGAGCCGGCCCGATGTCGTGAGCGCGTACAGCGTCTGACCGGGCGCTGCCGCGACTGTCCTTGTCGCATCCGATTCGAGTGACGGGGTGATCGTCGGGGACTGCATGTCGCAGCCGGTGATGAGAGCGGCCAGCATCGCGAGTGATCCGGCCGAGTGTAGCACGCGTCGCATGGGAGCTTCCTCCGCACGAGTCCGAGTCGCGGAGGATCCCTACTGTCGCCGTCGGCGCGAGACACTCCGGTCGCCGACAGGAATCGTCGGCGACGATCGATGTACGACGCGCGGGTGCCTCTCGGATTGTCGAGAAATCGGACCAGCAGCCTCAGCGGCCCTCGCCTCTTTACACCCTTCGTCCAATACGCGGATGAGAGCGAGTCGCGCATGATCGAAGGCTCACCGGACGCACTTGAGCCCGCAATGTCGTGAGCGCCGACGTCAGGGATGTTCCTTGCGCGCTTCGAAGCCCGCCACATGAAGTAGCCACGTCGCTCGCCAAGCTCCAACGGTTCAGGAACCGGGAGGGGTGTCATGTCGCTCACGAGTGTGCTTCTGTCGGTGGCGCTCGCTCACACGCTTGTCGCCCAGATCCCTGGTGTCGGGAGCTCGAACACCGCGGCCGAGCCTCAGCAGCCGCAAGTCGAAGATCCCTTTGGACGCGGCACGCCCCGCGGCACGATCACGGCGTTCACGGAGGCTGTGCACCGCGGTGATTTCGCCGCGGCCGCGCGCACTATGCGGCTCACCGCTGCACAACGTGCCAGCGCCGATGACCTGGCGCGGGGTCTCAGTGATCTGATGGACCGCTACTTCATCCAGCCGGTTACGACGATCAACGGGTCGCCTGAGGGTGCGCTGGATGACGGGCTCCCGATGGATCGAGAGCGCGTCGGGCCGGTTGTCGTCGGCAGGCAGCGTGTTCCTGTGGAGCTGGTGCGCGTCACGGACAGTCTGTCGGGGCCGGTCTGGCTCATCTCGTCGGAGACCATGGCGCAGGTCCCCGTGTTGCGCCGATTGGTCACGACGGCCTGGTATGAGCGGGTGATGCCGGCGGCGCTCGTTAGGCGCTCCATCCTCGGGATCTCACTCGCGCAGTGGATCCTGTTGGCCGCGTCCTTCGCGGTTCCGCTGATTCTGCTTCGGTTCCTGACCAGGATGCTCATGGCGCTCGTCCGGCGGGCCGTCGAGAATCCCGTCCTGGAACATCGCCTCGAGGCCTGGTATCAAGGGGTCCGATCGCCGGCCATCGTCGTCGTGACGCTGGGCATCCATCTCCTGTCGATGCGCTCGATTGGTCTGCCGCTGACGTTCCGGATTCGCTACGGCACGGTCGGGCTCATCGTGGCAGTGCTCGCGCTGGCGTGGCTGGTCCGCCGGCTGCTGACGCTCTCGTTCGAGCGCACCCGCAGCATGATGCGAGGGCGCGACTCGACCAGCACTCGGTCGCTCCTGATGCTCGGCGAGCGGTTGATCAAGCTCATGGTGATCGTCGTGGCCATCCTCGCCATTCTCTCGATCGCCGGCGTGGACACCAAAACCGCTCTCGCGGGACTCGGCATCGGCGGTGTTGCCCTCGCACTCGGCGCGCAGAAGACGGTCGAGAATTTCCTGGGCGGCGTCTTCCTGCTGAGCGACCGAGCGCTCGCCGTCGGTGACATGTGCAGCGTCTCCAACCGGGTCGGCTGGGTCGAGGACATCACGTTGCGATCGGTCCGATTGCGCACCCTGGACCAGACGCTCGTATCGATTCCGGCAGGAGTGCTCGCGCAAGCCGGTATCGAGAACTTCGCGACGCGCGGAAAGATCCTGCTCCAGACGACGCTGCGTCTTCGCCACGGCACCGGCGTCGACCAGCTCAAGCGCATCCTCGACGGTGTCCGCGCACACCTCACTTCTCACCCGAAGCTCGAGCGAGAGGTTTCTCGCATCCGCCTCATCAACTTCGGAGAGCAGGCCGTCGAGCTGGAGCTCTTCACGTACGTGCTCACGGCGGACTACGGGGAGTTTCTGGCGGTGCGTGAGGACCTGCTGCTCGAAATCGCGACGATGGTCGAAGGGGCGGGCAGCGCGTTCGCGCAGCCGACGCAATTCGTCTACTTGGAGGGTGAAGCGGCGTCTCCGGCTCCGGCGCGTCCCGCGGTTGCCCCGGACGACGTGCGATTGGCGCAGGCGATTCCCGGCGCCAAAGTGAGGTGAAGCGGGCCGGCCGCGCGCGTGGCGCGGCGTTCGTCTCAGAAGCGGACCTCGAGGCCTAACGCGAATCCGGACATCTTCGTGTCGAAGAGCACGGCGTTGTGGTCATACTCGACGGCGAGGTGTCGGTAGGCGGCCACCACGCCGCAGCATTCGGAGAAGTCGAAGCCGGCGCCTCCGAGCGCCTGCCACGTGAGGTTCGATCCGCCCGCGCCCGCATCACCCCTGGCGAACAGCTTCCACTTCTCGGCAGGGTTATACCGCATACGCAGGCCGCCAATACCGTCGAACCAGGTGCGCTTGCCTGATGCGACGTCGATGGGATCGTCGCCGGTCGTCGAGACATCGACCTGCAGATTCCAGATCCGCACACCCCCCAGCAGGTCGATGCCACCCCACGGCGCCTCGACGACCGCGTAGCCGATCTCGGGCCCGCCAAAGCCTTGATCGAACCCCACCACGAGCTCTTCCGTCCCCGACACTTCCTGTCGGTCGCTGGCAGACATGAAGGTGCCGTCCAATCGGCCGAACCAGCGACCGCGCCGCGTCTCGAGCACGAGGTTGAAGCTGACGTCCACCTGGTCGATGACATCGCCGGCGCCCAGATCGACGTCGAAGACGCCGTCGGCCGTTCCAATCCGGCCGCTGAGGCCGGTGACCCATGCGTACGGCGTGAACGATGTACGCCAGATGCCGTCGTCCTGCGCCAGCGCGGCGCGACCGGTGGGCCAGGTCAACATCGACATCAGGATCGTTGCGGCGCCGAGGCGAGCTCGCATGCGACTACCCTCTCGAGAGGGTGTGAGTGACGGATGAGGTTCCATCACCACAATGAGCGTGCGGGACGTTCGGTGGGCTATTGCACCTTTGTAGCCACGCTGGGTTTCGGTGGCTGGCATCTCGACTGGTAGGCTTCGGAAAAGACATTGAACCGCGGAGGACGCAGAGGACGCAGAGAACGGCCTAACGGGATACTGGCTGTCGCAACCAACAAAACTGAGGGGAACAGCCGCCCGGGACGCCACGCTCCCGGAAGGCCGTTCCCCTCATTTCCCGTCGCCGGCGTTACAGCATCCCGGTAGGGTTCCCTCTGCGTTCCTCCGCGTCCTCTGCGGTTCAATGTCGTTCTGGCCCGCCAACCAGACTACCCGAAAGTCCAATGTCGGGCGCCCGAAAGCGGTCGGCAGAGTAGACATCAGCGCCCGTCACCGGCGCAGGTCGCGGGAGGGAACCCGATGAGAAGAATCCGACTATTCGCTGCAGCCCTGCTCGCTGCGCCGACCAGCGTGTCCGCGGCGCAGGATTCCAACATTCGCTACCCCGTGGCGCGCGTGGAGACGCTGCTCCGTGACAGCGCGTTCAGGCCAGTCGCGCAGGAGGGCTCGCGATACCAGGGCGACCGTACGCAGCACGTGCTGCTGGCCTTCAGCGACACCGTGGCGATCGAGGTAAAGTGGGCACCGGCCGCACCTGGCGGCGAAGCGTTCAACAACCAGCCGCGCTACGAGGTGGCCGCGTACGCTCTGCAGAAGCTCTTCGTCGATGAGCGCGATTACGTCGTCCCGCCGACGGTGCTGCGCATGGTGTCGCCAACGGCCTTGACGGGGCCGGGCGGGGGAGAGCCATCGAAGGCGACATTCTCCGGAATCCCAGCTACGCTCATCGTGCTCCAGTACTGGAGCAGCGATGTCACGTCCGACCAGGTGTTCGACGCGAAGCGCGCTGAGCGCGACTCGGTGTACGCGCGCCACCTCGGTGACCTGAACATCCTGACGTACTTGATCCGCCACCGCGATGCCAACAAGGGCAACGTGCTTCTGTCCGTCGATTCGACGAACCCGCGATTGTTCGCCGTCGACAACGGCGTCTCCTTCGCGAGTCCGCCAAGCGATCGCGGTGCGGACTGGCAGAATATGCGCGTCAAACGCGTGTCGGCTGGGACGGCGGCGCGGCTACGCGCCATCACGGACGAGCAGCTGACGCAGACGCTGAGCGTGCTGGCTCAGTTCGAGCCGCAGGGCGACGCTTACCGTCCGGTCCCGTTGGGTCCGAATCTCGATTCCGGCCGCGGTGTTCGGCAGA
>Ga0075421_100004662_pt1 | contig 16553 bp, 14 predicted proteins | sample SoiMetdeltSBSDD5_FD_75292 | JGI IMG/M metagenome (GOLD analysis project Ga0075421, IMG submission 75292) | Bulk soil microbial communities from a Populus tree surrounding site in Tennessee, USA - Soil MetaG P. deltoides SBSDD5 | ecosystem: Environmental > Terrestrial > Soil > Tree plantation...
ATGTCGATCTTCTCGCCGCGCAGCTCGCGGATGATGGCCTGCACGCGCGAGCCCTTCATGCCGACGCAGGCGCCGACCGGGTCGACGTCGCGCTCGCGGCTGTAGACCGCCACCTTGGCGCGCTCGCCGGGGGCGCGCACGGCGTTCTTGATGATCACGGTGCCGTCGTAGATCTCCGGCACCTCCATCTCGAAGAGCTTCATGAGGAGCCTGGGATCGGTGCGCGAGAGCACGACCTGGGGGCCCTTGGGCTCCTTGTGCACGTTGACGATGACGGCGCGGATGCGGTCGCCCTGGCTGTAGCGCTCGTGGCGCGCCTGCTCGCCGCGCGGCACCACCGCCTCGGTGCGGCCGAGGTCGACGATGATGTCGCCGCGCTCGAAGCGGCGGACCGTGCCGTTGACCACCTCGCCCACGCGGTGGGCGTATTCGTCGTAGACCTTGTCGCGCTCGGCCTCGCGGATGCGCTGGTAGAGCACCTGCTTGGCCGACTGGGCGGCGATGCGGCCGAGGCCGTCGGTCGAGATCGGGATGAGGATCTCGTCGCCGACCTTGGCGTCGCTCTTGTGGTCCTGGGCCTCCTCGACGCTCCACTGCGCGAGCGGGTCCTCGACGAGCTCGACCACCTGCTTGACGATCCAGGCGTCGAACTTGCCGTTGTCGGGGTTGAAGTGGGCGCGCACCGGCTCTTTGATGCGGTGCTGCTTCTTGGCGGCGGACGCCATCGCGTCCTCGATCGCCGTCACCCACTTCCCCTCGTCGATCTCCTTCTCGCGTGCGACGAGACGGAGGAGCTCTCCCAGCTGGACGTCGGAGGTCTGTGTACGCGCCATGGTCTTCTTCTTCCTATAGTTCGATCTCGAGGCGGGCCTTGAGCACGTGTCGGAGCGGGATCACCCGCGTCTCACCCTTCTCGTCGGTGACCGTCACCTGGCCACCCTCGGCGGTGTCGAACCCCGCCAGCCTTCCCACCACGGTCTTCTTTCTCTCGCCCGGCGGCTGCACGGTGACGTGGGCCAGCCGTCCGGCGAAGCGGGAGTAGTCCTCGGGACGGTAGAGCTGCCGGTCGAGCCCTGGCGAGCTCACCTCGAGGGTGTAGCGCGCCGGCCCGAAGTCGACGACGTCGAGCAGCGCCGAGGCCTGGCGCGACATGTTCGCGCAATCCTCGTGGGAGACACCGCCCGGTTCCCGGTCGAGGATGAGGCGGAGGATGCCGCCCTTGAACTCGACGCGGACGAGCTCGCAACCGATGCTCTCGGCGATCCCCGCGAGCTCGGTCGCCAGCCTGTCGTCGACCCCTTCGTGGCTAACCGTCATCGTCTCCGTCGGATTCCCCCGTGTCGTCCTGAAATCGTCGGAAATCGGCCGAGGAAAAAAAAAGTGGGCCTGAGCCCACTTTCCTCGTTGCGAAAGGAAGGTTGGCAGCCGCGGACCAGGTTGCGGGCGGGAGCTCAAGGCTCCGGCTCCGCCAAGGGCTCCGGATTGGCCGTAGCCGACCGGAGCCAACCCTGGGGCCTGCCGTGCGGGCAGCCCCGGGCCCGTGACCGAGGCCGAATATAGCACGGGGGCCTGGAGGGCCAGGAGTCGAGCGGCCAGGAAGCCGTCGCCCGGGGGGAGCTGCGCGCTCCCCGGACAACCGCGGTCGTTCATGGCTCCTCATTTGCTTCCCTGGGCGTCAGGCGTGAGAATCCCCGCCTGGATCTCAGGGCGCCCCGACGGCGCCCAACGGAGCGACGCAGAGCCGATGACGGAGAGGCGCGGGCGGCGGTGGGCGACGGCGTTGCTGATGGCAGGGGCCGTGGCGTTCGGCATGGTTCTGGCCGGGAGCGTCGACTGGACCCCCGCCGGGTGGGGCTCGCCGCCTGCTGACGCGGAGGCGGTGGTCGTCCAGACCGTGGCGGGCGCCCTGCCGAGCTTCGCCGACCTCGCCGAGGCGGTGGCGCCCGCGGTGGTCACCATCCGGGCCGTCTCCTTCCAGGAGGCGCCCGCCGGCCAGCGCGGACCGGCGGGAGAGGGCGGTGGCGGTCCCGGCGGGGGAGGCACCGGTGGCGAGAACGACCCCTTCTTCGACTTCTTCTTCGGACCGCGTCGCCGAGAGCAGGGCCCCTCCCCGGAGCGCGGGCAGACGCCCCAGGAGTTCCGCTCCGAGGCGGGCGGCAGCGGCTTCGTCATCAGCGGCGACGGCCTGATCGCCACCAACTACCACGTCATCGAGGGCGCGAGCGAGCTGATGGTGACGGTGGGCGACGACCCGCGCGAGCTCCCCGCGACGGTGCGCGGCACCGACCCTGCGACAGACCTGGCGCTGATCCAGATCGCTCCCGATCACAAGCTGCAGCACCTGCGCCTGGGCGACAGCGGCAAGGTCAGGGTGGGCGACTGGATCATGGTGATCGGCAACCCGCTGCGGCTCGGGCGTACGGTCACCGTCGGCGTCGTGTCGGCGGTCGGCCGCTCGGGCCTCGGCATCACCGACGTGTCATTCGAGAACTTCCTGCAGACCGACGCGGCGATCAACTTCGGCAACTCGGGCGGGCCGATGGTCAACCTCGGGGGGGAGGTGGTCGGCATCGCCACCGCCATCAACTGGGGAGCGGAGAACGTCGGCTTCGCAGTGCCCGCCAGCACCCTCGCCAAGGTCATGCCGCAGCTCGAGAGGCAGGGCAAGGTGCGGCGCGGCTACCTCGGCGTGAACATCGAGAACCTCGACTTCCGCGCGCAACAGGCCTTCGGGCTCCCGACCGGGCAGGGCGCCCTGGTGATCCAGGTCAACGAGGGGACGCCCGGCGCCGACGCCGGCCTCGAGCACGGCGACGTGATCCTCGCCGTGGACGGCCACAAGGTGGGGACGACGAGGGACCTGATCGATTACGTTTCGGACCACCCGCCTGGCAGCCAGGTGCGACTGGAGGTGCTGCGCGGCGGCCGGCGCCTCGACCGCACGGTGACGCTCGGCGAGCGCCCGAACGCCGAGGAGGCGCCCGAGCCCCACGAGGAGCAGGCGCAGCCGGGGCTCGACTGGCTGGGCCTGCGCTACGGCGACCTGAGCCCGGGCATCCGCTCCTCGCACGGCATCCCCGAGGGGGTCCAGGGCGTCTGGCTGCGCGCCGTCTCGCCGCGCAGCCCGCTCGTCGACGAAAACGTCGAGCCGGGCGACCTCATCACCGAGCTCGAGGGCAAGCCGGTGCGCAACGTCGCCGAGTTCGAGGCTGCCGTGAAGGCGGCGAAGCAGGGCTCGTACCTCCGCTTCTACGTCCAGCGCTTCGATCCGCGCAGCGGCCGCTCCGGGCAGTTCTTCGCCTTCGCGCGCGTGCCGTAGTGTCGGTGAGCTGAACTCGGCGAGCTGAGAACTTGGCGGCACAAGGCACACCCTCCCCGTCGAAGGGCACCGTCCTGGTGGTGGACGACGAGGCCGCGATCCGCGACAGCCTGCGGATGATCCTCGAATACGAGGGGTACCGCGTGGAGGAGGCGTCGGGCGGTGCCGAGGCCGTGGCCAAGGTGGCGAGCGTGGCGCCGCAGGCGATCATCCTCGACATCAAGATGCCCGAGATCGACGGCCTCGAGGTCCTGCGGGTGCTCGGCAACCGCGGCTACGAGACACCGGTGCTGGTGATCTCCGGCCACGCCGACCTCGCCACCGCCGTCGAGGCGACGCGCCGCGGCGCCTATGACTTCTTCGAGAAGCCGCTGCAGCGCGACCGCGTGTTGCTCTCGCTCAGGAACGCGATGGAGAGCCAACGTCTCCTGCGCGAGGGCCGGAGCCGCGCCGCCACGGAGCCCGAGGACCTGGTGGGCGATTCGCCGCCGATGCGCCGGGTGCGCGAGATGATCGAGCGCGCCGCCCCGACCCCCGCAACGGTGCTGATCACCGGCGAGAGCGGCACCGGCAAAGAGCTCGTGGCGCGTGCCATCCACCGCCTCTCGTCGCGCAAGAACGGCGCCCTGGTGCAGGTCAACTGTGCCGCCATCCCCGAGGAGCTGATCGAGTCCGAGCTCTTCGGTCACGAAAAGGGGAGCTTCACCGGCGCGGTTCGCCGCCAGACCGGCAAGTTCGTCAGCGCTCACGGCGGGACGATCTTTCTCGACGAGGTGGGGGACATGTCGCCGCGCACGCAGGCCAAGGTGCTCCGCGTGCTGCAGAACGGCGAGGTGGAGCCGGTGGGCGCCGAGAAGACCGTGCAGGTCGACGTGCGCGTCGTCGCCGCCACCAACCGCGACCTCGAGGGGGAGATCAAGGCCGGGCGCTTCCGTGAGGACCTCTTCTACCGCCTCAACGTCGTGCCGCTGCGCACGCCGCCCCTACGCGAGCGGCTCGAGGACGTGCCGGTGCTCGTCGACTGGTTCGTGCGGCGCTACACGCAGGCCGACAACTACCGCCCCAAGAAGTTCGCTCCGGACGCCACCGCCCAGCTCCAGGCGATGCCCTGGCGCGGCAACGTGCGCGAGCTCAAGAACCTCGTCGAGCGGCTGCTCATCCTGACCCCCGGCGACACCATCGAGCGCCGCGACGTGCTGGCGGCCGCCGGCGCCCGCGACACCGCGTTGCCCGAGGCGCTCTTCGCGCTCAAGGCGCTGCGTGACTTCCGCGACGAGGCAGAGCGCCTCTTCATCGTCCACAAGCTCGAGCAGAACGACTGGAACGTCACCCAGACGGCGTCCGCCATCGACACCCCGCGCAGCAACCTGTACAAGAAGATGGAGCAGTACGGGATCCGGCGCGCCGGCGGCGGGGCGCCCGAGCGCGGCGAGGAGGACGGCGCCGACGGCGACGAAGCGGGCGGCGACGAGGAGTGAGGCGATGAAGCGCGAGCCGGGAGGCGGGCGGGCGCTCGAGGGGGCCGAGCCGGAGCCGCAGCGGACTGCGGTCGTCAGCGAGGACCTCGAGACCATGGCGGCGGCGTTCCCCGATGCCGCAGCCGAGACGCACGCCATGTTGCGGTCTTCGCACGCCCTCCTCGAGGGGCACTTCCTGCTCTCCTCGGGGCTCCATTCGCCCCGCTACGTGCAGTGCGCGAAGCTGCTCGAGCTGCCGGTGCGAGCGCACCGCGTCGGCGAGCGGCTGGGAGCGCTCCTGGGGCCGCTGCGCGTCGATTCGGTGGTGTCCCCCGCGCTCGGCGGCCTGATCATCGGCCACGAGGTGGCGGCGGCGCTCGACGTGCCGTTCCGCTTCGTCGAGCGCAAGGACGGGGCGATGGAGCTGCGGCGCGGCTTCACGCTCGGCTACGGCGAGCGGGTGGTGATCGTCGAGGACGTGGTGACCACGGGCAAGTCGACCCTGGAGGCGGCGGCGGTGGCGAGCGGGCACGGCGCCGAAGTGGTGGGTGTGGCCGCCATTCTCGACCGCACGGAAGGGCGCAAGCCCTTCACCGTGCCCTTCCTGTCGCTGCTCGCCCTCGACTTCCCGACATGGTCGGCGGCAGACTGCCCACTCTGCAAGGCCGGCGGCAAACCCGAGAAACCCGGCAGCCGCGCGTAGGGTGCGCATCGCGCACCATCCGCCTCTTTCGCCACTCTGCGCAGAGTCAGCCGGCCGGATCCGGATGGTGCGCGGCGTGCGCCCTACAGGAAGCTCTTGAAGCGCATGCGGTCGAGCTTGTCGACGGCGCGGCGCAGCGCTTCGATGCGGCCGTGCTTGTCGGCCTCCTCCTTGGGGATCCAGAGATCCCAGGCGAGGAAGGAGCCGTCGAGCACCCTGGCGTGGAACGCGCCCTTGTCGTCCTGCCAGTGGGGCTCGGGCTGGCCGAGCGTCCATCCCGCGGGCAGGTAGCTCTCGAGCTCGATCTCGATGTAGGAGAGGGGCGGCAGCAGGTCGGTGGCCATCAGCCTGGTTCTACCACAGTACCGGCGAGGCGTCCGAACGGCTCGCGGACGATCGCCGGCATGCGGCACGGCTTGCGGCTCTCACGCTCCACCCAGATGTGCTCGGTGGCGCCGGTGGCGAGCAGATCGTCGCCGCGGCGCACCTCGTAGCCGAAGCGGGTGAGGCGCGAGCCGAGCCGCTCGATCCACGCCGTCACCGCCACCGTCTCGCCGTAGTGCGCCGGCCGGCGATAGCGGATGTCGACGGCGGTGACCACCATCAGGTAGCCCATCGCCTCGACCTGGGCGTATGGGATGCCGCTCGTCGCGCAGAGCCGGGTGCGGGCGAGCTCGAACCAGGTGACGTAGTTGCCGTGGTGCACGTGGCCCATCTGGTCGGTCTCGACGTAGCGCACCTCGACGTCGACCGTGTGGCGCTGGGGCTCCGGCACGGCGCGGATTATCGCACCGGGTCGCGCGGGCTACCGGCCTTCGGGCTCCAGGTCTCGCGTCGTGGAAATCGAGCGGGGCTAACATCGCGCGCCGTGCGCGTCGACGTGGTGATCCCGGCGTTCAACGAGGAGCGGGTGGTGGGCGAGGTGGTGGCCTCGATCCCGCGCCCCCCGGTGAGCCGCGTCGTCGTCGCCGACAACAACTCGCGCGATGCGACCGCCGCGGTGGCGGCGGCCGCCGGCGCGATCGTCGTGCCGGCTCCTCGGCAGGGGTACGGCAGCGCCTGCCTCGCGGGGCTCGCGTGGCTGCGTGCGAACGGCCCGCCGGACGTCGTGGCGTTCCTCGACGCCGACGGCTCCGACCATCCCGGGGAGCTGCCGCTCCTGCTCGCGCCGATCGCCGACGGCAGCGCCGACCTGGTGATCGGCTCGCGGGTCCTCGGCCGTCGCGAGCGCGGGGCGTTGCTGCCGCAGGCGCGGGCGGGGAACCTCGTGGCTTGCGCCCTCATCGCCTTGCTCTACGGTCACCGCTACACCGACCTCGGACCGTTCCGCGCCGTCCGCTGGGAGGCGCTCGAGCGCCTGGCGATGCGCGACCCCGACTTCGGCTGGACCGCCGAGATGCAGGTCAAGGCGCTCCGGCACAGCTTGCGAGTGCGCGACGTGCCGGTGTCGTATCGCCGCCGCGTCGGAGTCTCGAAGATCACCGGCACGCTCTCCGGCACGCTGCGCGCGGGCCACAAGATCCTCTGGACGGTGATGCGCCACGCCGGGCGGCGCCGGATCTCTGCAGGCGACGGCCCGACGAGCGACGACGCGCTGTAGCGCCGCAGAGGATTCCCCGCCGGCGAGGGCTCCAACGGGCAAGGAAGCCGATGGAGTTGCGACCGCTCGCCGCCGTCTGCCTCGCCGTTGCCGCGTTCGCCGCGCCGGCAAGTGGCGCCGCGGTCGACACCACCCGAGCGCAGACCGCAGACCCGGCGGCACCCTTCACCGCCGAGCTCGAGGTGCGTCAGGTGGAGCTCGAGGTCACCGTCACGGATGCCCACGGCGCGCCGCTGCGCGGGCTCGGTCGCGACGACTTCCGACTCTTCGAGGACGGCGAGCCGGTGGTCATCCAGCATCTCTCGGAGCTGGGCGATGCGGCTGCGGCCCAGCCGGCGACGGAACGCCCCGGCGTGGACGGGGACGTCGCGCCGACACACCTGGTGATCTTCCTCGACGAGCTGCACACCTCTCCCGGCCGGCGCGTCGAGCTCTACCGTCAGCTCGGCGAAGGGCTCGCCACGCGTCTACCCAAGGGCGCCCGGGTGATGGTCGCCCGCTACGAGGGCGGCTTGCAGGTCATCCTGCCGTTCACCGTCAGGGGCGCCGCGGTCGCCGGCACACTGGAGCAGGCGACCAACTTCCTTTCGGCGCAGGCGATGCGAGGCGACAGCGAGCGCGTCTCGGTGCTCGACTCGATTCGCGAGGACGCGCGCGAGGGGCCGTGCCTCCACGGCGACGAGCTGGCGCGCCAATACGGCGAACGCCTGCGCGCCGACGCGCAGCAACTCCTGCGCACCCTCGACGGTATGGTCGGCGCCCTCGACACCGTACCCGGGCGCAAGGCGCTCCTCTACGTCGGCGATGGCGTGCCGCCGCGGCCGGGCGAGGAGGCCCTCGAGTTCTACATCGAGATGTGTACCGGCGAAGGGCTCGCCCGCGGTCAGCAGGAGGCGAAAGACACCTCGACCTTCGCCGAAGGGACGCGCTACCACCGCCCGGACCCCGAGAAGCTGCGCCTCGAATCGGCGAGCTACGACATGGGCGACGACTGGCAACGGCTGGCGGCGCGAGCCAACGGCGTGGGGGTGCCGCTGCACTCGCTGGTGCTGCGCACCGGCGCCTCGTCGAGCGCCGCCATCGAGGCCAACGAGCGCGGACCGTCGAACGTGGTGACCGCCGGCTCCGCCCTCGCCGCCGGCGACGTCGGCGCCCTGCTCGCCGACGAGACCGGGGGACGCGTGCTGGTCGCCGACGGCTCCATTGCCCGCCAGGTGGACGCTGTGCTGGCGCCGCGTCAGGGCTACCTGCTGGGGTTCGCGGCTCCCAATCCCGAGAACCCGCGTCCGCGGCGGATGCGCGTCGAGGTGACGCGGCCGGGTGCCAAGGTGCACCACCGGCTCAGCTACACGCCGGTCGGCGGCGTCTGGAAGGTGGTCGACCGGCTGCTCGCCGCGCTCTACCTCGGCGCCGGCGAGAACCCGCTGCAGATCTCCGTCGTGGTGGAGGCGGCGCGCGGCGAGGCGCCGGCCAAGGTGCGGCTGCAGCTGCCGCTCGAGCGGCTGACGCTCGTGCCCTCGGGCGACGCGGTGCAGGGCCGCTTCACCGTCTTCGTGGTGACGCGCGACGCCACCGGCTCGCTCAGCCCCGTTCGCGAGAGGGCCGTGCCGGTGCGGCTCCCCGCCGGCGCCCTGGCGGCGGCGCAGCAGCGCGACTTCGTCTATGAAGTGGCGCTGCCCGCCGCCACGGTGCCGCGCGAGGTGGCGGTCGGGGTCCGCGACGAGGTCAGCGGCGAGATCGCCTTCGTGCGCGCCGCGTTGTAGCCCGCGCGCTGCGCCAGCCATGACCGGGCCGCGCAGCGCCGCCTACGGTTCAGCGCTGGCCGAAGACGCGCACGAGCGCGCTCTTGCCGCCGATCGACTGCGCGTCGTACCAGAGGTCGATCGACTGGATGACGCGGTCGCCGCCGGCGAGGTCGATGGCGCGCGATCTGCCGCCGGCGCGGATGACGTCGCGGAGCTCCAGCTCCTGGCTCTCGCCGTTGCCGAAGTGGACGACCACCTTGCGGAACTGGACTGCGCGCTCGAGCACGCGGAGCTGGATGCGGTGGAAGTCGCCACGCGTGGCGGTCACGGCGATGGTGTCGTGGTCGAGCTTGTCGGTGACTCGGCGCTCGCCGAGCAGGGTCCAGCCGCCGGCGCCGCGCGCCGCGGCGACGACGGGAAACGCGGCGAGGGCGACGAGCAAGGCGAGCGAGGCGATGGAAGCGGAGCGACGCATGGCAATCTCCTGTCTTTGGGTTGGTGTTGGGTGCAGGCGGCACCGGAGTGCGAGCCTACGACGGGTGGAACCCGCGGGGATCTGCCTTCCTGCGGCGTTTCGTCAGAGCGGCTCGCGTGCCTGGTCGGAGGTCGGCCGCCGGCGCGGCGGCCCGGTTTCCCTCTGTTACACTGCCGCGCCTCGCCGCCGCCCCTTCGCAACGTGCCGCGGCTGCAAGGACTTCCGCCGTGCCGGTGTACCCCTATCAAGGCGTCTGGCCCCGTCTCGGAGCGCGGGTCTTCCTCGCCCCGTCGGCCGAGCTCGCGGGCGACGTGGAGCTCGGCGACGACGTGTCGTTCTGGTTCCATACCGCGGCCCGCGGCGACGTCAACTGGATGCGGATCGGCCCGCGCACGAACGTCCAGGACGGGGCCGTGCTCCACGTCACGCACGACACGCACCCGCTCGTGGTCGGAGCCGGCGTCGTCATCGGCCACGCCGCCGTGCTGCACGGCTGCACCGTCGAGGACGGCGCCCTCGTCGGCATCGGCGCCCGCGTGCTCGACGGCGCGGTGGTCGAGACCGGGGCGCAGATCGGTGCCGGGGCGGTGGTCTCGCCCGGCACGCGCATCCCCGCGCACCACCTCGCGCTCGGGGTGCCGGCGCGCGTGACGCGGCCGCTCTCGGATGGCGAGCGCGAGCAGATCCCAGCCATCGCCGCGCGCTACGTGACGCTCAAGGAGCGCTACCTCGAGGCCCTCGCCGAGGTGGCAGCCGGAGCGAGCCGATGACCAAGTACCACCTCGTCAAGGGGACACGTGACTTGCTGCCGCCCGAAACGGCAATTTGGTCCGCTGTGGAGGAAACGGCAAAGTCCGTCTTCGGGCTCTACGGATACCAAGAGATTCGCACCCCTATTCTCGAACACACCGAGCTCTTTGTGCGCACGGTCGGGGAGTCGACCGACATCGTCGGGAAGGAGATGTACACGTTCGACGATCCGAAGGAGCGCAGCCTTACGCTGAGACCTGAGAACACGGCCCCCGTGGCTCGAGCGTTTCTCGAGGCTGGGCTTCATGCTGGACCGTTACCCGTAAAGCTCTACTACATCGGTCCCCAGTTCCGTCGCGAGAAGCCGCAGAAGGGCCGCTATCGACAGTTCCACCAGATCGGCGCCGAGCTGCTAGGAGCCGCTTCGGCGTACGCCGACGGTGAGCTACTTCTCATGCTGAATCGCTTCCTGAGGGAGCTCGGATTCAGTGAACTTGAGGTCTTGCTGAACACAGTGGGAGATGCGGCGTCGCGCGCCGCATACTCCACGGCGCTGCGAGAGTTCTTGGCTCCACACACTGAGTCACTTTCGGCCGATAGCCGACGGCGTCTCGATGTCAATCCGCTCCGAATACTGGATACGAAGAATCCCCTAGAGCGTGAGTTGCTCAAGGGTTCACCGGCGCTCAAGGACTACTTGACCGAAGGGGCTCGAGCGCACTTCGCGACCGTCCGCGAGGTACTCGACCGGTTCGGAGTGCGCTATCGAGTCAGCGAGCAGCTTGTGCGTGGACTCGACTACTACACGGATACTGTTTTCGAGATCGTCTCGAAAGATCTTGGCGCTCAAGACGCACTCGTCGGCGGCGGTCGCTATGACCAGTTGGTATCTGATCTCGGGGGGCCCCGCGTGCCTAGTCTTGGCTTTGCTATCGGCGAGGACCGACTCATTGACGTTCTGCCCGCAGCGTTCCGAGTCAAGGCGGCTCCCGAGGCGCCAACACTCGTTGCGGCTCGCGACGAGACGATAGCGTTGGACACTCTTGTCCAAGCCGAGAGGCATCGCGATCAAGGCCTTGCAGCAGACCTTGCAATCGGTCTCTCAAAGAAGGCGGTGATCAAGCGCTCCGTTCGCGCGCGTCAGGGCGTCACGGCCGTTGGCTATCCACCTGAGGAGTTCGTGGTGAAGGACGCGAAGACCGGAGCGGAACTCAGGCTGTCGCTTGGGGAATACGTGAACTGGTTGGTGAAGGGCGGCAAGGATACTGATGAAGGCTGAAGCGTTCACGCCGACAGCCTTGACAACTTGGCAGTGGGGGTGGCGATGAAGCGAACGGGTGCGGGCACGTTGCGGGCGGCGAGCGAAGGCGAGCGCGTGACGCTCGCCGGCTGGGTGGCGCGCCGGCGCGACCTCGGCGGCATCCTCTTCATCGACCTGCGCGACCGCTCGGGCATCGCCCAGGTCGTGGTCCGCCCCGACGAGCAGCCCGATCTCGTGCGCGCGCTCGATGCGGTGCGGCTCGAGTGGGTCGTCGAGCTCGAGGGCGTCGTGACGCGCCGCTCGGCCCCCAACGCGGAGATGCCCACCGGCGAGGTGGAGGTCATCGCCGACCGCGGCGCGGTGCTGTCGCGCGCCGAGCCGCTGCCGTTCGCCATCGACGGCAAGGCGACCGACACCAGCGAGGAGACGCGCCTTCGCTACCGCTACCTCGACCTGCGCCAGGCGCCGCTGCAGAAGAACCTTCGGCTCCGCCACGAGGTCACGCACTCCGTGCGTACCTACTTCCACGAGCAGGGGTTCTACGAGATCGAGACCCCCATCCTCACCAAGTCGACCCCCGAGGGCGCGCGCGACTACCTCGTACCGTCGCGCGTCAACCGCGGCAAGTTCTACGCGCTGCCGCAGTCGCCGCAGCTCTTCAAGCAGCTCCTGCAGGTGGCGGGATACGAGAAGTACCTGCAGATCGCCCGCTGCTTCCGCGACGAGGACCTGCGCGCCGACCGCCAGCCCGAGTTCACGCAGATCGACCTCGAGATGTCGTTCGTCGACGAAGAGGACGTCTACGCCCTCATCGAGGGGCTCTTCGCGCGCATCTTTCCCGCCGTCGGAATCCCGCTCGGCATCCCCTTCCCCCGCCTGCCGTACGCGCAGGCGATGGCGCGGTTCGGTAGCGACCGCCCCGACCTGCGCTTCGGCCTCGAGATCGCCGACGTGACCGATCTCGTGGCGGAGAGCGGCTTCCGCGGCTTCCGCGAGGCGGCGGCGAACGGTGGCGTCGTGCGCGGTTTCGCCGTGCCGGGGGCGGCCGGCGCCTCGCGCAAGCAGGTCGACGGCTGGGCGGAGCTCGCGCGGCGCCACGGCGCCGCGGGCGTCCTCACCCTGAAGCGCGAGGCGGGAGAGACCCGCTTCCAGGTCAAGGACGCGCTGTCCGTCGGCGAGCTGTCGCTGCTCACCGAGCGGCTCGGCCTCGAGCCCGAGGGGCTGGCGCTTCTCGCCGCCGGACCGGCGTCGACGACTGCGGCGGCGCTCGGCGCGCTCCGCCTCGAGCTCGCGCGCACCCACGACCTCATCCCTCCCGACCGCCACGCCTTCCTCTGGGTCACCGAGTTCCCGCTCTTCGAGTGGGGAGCCCAGGACTCGCGCTGGTACGCGATCCACCACCCGTTCACCGCCCCCGACCCGCGCGACGTCGCGACGCTCGAGAGCGACCCCGGGCGGGCCCGCGCCCGCGCCTACGACGTGGTGATGGACGGCACCGAGCTCGGGGGCGGCTCGATCCGCATCCACGAGTCGGCGCTGCAGCAGCGGGTGTTCCAGCTGCTCGGCATCGGAGCCGAGGAGGCCCGCGAGCGCTTCGGCTTCCTGCTCGAGGCGCTCTCCTTCGGGGCCCCGCCGCACGGGGGGATCGCCCTCGGTCTCGACCGGCTGGTGATGCTGATGGCAGGGGCGCCGTCGATCCGCGACGTCATCGCCTTCCCGAAGACGACGTCGGCGAGCGACCTGATGACCGACGCTCCGTCGACCGTCGACGAGCGGCAGCTTGCCGAGCTGGGTATCGCGCTTCGCAAGCAGGAAGCGAAAGACGGCGAGCTGAAGTGATGGACCAGCGCAAGTGATCGACCAGCCCAGATGATGCACGAGGGCAAGTGATGTCCGACGAGCCTGCGGTCGAGCGCCTGCCGCTGCGCCACCCGCGCGGCGTCACACACCTCGTCCACGGCGAGGGCGCCCTCCTGGCCGCGTCCGACGAGCTCGCCGAGTGGCTCGCCGGGCGCCGCGCGTTCGTCGTCACGACGCCGGTGGTTTGGAGGCTCCATGGCGGCGACCTCGCGGCTCCGCTCGCCGCCGCGGCGGGAGTCGAGGTGCTCGAGGTGGCCGAAGGCGAGGCGGCGAAGAGCCTCGACGAGGCGCAGCGGCTCTGGCGCCGCATGCTGGAGGCGGGCGGCAAGCGCGACAGCCGGCTCCTCGCCTTCGGCGGCGGCAGCGTCGGCGACCTCGGCGGCTTCGTCGCCGGGGCCTTCCTGCGCGGCATCGCCTGCGCCCAGCTGCCGACGACGCTGCTCGCCCAGGTCGACGCCGCCATCGGCGGCAAGACGGCGGTCGACCTGCCGGAGGCGAAAAACAGCGTCGGCCTCTTCCATCACCCCTTCGCGGTCGTTGCCGACACCCGCTGGCTCGCCACGCTCGACGAACGCCAGCGTCGCGCCGGGCTCGTCGAGGCGGTGAAGATGGCGTTCCTCCTCGACCCCCCGCTCTTCGGCGCCATCGAGGCGACGCTGCCGGCCCTGCTCGACGGCGACGCGGCGGCGCTCGCCGAAACGGTACCCGCCGCCGCGGCGATCAAGGCGCGCGTGGTGGAGCGCGACCCGGAGGAGTCGGGCGAGCGCGCGCTCCTCAACTTCGGCCACACCCTCGGCCACGCGCTCGAGGCGGCGTCGGGCTACGAGGGTCTCCTGCATGGCGAGGCGGTGGCGTGGGGGATGCTCTTCGCGTTGCGGCTGGCAGCCCGTCGCGGGCTCGCCGCCGCGCCCGCGGCGCGCCTCGCCGCCGTCCTGGGCGCGCTGGCCCCGCCGCCGTTGCCGGCGATCTCCGCGGAAGACCTCGTCGCGCGCATGGGGCGCGACAAGAAGGCGCGCGAGGGCGGCATCGGCTGGGTGCTGCCGCAGGAGCTCGGCCGCGGCCGCTGGGGCGTGAAGATCCCTGCCGACGAGCTGAAAGCGGAGCTCGAGGCCTTCCTGGCCGATCCCATTCCCGGCTGAAGCCTCCCCGGCTCGTGGGGCCGTCGCGAGGGGGCTATAATCGCCGCGCCACCCCGCGCAGGCAGATCGAACCCCGCGGCGTGCCGGCGAGGGCGGCGCCGTTGACTAGCATGGCCGAGCTGCAAAGCCTCTCCGGCACGCTCCCAGGCTGCCCACCGCGCGCGGGCGGTCTCTGAGACGTGGCCAGCAAGGACGCCGCGCGCGAAGTGGGTCAGGTCCGGGACAATGAGGGCCCGATCGGCTTCCTGGGCCGGATCCCCCTCCGGCACCTGATCTTCCTGCTCCTGCTCGGATCGGGCCTGATCCCGCTCGTCGCCGCGAGCCTCTTCCTGACCCGCCGCAACATCGACCTCTTCGAGACCCAGGAGCAGACCTTCCTCACCCGTTCGGCCGAGTCGCTGTCCGAGGAGATCGGCACCGATCTCGCCACGCTCGAGCGCGAGATCCGCCAGCTCGGCGAGGGCTTCCTGGCGCTGCCGGGGCCCGAGTCGACCGTGGAACGGCTGCGGCTGCCGGGGGTCGACCGCTACTTCGGCAACTTCATGCTCGACAACGAGGGCCGACTCCTGCAGATGCAGGTCCTTGGTCTCGACGGCGAGGGCCCCTCACTCGGTGCCGGCGACACCGACGCGCAGGTGCGCAAGGCCCTGCGGGAGGTGTTCGCCGAGGCGAAGAAGACCTCGCGGACGACGTTCCGCTTCGTGCGCCGTGCCAGCGACAACGAGCCGCTCGCGGTGACTGCGGTGCCGATCTTCACGCCGCAGGCGACGGGCGAGGCGCGGACCTCGCCGCCGGATCTCATACTCCAGGGAGTGGCGCGGCTCGACGTGCTGCAGCGCGTCGGCAGCCGCGAGGCGCGCGGCGACGTGGCGGTCTTCCTCATCGATTCGGACGGCCGCGTCCTCTGGGAGCGCGGGGCCGACGACGACACGGCCCGCTCGCTCGCCTCCTCGAGGCTCGTCGAGGACTTCCGGCGGCGTCCCGAGATCCTCGCCTCCGAATACACCCTCCTCCTGCACGGCAAGAAGGTGCGGATGCTCGGGCGCGTCTCGCCGGTGGAGAAGACCGGGTGGGGCGTCGTCGTCCAGAAGCCGCTCTCCGCCGCGTACGTCGCCGTGCAGCAGCTCATTTACACGACGGTGGTCGCATCCCTCCTCCTCGTCGTGCTCTCCGGTCTCTTCGCCGGATTCGCCGCCGGCCGCTTCAGTGCCCCCTTCACCCGCTTGACCGCCACCACCCATGCCATCGCCGCCGGCCGCTTCGGCGACCGCGTCGAGGTGAGCGGTCCCGGCCGCGAGGTCGTCGAGCTCGCCGGCGATTTCAACCGGATGAGCGGCCACGTGCAGGGGTATGTCGAGCAGCTGCAGGCGGCCGCGCAGGCCAACCGCGAGCTGTTCATCGGCTCGATCCGCGCCTTCGCGGCAGCGGTCGACGCCAAGGACCCCTACACTCGCGGCCACTCGGAGCGGGTGGCGGCATACAGCCGCACGATCGCCAAGACCCTCGGGCAGTCGGAGGAGTTCCAGTACCGGATCTGGATCGCCGGCGTGTTGCACGACGTGGGCAAGATCGGCATCGAGGACCGCATCCTCAAGAAGGGCGGCGTGCTCACCGCCGACGAATACGAGCAGATGAAGCTCCACCCGCAGATCGGCGAGGAGATCCTGAAGCCGCTCGAGCCGCTCAAGGAGATGCTCCCCGCGATCCGCTGGCACCACGAGGCGTGGAACGGCCGCGGCTACCCCGACGGCCTCAAGGGCGAGCAGATCCCGCTCATCGCCCGCATCGTCGCGGTGGCCGACACCTTCGACGCCATCACCACGAACCGTCCGTACCAGAAGGCGTACGGCCACACCTACGCGGTGGAGACCATCACCAAGCTCACCGGCGCACGCTTCGACGCCAAGGTGGTGACCGCGTTCCTGCGCGCCTTCCAGCAGGGCGCGATCCGGATGGAGGCGCGCGAAGACGGTGACTCGCAGGAGCAGCTGCCGGCCACTGCTTGAGGACTGGGTAGTGGCGAGCGAGGCGAGCGCGGCGGGCGCGGAAGCTCTGAGGGGCTGCTAGGCTCACCGCCGAGATGGCGTTCGAGTACATCCTCGCCAACCTCCTGGCGGAGACGCGGGCTTCCGGGGTGCTCTTCCTCGACGGCACGGGGGAGACGGTCGACGTCGTCTGCTCCGACTTCACTCCCTACGAGATGCGCGTGCTCGGCGCCTACCTCGGCATCTACCTCAAGCAGGT
>Ga0075421_100004665_pt1 | contig 16538 bp, 18 predicted proteins | sample SoiMetdeltSBSDD5_FD_75292 | JGI IMG/M metagenome (GOLD analysis project Ga0075421, IMG submission 75292) | Bulk soil microbial communities from a Populus tree surrounding site in Tennessee, USA - Soil MetaG P. deltoides SBSDD5 | ecosystem: Environmental > Terrestrial > Soil > Tree plantation...
CACGGATCAGACCCGTGGTCATCCGTCGCATCCGTCCGATCCGTGTTCCCGGTCAGGCCGGCAATCTTCAGCGCCGCGCGCGCCCGTCGCCGATGATCGAGAGGCGGCGCGCGTCGTGGCCGGCGCGGGAGAAGAGGCGCTTGAGGAGCCCCTGCCGCCCCGGCTCGAGCTGGCGCCGGATGGCGCGCAGGGTGCGGCGCGTCGCTTCCTCGCCGGCGGCGATCATCTCGGCCGCGCGGGCGAGGTCGTCGGGCCGGATGTGGCCGATCTGGGGGCGGATGACGACATCGGCGTCCTGGTAGAGGTAGGCCACGGTGCTCCGCCCCATGATCGAGAGCGATTGCGACATGACGGTGAAGATGTTGGTCGGCGGCGGGATCGGCAGACTCTGCGAGTTGACGTCGACCGCGATGACGACGTCCGCCCCCATCATGCGCGCGGCCGAGGCCGGGAGGTGGCCGACGATCCCCCCGTCGACCATCATCCTCCCGTTGACCATGACCGGCGTGTAGTAGATCGGCAGCGCGCAGCTCGCCCGGATCGCGAGCGGCAGGTTGCCCTCGGTGAAGACCACCATGCGGCCGGCCTGCAGGTCGGTGGCCACGACCCCGAGCGGGAGGCGCAGCTTCTCGAACTCATGCACGGGGAAGGCCGAGCGGATGAACTCTTCGGTGCGGGCGCTGTTGTAGAAGCCGAGCCGCGAGACGGTGACGCGCCCGAGGTCGTGCCAAGTGATCCCGTGGGCGAGCCGCTCGAGCTGGTCGGGAGAGAGTCCGGCGGCGTAGCCGCCCCCGATGAGCGAGCCGACGCTTGTGCCCGCGATCAGGTCGACGGGGATCTGATTCTTCTCCAGCTCGCGCAGGACGCCGATGTGCGCCGTCCCGCGCGCCATGCCGCCCCCGAGGGCCAGCCCGACGATCGGGCGTTTGTGGCCGTTGCGTGGCATCACAATCTGCGGGCGACCCCGCCCGCCTCCGGGCGCATTCTAACAGAAGCCGGCCGGCCGTGGCAGCCCCGTCATCGGATGGAGTAGAATGCCCGGGTTCGCGCCCGAGCTATCGAGGAGGTCACGACCGCGGATTCGCCTTTTATGCCCGATCAGCACCCTGCCGGCCCGAGGCGGGCCGCCTTCGTCAGCGCGGGCGTCTTGCTGCTCGCCCTCGCCGTGGCTGCCTACCTGCGCTTCGCGCAGATCGGCCTCAAGCCGCTGCACCATGACGAGGGGGTCAACGCCCACTTCCTGCTCGAGCTGTGGCGAAACGGGACTTACGCCTACAGGCCCGAGAACTACCACGGCCCGACGCTCTACTACTTCGCGCTCGCCGCGCTCGCGGCCCTGGGCGAGACCGACCTCGCCCTCAGGTTCTGGCCCGCTGCCTTCGGCCTGCTCATGGTCGGACTGCTCTGGTGGCTGCGGCGCGAGCTTGGGGATGTCGGCGCCCCGGTCGCCGCCTGGCTCGTCGCGCTCTCGCCGGGGCTGGTCTACTTCTCGCGCGATTTCATCCACGAGATGTCGTTCGTCTGCTTCACGCTCGGTGTCGTCGTCGGCGCGTGGCGCTACGCCGCGACCAGGCGCTTCGCCCCCCTCGCCCTCCTCGCCGCGTCCGCCGGGCTGCTCTTCGCGACCAAGGAGACGGCGCTCATGACGGTCGTCATCCTGGCACTGGCCGTCGCCTGCGCGGCCGTCTGGGACGTCGGCCGCCGCCTCGCCCGCGCGCGCAATCTGCGGCCGGCCGCCGTGGTCCGCGAGCTGCGGCGCGAGGCGCGGGGCCTCCGGCCGACGAAAGATCACTTGCTCTCGGCGGCGGCCATCTTCATCTTCATCAACGTCATCTTCTACAGCTCAATCTTCACGCACTGGCGCGGGATTATCGATGCGGTGCGGGCAGTGTTTATGTGGACCGAGCGCGGGGTCATCGGGCACGAGCACGACAAGGCGTTCCACTATTACCTGGGCATCCTCGTCAAGCTCGAGTTGCCGCTCCTGGCCGCGGCCCTCCCGGGCGCGGCGCTCGCGCTCTGGCGCGGCTCGCGCTTCGCGCTCTTCCTCACCGCCTGGGCGACCGGCATGACGCTCGCCTACTCGCTGATCCCGTACAAGACGCCGTGGCTCGCGCTGAGCATGCTGCTCCCGCTGGCCCTGCTCGGGGGCTCGGCGGCGCAGCAGGTCTGGGACCTCTTGCGGCCGTGGCCGCTGCGCCTCGCCTGGGGGGCGGCGCTCGCCGCCGCGCTCGGCGTCAGCGGGTGGATGGCTTACCGGGTCAATTTCGAGGCCTACGCGGACAACCGCAACCGACTCGGCTACCTGCGCGGTTGGGGCGAGCGGCTCGGGCTGCCGGCCTACCGGGACGAAGTCTCGGGCTACGTCTACGCGCAGACCGACCCCGACCTGCTCAACCTGGTGCAGGCGATCGAGGACGCGGCGGCGCAGCTGCCGCAGCGCGAGCACACCGGGATTCACGTGGCCACGCCCGACTACTGGCCGCTGCCGTGGTACCTCCGCCACTACGACGGAGTGGCCTACGCCGGGAGCCTGCCCGCGAAACTGACGGCGCCCGTGGTGATCGCCGCGCCGGGGCAGGAGGCAGACGTCGAGCGGCTGCTCGGCGCGGGCCGCCGGCGGACCCTGAGCTACACGCTGCGGCCCGGCGTGCCGCTCGTCCTCCACGTGCGAGGGCAGGGTTGAGCGGCTCAGGGCTGGACGAGGCGGGTCGACTGGTGCGCGACCATCTGCCAGCGCCCGCGCGGCTTGGCGTAGACGTGGATGAACCGGCCGTTGATCACAGAGGGCTGGCCGCTGAGCTTGACCTTGAAGACGACATGGCAGGTGACGACGGCGGCGTCGCCGTAGACGCTGACCTTGATCTCGTCGCGGTCGATCGACTCGTAGACGGTCTTCTTCTCCCGGATGAGCGTGAGGTAGCTCGCCTTGGTGTCGACCGCGCCGTTGGAGTGGGTGTAGCTCAGGTCGTCGGCGTAGAGGCGCTCGAGCGCCGCCGTGTCGGCCTTGAGCAGCGCCTCGACCCACTCGCCTTCGAGCTTGAGGATAGCCTGCTCGGTCCCCCCGCCCTGCGCCGGCGAGAGAGCGAGCAGGGCCACGATAAGAAGAATGGTTTTCATGATCTTGGCCCCGGATACCGGAAGGGAATACGGATGAGACGGATGTCACAGATGACCGCGGATTGGTCCGCGCCGATCCGTCGCGTCTGTCTCATCCGTGTTCTCTGATTCAGCGGCATGAGATAACATAAATGTGCCTCAGTTGAAAGGGAGCAGCAATGAAACACACAGCAGCCTTCGAACAGTTGTGCGCGGATGCCCGGTCGCGGGTCCGCGAGGTGACCGTCGAGGAGGTCAAGCGCCGGCTCGACGCCGGCGAGCAGTTCCGGTTCATCGACGTGCGCGAGGATCACGAGTGGGGGCAGGGCCACGCCGCCGGGGCCGATCACCTCGGGCGCGGGATCATCGAGCGCGACATCGAGCAGGCGGTCCCGGACAAGGGCGCCGAGGTCGTGCTCTACTGCGGCGGCGGCTTCCGCTCGGCGCTCGCCGCCGACAACCTCCAGAAGATGGGCTACCGTAACGTCCTCTCGATGGCCGGCGGCATCCGCGCCTGGCGCGAGGCGGGCTACCCGGTGATGGCTGAGAGCTAACAGCTATCAGCTGACAGCTTTTAAAAGAGCGCGACCTTGATCGAGAGATACTTCTTCGGGTTCTGGCGGAAGTCGTAGAGGAGCTTGGTGACCTCGGCCGAGACGTTGTTGACGTTGTTGTAGAGCCGCTCGTCCTTGAGGAGGAGGCCGGCGGTACCCTCGCCGCGCTCGAGGCGCGCCGAGATGAGGCGGAAGGTCTCGATCGCGTCGCGGGCGTCGGCGTAGAGCTTCTCGTCGTTGATCAGTTTGCCGACGTTGCCCTCGCCGCGCTCGATCTTGGCCATGGTCCGCTCGAGCCGGGCCGAGGTCTCGTCGAGCTTCCCGACGAGCGCGTTGGCGCGGTTGTAGATGTCCTCGTCCTTGAGCAGCCGGCCGATGGTCCCGCGCCCGGCGAGGATCTGCTCGTTGACCTGGTCGGTGAGCCGCTTGAGCTGCGCCACGGTCTCGTTGGCCTGGTTGTAGAGCTGGGGGTTGCTCACCAGCTGGCCGGCCGTGCCGTTGCCCGTCCGGATCGCCTCGACCAGGCTCTCGGCCTGGAGGACGGTCTTGTTGAGATTGACGTAGAAAGCCTCGTCGTTGAGGAACCTGCCGACCGAGCCCTTGCCCTCGCGGAGGTCGTTGGTCATCTCCTTGATGTCGCCCGAGATGGCGTTGAGGTTGGCGACCGCCTGCTGCGAGGCGTTGATGATGTCGCCGACGCTCTTCTGCGCCAGGCTCGGGATCTGGCCGCCGTCGGCGACCGGCTGGCCGCTGAGCGTCCCCGGGGTGATGTCGATGACGTTGTCGCCGAGCACGCCGGCGCTCTTGAGGACGGCGAGCGAGTCGGAGCGGATGCGCTCGCCCGCCGGGCGCCCGCTGATGTTGCTGTCGATCTCCATGACGACCTCGATCAGGTTCGGGGCGTTGCGGTCGGCCGGAATCTCGCTGCTGAAGTTGATCTCCTTGACGCTCCCGATCTTGCGCCCCGAGAGCCGGACCTCGGCCCCCTTGCGCAGCCCGTCGATGCTCGACATGTAGGTCTTGACCGTCATCGCCCGGCCGAAGAGCCGGAGGTCGCCGCTGACGGCGAAGATCGCCAGCAGCAGGATGGCGAAGGCCCCGATGACGAGCAGCCCGACGCGCAACTCCGAGAGGGTCTGTTGCTTCTTCTGCGGCATAATGCTTCCTCCAAGAATCTGGCGAGAATCTGGTCGCGGTCACGCCCCGGCCGACTGCGGATCGGCCGAGGGGCGGTCGAGGAACTGGACGATGTACGGATCGGCCGCGGCATAGAGTTCCTCGTCACTGCCGTTGAAGATGATGTCGCCGTCCTTGAGCATGATCACCCCGGTGTTGACCAGGCAGAGCCGGCCCCCCTCGTGCTCGACGACGAGGTTGCCCTCGTCGTCGCGGACGACGTACTCCTCGGCGAGCACCTGGATGTCCTTGAGCCGGTGGGTGACGAACATCGACGAGACGTCCTCGAGGTCGCGCAGCTTGAGCGCCAGCTCGCAGATCGTCCGCGCCGTGATCGGGTCAAGCCCGGCCGTCGGCTCGTCGTAGAGGATGATCTTCGGGCTGCCGACGAGCGCGCGGGCGATACCGACGCGCCGGCGCATGCCCCCCGAGAGCTCGTTGGGCATCTTCTCGATCGCGTCGTCGAGGTCGACGAAGCGCAGCATGCGGTGCACCGTCTGCTCGATCTCCGCCTCGGGCACCCGCTGCTCGCGGAGGCGGTAGGCGACGTTGTCGTAGACCGAGAGGCTGTCGAAGAGCGCCCCCTCCTGGAAGACCATGCCGATCTTCTGGCGGACGGCCATCATCTGCTCCTCGGCGTAGCCGGTGATCTCCTCGCCGTCGACGAAGATCCGCCCCGAGTCAGGCTTGATCAGCCCGAGCGTCAGCCGCAGCAGCGTCGACTTACCCGTCCCCGACCCGCCCATGATGATCTTGGCCTCGCCGTAGCGCACCACGAAGCTCATCCGGTTGAGCACCCGCCGGCCGTTGAAGGCGAGCGAGACGTCGTGAAATTCGATGGCGTTGAGTTGCTTCCGCATTCCCGTTCCCCGGTCGCCCCCCTCAGCGCTCGAGCAGCAGGGCGAGGATCAGCCTCGTGAGGACGAAGTTGCTGAGGATGATCGTGATCGACGAAATGACCACCGAGCGCGTCGTCGAGCGCCCGACCCCGACCGTCCCCCCCTCGGTGCTCAACCCCATATAACAGCCGACGATGGCGACGATGAAGCCGAAGATCAGCGGCTTAATCACCCCGCCGACGATCTCGTTGAAATCGAGCGCGTCGCGGACCGAGCCGAGGTAGACGCCCGCCGACTGGTTCATGAGGCTGATCGAGACGAAGACGCCGCCGAGCACCCCGGCCCCGTCGCAGATCACCGTCAGCGCCGGGGCGACGATTACCAGCGCGAGCACGCGCGGGGTGACGAGCTTCTTCACCGGGTCGGTCCCGAGCGCCCGCATGGCGTCGATCTGCTCGCTGACGAGCATCGAGCCGAGCTCGGCTGCGATCCCCGAGCCGACGCGCCCGGCGAGCATGATGCAGGCGAGCAGCGGGCCGATCTCGCGCACCATGCTCAGCGTGACCAGCTGGCCGGTGACCCCCGTCGCGCCGAACCGCTTGAGGGTGCTCGCCGAGTTGAGCGCGAGCACCGCGCCGATGGCGACCCCGGTGAGGAGGATGATCACCACACTCCCGACCCCGAGCACGTCCATCTGGACGATCGTCTCGCGCAGGTAGAACGGCTTGCGGAAGATCCCGCGCAAGACGCGCCATGTGAGCAGGGTGATCTCTTGGATTTGTGTGATCCCACGGATGATCAGACTCATGAGCGGAACTTTGGCCCCCGGTCAGATTTGCCCAAGCCGCCGGTCGTGGAGCGCGGCCGCGGGGCTCACGTAACTGACGGACAATAATGCTGGTTTTGACTGCCCAGGTCAAGACGAGGGATCAGGGGGCAGGACTCAGGCGTGAAGCCCGGGGTCGAACTCATCCCGCGCCGCGCGGCCCTCACCTCGCGGGGGGCGCAAAGAGGCGGGCCGTGTCGCTCAGGCTCTTGGCCTTGGGGATCGCCTCGATCGCCGCGAGCGCCTGCTCGTCGCTCTCGAGCAGGAACTGGTCCGCGACCTCGATGCCGTAGGCCGCGGTGATCACCTCGGCCCGGAGGCGGCGGCGCACGTAATCCAGGCCCGCGCTCACCTGGGCGTCGGTCACCCGCAGCTCCGGATGCTCGCGCACGAAGGCGCGGAAGGCGGCGAGCGCCGGCTCGGTGACCGGGTACTCGTGGCCCCGCAGCCGGTAACCGTACTCGGTCTTCGCCACCTTGAACTGCTCGAGCCCCGGCACGAGCCCCGCCACCAGCCGCCGCGCGAACTCGAAGCTCGCGTCGCGCAGCCGGAGATCATCCTCGCGAGCCTTGGCGATGACGTCGGGCGTGATCCCGCCCCCGCCGCGGAGTTCGCGCCCGGTCGGCGTGTAGACCGGCACGTCCTCGCGCCCGGCAGCCGGCCTGGAGCCCGGCGGCGCGGCGGGCGTGGCGCCGGGGGCCGCGTGGCGGCGTGCGTAATAGTAGTCGTAGAGGCCGACCCCGTTGTAGGCGCGCTGGATCGAGCGCCCGCTCGGCGTGTAGTACTTGGCCGTGGTCAGCGTCAGCCCGGTCCCGCGCGGCAGGCGGAAGACGGTCTGGACCAGGCCCTTGCCGAAGCTCTCCTCGCCGACGATCAGCCCGCGGTCCTTGTCCTGGATCGCGCCGGCGACGATCTCGGAGGCCGAAGCCGTCTCGCGGTTGATGAGCACGACCACCGGCATGGTCTCCGGCTCGGCGTTCTCCGACTGGTAGGTCTGCTTCGCGGCCTTGCCCTCGCGGTTGCGCCCCTTGACCGTGACCACCTCCACCTGCCGCGGGAGGAACTCCTCGGCAACCTGGATCGCCTGCTTGAGCAGGCCGCCCGGGTTGCGGCGCAGGTCGAGCACGAGCGAGGTCAGGCCCTCGCGCTTGAGCTGCGCGATCGCCGCCCGCAACTCCTCGCTCGTCGTCTGGTTGAAGCCGCCGGTCAGTCCGACGTAGCCGACCCCGGGGCGGAGCATGAAGAAGTTGCGGACCGAGGGGAAGGGGACCTCGTCGCGCACGATCCGCGTCTTAACCGGACGCGCCTCACCCAGCCGCTCGACCGTGATCTCCACCGGCGAGCCGCGCTCCCCGCGGACGTGCTTGAGCGCGTCCGACTGCGTCCAGTCCTTGGCCGCCTTGCCGTCGACCTCGACGATCGCGTCCCCGTAGCGCAGCCCGGCGCGCTCGGCCGGCAGCCCCTCGCCCGCGCCGAGCACGTAGATGCGCCCGTTGCGCTGGTTGATCGTCACCCCGACGCCGTAGAACTTGCTGCTCTGCTCGTCCTGCATCTCGTTGAACTCGCGGCGGTCGAAGAAACTCGAGTGCGGGTCGAGGGTGTGGAGCATGCCGAGCACCGCCCCCTTGGTCAGCCGCTCCTGGTCCGGGGCCACGACGTAGTGCTCGTCGATCAGCCGGAGCGCGCCGAGGAAACTCCGCGCGACACGGTCGTCCGCCACCTCGGCGCTCGGCCGGCTCTCCGCCAGTGGGCGCCAGTAGCGGCCCCCGATGAGGGCCCCCGCGGCGACCAACAGCAGGGCGACGATCAGAAAACGGCTCCGCGACGGCATGGCGATTACTCCTTGGCCCGAACTGGCCCTGTACTATAGCACATCACTCAAGAAAGGACGAAAGACGGGAGCCGCAAGGGGGCCGCCCGCCACCACCTCTTAGAAGAGCGAGGGCTGGGTGATGAGCTCATCGGGCTCGACCACCGGCCGCCCGATAAGCCGTTTGAATTGATTGCACGACGCCGGCGAGTGGCCCTGAAAATGGTTGTTGAAGTAGCCGTAACTGACCGCGACGTGCCGGCGCAGGACGGCGACGGCCGCGGCCCAGGCGTGGAGCTCGCGGTCGCGGTCGAGCTGCACCCGCGAGAAGTCGGTCAGCTCGCGCGGCCCGAGCCAGCGGAGGTAGGCGAAGGGCGCCGTCGGCCGGTCGACGAGCCGGAGCATCATCTCGCGCGGAATCCACTTGCCGTCGGTCAGCGCGAGCGCCACGCGGTGCGCGCCGAGCAGCCCGAGCAGCCGCTCGCCCGTCTCTTCGCCGAGCCAGCCCCGGTCGCGCACCTCGAGCGCGAAGCGCAGATCGGCCGGCAGGAGCGGGAGGAAACGCTCGAGCGCCGCAAGCGAGCGCGGCGAGAAGTCGGGCGGCATCTGGATGAGGATCAGCGCGAGCCGGTCGCCGAGCGGGCGCACCCGCTCGCAGAACCGCTCGAGCCGGTCGCCGCAGTCGCGGAGCCGCTCCTGGTGCGTGATCTCCCGGACGAGCTTGAGCGAATAAGTGAAGCCCTCCGGGGCCCGCGCCCGCCACGATTTGATCGCCGCCGCCGAGGGTACCGCGTAGAAGGTCGAGTCGACCTCGACCGTCTCGAAGGCGCGCGCGTAGAGGTCGAGGAATTCGGCCGCCCGCGTCCCCCGCGGGTAGAAGGGGCCGACCCAGTCCTCGTAATTCCACCCCTGCGCCCCGACCCTGACCTCACCCCCGGTACTCATGACCGCAATCATAGCTCATTCGCCAGCCCACCCCCACCTTACCTCTTGACACCCTACCCCCCTCAAGCGTATAACCTGACCGGTCGGTCAATTAAGAGGGATAAATGGCGGCGAAACAATTCGTTCAGGAGTACGAGGACCAGCGGCGAGAGGCGTTGGTCAAGGCGACTTATCTGGAGGTGGCCGAAAAGGGCTATTCGGCGGTCACGCTCCAGGACATCGCGACGCGGGCCGGGGTGAGCAAGGGCTCGACGCTCTACTATTTCGCGACCAAGGAGGAGCTCTTCCTCGGCGCGCTCGAGTGGCTCGTCGAGGGCATCCACGGGCGGATTCACGAGGCGGTGGCGCGGGTCGCGGAGCCGGTGGGGAAGATTCGGGCGGTGCTCGACACGGTCTTCGCCAGCGCCCAGGAGAGCCGCCAATTCTTCCTCGCCTATAGCGATTTCGTGAGCATCGGGACGCGCAACCGGCGCTTCCACGACCTCAACGCGCGCTTCTACAGCGGCTGCTGCGGCCACGACCGCGAGATCGTCGAGGCCGGCATCCGCGCCGGCGCCTTCCGCCCCGTCGACCTCGACGACGCGAGCTCGATGATCCGCGCCCTGGTCGACGGCCTCATGCTCCAGTGGTTCTTCTCGGCCGAGGCGACCTTCGAAGACTACCACCGCCGCTGCGAGCGCATCGTCCTCGGCTACCTCTTGAAAGACCCATCCGCCGCGGCCTGATTTTTTTTCTATTTACGTCTGACTGTCTGGTCAGTTAATCATCAAAAAGCGAGAAGGAGAAGAGATGGGACGAGGATTGATGAAGTTGACGCGCGGGGGGGCGCTCCTGCTCCTACTGACGGTGCCGGCGCTGGGGGCGGAAGGGATCGAGCAGAAGATCGATTTCTACCTCGACGGCAAGGTCGGGGGCGAGTTGGTCAAGAAGGGCAATTACACGATCACCTTCCCGGACGCCGAGCAAGGGACGCTTGAGATCAAGACGGGTAAGAAAGCCGTCACCGTGCCCTTCACCCGGCAGCCGCTTGCGGTCGAGGCGGCGGCCGACCGCGTGACCTACCGCGACGCCAATGGCGGCGGCGCGCGCTCGATTGCGACGATCACCCTGCGCGGGCACAAGTTTACTTTAGTCCTCCAATAAAGGCATCACGCGGAACACGCGGAAGTGGGCGGAACACGCGGAAAGATCATGAGTATGTCTTTCCGCGTGTTCCGCGTGATTTCCGTCTTCACCTCGACCGGCGGCGATCCCGAGCAGGAAGGTCATCCGCGGCCCAGGTCGGCCGCGCCGGGGAGCCCGGCAACCCCCCGCGCGGCGCGGACGGCGCGGACGATCGCCCGCGCCACGGCCTCGGCCGCGAGGGCGCCGACGAGCGTCGTCTCGGCCGGGCGCGCCGACTTCGCGGTGGCGAGCGCGAAGATCGTGTCGCCGTCAAGTGCGGTGTGGGCGGGGTTGATCGCCCGCGCCAGCCCGTCGTGCGCCATCTGCGCGACCTTGGTCGCCTGCGCCTTGTCGAGAGCGGCGTCGGTGGCGACCACGCCGATGGTCGTCGCCGTTCCGCCGAGCGCGGGCGGCGGCGGCTCGCCACGCAGCAGCGCGGCCATGGTCCCGAGCAGCCTCTGCCCGTCGGGCGTGCGCGCCCCGGCGAGGAGTTGCGCCGTCTCGGGGTCGAAGACGTCCCCGACCGCGTTGACGACGAGGAGCGCGCCGACCGTCAGCCCCGAGCCGAGCCGAATCGACGCGGTGCCGAGACCGCCCTTCATGGCGCGCTCCATGCCGAAGAGCTTGCCGACGGTCGCGCCCGCGCCCGCGCCGACGTTACCCACGGCGGGCGGCCGGGAGGTCGCAGCACGGCAGGCCCGGTAGCCGTCCGCAGCCGTCGGCCGGATCTGCGGGTCGCCGATGGCGAGGTCGTAGAGGATCGCCGCCGGGACGATCGGGACGCGGGCGGCGCGCGTCTGGAGGCCGACGCCGCGCTCCTCGAGGTAGCGGACGACGCCGCCCGCCGCCTCGAGCCCGAAGGAGCTCCCCCCGGCGAGCAGGACGGCATGAATCTGCTGCACGGAGTTGACCGGGTCGAGCAGGTCGGTCTCGCGCGTGCCGGGCGCGGCCCCGCGGACGTCGACGCCGGCCGTCGCCCCGTCCCCGCAGAGAATCACGGTGCACCCCGTGAGCCGCCGCGCGTGAGTGAAGTGACCGACTTGAATCCCGGCGACGTCGGTGATTGCGCCCTCCGGCGCGGCGCCGGGGGAGCGGGGCGGTGGCGCGGCGCGCTCGGGCATAACTCAATTCCCGGGCTGTCCAAAAAATGGCCACAGAGGCGCCGCAGACACAGAGAACTATTCAGGAATTCTCTGTGCCTCTATGCCTCTGTGGCCAGCTTCCTGATGCTTTCATGTGAAAGCCGCTATCTAGGACATTGACCGGCTCACGGCCGGCCTAATCGTGGACCGTTCAGCCCCGGCCTTCCCAGCCGATCTGTTTGAGCCGGCCGTCGACGACGATCACCGGGACGGTCGGGTCGCCCTGCGAGTAGCGGAGCATCTCCTTCCGGTGCCCGCGGTCGTCCTGGGCATTCTTCTCGACGAACGGGATGCCCTCGGCCCGGTACCAGTCCATGGCCTTGGCGCAGTAGGGGCAGCCCGGCTTGGTGTACATGACTACTTCGCTCATAAATCTCTCCGCCAAGGGCTATCTTTTTTCGATCGGCACGTATTCGGCGTGCTCCGGGCCGGTGTAGTCGGCGCGCGGGCGGATGAGCCGGTTGTTGGCGTACTGCTCGAGGGCGTGCGCGGTCCAGCCCGAGATGCGGCTGACGGCGAAGACCGGGGTGAAAAGGTCGACCGCGATGCCGAGCATATGATAGGTCGAGGCCGAGTAGAAGTCGACGTTGGCGTTGAGCTTCTTCTCCTCCTTGACGATCTCCTCGACGCGCCGCGACATCTCGAACCACCGGGCGTCGCCCTGGCGCTCGCCGATCTCCTGCGACATGCGGCGGAGGTGCGTCGCGCGCGGGTCCTCGGTGGTGTAGACGCGGTGGCCGAAGCCCATGATCTTCTTCTTCGCGGCGAGCGCGTCGCGGACGAACTTCTCAGCCCCCTCGACGGTCCGGGCCTCAAGGAGCATCTTCATGACCTGCTCGTTGGCGCCGCCGTGGAGCGGGCCCGAGAGCGTGCCGACGGCGGAGGTCATGGCCGCGTACATGTCGGCGAGCGTTGCCGCGGTCACGCGCGCGGCGAAGGTCGAGGCGTTGAACTCGTGGTCGGCGTGGAGGATGAGGGCGATGTCGAGGGCGCGCGCCTCGATATCCATCGGCTCCTTGCCGTTGAGCAGGTAGAGGAAGTTGGCGGCGTGCGAGAGCTCCGGCCGGGGCGCGAGCGGCTCGCGGCCCCCCCGGATGCGGTCGAGCGCCGCGACCAGGGTCGCGATCTGGGCCGTCAGGCGAACTGCCTTCCGCTCGTTGGCCGCCGCCGAATTGTCGCCCTGGTCGGGGTCGTGGAAGGCGAGCGCCGAGACGGCCGTGCGCAGCGCGTCCATCGGGACGGCGTGGCGCGGGAAGGCCCGCAGCATGGCGATGACCCCGTCTGGCACCGCGCGGTGCGCCGCCAGTCTGGCGGTCAGCTCGTCGAGCTCGGCGACCTTGGGCAGCCGCCCGTACCAGAGCAGGTAGATGACTTCCTCGAAGGTCGCGTGCTCGGCCAGGTCGTGAATGTTGTAGCCGCGGTAGGCGAGGACGCCCTTCTCCCCGTCAATGAAACAGATGCCGCTCGGCGCGGCGACGACGTCTTCGAGCCCGGCGGTGTAAGCTGGTTTAGTCATAGCTGGCAATCCTGATTTGTCTGATGTGACTCACGTGATTGATCGGGTCCGGTTCTCCTCGCCCCGGGCCGCGACGTGACGGCGGACAACTTCCGCCAGCTGGCGCCAGTTGGCGCGGCCCGCAATCTGAACTGGGGAGGGCGACTCAGGGTAGTGCGATATCTTTAACGAAAACGAAGCGCAAAGATATCAAACGGCCGGCGAAGCTGTCAATTAAGCGGCCGCCAGCCGCTCTAGAAGAGTGTGCCGCGCTTGGCCGGCCGGCCCGAGTCGGGTACTATCGTCGGTGTTCAAGCCACGACACGCCACGGTCGGATCAGGGGAGGAACTATGCCGAAGATCGAGGCTCAAGGGCTGGGGACCTTCGAGGCCGAAGAGGGGAAGAAGCTCGTCCTCGCCATCGAAGACGCCGGAATCGACATCTCGCACCGCTGCGGCGGCAACGCGCGCTGCACGACCTGCCGCGTCGAACTCCTCGAGGGGGAACTGGCGCCGATGGGGGAGACGGAGCGGCTCAGGCTCGAGCGGGAGGCGGGGCTTGCGCCCGGTGTCCGGCTCTCGTGCCAGGTGCGGGTGCCCGCCTCCGACCTCAAGGTGCGCGTGCTCATGCGCGCCTCGGAGCGCGGCTGGAGCCCGGGGCCGCGCCCCGAAGACTAAGCGGACTAAAGTGTCCTCGGCCAAGAGTCCCCCAGGACTCCTCACCCGCCCGGACTAAGTCTTCTTGGAGGCCTTGATCGGGTTGATCGGTTTCTGCTCGCGCGCCTTGGCCTTCTCCGCGGCCAGCGCGGCGCAGTCGCAGTCGTCCGCCTTCTTCTTCATCCACTGGTCGACGTCGACCGTGTGCGGCAGCGCGGCGAAGACGATCATGTGGTCGTTGCACTTGGGGACATGAATCCGGTACTTCTTGAACGCGGGCATAACTCTCCTCAGGGTAAAACAGCTCTCCGCAGTCAGCTCTCGGCCTACCTCTCCGGCTGACCGCGAACTGCCCGAACACAAAGACGCCAGTATACAACAGGGCCAAGCCCCTTACAAACCCCGGAGAAAGGGGTTAAAACGCCTCTCGCGGCCGACGGTGGTCGCCGGCCCGTGGCCGGGGACGACGATCGTCTCGTCGGGCAGCGTCATGACCTTGCCCCGCAGCGAATCCAGGATTTCTTCGTGGGAGCCGCCCCAGAGATCGGTGCGGCCGATGCTCCCGAGGAAGAGCGTATCACCGGCGAAGAGCCGCCCCCCCGACTCCGGCGAGTGAAAGCAGAGGCTGCCCGGGGTGTGGCCCGGGGTGTGGTGGACGCGGAGTCTGACCTCACCGGCCCCGAGCTCGTCCCCCTCGTCGAGGTGCGCGTCGACCTCGGTCGCGGGCGGCGGCGCGAGGCCGAGCAGCGCCGCCTGCATCGGCAGCGCCCCGTAGAGGAAGAGGTCGCCGCGGTGCAGGTAGACCGGGGCCCCGGTCGCGTCCTTGAGCTCTTTGAGGCCGCCGACGTGATCGATGTGGCCGTGGGTGGCGATGATGTGTTTGACCGTCAGCCGGTGGCGGGCGAGCCGCTCGAGGAGGAGCGGGACCTCGTCGCCCGGGTCGACGACGATCGCCTCGCGCGTCTGCTCCGAGCCGAGGATCGTGCAGTTGCACTGGAGCTTGCCGACGGGGAAAGTCTCGAGAATCATGGTTTCAAATCTCAAAGAGAAATAGCCACAGAGCCACAGAGGCAGAGAGAAGCATTGAGAAATCCTCTGTGCCTGCGGTGCCTCTGTCGCCAGCTTTTACAGGTCGACCCACCGCCGCTCCTCGTCGGCGCGGAGGATCGCGTCGATGACCTCTTGGCAGCGCCGGCCGTCGCGGAAGGTCGCCGCCTGCGGGATCTCGGCCCGTCCCTCGCGCAGCGCGCCGACGGCCGCCCCGGCGAAGTGGTAGAAGGCCCGCGCCCAGACGTTGTCAGGGACGCCCGGCACCGCACGCGCCGGGTCCGGCACGGAGAAGTCTGCGAGGGGCGCCCCGTAGCCGCCCGCGCCGAGCAGTTGCTCGTCCCCGTCCAGGACGAGCGTGCCGCGGTCGCCCGCCATGAGCATCTGGTTGCGGCCGCCGCTGGCGTAGAGCGCTGAGAGAATGACCGTGGCGTGCGCGGCGCGGTCGCGCCGCGGGGCGAAGCGCGCGAGGAAGGAGCAGTAGTCGTCGGTCTCGACCCGGCGCAGCTCGCCGGTCTCCGGGTCGGGGCGGGCGGGGACCAGAGTCGCGACCGAGCCGGAGACCGCGGCGATCTCGCCGAAGAGCCAGCGCAACTGGTCGATGACGTGCGAACCGAGCGCGCCGAGCAGGCCCCCGCCGGCCGACTTCTGCGACCACCAGTTCCAGGGGCGCTGGGCCGAGTGGCGGAAGCCGGCGCCGACCGTCACCTGCACGTGGTGGAGCTCGCCGAGGAAACCGCCGTCGATCAGCTCCTTGAGGCGGCGCCGCGTCGGGTTGAAACGCAACTCGTGGTCGATGACGGCGAGCTGGCCCGGCCGCGCGGCGGCCCGCTCCTCCATCTCGCGCGCCTCGCCCGCGTGCATGGCCATGGGTTTCTCGCAGATCACGTGCTTGCCCGCCTCGAGCGCGGCGAGCGTCACCGGGTGGTGCAGGTGCGGCGGGGTGGCAACGACCACGAGCTCGACCTCGTCGAGCGCAACGAGCTGCCGGTAGTCTTCGCAGGCGCGCGGGATGTCGAACTCAGCCGCCGTCGCGACGGCGTTCTGGCGCCGGCCGCTCGCGACCGCCACGAGCCGCGCCCCGGCAATGGCGCGCAACGCCGGAATCTGCGCGCTGCGCGCGAAGCCGGTGCCGAGGAGCCCGACGCCGATCTGATCGCTTTGCATCTCCTCCCTCCGCGGTTGAAAATCACCCGCCATTGTAAGTGCCGAGCCGCACTTTTCTCTAGCGTATTGACAGCACCGTGCTATAATCCGCCCACATTTTCGCCAGCAGTTAATTCATTGCAGCAGCAAACTCAACAGGGGAGGAAATCGATGTCCAATGAGCACCGTATTAATGAAGGAGGTTCCGACCGCGAGCGGCTGGCAGATGAGTCCTCCGGCGCGGAGGCGGAGGGCCGGCAGGGCGGCTACCTTGCCGCGGGCCGGGATGAGGACCACGTGGGCTACTCCTTCCAGTTCGGCGATGGTGATGACCGCGACCCTTGGGCCACGGATGATGATGACCTGGGCGATGATGAGTTAGACACCGACGAAGAGGACGACGTCTACGGCGAGACCGACACGCCTGCCTGGGAGCGGGGGACCGCCAACGAGGAAGAAGCCGGGGTCGTCGAAGCGGTCACGATCGCCGCCATCGTGCCGGCGTTCGAGACGCCGGCCCCGCCGCCCGCGCCGCCGCCCGCACCGGCCCGCAAGCCTGCCAAGAAGGCCGCCAAGAAGGCTACCCCGCCGGCCGCCAAGGCCGCCAAGAAGGCTACCCCGCCGGCCGCCAAGGCCGC
>Ga0075421_100004666_pt1 | contig 16533 bp, 24 predicted proteins | sample SoiMetdeltSBSDD5_FD_75292 | JGI IMG/M metagenome (GOLD analysis project Ga0075421, IMG submission 75292) | Bulk soil microbial communities from a Populus tree surrounding site in Tennessee, USA - Soil MetaG P. deltoides SBSDD5 | ecosystem: Environmental > Terrestrial > Soil > Tree plantation...
GACTTGGCGTCTGGGGAGCAAGTGGAATTTCAGGTGCCCGAGGGCGCGAGCGCAGGCGAGGTCGAGTTTGTTTGGCATGTCGCCCGCGAAGCCTGACGGCCGGGCCGGAGGGCAGTGGCCCAGGGTGAGAAAGCATCGGTTCGGGAAGCCGCAGGCGGCGAAGGGCTATAGAGGCTCTTACGCGGCGCTCTTCGCCCCCTGCCGAACCGCGCGGTCGGCCCAGCACTCCGAGCAGAAGACGTAGAGCTTCTGATTCGCGGCCTGCGTCCGCCAGTCTCTCAGGGCGTCCTCTTCCTCAGACGGCTCGCGTCCGCACTCCGAGCAGCAGATGGTGCCCCTCGTGGTTCCACCTGACATCAGTCCTCCCCAGGTCGTCCTTGTGCATCCCCGTTGCACTCTTGCTACCCACTTCGCCCCTCGTCAACACCAACGAGGATCGGGGCGGCAACCTACTCAGACACCGCCGGTCTTGTGGCTTACGCCTGCGGTGCCGCACTGGTTTGGGTTCGGATCATGCCGCCCTCAAGGCGAACGCCCGATGCGCACTACCCCCGCTGGAGCGTAAGAAGGGTCATGCCGAAACGCTGAGCCGCCTCGCGCGCTTCCCGTTCAGCCTCTTCGTCGGTCCCCGCCGTGGCCAGGTAGTTGAGCACCTGACCGTTTGGGGCAGCGAAAGAGGCGATGTATCGAGTCACCTTCCCTCGCCGCACACGCCCGGGGCCAGCTGTCGGCTCCCGAGTGGCACCTTGGAGCGAACGAATAGGCACCCGAACAGTTGCGAGGAGGTCTCCGGTGCGATCGCTGCCTGGTCGCTCGCGCAGCTCCCGCAGGAAGGTGCGTAGGCCGACGCACTCGACCGTGTAGGTGTCGGTCCCGCTTCGCAGGACCTCGGCGACGACCCAGACGTCGCCGGTCGCGCTCTCGATGCGCTGACCGCGTCGCGGAGGCCGTTTGAGGAACCGGACCTCCGCCAAACCCGGAAACCGAAGCACGGCCTGAACGGGCGGCCGTCTCGTGTGGCGCTTCAGATGCTGGCGCATGAGGTGAGAGTCGTCCCAACGCTCAGAAGTGCGCTGAGTAGCCTGTAAACGGGCTCGGGGTCACGGATCATCTCTTACCCTCGAACCAGTTGCAACAATCGCGCAACTCCGGCGGACCGCACGCTCGCCGTTGAGTATCGCGCTCTTTTACGAAAGACCACGTTAGGTTGCCGGTGGTGCGAGGGGAAAGCGATCCGGTCGCGACCGCGAGGGCGATCATCGATGCCAACCTCTACATGGTGGTCGGCACCGCCGACGAGCGCGGTCACCCCTGGGTTTCTCCGGTCTACTACGCGCACGTCGACTACCGCGAGTTCCTCTGGGTGTCGAGACCTGAGACCCTCCACTCCCGCAATCTCGTTGCGCGGCCTCAGATCAGTCTCGTCATCTTCGACTCGTCAACACCGATCGGCACCGGCCAGGGCGTCTACGCGGCCGCAACCGCCGAAGAGATACCCGGCGACGTTCTTCCAGCCATGATCGACGTCTTCTCGCGCCGCTCTCTCGGCCATGGAGGCGGGGCCTTTGCGATCGAGGACGTCGACCCGCCAGCCGAGCTTCGCCTCTACCGTGCGACCGCAACGGCGCACTTCATCCTCGGGTCGATTGACCGGCTGGTCGCCGTCGATCCGCTGACAGTGACGAACCTCGAAAACAGAACGAGAGACGGCCGAACGGCCTGACCGTCGGGGCCAGCTCGCCCACCGGCCCCGACGATCCTCAGGGGCTGCCACCAGGCGTGGTGAGGGCCCTCGACAGCCCCTGAGCTTGTGGCTACCACTCGCGCGAGGTCTTGTTCCCGGGCTCTCCTCGGTTGACGCTGGCGTCAGCTGGGCCGAGGTAGACGGAGCGGTCGAGGTCGTCGTGGGCGAGATACCACAGCGAGCCCGGCTCGATGAGCTCGCCGCAGAGAGCACACCGAGCCGTGCCCGCTCACGGAGCGATCCTTGCTCCGCGCCAGTGAGAGCAACTGCGCGCGGGTCAGCCGGTCGACATGCATGCCGACGAACTGATCCTTCGGGCATCCGGTGCAAGTTGGCTCATCCGCAAGCTCCTTGCCGCTGCGCAAGAGAGTGTAGCAACCTGGACGGTATGCAAGGAATCGGCGTAGGATGCTGGCGTGCCCGTGCGAACAGGCCCGCGCTCGTCGCCCTGGACGACCGTGCGCTGCTCCCACTGCGGCTCTGGCTTCCCGCTCTCGATCCGCAATCAGCAACAGTGCCGCTCGGACGGCCGTGAGCCACTCTGCACGTCGTGCCGCCGTCCGCCCGTCAAGCTGAGTGACGCGGAGCGTCAGCGGCTCGAGGCGTGGTGGCGACGCCGGCTGCCGCCCGAGGAGCTCGCCGAGGGCGATATGGGCGACATGACGCGGAGGGAGCTGATCAGGTCTGTGGGGCCGACAACTTCAACGTCGCGGTGGAACCGAGACACCGAACCTGATCCTATCCCCGGGACCGCCTCGAACGTCTCGCCTTCCGCCTCGCGTGACCGATGACGAGGTCAGGGAGTACCTCGAGCGCGAGAGTCGGGCGTCGGCGCTCGGCTGATCGTGGGCCAATAGCGGGTCAAACATCCCGAGAACAAGCTCCAGTAACCATGCGGGCCGACGTGCCGTCAGAGGCCGCCAACCCGCATGGCTACTAGCGATCGTAGCCCTTCGTCGTCGAGCGTCGTCGCCGTTGGACTACGCTGGGGGACTAGAGGTCCCGAGTTCGAATCTCGGCGCCCCGACTGGGGGACGGGCTGGTGGACTCACGCACGTGCCCATCCGTGCAAGGCGATGACTGAGGACGAGCAATTGGGCCTCATCGCCGGTGGACGGCGGAGAGCCAGGGGCGAAGATGAAGGCTTCTACGCCTTCGTCTGGGGGTGGGTGGTCAACCTCTTCGAGGTCGATCGAAGACTCTGAGCGGCACCGTCCACGACGCTTCGGTCGTTCAGGTGCGAGCGATCCGTTCGGCGCGGGACAAACCTCCCGACGCACCGAGTCAGGTCGCCCTCGACCGGAGAGCACGGATCACCTCGTGGCCCAGAGCACCAGCAGGAAGCCACCCACGAAGAGCACGATGATCGTCGCCACGACGCCGTCCACGCCTCGCTTCCCTCCTGCCGCTAGTCGCCTGCCTCCAGGCCATGGGGCTCGTCGTCATCCTCCGCCGACCGATCGTCGGTCCGATCCGGCCCGGTGTCCTCGCGCGGGGTGTCCCCTTCGGGAACCTGGCCTCCTTCATCGCGCGCGTACGCCCGGTCGACTTCGGGGTGCTCGACTTCCTCGTCGCGTCGATCCTGCTCGGACACGTCAGCCCTCCTCGAGATTGGCCACCTTGCATGTACCCCCCGGCGCGAACCTCAACCTCGAGCGACCGACGACTGCACCCCCTGGACCAGCAGAAAGCCCCGCAGGAGCAGGGCTTTCATGCTTCTCTGGCGAGAAGGAGACGCGACGTCTGTCGCGACGGTTCCGTCGGTCAGCGCTCGACGTCGCCGCGCCACGCGCCGGTCTCGGCGCCGCGGGTCTCGATGAACTCCTTGAACGCCTTCAGGTCGCCCTTGACGCGACGGCTGTCGAGGCCCAAGGCGCTCCCGATCGACTCCTTCGCGCCCTCCGGATCGTAGGCCATCTGCAGCATGACCTTCGTGCTCCTGTCGTCGAGCTGGTGGAACGTGACGACGCCGTCCGGGCCGTCGTCGCCGAGGGCCTTCCACGCCACGCGCTCGTCGGGGTGCTGCTCGGTGATCTCGGCATCCCACTCCCGGGTCTGGCCGCCGACGTCCGCGACCCAGTGCAGCCGCGTGTCGCCCTTCTGCTCGACGCGCTCGACGCCGTCCATGAAGTGCGGGAACGACTCGAACTGCGTCCACTGGTTGTAGGCAGTGGAGACCGGGACGGCGATGTCGATGGACTCCTCGATGGTCTTCATGCTTCTCCTCCCTGTCGTTGGCTCCCGTCCGTCTACCCGCGCGCCGCGCGCCGAAACCCGGTCGTCGCCAGAATGGCCGCACGGCGTCGTACACGGTCAACCAGCGGGCGGTGGCCCGCGCTCGCGAGCTCATCGAGAGCCGGCAGTACGTCGTGCGCAGCGAGTGGGGTGAGGTGCAGCCGCGCGCCGCGGACCAGGATCGGTACCTGGAGACGCACTCGTGGGAGGAATACGCGCAGTGGCACCTGGGGCTGACGGAGGGCGCTCGCGACGGCACGAAGGCGCGCTGCGCGTTCGTCTACGGGGACTTCCGCCGGCTGCACCGCTCCGGCCTGATCGCGTGCCACTACCGGGCCGCCGAGTGGGAGCACAAGGAGATCGAGCTGGCGGCGCACGATCTGCTGCAGAGACTCGACCGAGCGCGCGCCTAGCCGAGCGCCGGCGAGACGGTGGAGGCCGCCGAGGGCGGCCTCCACCGTGCCTCACTGCCAGCGATGGCTAGACGAGCGCCTTCCAGAACAGCTTGATGTCCTCTGCCGGGAAGGTCTCGGTCTCGAACCACTCGAGCGTGGCGATCTTGCCGAGGACGCGGAACGCAGCTTCGAGATCGGGATACTCGAAGATGCCGATGTACTCCCACGGGCCCATCACGGCGAGGAACCGCTCGACGGTCCCACCCTCTGCCTCGACGATCTCGTGGATCCTGTCGAAGTACTCGGGTGTCTTGTCGAGATGCTCTCGCGCTACAGGCGTGAGACGGAAGAGCCCGAGATAGGTGAACATGCGTACCTCCTCGATCGGGGCATTGCCAGGAGCCCCACTGCCGCCGAGCCTTCCGGCCCACGACGAGGCGGGCATCGGTGAATACGCGTATCTTGGGACGAGAGCGACGGCGCTCGCGCGCGGCCGGTGCGCTGTCGATTCGAGGCGGGAGCCGGACCCGCGTGCTCGAGGACTCGCTCCGCCGAGTGTGAGGCCACCGACCAGGCGCGAGCGGTACCCCGGCTACCGGGGACGGAAACTGCGTGATCTCGACGAGCTAGCGCGAGTCGTCGTGCTCCGCACCCGCCTCGAGCCGGCGCTGGACGACCGACCCGTAGCCGATGAGGAAGCAGAGCACGAAGAGCGCCAGTGCCGCAACTGGCAGGACCATGCCCGTCCTTCGACCGTGCCCGGGCCACCCGCGATCCCTGGAACGAGGCGTGCGGTTCACTGACCCGAATCCACCTTTCGGGTAGTTGTGCCGGGGGGCGTGCGTTCCGACCTTGAGGTAGCTCGTGAAAGTAGACGGGCAGCCGTCGGAGTGAGGGGTTCGCCTTCACCCCTCTGAACCACAGGAGGAACCTCCACATGACTGACATCCTGATGCGCCCGGTGGTGTGGCTGCAGGTCACCGTGGCCGAGCTGCGGGAGCGCGAGGATGGCCAGACGACGACCGAGTACGCAATCCTGCTCGGCTTCCTGGCGATCGCCATCATCATCGCACTGTTCTTCCTCCGGAACGTCCTTCGGGGCCTCTTCTCGGACGCGGCGAGCAGCGTCTCGAACGCGCCGAACTAGAGAAGAACGACGTGCGCGGCCGCCCGTCGACTTCGGGCGGCCACCGGCAAGACCCGCGCCGGCCCGGCCTCTCGCGAGCGCCGGGCCGGCGCAGCCGTCTCAGGGCCGGACGTCGTGCCGGCGCACCGCGCCGGCGTTTCGACGAGACTCCTCGGTGGGAGTACGACAACTGTCGAAAGGAGTCGTGCCATGGCAGTCGCACGCGTGACCGAGATCAGCTCGACGTCCTCGACGAGCTTCGAGGACGCGATCAGGACCGGCCTCGACCGCGCGAACCAGACGCTCCGGAACGTCAAGAGCGCCTGGATCAAGGAGCAGCAGGTCCGTCTGGAGGGCGGCTCGATCGCCGAGTACCAGGTGAACATGCTGGTGACGTTCATCCTGGACGAATAGCCGAACGCGGGGGAGGGCGTCCCGAGCGGGGCGCTCTCCGCCGATCAGCCGATCAGCGCGCGGACCTGGTCCGCCGTGATCGGCTCGCCTGCTCGGATCAGCTCGCGCGCCGCGTCGACGCGGCCCCAGACGTCCCAGAGCAGGAAGCCACGCGGTCTGCCGTCCTCGAGGTAGCAGACGACGCCCTTCCGGTTCGGCTCGGCCCACTCGGCGAGGGTCTCGAGCCGCGAGTCGACGTCCCCGACCGCCTCGTAGCCGAGATCGAAGAGATCGGAGTAGAAGAACGGGAGATGGTCGTACGGGGCGTCGGCGCCGGCCATGTTCGCGCCGACGTGACGTCCATGGGTGTTCGCGTGGTCCTCGTGCTCGACACGCCGGGTCCCTCCGAGCGCAGCCACGGGGAAGCGGGCGACGTCGCCCGCGGCGAAGACGTCGTCCCGTCCACCGGCACGGCCACGGTCGTCCACGAGCACACCGTCGTCGACCTCGAGCCCGGCCTGCTCGGCGAGGTCCGTGCGCGGGACGATGCCGAGCCCGGCGACGACGACGTCCGCCTCGATCGTGCCGTCGTCGGTCGTCACGAGGGAGGTATCCCCGTCTCGCGTGATCGACTCGACCTTGCGCCCGGCCTGCACGTCGACGCCCTGGGAGGTGTAGTAGTCGGCGACGAAGCGCGCGAGCTCGGCCGGGAACAGCTTCGCCCCGACCCCCGCCTCGGGGAAGAGGATCGTCACGTCGCACCCGTTGAGTGCGAGCGCCGCAGCGACCTCGGAGCCGATGAAGCCGCCGCCGACGACGGCCGCCCGAACCCCGTCTCCCGCAACCTCGCGGAGCGCCCTGTACGTCTCGAACGTGCGGTAGTAGATCACCCCGTCGTCCCAGGCGGGGACGCGGCGCGGCGTCCCGCCGGTCGCGAGCAGGAGCTTCTCGTAGGAGTGGCTCTCGCCCGTGTCGTCCGTGGCCTGCCGGCCGTCGAGGTCGAGTGAGGTCACCCGCCGGCCGACGAGGAGCTCGACGCCGAGCTCCTCGGTGCCGCGCCAGACGGAGCTCTCCTCCGTGCCCTTCCACAGCGCCTTCGAGAGCGGGGGGCGGGCATAGGGGGCGAAGGCCTCTTCGCCGACGAGCCCGATCGAGCCCTCGGGGTCGTGGTCGCGGATCCCGCGGCATGCAGCGTCGGCAGTCATGCCGCCGCCGACGATCAGGTACCGGAACGCCCCCACGGGCTCGATGCTAGTAGAGAGCGCTCGCCAGCCGCCGGCGGTACATCGCGGCGAGCGGGTCGTCCTGACCGAGATCGTCGAAGACCGCGACGGCGAGATCGCGCCGCCGGATGCGTTCCTCGTGGGGCGCGTCGGCGATCCCGTCCACCAGGAGCTCGAGGGCGCGCTCCGTGTCGCCGGCCTCGAGCGCCTCGAGCACGTCGGGGAGCTCGCCGCTCGCCCGGAGCTCCTCGAGGACGCCCTCGATCCGAGGCGGCGCGAGCAGCTCGTCGACGAAGGCAGCCACGCGGGCGGGAGGGAGCGCTCCGACGAACTCGGCGGCGACCCGGCCGTCGCGGAAGCCCTTCACGGCCGGGATCCCCTGGACACGGAAAGCCGCCGCGAGATCGGGGTTCGCGTCCACGTCGACCTTCGCGAGGACGACGTCGCCTCCCCGGCGCTCCACCTCGGCGTCGAGAATCGGCGCGAGCGCATGGCAGGGGCCGCACCAGGCGGCCCAGAAGTCGACGATCACGGGGGTCTCGCGCGACCGCTCGATCACGTCCTGCTCGAAGGTCTGCTCGGTGACGTCCATATGCATGTCGACGGCGGAGGCCCGCAGGCTCATCCTTTCACGACGCCGAGCGGGACGAGACGGGCGACCCGTCTCGCAAGGCCCGCCCGCTCGACGACGCGGACGACCCGGTCGACGTCCTTGTAGGCGAACGGGGCCTCCTCCGCAAGGCCCTTGGCCGACGGCGAGCGGACGACGATGCCGCGTGACTCCAGCTCCCGCCGGAGTTCGTGGCCCTGAACGCGCTTTCGTGCCGCCGTTCGGGAGAGCCTGCGACCGGCGCCGTGGCACGTGGTGCCGAACGAGAGCTCCAGGGCGGCCGGCTCTCCGGCGAGGACGAAGCTCGCGGTGCCCATCGAGCCCGGGATGAACACGGGCTGCCCGACGGAGCGGTACGGGGCTGGGATCTCGTCCGAGCCGGCCGGGAACGCGCGGGTCGCCCCTTTTCGATGGACGCAGACGCGCCTGCCGCCGTGCGTCTCCACCTTGGCGACGTTGTGAGCGACGTCGTAGACCTGGGCCGTTTCGTCCGCGACGTCAGCGCCGAGCACGCGCCCGATCGCGCCCCGGACGCGGTCGGCGATCGTCTGCCTGTTCGCCCAGGCGAAGTTCGCCGCGGCCGCCATCGCAGCGAGATAACGACGCCCTTCGGACGAGGAGGCGGGTGCGCACGCGAGCTGGCGGTCCGGGAGGTGGATCCGGTACCGGGCAAGCTGTGTGTCGAGGAGGCGGACGTAGTCGGTGCATACCTGGTGCCCGAGGCCGCGCGAGCCGGAGTGGACGAGCACGGTGACCTGGCCGCCCTCGAGCCCGAAGGCGTCCGCGGCCGGGCGGTCGAGCACGTCCTCGACCATCTGCAGCTCCACGAAGTGGTTGCCGGAGCCCATCGTGCCGAGCTGTGCGCGGCCGCGGGTGCGCGCGCGCTCGGACACGGCGGCCGGGTCGGCGCCTTCGAGCCGTCCCTCCGACTCCGTTCGCTCGACGTCGTCCGCGCGCACTCCCGGGAGCGCGCGCGGTCCCTCGCGGAGCACGCTGTCGAGCTCCCGCTCGCTCAGCCCCCGGCCCGTCTCCTTGCCCCCGGCCGCGGGGACGGAACGGGAGATCTCGTGCACGAGGGCCTCGCGGCGGTCCGCGAGCTCCGCCTCGCTCAGCGGCAGCGCGAGGAGCCGCACGCCGCAGTTGATGTCGTAGCCGACCCCTCCGGGCGACACGACGCCATCGGGAAGCTCGGTGGCGGCTATACCCCCGACCGGGAACCCGTAGCCCTGGTGGATGTCCGGCATCGCAATCGCCGCACCGACGATGCCCGGCAGGGTGGCCACGTTCTGGAGCTGCTCGAGCGCGAGGTCGCCCTCGATCTCCGCGAGGATCTCGGCGTCGGCAAAGACCCGCGCCGGGACGCGCATGTCGTCTCTGGCCGCGACGGGCAGCTCCCAGGTCGTGTCGTCGAGGCGAACGAGCTCAGACATCGAGCACGACCCGGCCCCGCCACCCGCCGTTCTCCTGCCTGAGGCGGAGCCGATGCAGCGTCACGGCCTTGACGAGTGGCCTGGGCTCGCCCGCGCGAGCCTGCACGACACCGGTCAGGTGCGACCCTGCCAGCACGAGATCTGCGTGGACGGGGACGAGCCTCTCGACGTCGGCGAGGTAGAGGAGCTCGTCGAGCCACGCAGCGAGGAGCGCCGGGAGGTCACCTGCGGAGAGCTCGACGGCGCGCTCGACGACCTCGCCCTCGGCGGGGCCGAGAAGCTCCGCGAGCGCCCGCAGCCCCTCGAGGAGCACACCCTGCGCTGTCTCCGCCTCGAGCTCCACCTCGAGCTCCGCCGTGTGGTCGACGAAGCGGTACATGCGAGCGACTGTAGCGCTGCTCAGACGGGTGACACGACGTCGGCGCCGCACCCCGCGACGAGCGCTGCGGGGACGTCGTCCCTCGCGACACCGGCGAGCGAGCGATGGGAGATGTCGATCTCGATCGTGGGCCAGGAATCGAGGCCGAGCGAGCGGGCGCCCTGCTCGGAGCCGAAACGGAGGAGCTCCTCGGTCGTGAAGACGCCTCGCCGCCCGGTCTGGCGACGCGCGATTCCCTCGAGCTCGCGGAGCTCCTCCAGCGGGTCGATCCGCACGTTCGAGTCCGATCCGATGCAGAGCGGGATCGAGCGGGTGCGGATGCGCTCGGCGGGGAGGAAGCCGTCGCCGAGGTCGGCCTCCGTCGTCGGGCAGGCGCAGATCGTCGTCCCCGAGGCGGCCAGGAGGTCGAGCTCCGAGCCGTCCGCATGGGTCGCGTGCACGACCGTCGTCCGCTCGCCCAGGCATCCGGTGCGCTCGAGGAGCTCGATCGGGCGGCAGCCGTGCTCGGCGAGGCACTCCTCGACCTCGCGCGGCTGCTCGTCCGCGTGGACGTGGAGCGGAAGCTCCTCCTGCGCGGCGTAGCGCGCGATCGCTTCGAGCCAGTTCGCCGGGCATGCCCGCACGGAATGGGGAGCGACGCCCACCCGGAGACCGGCCCCTCTGAGCTCCTCGACCTGGGCCAGGAACCCGGGGACGGACTCCTGCCGGAACCGCGGCAGGCCACCGCGCGCGTAGGCGACGTGCAGGAGCACGACCGCGACCCCGGCCGCCGCGGCCGCCTCGTGAGCGGCGAGCGCCTCGGGCACGCCGAGGTAGTGGAACTCGCCCACTGCCGTGTAGCCGGCGGCCCGTAGCTCGCGGTACGTCCGCTCGTACGAGCTGCGGACGAGCTCCTGCGTCTGGCGGCCGGCTTCCTCGAGCATCGACTCGCGCCACGCCCAGAAGTCCCCGCCTGCGGCACGTCCGCGCAACGCGCGCTGGAACGTGTGGCTGTGAGCGTCGACGAACCCCGGAAGCGTGAACGCGTCGGCCACCGGGCGACCGTACCAGCGGCATCGAGCGAGGACGCCTCAGCTCGTAGTGTTGCGCCGTGCGCCGTCACCTCCCGAACGCCCTGACGATCGCGCGCTTCGCGGCGATCCCGGTGTTCGCGTGGCTCTACCTCGCAGCTGGCGACGGGCCGGCGTGGGGGGCCGGCGTGTTCTTCGCCGCGGCCGCCGCCACCGACCAGGTCGACGGCTTCCTCGCGAGGCGCTGGGAGGTGCAGTCCGCGTTCGGCAAGGTCGCCGACCCGCTCGCCGACCGGCTGATGATCGGCACGGCCGTCGTCCTGCTGTGGGCGACCGGGCGCCTGCCCCTCGTGGCCGCGCTCGTCGTGCTCGGACGCGACCTGGCGCTCGTCCTCGGCTACAAGCTCCTCGCCCCGCGCGGCCTCGAGCTCGAGATCAGCTTCCTGGGCAAGCTCGCGACGTGGGTCCTGTACGCGGCGCTCTGCTTCGTCGTCGTGACCGAGGAGGGCACGACATGGCCGCAGGTGCTCGTGTGGATCGGCGTCGGGCTCGCGCTCCTGGCGGCGCTCCAGTACGTCGTTCGCGCGCGGGCGGCGCTCGCTGGCTCCTGAAAGGGCGCCGGGAGGGAGGTCGCCGCACGCGGCGAAGAGGTGTGAAGTCTCAAGCTGAGGTTGACCCCTTGGAACGCAGGCTGCTTTACTCACGGGACTACGAGGAAAGGCGACCGTTGGAACCACTTCCCGATCTACCGAGCCTCACCGACGACGAACTCCGCGTCATGATCCGCGATCTCGAGAAGGAGGAGGACGAGATCTCCTTCCGCCGCCGTGTGCTGCACGGCCGCATCGACATCCTGCGCGCGGAGCTCGTCGCGCGCCTCCGCGAGCAGGTGAGCGCGGGGGAGGCGAAGCTCGCCGACGTCGAGCGCCTGAGCGAGATCCTCACCGCGAGGGCGACCCCGAACGCGGACTCGGAGTGACACACGTCTACTGCCCGGAGTGCGGCTTCCAGAACCCGGAGGCCTCGAACTACTGCGCCCGGTGCGGAGCGCTCATCGCGCTGGACCAGGACCCGGGCGGTGAGACCACGATGACCTTCGAGGTCGAGGACGGCGCCGAGGACGGCGAGTCGCTGCTGGCGTCGCTCGGCATCACCGGCCCGGCTCTCGTCGTGCGCTCGGGTGGCGGCATGGCGGGCCAGTCGTTCCAGCCGGGCGAGGGGAGGACGCTGATCGGGCGTTCTCCGGAGTGTGACGTCTTCCTCGACGACGTCACCGTCTCCCGGCGCCACGCCGAGCTCCAACGCGCCGGCGAGACCTTCACGATCCGCGACCTCGGGAGCCTGAACGGGACGTACGTGAACCGGCATCGCATCGAGTCGGCGACCCTCGAGGACGACGACGAGGTGCAGATCGGCAAGTACCGGCTGACGTTCCTCCTCCGATGAGCACGGTGGCCACCTCGAGGCGGGGCAAGGGTGGGGCAGAGCCCCGGCTCCGCACCATCGGCTCCGTCTGCGAGGAGCTGCGGGGCGAGTTCCCGGACATCTCGGTCTCGAAGATCCGCTACCTCGAGGACCAGGGGCTCGTCGCCCCGCGGCGCACGCGAGGCGGGTACCGGCTCTTCTCGTCCGACGACGTCGACCGCCTGACCACGATCCTGCGCCTCCAACGGGACGAGTTCCTCCCGCTGCGCGTGATCCGCGAGGAGCTCGACGGCCCCGGATCCTCCGCCGAGCGAGCGAAGCGCCGCAGCGCGGGCCTCACGGGGCGCGAGGACGAGATCGACCTCGCCGAGCTCTGCGACCGCGCGTCGGCGCCGCCGGACTTCGTCCGCCAGCTCGAGGAGTTCGGCGTCGTCGTGTCGCGGGTCGAGGCGGGTGAGCATCTGTACCGCGAGAGCGAGGCGGAGATCGTCGGCGCCTGCGTCAGGCTCGCGCGCTTCGGCATCGACGCGCGGCATCTGCGGACGTTCCTGACCGCGGCGGGAAGGCAGGCGACGCTCGTCGAGCAGCTCGTCGCCCCGGGCCTGCGGTCGCGGAACCCGGAGCGCCGGAAGGGCGCGCTCGACGACCTCGAGGCGCTCGCCCGCGTGTCGCAGGAGCTCTCGCACCTGCTCTTCCTGCGCGACCTGCGCTCCGCGGCGGAGCGCGGATCGTGAGCCTCGATCTCCGCGACCGCATCCGGGACGTCCCGGACTTCCCGACCGCGGGCGTGATCTTCAAGGACCTGATGCCGCTGATCGCGGACCCCGAGTACTTCGCCGAGACGATCCGGCTGCTCGCCGAATGGGCCGGCCCGCGCGAGCCGGATCTGATCCTCGGAGCCGAGGCGCGCGGCTTCATCTTCGGCGCCCCGCTCGCGTACGAGCTGGGAGCCGGCTTCATCGCGGCGCGCAAGCCGGGGAAGCTGCCCCGGGAGACGGTCGAGGCGACCTATGCGCTCGAGTACGGGACGGACAGCTTGCAGGTGCACCGGGACGCCGTCCCCGCCGGCGCGCGGGTCATCGTCGTCGACGACGTGCTCGCGACGGGCGGGACCGCGAGCGCGAAGTGCGAGCTCGTCGAGGACCTCGACGGGATGGTGGCCGGCGTCCTCTTCGTCATCGAGCTCACCTTCCTGGGCGGACGCGAGCGGCTCGAGGGATACGAGGTGCACTCGCTGCTCCAGTACTGAGCTGCGCCCGGCCGTCCGGTCGCCGTACTACAAGGAGAGTGTGTACGACGCGCTGACGAGCACCTACTCGTTCGCGTGCCCGCACGGGCCCGAGTCCCACGTCCCGCTGTCCTCCTTCCGCACGCTCGAGCGCCTTCCGGGCGCCACGCATCCCGCCGTCTACCGCGTCCTCTTCTCCTGCCGCTGCGGGGAGGATCACCCGGGCCTCGTCGCCCACGACGAGCTCGACTGGGCGCCGCTCGGCGTGGCCGCCGCCGGCACGTTCCGCAACCTGCTCACCGCGCGTGACGACTTTCTCGCGGGCGAGCTCTCCGACCTGGCGGCGGCACGGATCGGAGCGGGGGAGTGGCCCTGGAGCTTCTTCTGCTTCCTCGAGGGGCGCCCACGGCCCGTCACCCCGTCGTCGTTCGCGCTCATCGCGCCCGGCGACGGCCTCCTCGGGGTTGCCGTCCGCTGCCCGGCCTGCGGGGCGGTGTCCGTGAACCTCGTGACGCACGAGCACGTGGACGTGCCGTTCCTCAACGACGCCCGGGTCGGGGTCGTCTCGCACGTGTTTCGCGAGGACGCGCTCCGGGCAGTGGAGGAGTTCCGCCTCGAGCTCGCCTCGGCGCGGTTCGACGAGAGGAGGCTCGATCTCGAGCTCTAGCCAGCAGTGCGGTGATGCGTCACTCCGGCCAGGGATCGACTCCCCCGGAAGGCGCGCCGATAGCCGTCCAATGGGTGCCGCCGGCCCGATGAGCGCCGTCCCCTCCGGGTCGCCCCGCCTCCTCGCGGACGTGAGGGCGCTGGACGAGCTCGACACCCATGGGCGCGAGCCGGCCTTCGAGCGCCTCGAAGCGGCTCTCGGCAGGGACTTCGCCGACCGGCTCCTCGCGGCCCTGTCGAGCGATCCGATCGACCCGAGGCGCTAGCTGCCTGCCGCGGCGCCGGCTCCGCGGATCCGCACGAAGAGGAAGCTCGCGGCGCCCACGAGGAGCGCGATCACGAGCGAGGTCCCGCCCGGGAAGCCGACCGCGAGTGAACCGAGCCAGACGTAGAGGAAGAACGTGAGCGCCCAGACGAAGGATTGGACGCCCTGGTCGATGCTCGGCATGCGGAGATGCATTGCGGAGCATCGTAACGGGCCTGCCCGCCCGGACGCTCGCGTCGGTGTCGGACCAGAAGTTCACCGAGCCGGTTGCGCTTTCGTCCACACAACCCGCTGACCGTCCGCTTCCGCGTAGAGCCTTCGAGCTGCGCTTCGACCTACTCGCGCTCCGTGCTCGGTGCAAGCGGCAACCTACGGGACACGGCAGGCTCGGTCAAGCGCGCTCGAGCGCCATTGTCGGAATTTGCGCCGATTTTCTTCACCGGCCTCTCACGCTGGTCGTCAACGTAGGATCCTGCGGTGCGCCGCTCCCTCGTGTACAGCGTCGCGGGGGCAGCGCTCGGGCTCGCGCTCGTCCTGACGCTGCTCGGCGTCGGTGACGACCCGCAGGCTCTGACGAACGCTCAGGCGCTCGTGCTCGGCGTGGTGCAGGGCCTCACCGAGCTGCTTCCCGTCTCGTCGTCGGGTCACCTGATCCTCGTGCCCTGGGTCTCCGACTGGACGTACCTGCAGGAGCACGACCTCTTCAACCAGACGTTCGACGTGGCGCTCCACCTGGGGACGCTCGTCGCGGTCCTCGCGTACTTCTGGGGCGACGCCGTACGGCTGCTGCGCGCGTGGCTCGGCTCGCTCGCACGTCGCAGCGCGTCCACGGCCGACGAGCGTCTCGCGTGGCTCATCGTCATCGCGACGATCCCGGCCGCGCTCGCCGGGTTGCTCGGCGAGGACTTCATCGCGGGCGAGCTGGGGGAGCCCTGGCAGATCGCCATCCTGCTCTCGGCCGGGGCGCTGCTGCTCTGGTGGGCGGACCACTCACCCCAGGACCGGGCGATGGGGGAGCTTCGACCCGCGCATGCGGTTGCCCTCGGGCTCGCGCAGGCGCTCGCCCTCGCGCCCGGCGTCTCGAGGTCGGGGATCACGATCACGGCGGGCCGCCTGCTGCGCCTCGATCGCGACGGCGCGGCCCGCTTCTCGTTCCTGCTCCTGCTCCCGACGGTGCTCGGGGCCGTGCTCTACAAGGGCGTGACCGAGGTGCTGCTCGGAGATCTCCCATCGGGCTGGGAGGGCCCCTTCCTCGTCGGGACGCTCGCGGCGCTCGGGAGCGGGCTGCTCGCGATCGACTGGCTCCTCGGCTACGTGCGCCGGCACACCTACGGGGTCTTCGTCGCCTATCGGCTCATGATCGCCGCGCTCGTCGTCCTCGTCATCGTCAGCGGCGCGCGCGACGCGACGTTCTAGGCGATGAGCTCACGCGCGACCCTCCTCGCGCTCGGAGGAGCCGTCGCGATCGCGTTCACCGGCGTCCTCGTCCGACTGGCGGACGTCGCGCCCGCGAGCGCAGCGTTCTGGCGCTGCGTGTATGCGCTCCCCTTCCTCGCCGCCCTCGCGCTCCTCGAGCGCAGGAAGCGGGGGAGGCTCGACCGTCGCCGGCATCTGCTCGCGCTCGCCGCCGGTGTCTTCTTCGCCGCCGACCTCGAGCTCTGGCACCACTCGATCGCAGCGGTGGGTGCCGGCCTCTCGACGGTCGTCGCGAACCTGCAGGTCGTCGTCGTCGGCGTCGCGGCCTGGGTCCTCCTGGACGAGCGCCCGAGCGAGCGGGTTCTCGTCGCCGCACCGATCGCGTTCGCGGGCGTATTCCTGATCTCCGGGGTCGGAAGCGCTGCGGCCTACGGCGACGACCCCGTGCTCGGCGTCGTCTACGGCCTCCTGACCGCGGTTGCCTACGCGGGCTTCCTGCTGCTCATCCGGGAAGCGGGGAGGGGGCTGCGGACGCCCGCCGAGATCATGTTCGACGCCACCTTGTCCTGCGCCGTCTCCGTGGCGGTCCTCGGGGCCATGCTCGGCGAGCTCGAGCTCCGGCCCGAATGGCCCGCACACGGCTGGCTCTTCGTCCTCGCCGTCTCGGGGCAGGTCGTCGGCTACCTCGCGATCGCCGCCTCGCTGCCGCGCCTCCCGGCGGTCGTGGCCTCGATCCTGCTGCTCGTCCAGCCGGTGCTGACCGTGATCCTCGCCGCGCTCGTCGTCGACGAGCGTCCGTCCGGGCTCCAGGTCGCGGGCGTGCTCCTCGTGGTCGTCGGCATCGTCATCGCGACCTCTGGCGGGCGCAGGGAGCAGGAGGCGGGCCTGCCTGCCGAGGCGTGAAGGGCACCGAATCCGTGTCGACTTGACATAACGCACGTTATCGTGCGTTCCGCGGGCAAGCCGAGTCGGCGTCTGTCTGACAATG
>Ga0075421_100004667_pt1 | contig 16531 bp, 8 predicted proteins | sample SoiMetdeltSBSDD5_FD_75292 | JGI IMG/M metagenome (GOLD analysis project Ga0075421, IMG submission 75292) | Bulk soil microbial communities from a Populus tree surrounding site in Tennessee, USA - Soil MetaG P. deltoides SBSDD5 | ecosystem: Environmental > Terrestrial > Soil > Tree plantation...
ATGCACGTCTCGGTGGCCTGGAATCGGCAGTCTGGCGGCCGCGTGTCGTGGCGCGGCAGGCTCGATCCGTGAGCGAGTCGCACCGCCCTCCGCTGAGTCAACCACTTCGGGGGCGAAAGAGACTGGCCGTGTCGCTCTACGCCTTCGAGCCCGTGGAACGTGGACCGAGCGCCGGGCCCAAGACGGCTCCCATCGAGGCCAGCGCACCCTCGAGCTCGCGGCGTTCGCGCGCGAAGCAGAAGCGGACGTAGCCCTCGCCGTGGCTGCCGAAGTCCACGCCGGGCACGCATCCGATCCGACCTTGCTGGATCAGCTTCTCGGTCATCGCCCACGAGACGGACGGCTGCGGGCGATCGGGCTTCCAGGACGGATCGATCTTCAGGAAGGCGTAGAACGCGCCGTGCGGCGGCGTTCCGGAGAGGACGCCGGCCGCGTGCCGGCGAATGCCCGCGTAGAAGAGGTCTCGGCGGGCCTTCAGCTCCTCGCGAAACGCCGCCGTGAACTCCTGCGACCCCTCGAGCGCGCCGATGCCGCCGAACTGGACGACCGACGCGACGTTGCTCGCCGACAAGAAAAGCACCTTTTTCATCCGCTCCCGAAGCTTCGCGTCCTGGGCGGCCACGTAGCCCAGGCGGAGGCCCGTCATCGCGTGGGACTTGCTGAACGTGTAGACCGGAATCGTCCTCTCGTACATGCCCGGCAGCGATGCCGGGCTGACGTGCTCGCTGCCCTCATAGATCACGTCCTCGTACGCCTCGTCCGAGATCAGCCAGAGATTCCGCTCGCGCACGATCTCCGCGATCCGTTCGACGTCCGCGCGTGTGAGCACGCCGCCCGTCGGATTGTGCGGGGAGTTGACGTAGATCGCGCGGGTCTTCGGCGTGATCTTGGATTCGAGCTCGGCGAGGTCGTAGCGCCACCCGAGGTGCTCGTGGAGCGGGCACGCCACGACCGTGCCCTGCGCCGCCAGCACGTTGCTCGAGGCCGGGGGCCACGTCGGATCGGGAAGGACCACTTCGTCTCCCGGCTCGAGGAGCGCCTGGCAGACGATGTAGATGGCATGGATGCCCCCAGTCGTGACCATCACCTCGTCGGGGCTGCCGATGGGCGTGCCGTTCTGACGGCGCATCTTCTCCGCGAGCAGCTCGAGCAGTCGCGGGACGCCGGTCGTCTGCACGTAGTGCGACCGGTTTTCGTCGATGGCGCGGCGCATCGCGCTCTTCACGGTGTCCGGCGCGTCGAAGCTGACGTCCCCTTGGTCGAGACGGAACGGATCCGCGACGGAATACATCATGTCGCGGATGCGGATGATGCCGGAGAACGGGACGCTGTCGAGGAACTGCCCCATGTGGACCATCGTAGTCCAGCGACGCGCCAGGATCGCGCGCGAGATTCCAGTAGGCTAGTCGCGAAGTGGCTGCCACCTCTCAGGCGCAGCGCCTGCACGCACGGGTGCTCCTGGTGCCTCTGGTGCTTCTGTTGCCTCTGGTGCTTCTGTTACCAGGGTGCTCCTCGAGCGCGTCGCACACGGACCCACCCGACTGGCGGGATCTGAACGTGGTCGACATCCATGCCCACCTGGGCAGCTTCGGCACCTTCGACCTTCGACTCGAGACTCTCCTCGGCTACATCGAGCGGTCCCGAGTGCGCCTGGCGCTGGTTTCGAACCTCGACGGTTCGTCCGCGCTGCCGACGCGGCAGCTTGGCTCTTCAGCCGCCAACCAAGTGACTCTGGAGACGGTGCGCCGCCACCCCGGGCGGCTGCGTGGCCTCCTGTGGGCCAACCCCGCCGACGCCACCGCCGCCGAGCTCGAGCCCTTCGTGGACGCTACGATCGACGGCAAGCCGGCCGGTGAACGAGCCTTCGTCGGCCTCAAGCTCCATCCCGACTTCGACCGCTTCCTCGCCGACGATCGGCGGGTCGACCCGTTTCTCGAGCTCTGCCGGCGCCACCGGCTGGTCGCCGTGTTTCACGCCGGCCCGCCCGGTGGCCCTTCGGCGCCGGAGCGCATCGCCGCCGCCGCACGCCGCCACCCCACCGTCCCCGTGGTCCTCTACCACATGGGTGCCGACGGCTTCGACGGAGGCTCGGGCGATGGTCAGAAGGCGGCCATCGCTGTCGTCGAGAAGAGCCTTGCCGCCGGTGACGCCAACCTCTATCTCGAGACGTCACAAACGGCGGTGAAGTGGATCGTCGAGGCGGTGCGGCGGGTGGGTGAAGACCGCGTCCTCTTCGGTACGGACGCCACCTACTACGGTGCGGAGCACTTCGAGACCTATGCGCCGGTCGTGAGCCGCCTCCGGCGCGAGCTGTCGGCACCGGCTCTCGCGGCGGTCATGGGAGGCAATGCGCGCCGGCTCTTTCGGCTCGGGGCAGGCCCCGGCCCTCTCTCCGGCGGTTAGTCTCGCGCCGTGCCGGTGCGCATCCTCTTCCTTGCCGACACCCACCTCGGCTTCGACCTGCCGGGCCGTCCGCGGGTGGCACGCCGCCGGCGCGGCGAAGATTTCTTCGCCGCCTTCGAGCTCGCGCTGGCGCCGGCCATCCGCGGCGAGACCGACCTCGTCATTCACGGCGGCGACCTCTTCTACCGCAGTCGCATCCCCGCGTGGCTCGCCGCCCGCGTGTTCTCCCGCCTCGCCGCGGTGGCCGACGGTGGAGTCGACGTGTTCTGGGTCCCAGGGAATCACGAGCGGTCCGGTGTGCCCCGCCGGCTGCTGCTCGACCACCCGCGAGTCCACGTCTTCGACCGGCCGCGCACCTTCGTCGTCGAGCGCGACGGTCTGAGGCTCGCCCTGGCGGGGATCCCGCACGCGCCGCGGATTCGCGCCGAGCACGCAACGCTGCTCGCAGCCACCGGTCACTCCACGGTTCCCGCCGACGTGCGGCTGCTGTGCCTGCACCAGGCGGTCGAGGGGGCGACCGTGGGGCCCGCCGACTTCGTCTTCCGCGACGGCCCCGACGTCCTGGCTTGTGCGCAGCTACCGGCTGGTTTCGCCGCCGTCCTCTCCGGCCACGTCCACCGCGCCCAGGTGTTGTTGCGCGACCTCACCGGGCGTCGGCTCCCTGTGCCCGTGCTCTACCCTGGGTCGACCGAACGCACCTCCTTTGCGGAACGGGCCGAGACGAAGGGCACCCTCATGCTCGAGGTGGACCGCAGCCAGGTGGCGACCGGGGGCGCCGTGGGCTGGGAGTTCCGCGCCCTGCCGGTGCCGCCGATGGTCGACGTCGAGCTCGATGGCGGCGTCAGCGCGGGGCCCCTGACCGCGCGGCTGCGCGAGTCGCTGGCGCGGCTGGATCCGTGCAGCGTGGTGCGCATCCGGCTGCGTGGGGGCATCTCGCCGGAGGCGTTGCCGGCGCTGCGCGCGGAAGCGTTGCGAGCCGCTGCGCCTCCCACCATGCACGTCTCTGTGGCATGGACTCGGAAGTGAGGCGGATCGTCCGCGCGGGCGAACGGGGCGGCCTCGAGAGCGTTTTGCGAGACGTCGGTGGATCGCGAATTGCTTGCGACTTACGGTCCACGCGAGACAGGAGGACCCGCATGACAGCCCAGCAAAAGATTGCGCCGTGCCTCTGGTTCGACGGTAACGCCGAGGAAGCCGTGAAGTTCTACACGTCGATCTTCGACGACTCGAAGATCCTCGGCGTCTCGCACTACGGCGAGTTCGACAAGAAGAGGGAAGGCTCGGTGCTGACCATCGACTTCCAGCTCTTCGGGCAGCGCTTCATGGCCCTCAACGGCGGATCGGAGTTCAAGTTCAACGAGGCGATCTCGCTCATGGTCCGCTGCGACACCCAGGAGCAGATCGACCGCTACTGGCGGAAGCTGCTCGAAGGCGGCGGCAACGAGATCGAGTGTGGCTGGCTGAAGGACAAGTTCGGCCTCGCCTGGCAGGTCGTCCCCTCCGAGCTTCCCGAGCTGCTGAACGGCGACCCCCAGCGCGCCAACCGCGTCATGGAGGCGGTGCTCAAGATGAAGAAGCTCGACATCGCGCGCCTCCGACAGGCGTACGAGAAGGCGGCCTAGACGCCCGTCTCCCCGCTGGACGGCGCCGAGCCGCCGCACACCACGTTGCCGCGCGGCAACGGCCTGCGCGACGCCGAGCGCCGTTCCAGCGGGGAGGCCGCCCCTCCCGAGTTGGCCCCTCTCGAGTTGGCTGGCACCCAAGGGAGTGGCACCCAAGGGAGTGCACCCAAGGGAGCGGATCAGTAGACCGCCGATTCCGAGGCGGCGGAGAGGAACGCCGCTGCATGCCGCGCGAACGACTCGTGGTACTGAAACAATGATCCGTGCCCGGCGTCCGGGAACGCCAGTAGTACGGCGTTGGGCAGGTTCTCAGCCAGGCGGTACGAGTTGACGATCGGGATCATCTCGTCGTGAACGCCGTTGACGACGAGTGTCGGATGTCGGATGCCGCGGAGATCCGCGAACCGTTCTCCGCTGAAGCGCTCCCACTCGCGGAACGCGGCCATCTGGGCGTTGGCGACCTCAGGCCCGGAGACTCCATCGAGGTCCTCCTTGCGCTCTCCCAGTCGCGCGACGAACGCGGCCCCGGCGGCCTGCCCGCTCGGAGTCGGCGCGAAGAAGATCTTCTGCAGGACGGCGTACCCCTCGTTCGAGGGGTCCTGTAGATGCTTGGCGAGACTCGGCTTCTCGAGGTGCATGATGTCTTCGCCTCCGCGTGGGGCGGTGCCCACGAGGATCAAGCGCCGAAACACCGCTGGACGGTCGAGCACCATCTGCTGGGCGACCATCCCGCCAAGCGAGAACCCGAGTACGTCGCAGGAACCCACGCCGAGGCCATCGAGGAAGGCAGCGGCATGTCGGGCCATCTCCGCAACCGTGGCCGGCACGGAGCCCGACGAGCGACCCACGCCGGCGTTGTCGAACAGAATCAGCTCCCGTCCTCCGGCGAGGGCATCGGTCAGCGCGGGATCCCAGTTGTCGAGCGTGCCCGTGAAGTGTTGAAGGAGAAGCACCGGGAGACCGGGGCCGTTCCCGAATCGGCGATACGCGTACCGTGCGCCTCCCTTCACTTCGAGAATCTGTGTTTGGGCATTGCTGGAGACGTGCAGTCGCGATGACATTGGGATACCTCGTCGCTCAGGTCATTGTGCGGCGCCTCGATCACCTTCTAGTGCTTGAACAGCTCCTTGGCGCCCCAGAACCAGAGCGCGCTCCGGTTCTTGCGGTCGGGGTATAGCCGGACCATGGCGTCGTAGAACTCGCGCGCGTTGCTGCTGCTGGCAGCGACACGTTCGACGTCCTCCAGGTACCGCCGGGTTTCCTGGATCACCTTCGGATCGTCCGGGAGGTCCTTGTTCTTGTGGCTTGCCACGACATGACTCGGCTTCAGGCTCGCGACGGTAGCCAGCGCAGCCATCCATGCCTTGAGGCCGCCATTGCCGGACTCGGCCAGATACTGGTGGTAGCCGTTGTAGACGACGTCGCCCCCGACGACCAGACCGATCGAAGGGACGTGAATGACGCTCGACTTGTCCGTATCGCTGTGCCCGACCTCGACGAAGCGCACCTCGTTGCCTTCGAGCTCGAAGACGTTGCCAGGGACCGGTGTGGAGACGAGCGGCGAATCCGGAATCTGGCGAGGGAAGCCCCTGTCCCAAGTCGCCGCCCGAAACTCCGGGTTCGCGTGAAAGCGCATGACCTCGATCGTTCCCGCGGTGGCGTAGGCTTTGGCGTCGGGGAAACGCTTCAGCAGCATGGCCGTCCCGAACCAATGATCCCCGTGACCATGAGTGCTGACGATCGCCCTCAAGCGCTTGCCGCTGGCCTCGACCCACTTGCCGACGGCCTCGGTCTGCTCGCTGGTCATGGGCGGATCGACCAAGACGGCGTCGGTCTCGCCGGTGATCAAGGTGACCGCGATGGGCTGGAACATGCGCGCTTCACCCTCGGGCGTCTTCTCGGGGTCGGCGAAGGGGATCGGGTCCAATACCAGCACCCGGTAAGACAGGGTCGCGGCGGTCGGTGGTTGACTGGCCGCACTGGCATCTGTGAGGCCGGTGGCTGCCAGAGCGAGCGTCAGTCCGACCGTGAGATGAATGGGCTTTCGGTCCATACGGCGCTTCTCCTCGAAGAAGCGATCGTGAGCGATCGCGTCATCGCGAGCCAGAGTAGCCACCGACAGCAGTGACCGCAATGTCGAAGAAGCGTCGTTTTAGGACATAATCGGCTCCATGCAACGCGTCGGCTTTGTCGCCAGTCCCGGCTTCCCCGTCATGAGCGTTGCGGCGCTCGCCGCTTTCGAGTTCGCGAACTCGAGCGTCGAGAGACCCTTCTACGACGTCCGTGTCCTATCGGAGGCCGGCGGACGCGTCCCGAGCTCACTAGGTCCAAAAGAACGCCTGGCCATCGAGTCGAAGCGCTTCGGCAGCTCGGTATTCGACACGGTGATCGTCACCGGTACCATGGACATCGTCCCCGCGAGCCGCGCCCTTCTCGCCTTCGTACGCAAAGCGGCGAAGAGGTCGCGCCGCGTTGCCTCCATCTGCACCGGGGCGTTCATCCTCGCCGAAGCGGGCCTGCTCGACGGACGCAGAGCGACCACGCACTGGTGCGCGGCTCGGGACCTTCGAGAGCGCTTCCCGAACGTGAAAGTGAACGAGGATCGCATCTTCATCGTCGACGGCCCGATCTGGACGTCTGCCGGGGCCAGCGCCGGTATCGATCTGGCGCTCGCCATGATCGAAGAAGACCTGGGGGTCGAGCTGGCGCGCCTCGTCGCCAAGAAGCTCGTTCTTTACCATCGTCGCGCAGGCGGGCAGTCGCAACACTCCGTCTTGCTGGAGATGCACACGAAGTCCGACAGAATCCAGAGCGTGTTGATGTACGCGAAGGAGAACCTTCGTGCGTCGCTGTCCGTCGAGCGATTGGCCGAGGTGGCGCACCTCAGCCCGCGTCAATTCAGCCGCGCATTCCAGGCGGCAACCGGCCGCTCTCCGGCCAAGGCCGTCGAGAGCCTGCGCGCGGAAGCCGCCAGAGTGATGTTGGAGCAAGGGCACGACTCGATCGACGACGTCGCCCGCGAGAGCGGCTTCACGAGCCGTGATCACATGCGGCGCGCGTTCCTCCGCACCTATGGGCAGTCCCCACAGGTCCTGCGCAGGCAAGCCCGCGCCTGAAACAGCTTTCCTGGGCGCTCTCCTTCGAGTCTGCCCAGCCTCCTGACATCAGGCATGCGATCGCGGCGCCGGCGACGCGGGTGCCTCATCGCCTGCGGCCTTACCGCAGTGGCGGCCGCGTGCGCGATCGCGAGCTGTGCCGCACTCGGCGGCCGGGCGACCGGTGCCCGACTGGAGCGGATGCGCAAGTCGCCCGAGTGGCAAGGTTCTCACGTCGAGAACCCCCAGCCGATCCTCGCGCCGCCGTCACAGTTTCATCGGTAGGCAGAGTGCGCTCCGGGGAGCGCCTGTGATGGCCCCTTTTCGGGGTCCATTTTCGTTTTCTATACAGACGGTCAGCGTGAGGACGCCCGGACTGCCAAGCCATGAGCGGGAGGAGACCGTTCACGGAGCGCACCACGGCCGGTACCCGCACCCGCTGGGACCGTCAGGCCCGCCCGAGCGGCGCACCAACGCGGTGTGAGAACGACCTGAGGGTCTGCGAGCACGCGGTGCTGAACAAGCCAACGATCTGATCTTGCCCATGGAGAAAGCCATGCCCGTCGACGTCCTCCGGCGCACGCTCCGCTGGCGCCTCGCCTGCCTCGCGCTGCTCTTGCTCGCGTTGGTGCCGACGCCACCCCTCTTCGCGTTGGATCAGCCGCGACTGTTCTTTGGCCCCGAACGCTTCACGCGTTCCAGTGGCGCCCCCACCACCTTCGTTCGCAGTTTCGACCTACCGGCCACCGTGGTATCGACGCAGCTGCTCGTCGTCATCAACGGCGGCGGCAATCCGCAGCAGGCCGTCACCGCCGGGTCCATCAACGTCGACGGCAGGCAGGTGATCGGCCCTCGCGACTTGCGCCGTGGAGTGCCGCTGATCGAAAGACTGTTGCGTCTCACGCCGGGGCGCCACACGATCGAAGTCCGACTCGAGGGCCAGCCGGGGACCTTCCTTACCCTGACCGTCGGCGGCCTCATCCGTGTGGGGGGGCTATCCCAGTCGCGGTCCGGCCATTCCGCCACCTTGCTGGGCAGCGGGGACATCCTCATCGCCGGCGGCCGCGGCTCCCAGGGGGCCCTCCGCTCGGTCGAGGTGTTCGCTTGGCAGACGCTCACCACGACGGCTCTGCCCGCGCCGATGGCGCAGGCACGCGCCGATCACAGCGCGACCGCGATGCCCACCGGTGCGACGCTGCTCGCGGGCGGTGGCAACGCGAGCGGCGTCCTCGGCAATGCCGAGCTGACGGCAGCTCCTTTCGCTGCCTTCAGCTTGTTGCCGGCGCCGATGGTAGAGCCGCGGGCGGGCCACTCGGCGACGCTGTTGCCCGACGGGCAGGTGCTCATCCTGGGCGGCCCAACGGCCATCGATCACGTGGCGGACGCCGAAGCTCTGGACCCCCGGCCGGACCCCCGGAGCGGCCTGCTCTACGACCCGAGGACCGGCGCCTTCCGCAGCATCCCCTGGGCGCTGAACGTCCCGCGGGCACATCACACCGCCACGCTGCTCCCCGACGGCCACGTCCTCGTCGTCGGCGGGTCGGACGTCAGCGACATCGCATCGGCCGAGCTCCTCGACCCTCTCAGCGGCGCCAGCACGTTGCTGGTCGCCGAGCTCGCGACGCCGCGCCACGGGCATTCGGCCACGCTGCGGCCCGACGGTAAGGTGGTCATCGCCGGTGGCATGAACGGCGACTCGTTGCTCGGCAGCGTCGAGCTGTTCGACCCCGCTACCCAGAGCTTTACCCGTGCGACCTGGCCGCTCCTCGTTCGTCGAACCGAGCACACCGCCACGCTGCTGCCGTCAGGCGAGATCCTGGTCACCGGCGGTCTGGGCCTCCAAGGCCGCCTGTCGAGCACCGAGCTGATCGGGCCACCAGCCGCCGACACCGGCGCCCCTGCCGTCACCTCGGTGTTCCCGCCCGACGGTGCCGCGGACGTGGCCCGCAACACCATCGTGTCGCTCCGCTTCTCGGAGCCCGTCCACCCGCAAACGGTCGATGCCGCTCACCTCCGCCTGCTGGCGGGCTCGACACCGGTCGCTGGCACGGTGGCGATCGCGGAGTCCGGTCTGGTGGCGTTCTTCGTACCCGCCGCCCGGCTCGCCGGCGGTACTCGCTACGACGTGTCCGTCGAGGGCGTGCGCGACCTGGCCGGCAATCCGCTGCCGCCGGGATCCAGCAGCTTCACGACTGCGCATGGACCGACGATCACCGCCGCCAACCCGAGCCACGCCGTCGCCGGCACTGCGGTCACGCTCACCGGCCAGGGCTTCGAACCCGTGGCCAGCGGCAACCTCGTGCGGGTCGGGGCGGAGCCCGCGACGGTGACGGCTGCGAGCTCCACGACCTTGACCCTCCTCGTGCCGCTGTCAGCGCCGGCGGGAGCGACGAAGATCAGCGTCGAGACGAGCGGCGGCCGGGCGGAGATCGACTTCGTGGTCGACAACCCCACTCCGGCGCTGGTCGCCATCGCACCCGACCGCGCCGTCGCCGGCGGCGCCACGCTGTCGCTGGCTGTGACCGGTACCGGCTTCCTCGCCGGCGCCACGGTGCGCTTCGGCGACGTGCCGGTGCCGACCACGTTCGTCGACGCCGGCTCGCTGCGGGGCGAGATCCCTGCGGCCGAGCTGGCGGTGGCGCGCACGGTGCCCGTAACGGTGAGGAACCCGCTGCCGACCGGCGGCCCGTCGAATCCGCTGCTCTTCCTCGTCGAGGGGGTGTCGCAGGCGTCGCTTGGCGACTTCGTCTGGCACGACCTCGACGGCGACGGGCTGCAGGATCCGGGCGAGCCCGGCCTCGCCGGGGTGGTGACCCGCTTGCACAGCGCCGCTGGAACGCTCCTCGCGAGCACGCAGACTGCCGCCGACGGCACCTACCGGTTCGCCGACCTCGCGCCAGGCGACTACGTGGTGGAGGTCGTGGCGCCCCCCGGCTTCGCCTTCACCCTCGCCGACCAGGGCGCAAATGACGCGCGCGACAGCGATCCCGACCCGACGAGCGGAAGGACCGTACCGATCACGGTGGCGACGGGCGACCAATCAACCGTCGATGCCGGCCTCGTCCAACCACTGGCCACGGTCCAGAGCTCGCCCGCTCGCGGTGAAGCCAACGTAGCGGTGACGCGCGAGACCATCCTGCGCTTCTCACGCCCGCTAGCGCCCGCGGCCGTGATCTCCCCAGCCAACCTGTTCGCCATCTTCGCGGGTCAGCCCCTGGCGGCGCGTATCCACCTCGCGCCGGATCGCCGGGCGGTCACCCTGTTCTACGATCGCGACCTGCCGGCCAGCGCGCGCGTGCGCGTCACCTTCGTCGGCGACGCCGTCGTGGACGAGCTAGGCCGGGCCGTCGATGCCGACGGCGACGGCACGCCGGGCGGCACGGCCACCATCGACTTCGAGACGCTGACGCTGACGACGCTCGGCGGCACCCGCGTCTGTGGTCGCGTCTTCGCCTCCCAGCTCGCACCCGGAGCGGGCAACGGGTCGGTCAACGTGCCGCTGCCGGACGTGATCATCACCGTCGACGGCATGGAGACCACCCTGCGGACGGTCACCGACGGCGCGGGCAACTTCTGCCTCGACCCCGCGCCGGTCGGCGAGTTCTTCGTCCACATCGACGGCCGCAGCTCCTCGCTCTCGGTTCCCGCCGGCGACTACTACCCGGTGGTCGGCAAGCGGTGGCAGTCCACCGCCGGCGAGACGGTCACCATCGGCGACATCTACCTGCCGCGAGTGGTCGCCGGCACCTTGCAGCCGGTGAGCCGCACCGAGGACACCACCATCACCTTCCCGCCCGCCGTGCTGGCCGAGTTCCCGCAGCTCGCCGGCGTGCAGATCACGGTGCCAGCGGACTCGCTGTTCGCCGACGGCGGCAGCCGTGGCGGCATGGTGGGCATCGCGCCGGTGCCGGCCGACCGCCTGCCGGAGCCGCTGCCGCCCGGGCTCGCCTTCCCGCTGGTGATCACCGTGCAGACCGACGGTGGCACCAACTTCGATCGCCCGGTGCCGGTGTGTTTCCCCAACCTCGCCGATCCCGCCACCGGCCAGGTGGCGCCGGCAGGCGCCAAGACCGGGCTCTTCAGCTTCAACCACGACACCGGTCGCTGGGAGCTCGCCGGCAGCGCCACCGTCAGCCCCGACGCGCGACTGGCCTGCAGCGACCCCGGGCAGGGCATCCTGGCGCCCGGCTGGCATGGCGTGCTGCCGATGGTCGTCGCCGCCTCTGCGCCGGGTCCCACCGAGCCGCCGCCGCCGAAGACGTGCGACATCGTCTGGAACCATCCCAATCCGGCGCAACTCCGCTCGCAATGTCAGATTCATGCGGGCTTCGCTTCCGCCGGTTGCATCATCGTCAGCACGGCAGTGAAGACCGGCCCCTGTCGCCTGCTGCCGAACTTCATCGCCAAGTTCGTCTGCGGGCGGGTGGTCAGTGTGCCGCAGAACGGCTGCGTCAACTACTTCTTCAACGGTGGTCGGCAGTGCCTCGACTTCATCGACACCTGCATCCTCACCGGCAATCCGCCGCCGCAGCAGCTTGCGCCCCCCTCGAGCGCTCCGCGCCCGGACATGGATGAGGCCGCCGTCGGCGGTGACCTCGACGCGCTCCTCACCCAGGCCGCCGCGCTCGGCGTGGGGCTCGCCAACGACGCCGTCCAGCACGTGCGGATCCAAGAGCCGATCCTCGACATCATGGGCAACCGTGATGCCTCCGAGCTCACCGAGCAGGAGCTGCTGCAGATCGAGCCCCTGCTGCCGCCGGTAACGGGCTTCCTCGGCGGCAAGACGAAAGACGAGTTCTACGGGCCGCGCTATCTACAGCTGGGGGCACTGATCCAGCAGCTCGCTCCCCGACTCGGCATCTTGCCGCGCAGCTCGGCCCACTACCTGGTCGAAAACCTCGACAACGGCACCGTGCTGCGCGGTCGCACCGAGATCGGCGGCGCCATCTCCAACCTCATCCTGCGCCCCAACGCGCGCTATCGGCTGCGCAAGGTGTTCCCGGACACGCTGCGCGTCGCCGAGACGCAGTTCTTCACTCCCGCCGCTGGCCAGCGGATCGAGATCCCCGTCGGCTACTGGTCCTGGCAGGCCGACCAGGACACCGACGGAGACGGCGCCTTCGACTTCGCAGAGCTCATCGTCGGCACCAATATCCAGCAACAGGACTCCGACGGAGACGGCCTCAGCGACCTGGCCGAGATTCAGCAGGGCACCAACCCCCTCGACGACCGGCCGGTGCGCACCGGCGTCATCGCCAATGCCGACACGCCCGGCAACGCGGTCGACGTCTGCGCCGCCAACGACCTGGCGGCCGTCGCCGACTCCGAGGCCGGCGTGTCGGTGTTCAACGTCTTCAACGGCATGAGCCCGACCGTGGTCGCCCAGGTGGACACGCCGGGCTCGGCGCGCGCCGTCGCCTGCGCCGGCAACGCGATCGCCGTTGCCGACGGGCCCGCCGGACTCGCGGTGGTCGACGTCACCGACCCACCGGCAGCCGCCATCGTGCGGCAGGTGCCGCTGCTCGGCAACGCGCGCGCGGTGACCACGGCGGCGGGTGTGGCCTACGTCGGCCTCGACACCGGCAGTCTGGTGGCGATCGACCTTGCCACCGGCTCGCTGCTGCAGGAGATCACCAGCTCGCAGGGAATCCACGACCTGGCCATCGAGGGCGACGTCCTCTACGTGGCCGCCGCCAACGAGCTCCGCGCCTATCGCCTGTCGGTGGGGGACCTCGAGCTGCTCGGTCGCGTCGGCATCAGCCTCTTCCCCGAAGCCGTCGCCGGCCGGCGCCGGGTGTTCGCCGGCGGTGGCTTCGCCTACGTCACCTCCTATCCGGGCTACGACACCATCGACGCCAGCGACCCCACGGCGCTGCGGCTGGTCGGCCGCGCCACCGATGCCGGGCCGAACTCGTTCAAGCAGATCGTCGCCAATGGCTCGGGTCTCGGCGTCGCCGCCGTGGGTGTCAATCCGCGCGAGGATGGCAGCCATGACGTCTGGCTCTACGACGTCACCGATCCCGCCGTCACCACCCGTCTGCTGGCGGTGCTGACCACGCCCGGCATCACCCGCGCCGTCTCCATATTCCACGGCCTGGCCTACGCCGCCGACGGCGTCGCCGGGCTCCAGGTGCTCAACTACCTGCCCTACGACGCCAACGGCGTGCCGCCGACCCTTACCTTGCGCACCAACTTCGCCGCCGGCGTCGCCGAGGAGGGGCAGCTCATGCTGCTGACGGCGAGCGTCGCCGACGACGTCCAGGTGCGCAAGGTCGAGTTCTTCGTCGACGGTGCCCGCGTGCTGAGCGACGGCAGCTTCCCCTTCGAGCACCGCTTCGTGACGCCGCTGCGCGAGCAGCAGGCGTCGTTCACGCTGCGCGCCTGCGCCACCGACACCGGTGGCAACCGGACGTGCACGTCCACCGTCGACGTCGTGCTCACCCCCGACGCCACTCCCCCCCGGGTCAAGGCGACGACACCGCGCAATGGCGCCTCCGAAGCCGAGGCCACGGTGGCCACCGTGTCGGCGACGTTCACCGAGCCCGTCGACGTGCCGTCGCTCTCCACCACGACGTTCCGGCTCTTCGCGGCCGGACCCGACTCGCTGATCGGCACGGCCGACGACGTGCCGGTCGAAGGCGGAGTCGTGTCGTACGGGGAGAACCTCAATACCGCCTTCCTCTCCTTCGCGGCGCCGCTACCGGTGGACCTCTACCGCGCGGCGCTCGGCACCGGCATCCAGGACCGGGCCGGCAATGGCCTCGGCAGCGAGTTCGGCTGGACGTTCCGGGTCAAGCGCCCCGCCTCCTGGATCAACCCGGCCGGGGGCCTCTGGCGTACTCCGGCCAACTGGAGCGACAACGCGGTCCCCGGCCCGACGGAGATCGCCTTCATCACTCTGCCAGGCACCTACGAGGTCGTCCTCGACCAGAACACGACGGTGCGACGGCTGATCCTCGGCGCCACCAGCGGCGCGCAGGCGCTGTGGATCAAGGGCAGCAACGCCGGCGGCCACCTTGCCCTAAACGTCACCGACGGTCTGATCAACAGCGGCACGATTCGCATCGAGAGCGCCGACGGTGGCTACACCTCGGCGCTGTCGTCGAGCAACGGCACGCTCACCAACCTCGGCCTCATCCGCACCGTCGCCGGGACCGGTGGCGCGCGGACGATTTCCGGCAACCTCGAGAATCGCGGCACCCTCGACATCGCCTACAACGCCACCTTCAGCGGCACGCTGACCAACGACGGCGACCTGCAGATCGCCGCCGGCCAGAACTTGGCGCTCGGGGGCGTTCTCACGCAGAGCTCGGGCGCCATCCGCGGCACCGGCTCGCTGGTGCTCAACGGCGCCACCCTCAACTACAACGGCGGCACCGTCACCGAGCTCACGCCGCTGCTGATCAACTCGACCCTCAACTTCGGCATCGGTACCGACCCCGCCACGTTCGTCATCACCGGCGGCAGCAGCCGCGCCGGCGGCACCATCGCCGCTGCTCAGTCGCTGTCGGTGCGCGGGCAGAACGCCGGCGGCCACACCACCCTGACCATCCCGGCCGGGCTGACCAACAACGGCACCCTGCGCCTCGAGAGCATCGAGGGCGGCTACACCTCGCGACTCAGTGTCACCGGCGGCGCCCTGACCAACCGCGGCACGATGGAGAGCACCCCCGGCAGCGGCGGGCAACGCGCCGTCGCCGGCACCCTCCTCAACGCCGGAGCGTTCGACGTCAACGCCACCACCTCGCACAGTGGCACCCTGACGCATACCGGCACCCTCACCATCGCCGCCGGCCAGGCACTGACGCTCGGCGCCGGCGACGTGCTCAACTTCGACGGTGGAACGATTGCCGGCGCCGGCACCGTCACTCTCAACGGCGCGACCCTCAACTTCAACGGCGGCACCACCACCGGCACCCCGCCGCTGTTGATCAACTCGTTGCTCAACCTCGGCTCGTCGACCGGGCCTGCCAGCTTCGTCGCCACTGGCGGCACCGCCCGTGCCACCGGCACCCTCGCCCCGGGCCAGTTCCTCACCGTGCGGGGCCAGAACGCCGGCGGCCACACCACACTGACGCTGCCCAGTGGCCTGCTCAACGGCGGCACGCTGCGCCTCGACAGCATCGAGGGCGGCTACACCGCGCGCGTCGACGCCCCGGCGGGCACTCTCACCAACCGTGGCACGATCGAGATCGCCGCCGGCAGCGGCGGCGCGCGCAGCCTCGGTGGCACCCTGGCCAACGAAGGACGCATCGACGTCGACGCCGAGGCCCGTTTCAATGGCGTGCTCACCCACAGCGGTACGCTCGACATCACGGCCAAGCTCATTCTCGACCCAGGCCAGACGTTCGACTTCGACGGCGGCACCATTTCCGGCGCCGGCCTGCTGCAGCTCACCAGCTCGACGCTGACCTTCGACGGCGGCACCACCACCGGCACACCCCCGTTGCTCGTCAACTCGGAGCTGGCTTTCGGCTCGTCCACCGGCCCGGCGCGCTTCGTCATGAGCGGCGGCAGCGGCCGGGCCAGCGGCACCATCGCCGCCGGGCAGGAGATGTGGGTGCGCGGCAGCAACGCCGGCGGCCACACCACGGTGTCGCTGCCCAGCGGGCTCAGCAACAGCGGCGCCATCCGCCTGGAGAGCATCGACGGCGGCTACACGTCCAACCTCAGCGGCGACCTCACCAACCTGGGCACCCTCCTGATCAACAGCGGCACCGGCGGCTCCCGAGTGCTCTCGGGCAATCTGGTAAACCAGGGCGCGTTCGAGGTCAACGTCAGCGGCTCCTTCACCGGCCGGCTGGTCCATACCGGCAGCCTCGACATCGCGCCCGGACAGGCACTCTCGTTGCCGGCCGGCCAGATCTTCGACCTCGACGGCGGTACCGTTACCGGCGCCGGTCAGCTCACGCTCAACGGCAGCACGCTCAACTTCGACGGCGGCAGCACCACCGGCACGCCCATCCTGCTCGTCGGCTCGGCGCTGCACTTCGGCAGCGGCACCGACCCGGCGTCGTTCGTCATGACCGGCAACGGCACCGTCAGCGGCGAGGTGGCGGCCGGGCAGCTGCTCAGCGTCCGCGGCCAGAACGCCGGCGGCCACACCACCGTCACCGCCGCCGCCGGCTTCCGCAACAGTGGAGTGACGCGCCTCGAGAGCATCGAAGGCGGCTACACCGCCAACTTCACCGTCACCGGCGGCGAGCTGACCAACACGGCGACCGGGGTGCTGGAAGTGAGGCTGGGTGCCGGTGGCGCCCGTACCCTCACCGCCAGCGTCGTCAACGAAGGCACCCTGGTGATCGATGCGCCGGCTACCGCCAGCTCGCTCACCACCGCCCCCGGATCGACGCTGCGTGGCAACGGCACCTTGACCCTCGGTAGCGGCGCGCTGGCGAACGCCGGCGGCAT
>Ga0075421_100004669_pt1 | contig 16524 bp, 9 predicted proteins | sample SoiMetdeltSBSDD5_FD_75292 | JGI IMG/M metagenome (GOLD analysis project Ga0075421, IMG submission 75292) | Bulk soil microbial communities from a Populus tree surrounding site in Tennessee, USA - Soil MetaG P. deltoides SBSDD5 | ecosystem: Environmental > Terrestrial > Soil > Tree plantation...
CCTTTCACTCTTTCTTCCCGTGTTGGCTGGTCTATTAATCCTTTCAGGTCAATGGTCGCTACGGTAATTTCACTGGCTAGTTTTGTTTTAGGATCAGGCGCGACAATCGGTGTGAAAGGATTGGCTGCAGTGAATAATCCGGCGCCAAGACCAAGGGATGATTGCTTCAGGAAGCTTCTCCTGGAATCGTGTTTCCCGGTGTTCATATTTATAGTGTTGAATTACTAATATACGAATTCCGGACAGGAAGAGTACATTCATATCTGTACAGCGTATCACATTATCAAGTATTAAACTAAAATCTATTCGTAATGAAACGAAAAGACTTCTTACACAAGGGCATGGTGTCCGGCGCATTGCTAGGCACATCTTTAATTACAACTGCTTTTAATACAGACGCAACTAAAAAGATCACCTATAGCCCGCGTAAAGTTTACGACGGTGATATTGCATATGACGATGAAGTTGTAATAGAACGTTCACAAAAAGGAAAGCCACATGCGGGTAAAGTTCTTCTTGCCATCCAGGCTCACTCCGATGATATTCCATTGTTCGCCGGCGGGCTCGTGGCGAAATTGATGGATGAAGGATATAAAGGTTACCTGCTGCGTACGTCAGACGACAGTAAAGGCGACCCGTTGGGTAATGAAGCAGACACTAAAAACATTGCGAAGTATTATGGCATGGAAAAAGCATTCGATTTCATGTACAACCATCACCAGATGGATAATATGGGAATACAGGATCTGAAAGGAAGATTAATTTTTCTTTTCAGGTTGTTGAAAGTAGATACTCTTGTTTGCTGGGATCCCTGGGAGCATCATGAAGAAAATCCGGATCATTATGTTACCGCAAGAGCTGTTGAGGCAGCAAGGTGGATGGCGGGAGGCAGTGAGGATTATCCCGAGCATTTCGATGCAGGGCTCCAGCCCCACGCGCCGGCAGTGCGATACTATTTCTCACGCACACCAAAAAGAGTAAACCGTATCGTAGACATTACCGATTATATTGACAAGAAGGTTGAGGTGAATATGTTGAATGTTACCAAGGGGCCGGCAGGACAAGGCTTTGGAAGCAAATTAAAAGAAAAGCTTGCAGCAGAGGGAAAACGGTTGGCTATTCTTGAAGACGGTGGAAAAAGCGCCGATCATAACTGGGTAAAACATTTTGTGTTCGACATTGACGCAAGGCGATTGAATTTCAGCCAGGTTTCCAATAAGAAACTCGGTGAAAAGTACGGGCTCAAATGGGCGGAGCAATATCACTACATCAGCGACCTTGAAGATCAAACACCAAATCTTCTTGAAAAATATATTAAGGAGAACGCGAAACCAAAATAGCTGCCGGCAATTTGCATAAATCAATTATCAGCAAGCCGGAATTGGTAGATTTCGAGACTAATTCATAGTAGCGAAAGCAATTATCGATTAGGTTCCGCTTTAATCATATTTGAAATTTGACGTGAAATTCATTACGTCTAATTTCATGAAACAGTTAGCCATCATTTGCACATTCCTGGTACTTGCTTTTATGTGTGAGGGGCAGATTCTGAAGGACAGCTTGTATTGGGCAACACCCGCCGAGAGAGAAATGTACAAAAGTGCCATTAAAAAAGGGAGGGGTCAAAAAGCACTAGGGTCACTAATAATCGTGGGCGGCAGCGCTTTAACGACGTTTGGAGCTGGCGTGGCGATAGCAGGTATTGACGGGTGGGGAGATGATGACGATTATTATGGAGATGACATTATCGATCGGGATCGATTATTATGGAAAGGAGGCTCATTGTTGTTTTTGTTGGGTATCGGTACTATTTTAACTGGAGCCGACATGATAAAGGAAGGAAAGCAGAATGTCAGGACAGGCAAGGTTTGTTTGAAATTGAATGCTACATCAGTTGGGTTGGTAATTAATTTTTAGGTTGCCGTGGTTACACTATACAGTTCAACTGTGTTTTCTTTTCCTCTTAAGGCAACAGTGTCTACTCTTTCCCATGTTAGGCCGTTATAATTCTGAAGCTGTTTAAACAAATCACCGGAAACAAGACAATCGCGCTGATATTTTTTGCACTGGTCCTGAATTCTGGATGCGGTGTTCACAACATCGCCGTTGTAAACGATCTGGCGTTTTGTATCGCCAATTTGCGCACATACTACGTTTCCCAGATGCATGCCAGCCTTGAACTGTGGTACTACGCCAAATGTTTTAAGGTAATGATCGCTCTTGCTGATCAGGTTCTCTTTAAACATGAAAAAAGTTTTGAGGCAGTTTGCATTTTCCAGTCCATGTTTAATGCTCCAGGTGAGTACCACCTCATCTCCCACATATTGATAGATCTCGGCCTTCGTCTGAATCACAGGTTCCGAGATTTCATGAAAAACCTCGTTAAGAAGGTTGTAAAAGCCCTTGTGTCCTAGCTTCTCCGCAACCGTTGTTGAGGAGTACATGTCCAGAAACATAAAGATTCTTTCTTCTTCACGAGGTTCGTGGTATTTACCACTAATAAATTTCCATATAACACCTTCACCTAAGAGATTCTCGATTTGGAGAAAGAATACCAACAGCCCGTATATCAGAAGAGTATAGAGTATTAAAATCAAGTGTGAGGGTGATGTAAGAACTGCGGGGAGCTCGCTTATATGATGACCTTCGGCAAAACCCGCTATTACAGTTACGGTAAGGCTAACTGTATAGATAGCTGCGGTATAAACCACTGTTTTGAATATGAGAATTCTTGTAAATGACCACCGCCTTACCTGCAGTTTTGAATTTGGGAACACAAAAAGTTCGAGCAAGCCAAATCCAAGACCTAAAGGCAATCCGAAGAGAACGCTGTGATAACTGAGGCGTTCTTCATTAATAAGTTGATAAACTATCCCGGCAAAGGAGGTAAACAGACAGATCAGGCCAAGCGTCCTGAGCTTTCTTAAGAAGTTGCGATGCATGTTTTAAAGTAGTCTGATAATGCAGTAAAGTTAAGCGAGTGGCTATTCCTTATACGGCAATAATTTTTTCATCAACATCTCCTTTTTATTTCTTGAAACATCTATAGAAGAGCCATCGCTCATAACCAGGTAACCACCTTCACCCTTTACATATTTTTCAACTTCGTTCAGATTAGCAAGATAGCATCGATGCACGCGAACAAAAGAATGCTCCTCCAGGAGCTCTTCTATTTCTTTTAACGTGCGGGATACGATTAATTTTTTATTGTTCTTTAGCTGGAGAACTGTGTAATTACTATCCGATTCGCAACTGATAATAGACTCAACCGGTATCATCTGCAAACCCTCCATTGTAGGCATGGCAATTTTATTAATAGGAGTGGAGGGCTGATGTACTCTTTGTAACAGTATTTCCAGTTGTTGTGAAATCGGTTTCTGTGTGCGATTATTAACCTTTTGGACGGCTTTCTGCAACTCTTCGCTGTCAATGGGTTTCAGCAGGTAATCAATAGCGCTGAAGCGGATTGCCTTAAGGGCATATTGATCATAACTTGTTGTAAAGATTATCTCGAAATTAACCTGATTCAACTTTTCCAGCATTTCGAAACCATTCATCTTTGGCATCTCAACGTCGAGGAAGACAATATCCGGAGAATGTGTTTTGATGGCAGAAAGGGCTTCAATACCATTATGACAAACTGAAACGATCGACACGTCACTGTTATCTTCAAGCAAAGCGATCAACGACTCGCAGCAATAAGGTTCATCGTCAACAATAATCGCTTTCAACATAACTTTATTGATTAATTACTTCCGTGGTTTCCGTGCAATTGATATGGAGGTTTACTTTTGTGCCAGCGGCATTTCCATCCTCATCATTTATATCTTCAATAGTGTAGAATGTCGTAATTCCTTTTTCAGCATTAAGTAAACTGAGCCGGTCTGCGGTGATCTTTAAACCCATCGATTTCTCTTTTTCAGCCGACTTGCTTTTCATTTCTTCGGCTCTTTTTCTGCCAATGCCGTTGTCTGTGATAGTACAAGTTAGGGTATTATTTTCCATGCTCAGTTCTATGTCTAACCTCCCTTGTCCGTCTTTATTCATGAGCCCATGCCAAATGGCATTTTCACAAAACGGCTGTAGCAGCAGTGGCGGTATATAAATATTATCAGCATCTACCGCATTCAAAAAAATAATTCCATAGTCAAATGAATTTTTGAAGCGAAGCCGCTCCATTTCCAGGTAAATACGTAGCATTTCCAATTCATCGTTCAATGTGATCAGTGTCTTTTGAGAATTGATCAATACCATTCTTATCAATCTTGAAAAGCGGGTGAGATAGTTGGAAGCTGTCTTGCTTTCATTTCTTAAAATGAAATGATTGATTGAGCTAAGTGAATTAAATATAAAATGTGGATTCATCTGTGCTCTCAGAGCCTGCATTTCCAGCGCTGTTGATTGTCTTTGGAGCTCTACATGCCTGTTCTCGCTTTCTAGTGCTTTCATCTTCCATTCCTGCTCTTTTTGTTCCTGTGTTAGCCGCTCATTCTTTCTTTTTAAATTAATATTTCTGAAGACGTAAAGGCTGGCAAACACTAAAGCAATAGAGACGGCTATAATAAAGTTTCTGAAAGTAGCTTCCTGTTTTAATTGTTGTTGTTTAATCTTGTTATCACGGTTTAAAAAACCAATGCGCGCTTCCTTCTTTGCATCTTCTGCTTCCCGTTTGTAATTATTTAATCGAATTAAGAACTGCTTGTTTTGAATAGAGTCTTTTATTGCCAGGTGTTTCACAAGAGTTTCATATGCGTGTTTGTTTTTATTCAGATTGTGATAAATAGACGATAAAAGCAAGTAACCATTCATCATCTCCGGTCTGAAACCGTAATTTTCTGCCTGTTCAACAGCTGCGTTTGCAATATGTAAGGCTTTTTTATAATTTTTTTTCTGATTGAGGATTTCCGCTTTTAACAGCATAGATTTTATAGGTGGAACGGCTCCGGCTTCTGCTCCCATATTGTTGAAAACGCTCAGAGTGTTTTCTATGAGAGAAAGGGCACTGTCGGCCTGCTGGTTTTTTATATAGATTTGGGCGCGAATGTTGTTGCCATAAGCTTGGTGCCCGACGGCATAACTGTTCCAGTCTTTTTTCCAGAGGTTCCAGAATAAAAGTGCGGAGTCTGGTTTGTTCATGATGCAATACAATTCGCTTATGTCTGCATACATTTTCCATCCAATTTTTTTCTCTTCCGCATATTTATAGCCTTTAAATAAATAATCCAGGGCGGTTTCGTAATCGGCAGCAGCTTTATATAGAATAAACATGTTGTAGAATGACCATAGCACCAATTCATGACCCCATTCTGAACTATCTTTTTTCACATTCTCATTGGCAAGCTGAATACATTTCTCACAATAAGGAAAACCATCTTCATATTGTCCTTTTTCTGCGTAAACCATGCAGAGCCATGTTGTTGATTCTGTTTCTAAAGATATATTGCCGGTTTTCTGGAAACGGGCGATTGCTTTTTTGTAGTTTTCAAATGGGTTTTCCAATATAGCCAGGAGGGAATAACATCGGCCAATCATGTTGTCATCATTTAATTCAATTGATAACTGCAGGGCTGGCCTGCTATACTTTTCTGTTTCTTTTATTTTGTGAAGAAATAGTTTGCTGGTGGCTAGATTTAATAACGCCTGAACCTGTCCATATTTATATCCAACATCCCTTGCTTCATTATTTGCCATATCAGCATAAATAAAGGTTGAGTCACCGCGGCGTTGACCATTCGACCCTACCTGATTAATAAAAGCCTCTGCGATCTTGTTCAGGCAGTTGATCCTTGCCGTATCCTTCAAGAGCAGTACGACTTTTTTCAGACTATCAATTCTTAGGCTGTCACGCTTTATATCTTCAGGTTTCTGCGCGATGGCTAGTTCTGCACATATCTGAACAAGAATAATTATCAATAAACATTTCTTCATAAGAAAACCTTATTCAATAGTTACACCAATTCTTTTTTGAGCTCTTTGTGGCCGATTTGCAGGATGACTTTTGTTCCACAAATGTTTTTATGTTCATCCAATACATCCTCAATGGAAAAAATGGTCTGCATATTAGCAGTTTGATTCAGCAAGTGGAGCCGCTGGGTTGTGATCTGCAAGCCCAATGATTTTTCCTTTGCCGTTGATGTGCTTTTTAACTCCGCTGCTTTCTCACGACCTATACCATCGTCGCTGATCACACATTCCAGAACGTTATTGCTCATGCTGAGGTCGATTGTCAGATTACCGTGGCCTTCTTTATGCATCAAACCATGCCATAATGCATTTTCACAAAACGGTTGAAGCATAAGCGGTGGAACAAAGACAGTTTCTATGTCGATTTCATTTTTGAACATAATGAAGTAGTCGAATGAATTCTTAAACCGTAATCTTTCCATATCCAGGTAAATACGTAGCATTTCTAATTCGTCGTTCAATGTGATCAGTGACTTTTGGGAATTGATCAATACCATTCTTATCAATCTTGAAAAGCGGGTGAGATAATTCGAAGCTGTCTTGCTTTCATTTCTTAAAATGAAATGATTGATCGAGCTAAGTGAATTGAATATGAAATGCGGATTCATCTGAGATCGCAGCGCCTGCATTTCTAATTCTGTTGATTGTCTTTGGAGTGCAATATGTTTGTTTTCACTCTCCAATCGTTGTACGGTTAATTCATTTTCTAGTCTTAATCTTTCATTTCTTCTTTCAAAAGAGATACTTCTGTATATGAAAATTGCTGCCAGAGTTAATGCTAATAATAGAATAAGAAGGAACCTTTTTTGCATTGACTCGCGGTTTAGTTGTTCTGATTTTAATGCGTTGTCTATGTTCAAAAGCGATAATTGCGCTTTTGCCTGCTGAGTATTTGCATCCAGTTTTTGTTTATACAGCCTTAGTAAAAGTTGCTTGTTCTCTATGGAATCTTTTATTGTTACATACTTCAAAAGGTATTTGTAAGCGCTGTCGTTGTTCCCAAGACTATGATACACGGAAGAAAGTACCTGGTAGCGTTTAATCATTTCATTTTTAGATGGGGCGTATTTGTCAGACAACTCAAATGCTTTATTTAAATATTCCAATGCCCTATTGTATTCACCTTTCTCGTTGTAGATCCTGGCGATCCGGAACCATTCAGATCCTATGCCCCAAAAATTGTTGTAAGGCTTTATCCTTTCAATATTATCTTCTGCAATTTGCAGAGCGGAGTCGTATTTTTTATTGACTATATAAATTTCTGCAAGTATGCTATAGCCTGATGCTTTAGCTCCGCCTGCCATTGCTTCATAGCCGGGTTCCTTTCTCCATAATTTCCAATAAACCATCGCAGAGTCATATTGGTGCATCTCGCAGAATAAACCTGCTATTGCGCCATTCATTAACCAGCCCGTATTGTTCTTTAGCCCATATTGATTTGCTTGTTTGAAATAACTCATCGAACTTTCATAGTCGCCGATGTTAGAATACAGATCTGCCATTTGCCATAATGCTTCCTGTACAAGGAATTGATGCCAGTTCACCAATTTTATATTCTCATTTTTTAGAAATTCCAGGCTCTTTTCACCATACTCAATAGCTTTTTCATAGTTGCCTTTGTCTGCGTACCATGCTGTAATCCATGTATATGTATTTGAAAGGGCCTCTGTGTCCTTTGCCTTTTGATAGTAAGATTCAGATTTAGTAAAACGGTCGAGAAAAGATTTGTCATCTTCGTTAGCAGGGGCCACCGTTCCCAGTGCATCATAGGCTTTTCCCAGGATTTCATAATTGCTTGTTTGTTCCGCGAGTTTAATTGCATTTAAAATATTTTTTTGTCTCACGTCCCTGTCGCGGATCGGTGCAGGAGGCATGCTATCCACGAAGCTGTGCTGATTGAGATTTATCAACGCCATGGCAACACCGTCGCTGTATCCAATTTTTGTTGCCAATTCCAACGCCTGCGATGCATAATACTTTACAGTGTCACTTTTTCTATGCATCAGAGCTGTATCCCATCCTGCACCGAGCATTACACTCATTTCGCTGATTGCATTCAATAAATCGACTTTTTCCTTTCCCTGCGTAACAGGTAATTTATTTCTCAAGCCAATGTACCTGATGCTATCTTCTTTCGCGGGTCCGAAGTGCTGGCCAGGTGCATGGATGTTACATGCAAGAAATACTACAATGATTAAAAGATATTTTTTCATGGCAACTGTTTAATAAGCCCTGTTTTTCTCATCTTCGGCGCCTGTTGTTCTTTCGCGCTTTCCTTTTACACTGTCTTTTCCAAACCTGTGATTATACGTGATGCTAAAGGTCCTGTATCCAAAAATGCCCGCTGAATTTATGATTAGATTTTGCTCAGGCTTGTAAATATTTTGCCGCGATTCGAGTGAGTTAATTAAATTTCTTACGTTCAACGAAAGGGAAGATTTTATCTTTTCAAGCTTTTTATTAACGCCTAAATCAAATGAACCTAAAGGGCTAAAGTTATATAACCCCCAGCCACCTCCCGAACCGTACCATCCGCTGACCTCTAGCGACAGGCTTTTGGATAATGAAAATGTTTGCGTTGAATTTCCATAAAAGTTGAAGTAACCTTGCTTGATCTCTTCTTTATAAAAACTAGTGGATTCATACCAGCCTGTTGATAAATTATTTTGCATGGTCCACCAGGAGGTTATTTTAAAAGGTAGTGCCAGGTTAATATAGACTGCCTGAAATCTTTTTCCATTGGTTACTGTATTTATGAGCCTGTTTATTTTTTCATCCAGTTCGGGCTGATTGTTGATCGGGTGACTGCTATAGTTATAGGAAATTGAAAGTATCTTATCCTTGTAGGTATAAGAAGCAGTAATGACATCACTGATAGAAGGTAGCAGGTAAGGATTGCCCGTTTGAAAAGTTTTCGGATCATAAAAAATAACCCAGGGAGCAAGATCAGCGAAGCTGGGCCTCGATATCCGCCGGCTGTAGGAAAAATTTACACTATTACTGTCGTTGATCTTGTGTAAAATGTAAAAAGTGGGAAAAAGATTGCTATAATGCCGATTGACGAGTTCTTCAGTGGCCGAACCCAGAACTGTATGGGCATATTCATAACGTAGTCCTGTTTTCAAAGATGTTTTATCATTGAACGTTAAATTAAAAGATGAATAAGCTGCTCCAACACTTTCTTTCAATCTGTGTAGGTTTGAAAGGAATGGATCCGCTTCCCAGGAATTTTGAATAAGCGTTGCAACTTCTACATCGTTTGATAATCTTGATGCGGTGCCTTTCAGCCCTGCTTCTATATTTACCTTCTTTGATAATTTCCTTTCGTAATCGAGAGTTCCAATCCAGAATTTCAAAGGAGTAATCTTGTCGCTTCGTACTTTTTCGTTGTAGGAATGGGCGTTGTGAACAAAGTATGCATTGTTGTAGTCATTTGGATTTTTGTCGGTGTAATCAAGGTAATCAAGATTCACCGAAAGTTTTTCATCAGGCCTGAAAGTATGCTGCATGTTTAGATTGATTCCATAGCTAGCCGTAGTGTGCAGCTCATTATTTACAATGTCTACCGTTGTATCTAAATTTTTATTAGTATAAACAGATGCATAGTTGTCTGCTTTCATTTTCCAGCGGCGGTAACTTCCTGTAAATAAAAAACCAATAATTGTTTTCTTGTTTATTTCATAATCCAAACCAATTTGTCCGTTGTGTAATGCGGTTTTCGAGTTGCGGTTGGATTCAGAATAGTCCTCCATAAATTGGTTATCATGCGTCACCGCATGGTAATTGGTCCAGAGCTGGTATTGATGACTTCGGTAGTAAGAATAGTTACCAAAAACATTTATTTTCCCCTTGCGATGATTTATGTTCAGACTGACCGAGTTATCTTCCCATTTGCCGTACCCCGCCATGAGTGCATAAGACCCATTTGTGCCGTATTCATTGTTTCTTTTCAGCACAATATTGATAATGCCTGCATTTCCATCTGCGTCATATTTAGCCGGCGGCGTAGTAATGATCTCGATACGTTCGATATTTCCAGAGGGCATGGCGGCAAGCATTTGTACGACAGCGGCGATTTCCATGTAATTCCGTTTGCCATTGACCATCACGATTACGCTACCTTTTCCGTTTATCAAAAGTGAGTTTGCAAAACGGTTGACAATAACACCCGGAGATCGCTCCAATACATCTAACGCCGTACTGCCAGCAGAAGTAATACTTGATGCCACATTAATGACAAGCCGATCTATTTTTTGTTCATACAATGGTTTTTTGGCAACAACAGTTACATCAGCAAGCATTGCAAGATGTTCATTAAGTGTTATATCACTAATATCTATGTCTTCAATCTTATTGCCAATCTCAAGGTGACGGCTGAAGTCCGGATTTGTTCCTGCATGCGTTACACTGATCAAATATTTTCCCGCAATTATGTTTTCGAAATTGTAATGCCCTTTAGCGTTAGTTAATGTTCCCTTGAGCAGCGAAGAATCTTTTGTATTGAGCAATAAGACGTTAGCATTTTCAAGCGGCTTGCCTGCAAAATCAACAATTCTTCCATGCAAACCGGATTGGGCATTAACGGAACATAAGTGTGCAAATAAGGAAATAGTCATTAGACAAACGATTCTAAGAAAACGTTTCGGGTATTTACCAGGGTTCGTGGCAGTGTTCATTTTTATGGTTTCTACATCGAATCTATCTTTTTGCAGAAACGCACAACAGCCAGAATGAGGGAATGGAGCGTTCTGGATTTGAATAGTAAAGATTGTTGAGTGAATGAAAGAAGTACGGGGTTGATTTTTTAATTTGCCATCTTTCTGCTTAAAATCGAGCTTTTGAGATGAAATGTATTGCATTTCTGCCACTAATGGTTGCTTCTTTTTTGTCGTGCAGCAAGCCCGGCGGGTTAAATATTCACTGGAAAGAGAATATTCTGACTATTTCAGGCGAACATCTGCCTGGGAGGGAAATGGATATTTTATATCTCGAGGCATTTTGTAAAACCGGATCAACAAACAGGATATGGGAACAAACCACCATTGCACACAAAACGGAATTGATTTCAGCAGATAAAAACGGGGAAGTTATAAGGCTGCGTACATTGGTAGAACCTTCCATCGAGGTGCTTCACGAAATTCGTGCAGGCAATGATGAAGTGGACTTTCGGCTTGAATTGAAAAATAATGCCAGCCAGGCTATTGATGTCGATTGGTTTCAGCCATGTATTCGGGTTGACCGTTTTACCAATCGAAACCAGGAAAACTATTTAGCACGCTGTTTCATATTTACCGATCGCGGATTGACCACATTAGATAAAACGCGCCGCACAGAAGAAGCTCTTTACAAGGGAGGTCAGACTTATGTGCCTGCCGGTATAAATCTGAACGACGTAAATCCCAGGCCCATCAGTAACGACCAACCTGCAAATGGACTTATAGGTTGTTATTCTGATGACAGCAACTACCTTATGGCGACAGCATGGGATCATTACCAGGAATTGTTTCAGGGTATTTTTGTTTGCATCCATAGCGATCCGAGAATAGGTGGTCTGAAACCTGGCGAAACGAAAAAACTGCACGGGAAACTGTATGTGTTGAAAAATGATCCTCAGGAATTACTCACACGATATCAAAAGGATTTTGATCAGCAGCATTAAACATTAATACCTTTAAACGCCACAACTTTCCTCAAGATCTCGCTAAAAAATTCTACATGAATAACAGTTCCTGTTAATCAATAAATCTTTTTATTATGAAGCTGAAAATAGATAACTTTAAACGTCTTCCCGTTGGGTAGTTTTACTACCATAATTCCTTAGTCCTAGAGAAGCTAATTAACGTAAATTCTATTTCCTAATCTTAAGGCCTCAATGTTTGTTTGCTGATAAGCAAACTCATTGGTGTTAGTTAGTTCACCTTAATCAAACTCTACGTAAAAATGAGCCTTAAGTTTTACACTTACAACGGTGTTCTTTCTGCTTTCGTTTTCTGCATTTTGCTGATAACCACAGCAGGTTATCCGGCCAGCGCCCAGAACTTCACACCTAGTAACCTTACCGGGGCAACAATAAATAATCCGACTTCCATTCAATTCGGACCAGACAACCGGTTATACGCGTCGCAACAGGACGGAATTATAAAGGTTTTCACGATCACGCGAAACGGATCGAACAGCTACTCTGTTACTGCTACTCAAACCATTACCCTGATTAATTCGATACCGAACCACAATGATAATGGCGCATTAAATACAAGTGTAACAACACGACAAGTAACAGGAATTCTTGTGAAAGGCACTGCGTCGAATCCTATCATCTATGTTTCTTCAAGCGACAGCCGTATTGGAGGTTCCTCCAGCGGCGACGTAAATCTTGATACTAATTCCGGGATTATCTCAATGCTTACCTGGAACGGTAGTGCCTGGGTGAAAATGGATTTAGTACGAGGAATACCGCGCTCCGAAGAAAATCATGCTAACAACGGCCTTCAGCTTGATCCCATCGGCAACAAGCTTTTTGTAACTGTAGGCGGTCATACAAACGCAGGCGCGCCTTCAACAAACTTTGCATACACATGCGAATTCGCATTGTCGGCAGCCATTTTATCCATTGACTTAAACGCAATCAATGCGATGTCTACCAAAGGCTCTGGAAATACAGCTTACAAATATGATCTGCCAACAGTAGATGACCCCACACGCACAAATAACCCCGACGGTACCGACGTGAATGACCCATTTGGTGGAAATAATGGCCTGAACCAGGCAAAAGTTGTAGCTGGCGGACCGGTTCGCATTTATGCATCTGGCTTTCGAAATGCTTACGACATCGTGATCACTCAGGCCCGTAGAATGTACACAATCGATAACGGCGCTAACCAGGGATGGGGAGGATATCCGAAAAACGAAGGAACAGCAAATGTTACGAATGAATACGTTAGCGGTGAGCCCGGTTCTACAACCGGCACTGCTACAGAAAGCGTTGTCAACAATCTTGATAATGTAGAGTACATCGGCAACGTAGACACCTATGTACCGGGAACCTTTTATGGAGGTCATCCAAATCCCATTCGTGCAAATCCTGCAGGTGCAGGACTCTATACCCGCAACGGTACAACTGGTGTTTGGCGCAACAGCAAATCAGGAACTAATCCCCTGCCAAGCGACTGGCCGCCGGTAGCGTCAGCTAACACAGTAGAAGGCGACTTTCGCCAGCCCGGAGTTGGAGATGCAGCTCTGTTGACGTTCGATCACTCCACGAATGGAGTTGCAGAATATGTAGCTTCCAACTTCAATAATTCGCTGAAAGGATCCCTCCTTGCCTGTAGCTGGAACGGCAACATCTATAGGATAAAATTATCAGCTGATGGAACGAGTAGCCTTAACTCAAAGTCGTCGTCAAATAAATTGAACCAGGATGTTGCATTCGCATCTGGTTTCGGTTCACAACCGCTGGATATAACAACGCAAGGGGATAATGATGTATTTCCCGGCACAATCTGGGTCGCAGGTTACGGAGCTGATGCCATAACCGTTTTTGAACCACAGGACTTCGTTATCTGCACAGGATCGTATAACACTTCAGACGACGACAAGGATAAATACACCAATGCCGACGAAGTTGACAATGGCACCGACCCATGTTCCGCAGCAAGTGTGCCTCCTGATTTCGATAAAGACTTTATTTCTGATCTGAAAGATACCGATGACGACAATGACGGAAGAACCGACATTACCGATGTGTTCGCTATAGATCCTCAAAATGGTGTTACCACTAATCTTCCCCTTCGCTACGATCTGTTAAACAACTTCCCGGGAACAGGTTTCTTTGGTATCGGCTTAACAGGATTAATGAACAACGGAAACAGTAATTATCTCACACAGTTCAATGAACAGAACCTCATAGCAGGCGGTGCAGAAGGAGCACTTACTGTTGTAGCAACTTCTACAGGTGATGCATTGGGTAGTTTAAATAATCAGCAGAATGGCTTCCAGTTTGGAGTAAAATCTGTACCTGGTCTCGGACCGTTTACAATTACGTCGAGAATGTTAGGACCATTCTTCAATAACCAGGTTCCTCAGGGTTTCCAGTCACAAGGTGTTTATATAGGCACAGGTGACCAGGACAACTATTTGAAGATTACATTAAATGCAAACGGAGGAGTGGGAGGTATTCAGGTGGTTTATGAAAATGCGGGAGTAACGACGTCGTATCAATTCGGTTTATCGACTGGAATACCTGCGTCCACATTAGATCTTGCGCTCAGCGTAGATCCTGCCACAGGTAAAATACAACCTAAGTATTCTGCCGACGGAGGAAGCTTTGTGAGCGTCGGTGCACCAATACAAACTGCCGGAGCTCTGTTAAATGTGATACAGGGAAATACGGCGTATGCAGTTGGTGTGATATCTACTTCACGTGGTGCAACTCCGTTCACGGCGACGTGGGATTACATATATGTGTGGAACGACGCAACGGCTGCCACAGGCGTATGGCAAACGATTCCGCCAAGCTCGGGACTTGATACCGCACGCGAAGAGAATGCGTATGTACATGCAGGCAATCGCTTTTATCTCCTTGGTGGCAGAGGAATCAAACCGGTGCAATCGTATGATCCGGTTAACAAAGTGTGGATCAACAGGACACCGCCGCCTGTGGAATTGCATCACTTCCAGGCTGTGACACTAAACGGTCTTGTTTATGCGGCTGGTGCCTTTACCGGTTCATACCCTCATGAAACACCCGTGTCAACAATTCGAATTTTCAATTCAACAACAAATAAATGGTTCACGGCATCCACCATACCTACAGCGCGACGCCGGGGATCAGCAGGTGCTGTCGCGTACAAAAACAAGCTATACCTTGTTGGGGGCATCATCGACGGTCATTGGAGCGGCTGGGTATCATGGTTTGACGAGTACGACCCGGTTACAAATAAGTGGAAGGTGCTGCCGAATGCACCGCGGGCAAGAGACCACTTCCATTCGGTGATAGTTAACGATAAACTTTACGTAATTGGAGGTCGAAGATCATCAGGCAGCACAGGACAAGTGTTCGACCTAACGGTGCCTGAAGTTGACGTTTACGACTTCAACACTGGCACCTGGTCAACGTTGCCGGCAGCAAGCAATATTCCTACACAAAGAGCAGGAGCGGGTACAGTATTACTGGGCAATGAGATTCTTGTTATCGGAGGAGAAGGTCCGCAGCCTGCCGCATTTAAGACAACCGAGGCGCTCGACCTGTCTACACTCACATGGAGAAAGCTGGCCGATCTGCAGCAGGCGCGACATGGCACCCAGGCAGTCGTAAACAATGGCAATGTTTATATTGTAGCCGGCGCCGGCACAAGAGGCGGAAGTATGTTATTGAATTCGCAGGAAAGATTCAATTTATTCGGGCCAACTACTCCGCAGGTGCCTCCGCTTGTCCAGAGCCAGTTAACTTCTCCGGCCAGCCTAAACTTTGGCTCCGTACCGAAGAATTACGACAGTATAAAAACAATAACAATAAACAATACGACGGGTACACAGGATATCTTTATAACCTCGCTCGTTATAAGCGGATCAACAGCGTTCACGGCCACTGCGCCATATACAATGCCATTCGCAATTCCTATTGGCGGCAGCGTGCAGATCAGTGTAAAATACAAGCCATCTATTGCGGGTGCCCAAACAGCAACACTCACTATTAACCATTCAACTCAAACATTGAATAATAAAGTTACACTGAGTGGACAGGGAACTTCGGCGTCATTCCAGATTAATTCAGGCGGCCCTCAGCTGGTAACTTCAATGGGAACGTTCAGTGCAGATGTTTATTACTCGCCCGTGCCTGGTTATACCTATTCGAAATCGGTAGCTATCGCCAATACAACCGACGATTCGCTTTATAAAAGCGAACGTAGTGCAACAACTAATAATGGCACGTTCAACTACTCGATCCCGGTTGCAAACGGTCAATATACAGTTGTATTACATTTTGCTGAGATTTATTGGAACAGCCAGGGCCAACGGATATTTGATGTAAGCATTGAAGGCAATAAGGTTCTTGACAATTTTGATATTGTTAAGGATGCCGGCGGAGCCCTGAAAGCAATTAAGAAAGCGTTTGTCACTAACGTTAACGACGGTGCGATAAGCATTTACTTCAGTGCATTAAGCGCTGATGGAGGCGTTAATCGTCCGAAGATATCTGCTGTCGAGGTGTTTGCGGGCACGGTTGCCAGTGCTTCGGTTGTTGATAATGGAACTATGACACCTGCAAGAGTTGCTCAAAAGCTGGCCGTTGCTGTTCGTCCAAATCCGGCACAAAACAGTTTCAATATTTCACTGAACACTTTGAACACGCAACCAGTGATGATTAAGATCACAGATCTCCTCGGCAGAACCGTGGAAGTTTTAAAACGACTGCCGGCTGACAGGAATTTCTCATTAGGTGCGAATTACAAGCCGGGAGTTTATATTCTCGAGGCGGTCCAGGGAACTGATAAGGTTACGATGAAACTGATTAAGACGAATTGATTTCAGGAATGTGGTGATATGTAACAGCAGTCAGAA
>Ga0075421_100004675_pt1 | contig 16514 bp, 10 predicted proteins | sample SoiMetdeltSBSDD5_FD_75292 | JGI IMG/M metagenome (GOLD analysis project Ga0075421, IMG submission 75292) | Bulk soil microbial communities from a Populus tree surrounding site in Tennessee, USA - Soil MetaG P. deltoides SBSDD5 | ecosystem: Environmental > Terrestrial > Soil > Tree plantation...
ACGCCGAGAGGCACCATGATCGCGGAAGCACCGGTCGTCGTGCTCTCGGCAGGAGCCATAAGCACGCCGGTAATGCTCGAGCGCTCGGGATTTGGCGGCGGTGGCGTCGGCCGATTCCTCCGGCTGCACCCCACGACCGCCGTTGCTGGCGAATATCACGACGATGTCTATGCTGCGGCAGGAATTCCGCAGTCGGCCGTGTGCGACGAGTTCATCCGGCGCGACGACCATGGCTACGGCTTCTGGATCGAATGCGCGCCGCACCATCCGGGACTGGCGGCCGTTGCGGCGAGCGGATTCGGCGCCGAGCACAGGGACGTCATGCGTCGGTTCCGACGGACCACAAACCTGATCTCGCTCGTGCGAGACGGATCCGATCCGGAACAATCGAATGGCTCCGTCACGCTGTCGCGACGCGGCCGCGTCCGCATCGCCTATCGGCTCGGCTCCCGCGATCGCGCGAACGTCGTTGCGGGAGCTCAGGCCGCTGCGCGAATCCTGCTCGCCGCGGGGGTAACAGGTGTACGCACGCTGCACACCGTGGGTGGCGAGCTGCGTGATGAGCGCGATATCGCGGCGCTGGCCACGCGCGGCTGGGGTCCGCACGATCTCACGATGTTCTCGGCACACGTGAATGGAACGTGTCGGCTGGGGACCGACCCGCGCAGTTCCGGAGTCGACGAGTCCGGACAACGCCACGGCGTCCGCGGCCTTTACGTCGCTGACGGATCGCTCCTCCCAACGGGACTCGGCGTCAATCCACAAGCGACGATCATGGCGCTGGCGACCGTCATCGCCGAACGCATGGCGGAAGCCGGGGCCGTTTAGGGCCTCCGTACGGCTTCGCTGCCGATTCGTGGCGGACTAGATTCACCCGTACCCTCACGACCTTTTCGCCAGGAGCTGCCCGTGTCCGAGCCCGCCACCTCCGCCGTCGCTTCGTCGCTGGATGAGCTGTGCATCAACACGATCCGCACGCTCTCGATGGACGCGGTGCAGAAGGCCGACTCGGGACATCCGGGGACGCCAATGGCGCTCGCGCCGCTCGCGTACGTGCTGTTCATGCGACACATGCGGCACAATCCGGCGGACCCGACATGGCCCAACCGGGATCGGTTCGTGCTCTCCTGCGGACACGCGTCGATGCTGCTGTACAGCACGCTCTACCTCACCGGCTATGGGCTCGAGCTCGAAGATCTGAAGCAATTCCGTCAGTGGCAGAGCAGGACGCCCGGGCATCCCGAGTACGGCCATGCTCCCGGCGTCGAGACGACGACCGGGCCACTCGGCCAGGGGATCGCGAATGCGGTGGGGATGGCCATGGCCGAGGCGCATCTGGCCGCGGTGTTCAACCGTGAAGGTCAGGAGATCATCAATCACTACACGTACTTCATCTGCAGCGACGGCGACCTCATGGAGGGTATCTCTCACGAGGCGTCGTCGTTCGCTGGGCATTACAAGTTCGGCAAGCTCATCGGTTTTTACGATGACAACCACATCACGATCGACGGCCCGACGGAGCTGACGTATACGGACGACGCCGGCGCGCGGTTCGAGGCGTACGGTTGGCACGTGCAGCATGTGGCGGATGTGAACGACCTCGACGCGCTCGACGCGGCGATCGAGGCGGCGAAGGCGGAGACCGGACGACCATCGATGATCGTCTGCCGCACGCACATCGGGTACGGCAGCCCGAACAAGCAGGACACCGCGAAGGCGCACGGCGAGGCGTTAGGCGAGGAAGAGATCAAGCTCACGAAGCGGAACCTTGGCTGGCCGAGCGAGGAGCCGTTCTACGTGCCTGAGGAGGCGCTGGCCCACTGGCGCAAGGCGCGCGAGCGCGGCGCTGCATTCCACGAGGAATGGCGGCGACATCTCATCGCGTACTCGAAGGCCCTTCCGGATTTGGCAAAGGAGCTCGGGCGCCGCCTTCAGGGCGACCTTCCCACTGGCTGGGAGAGCGCGATCCCGACGTTCACGAAGGACAACGGAAACGTCGCCTCGCGCGCGGCGTCCGGCGCGGTGCTCGGGGCGCTCGTGGACAAGGTCCCGGAGCTGGTAGGCGGGTCGGCTGACCTAACGCCATCGAACAACACGCAGCCGAAGGCGTTCAAGAATTTCTCGCCTGAGGACTTCGCCGCTCGCTACGTGCACTACGGCATTCGCGAGCATGGCATGGCGGGCATCATGAACGGCCTCGCCCTGCACGGCGGGGTGATTCCCTACGGCGGCACGTTCCTGATCTTCTCCGACTACATGCGCCCGTCGCAGCGGCTCGCGGCGATCATGCATCAGCGCGTGATCTACGTCTTCACGCACGACTCCATCGGGCTCGGCGAGGACGGCCCAACACATCAGCCGATCGAGCAGCTGACCGCGCTGCGCGCGATTCCCGGGTTCACCATGATCCGCCCAGCGGACGCGAACGAAACGGCAGAAGCATGGCGCTTTGCGCTCAAGCACAAGAACGGGCCGGTCGCGTTGGCGTTGACGCGCCAGAAGCTCGGGTGGATCGACCGGGAGAAATACGGCGCGGCTGCGGGACTCGCGAAGGGCGCCTATGTGCTCGCCGACGCGCCTGGCGGCGCACCGGACGTCGTGCTGATGTCGAGCGGATCCGAAGTGGCGCTCGTGCTGGCGGCGCAGACGAAGCTCGCGGAGGGCGGTGTTCGCGCCCGCGCGATCAGCATGCCCAGCCACGAGCTGTTTGCGGCTCAGACGCTCGAGTACCAGCAGGAGGTACTGCCGCCCGGAAAGAAGCGGGTGGCGATCGAGGCCGCACACCCGATGTCCTGGTACCGTTGGGTCGGCAGCGACGGCATAGTGATGGGCATCGACCATTTCGGCGCGTCCGCGCCGTACGCTGAGATATACAAAGGGCTTGGGCTTACAGTCGACAAACTGGTCGAGGCAGCGCGGGGGCTCGTCGCGCGTTAGGCAGATCGCTGCCAGCTGCGTGCAGCTGCTGGCTGGTTGCCGACGGCTGCGTGCTACTGCCGCGTGCTGCTGGCTGCTGTTATTACCGCCTGGTTGTCATCCCGAGCGGGTAGGCGAGGGATCGCGCTCGTCCCGAAAGAGAGGCCCCCTCTACCGGGAGGATCGCGATCCCTCGCTGCGCTCGGGACGACACGCTCCGTCGCCCGTCGCCCGTCCCCCGTCCCCCGTCGCCAGCCGCCAGCCGCCAGCCGCCACCGCCGTCCGTGACCGTCGCCGAATCGTATGTCAGGCTCGTTCTCGCCGTCGGCCAGCACGACGCCGATTACGTCGACGCGTACTACGGACCCGCCGAATGGAAGAGCGAAGCCGAGGGGGTTCAGCTTCCCTTACCCGAGATCGAGCAGCGTGCCCGGACGCTCATCGCGGAGCTCGGAGAGCAGCCTGACACGCCCGACATGCCGGCGGCGCGGCGCACGTTCCTTTGCCGCCAACTCGAGGCACTCGTGGCGCGCGTGCAGATGCTTCAGAACACGCGCTTCTCGTTCGACGAGGAGGCGCGAGCGCTCTACGATGTCACGCCTCCGCTCAACACCGAACGGCATTTTCAGGACATCGTTTCGCGGCTGGACAGCGCCCTGCCCGGGCGTGGCTCCGTACCGGAACGCTACGTCAGCTATCGCCATCGGTTCGTGATACCGGCGGCGAGAGTCGACGCGGTGTTCCAGGCCGCGATCGCCGCCGGGCGGGACCGCACCGCAGGCCATATCCCGCTGCCGCCTAACGAGAGCTTCGTCGTCGAGTACGTGACCGACAAGCCGTGGAGCGGCTACAACTGGTACCAGGGGAGCTACCGGAGCGTAATCCAGGTCAACACGGGCCTGCCCATCTACATCGATCGCGCTGTGGACCTCGCGTGCCACGAGGGTTATCCCGGCCACCACGTGTACAACGCGCTGCTCGAGCAGACGCTCGTCCGTGGCCGCAGATGGCTGGAGTTCACGGTGTATCCACTGTTCAGCCCACAGTCACTCATTGCCGAGGGAAGCGCGAACTACGGGATCGAGCTGGCGCTGCCGGGCGCCGAGCGCAATGCGTTCGAGCGCGACGTGCTGTTCCCGCTCGCCGGCCTGCCGACGTCGACCGTGGACGAGTACTACGGCGTTCAGGCGCTCGTGCGCGAGCTCTCGTACGCCGGCAACGAGGCCGCACGACGATATCTCGACGGCGAGATCGATGCCGCTACCGCAGTCGACTGGCTCGAGCGTTACGCGCTCATGGCGCCTCCGGTTGCGCGGCAGCGCATCAGGTTCTTCGAGAAATACCGCAGCTACGTGATCAACTACAACCTCGGCCAGGACCTCGTGCGCGCGTACGTCGAGCGCGCCGCCGGGCCGAGCGAGGACCAGCGATGGGCTGTGTTCGCCGAGCTCCTGTCGTCCCCCCTGCTGCCGTCATCACTCTCCGGGGACTCCGCCTAACGTGACGCCGCGTTCTACGAACCGTTGTCATCCCGAGCCGACAGGCGAGGGATCCTCATCGTCCCGACCGGGAGCCCTCTGCCGGGAGAATCGCGATCCCTCGCTACGCTCGGGATGACACCTCTTTTTTTTCCCGTCTCCCGTCTCCCATCTCCCGTCTCCCGTCTCCCGTCTCCCGTCTCCGATTCCCGATTCCCGATGGTCAGAACGGCGCGTCGGGCAGAACGATCGTCGGCTTGCGGCCTCGCATCGCACCATCGAGTCTGAGCATCGACAGCCCGACGCCCGCCGCACCCTGCATGAGCCCCGTCTGAGGGAGCACGACGTTTGGGCTCACACGATTCTCCGCCTGCACCCATTTGTAGCCGTCACCGTCTGCGGTCGCTCGCTCCAGCGTGTCGTCGGCCACTCGCCTGGCGAACGCGAGGTGCGATGCGTCACCCGTCAGGCCATTGAGCGAGACGAAGAAGTCGGAGACGCCGCAGTTGCCGCAGCACTGACTGATGTTGTTCCAGAAGCCGGGGCTGCGCTGTGGCACCCCACTGCCGATGATGCCCTGAGCCAGTCGCGGTACGTACGCCGACCATGAACTATCGCCGGTCACGCCGGAGAGCCGGTGAAATAGCCTCGCAGTTCCGGCCGGGCCGTGGCACCAGCTCAGGTAGAACAGCTCGTGTCCGTCCGGATCGTTGTGAAAGATCCGGCGGCCGTCACCATCGGTTGGCGTCGCGATCGACTGCAGGTACCGGGCGCCACGAACCGCCGCATCGACGAACGATTTCTCTCGCGTTTCCTCCCCGAGCGTCGCCAGGAAATACGCGACACCCGCGGTGCCGTGCGAGAAGTTAGGCATGTTACGCGGGAAGCTCGACGACGCCATCCAGAACGACGTGTCCCCATTCCGGAACTCGCGCTCGATGAGTCGCCGTCCGGCGAGAATCGCAGCCTTGAGGGCGTCGACACTGCCAAACGTTCGAGACGCACGCAGCAGGTAGAGGCCTGTACCAGCGCTGCCGCTGATGATGTCCGTCGAATCGTTCCACTCCACGCCGGCACCCACGTCGCGCCCGCCGGCGACAATCGTGCTCCGTGCCTTCAGGATCGCGGCCCGGTAGCGTGACTCGCCGCGCGCCCGGTCGGCCTCCTCCAGCGTGTATGCGATTCCGGCGAGGCCAGTGTACAGTCCTGTGCTCTCGTCGCCTGCCTTCTCGTCAGGCAGGGCTGCGGCCAACTGATCCGCGCCCGAGGTCGCAAGATCCAGCCAGGCGGCATCGCCCGTGGCGCGCGAGAGCTCGATGAAGAAGAGCACGACGCCAGGGAAGCCGGTGTAGAGGTTGTGCTGAACGGTCGTCGCATCAGGTGGAACCGCGGGCCAGCTCGTCCCGGTCGGCGACGCGATCGCGGTGGCTCTCAGCCAACGAGCCGCGCCGAGTGCGGCGTCGAAGTACTTGAGATCGGGCTCGGCCGAGTGACCTGCGTGCGCGATGTGGCGCGCGGGCTTTGGAAGCACCGCGGCCAGCGCCGCACTCAGCCCCGCGCGAATTACGTCTCGGCGAGAGTGCATCGACCCACCTCCTCAATTCACCTTGAAGGACGCGAGCACACCCCGTTGATAGTCGTGCTCGCGATCGCCCACGTGGCGCATCGTACAGAGCACCACATACGTCCCGCCCTGCAGCACGAGCTTCGTCTGTGCGGTCACGCCGCCCGACATCGGCGTTAGGCCTCCGGCGTAGACGAACGGCGCGGCATCCTTGCCGTCGCGATTCCACCGCCGTACGTCGTCGACTGTCTTGCCTGGCTTGAGACGACCAACGAGTACATCGTGCGGCCGGCCACCGGCGTTGTCCACCTCCACCGTTCGCTGGCCGGTCCGAACGACGCCGATCACCTCTATCTTCGCGTTCGTGATGCGAACGGTCAGGTCCGGTACACTGAAGCGTGCGGGGATGAGCACCGACCCCGCAATGACGGTAACCTCGCGCCAGATAAACTTGTCCCCGCGGGGCCGACCGGCCTGATCGACCTCGTAGGCAACGAGCGCATAACGTCCGGGACGAAGGTCGAGCGTCGCCACCGCATCGGGTGCCGAATCGCGCGGCACCGTCGGTCCGCCAAAGCTCCACTGCTGAAACCAGTGTTCGGGGCGTCCTGCCGCCCCGCGCACCAGCTCCTCGGGCATGGTACCCGCAGGAATGCGGTGAACGACCAGCTCGCGTCGCACCAACCCGTTGATCGTGAGTCGGATCGTCGTGATGCCCGCCGGCACCGTTGGCGAGGCCTCGAGTGATGTGTCGCGCGCAATCACGGTAAGGACCCGTTGCGCGTCGGTGCGAGACACGGGCGCCGCCACGAGAAGCCCGGTCACGGCACCGGCAACACGGGGGAAGCGGAAGCGGCTCGTCAGGCTCGGCACCTCGCTACGCAAAGCTCTGATGGTCGGTTATCGATGCGCATCGCAGGCGCGCGGTGCGACGGTGAAGGAACTGTGCGAAGTTATCTGGCGGGTGGAGTGCGCGGGAGCATGGCAGGCGCGCCTCCAACGCCTTGCCGCCTCATCAGCCCTCATCCGGAGCAGTAACATGGCACGCCCACGCGCAGGAATCGTGTATGTCGGTCTCAAGGCATCCGTGGTCGCCCTCGACCGGCGAACCGGAGCGGAAGTCTGGCGGACGCCACTCAAGGGAGGGGTCGGTCGGTCGAGCTCCTTCGTCACCCTTCAGCGCGATGGGGACATCCTCTACGCCGGCGTCGGCGGAGAAATCTGGGCGCTCGACCCGAAGAGCGGCACGATTCTCTGGCACAATCCGCTCAAGGGTTTTGGCTACGGCATCGCGAGCATCCTGGGCGACACCGAGGATGCCCGCAGTAGCGCGCTCCCCGGCGCCAGCGCGGAGCACCAGCGTCAGGCTGCGGCGGCTGCCGCCGCGTCGGCTTAGCTACGTAGCAATGATACGAATGGGGTCAGAGTCGCAATTCATCGTTTTGTTGCGCACTCGGATCCCGACGCTGTTGCGCGCACCTGCGTTCAAACGATGAATTGCGAGTCTGACCCCATACGGATCTTTATAGCGCTCGCACTGTCCATTGCCGCCTGCGATCGGAAGTCCAGCACGCTCACCTCACGCGGCACCGTTGGCGGGGCGGCACCGCACGTCACGATCAGCGAGGTCATGGCGAACCCTCGCGCTGTTCCCGACGAGCGAGGCGAGTGGATCGAGCTGCACAACCTCGACAAGAACCCGGTCGATCTGCGCGGCTGGACAGTCCGCTCCCGGAACGACCGCGGGATTGCGATCGAAAAGGATGTCGTGGTCCAGCCCGGCGGGTTCGCCGTTCTCGCGCGCGACGGCGACCGGGCAACGAATGGCGGCGTGAGCGCAGCCTACGCCTATCGCGAAGGACTGACACTCGGGAACGGAGCGGATTGGATCGCGCTCCATGCGCCTGACGGAACCACGGTCGACTCCGTGGGTTGGACCTCCGCCAGCGCGGGCGCGAGCCGAGCGCTACGAGACGATGCCGCTCCGCACGCGGATGTCCTGGGACCGTCGTGGACGACCTCCACCACGCCATACGGCAACGGCGACCTGGGCACGCCCGGGCGGCAGAACGATGCGAACACTGCCGATTCGCGTCCGCGGGAGCCCGCTCCACGAGCGACGGCCGGCGCACCGCTCGCGTCAGGCAGGTCGTCGAAGGACTCGACGCTGATCGTCCGCGTGCTCGACGTCGGACAGGGGGATGCGATTCTCATCGAAAACGGCGACAGCCGCGTGTTGATCGACGGCGGGCCCGAGCCGGCGCGTTTCGCGCGGCTGCTGGATCGATTCGGACTCACCGGATCGACCATCGACGCGGTCATCCTCACGCATCAGCACTACGACCACTACGCCGGCCTCCGCGAAGTCTTCCGATCGAACCGACGAATCACCGTGCGATACGTGTTCGAGAACAAGGACCCATACCCGAACACCTCGCTCGCGCAGCTTCGTGACTCCATCATTGCGCGCGCGAAACGCGGAGCGCTCGACTACCGCGACACCGACGACCCATGCGGGACTGGAGCTCCCGAATGCACGATCACGCTGCGCGGTGGCGCGCGAATGCACCTGCTTCGACCCGATCCGCGCGGCGACGGGCCTAACAACCGATCCGCTGTCGTGAAGCTCGTCGCCCCCGATTCGGCAGCGTTCACGATGTGGCTCGCAGGTGACGCCGAGCAGCAGGAGATCTCGTGGTTCGACTCGACGGACTACGACAGGTCGCCTGGGATGCGCGCGACGGTACTCAAGGCCGATCATCACGGCAGCTGCGACGGCATTTCACCGCGGTATCTCGACCTCGTGCGGCCCGAGCTGGTGATGCTCTCGCTGGCCGCGGAGAACGACTACGGATACGTGCACGCGCAGACGCTCGACATCCTTCAAGCGAGACGTATCCCGTGGTACCGCACCGACCAGAACGGCACGATCACGATCACGGTCCCGCGAGGCGGCGGCTACCGTGTGTCGGTAGAGCGCGGCACCGGCAGCATGCGAGGGCCGAGCGACCGACCCGCCCGGCACTGTGGCGACGACGAGCCAACCGGGCGTCGGCGTTAGGCGTTCAGGTCCACGTTGCCGGAGCCGCCCGGCGGCGCGTTCCGCAGCTGCTCGGCCGAGCGCTCGTACGCGACCCGCGTCGCGTCGCGGTCTACCTCGATGGAGAACGTAGATCGCGACGCGGTTCGGGTATGCGTGACGCGGAGGATATCCCCGTCCCTCGCGTCCGTTGGGAGCAGCCATCGAGGAATCGGGCTGACGCGACGCCCGTCGACCTCCACGGCGGCAGCGTCGTCCTCGATGACGTCCACGATCCACGTGTGACGCGACCCGTGGACCTCCACGTCGGGGCCGCGGGACGCGTCAGCGGCGGGACGGTCGGCGGCAGCCGGGATGCGCTCCGCGAGCGGCGCGCCGAACATCGCGTCCTCGCGCCGCTCGTGCGCCATCTCCGCCAGATCCACTTCGCCCGCCCGACTTCCGAGAAACTCGTCACGGACATTCGCGCGGAAGTAGTCGTCCCGGGCAGGCGAGTGCGCCAACTCGTCGTACACGTGGTCGGGGACGTCGGCGTAGTCGTAGACCGCCCCGCTCTCGAGCTCCACGCGCAGCGTCCGGGTGCCGCGATCGAAATGGACCGCGCGAATCGGGGCCTCGTCCGGATGTCTGGTCATGCCTTCCGCGCTCGCAGACACCGTGCCGGACGCATCGGTACGGTTGTCGGTGAGTCCGCCTATCTGCCGATGGTGAACGTGAAGGTCTGTTCAACGAGCTGCCTGACCTTGTGTCCCCCTGCCTCGGCCGGGCTGAACCGCGCTCGGAGGAGCGCGTCGCGCACGGCGGCGGTGAACAGATCGTGCGTGGCCTCCAGCACGTGGAAGCTTCCCGGCTCCGCTCGCCCGAGCGTATCCACTACGAACTGCGCGCGTACGCTGCCCTCCACGCCGGCGGTCTGAAGCATCGTCGGGTAGCGCGGCGCCGCAGTCCCGGGAATGGCCACGACAGCCTTCTCGACGAGATCCTCCGTGAGCGGCGAGCCGTTGGCGACGTTAGGTGCCGCGTCCGGCCGGCGGGCGATCGACCCCCGAGTCGAGTCGAACAGGTGACGGAGCAACCCCTCCATCGCCTGAGGCTCTGGCAGTATCGATGGAATGTCACTCGTGATGGCAGGTAGGAGCTCGGCCGTGGCAGGTATCGACGATCCCTGCGCGGTGGATGGGCGAGGATCGACCTTGGGCTGCGGCGGCGCGCGTGGAGGCACCGGTGGCTGGTAGATGACGACGGACCTGAGTCCCGGATTGGGCCGCGGCGCCGCGGTGAGTCCGGTCGCCTGAACGGCGAGCGCGATGAGGACCAGGTGAACGACCGTGCTGACGACGAACCCGCCCGTGCGACGTTGCCGACTCGCATTCGATTCCGGAAGTCGAGTGAACACGGCTCCTCCATGGCGTGAGTGTGAGCCTGCCTTCGGCCCTGCGACTCCCGGGAGGATGCAACCTGCGGATGAAGCGCCCGTGACGGCGTGGTTAGGCGGACGTGAACCGAATGTGAAGTTTGATGAACGCCAGGATTATGGAAGCATGAAAGAGATGCGTTCGGGGTCAGACTCCGGACCGGAGTCTGACCCCGTTTGAACCGTTCGAACTCCGCTAAGAAGCGAAGTATCCCCCGTTACGCGTTCCTGTCAGTGCAGCCCGTGTATGGCTTGCCTTGGTCAACACCGTTCGGATTGTTTTTCTCTGCCTGCGCTGGTGGCAGATTCATGTCGGTTCCGTAAACGCCGCCCTTGAAGTAGTTCCCCGTCGGCCACACGGTGTTCTGCGCGCGGCCGTACTGCCTGACGAGCCGGCGCAGGTCGCCGACCCGGTGCGAAGTGAAGTACATCCAGAACGCGCGCTCCCGGAACAGGAGGTCGACGCGCGCATTGGCTGTTCCCGGGTCGGTGAGCGGGGCCAGGCCTGTCATCGTTGCCCGCGCAGCGTTCAGCTTCCCGAGCCAGCCCACGTTGTCGCCGGCGGCCAGGAGCGCTTCGGCCTCGATGAGCCGCGCCTCGATGCCCGTTGCGAGCGGCACCGGTGCGTTGCCTGTGGTGAACATCTGCTGTATCCAGATTGGGGTCCCATCCTGGCCGGGTCGGGTCTTCGTCGCATCGACCTTGACGCGCGGATCCTTCGACGAGACGAAATCGAGCCCGTTGATGCCCTCTTTGTCGGATGGTCCGAAGTTCGACGTGGCGAACATCCAGTCGTAGACGTCGTTGATGATGGTCGTGTTGGAGTACTCGACGTTGTAGACGTAGTTCGTCGTGACCGGCCCCAGAAGGGCGGCGGCCTCCGAGTACTTCTTCTGATCCACGAGGGCCCGCGCCTTCCCGACGAGCGCCGCGCTGCGATTCTTCGTATCCCCCGCATCCGCGGTGCTCAGCGCGGTGTCGAAGTTGGCGATCGCCATGTCGAAGAGCTGGGCGTTGGAGACAACCTGGGTCTGCGGCTTCGCGTCGTCGACGGTAACATTAACCGGGACGCCGTTACAGTACGCCTCGCCCGCGAGGATATAGCCGAAGCCCTGCAGCATGTAGAGCTGCGCGATCTGCGACACCTTGGTGGCGCCGTCCGGCGTGAACTCCTTGACCGACTTGATGGCCCGGATGATCTGCGTGTTGGCCTGTCCGAACAGGTTCCACACCGTCGCCGGGAAAACCGCTTCGTTCACCGCTCGCGTATCCATGTGCTCGGTGCCACCGCGCGCGTTCAGCATCTCGTCGGACAGCAGGCCGGTTGCGATGTTCAAGCCGATGCCGCCGCCGGCATTGTCGCCGGCGAACCAGTTGGCGAAGTTGCCTAACGCGGCTGACCGAAGCGCCGCGGCGCCGGTCGGCGAGTTCGCCTGCTCGGGTGTGATCTGATCCGGCGTTTCGACCTGCGTGAGCTTTTCGGTGCTGCAGGCGGCCAGCACCAGGGCCGCGAGGATCGCCGTCACACCGCGACCGGTCGCTCGTCCAATGCCGCCGCTCGAATATGCATGCATGAGTTGATCTCGTCGGAGATTCGAGGTGAAAGAGCGCATGGTCAGAACCCGAGGTTGACGCGAACGAGCCAGTAGCGCAGCGCGGGCGGCGAGAAGAAGTCGTTGTTGCCGCCGCCGGTGTTGCCGACGCTGCTGTTCGCTTCCGGATCGATGCCCGGGTACTTCGTCCACGGTGTTCCGAGGTTGCGGCCGCTCAGGATGATGGTGGCCGAGTGTGTGCGCGCATAGCTCGCGAACCGCGTGGGCACCGTATACGACAGCGACATCTCGCGGAAGCGAATGAAGTCGTTAGGCACGAACAGGCCCCACAGACTGCGCTTGCTCGGGCTGTTCGCGGCCACGGCGGCGGCCTGGTCGTCCAGGGGCGCCGTCGGATCGTTCACCGCGCGGCAGTTCCCGGTCCCGACGCAGCGCTGGTTCTGGTAACCCCACTGGTTGTAGAAGCCGCCGCGATAGTCGAACAGCGTGCTCAAACGGAGCGAGTTCTTGAAGAATCCGAGTGAGCTGGTGAGGCCCGCCTGCTTCTCCGGCAGCGTGGGGCCACGATAGAGCGCCGTGTCGCTGACGACGATCTCGCTCTCCTCGATGATCCCGTTGCCGTTGGCATCCGAGTACGACATCAGCCTCCGATCCCACAGGCCGAAGAGCGGGAAACCCTCGACGTTGCGGGCCCCGGGTGTGGTCGGCAGTGGTGCGCCGCCCGCGTCGACGAGCTTGTTCTTGATGATCGAGCCGTTGAAGCGAATGTCGAACGTGACCGGATCGCTGCGCACGATCGTCGCGTCGATGGCAGCCTCGAATCCGCGATTCTGGACCTTGGCGAGATTCTGCCACTGGTTTCCGCCGGCACCGTACGATGGCGGCAGCGGCCGGTTGAACAGCGCGTCCTTCGACTCCTTGTTGAAGAACGTTGCTTCGAGGTTCAAGCGGTCGTTGAAGAAGCCGATGTCGGCACCCGCCTCGATCTCCGTGGTGACTTCGGGCTTGAGCTTCTGGTTGCCGATCGACGTGAGGCGAAGCCCGGGCGTCTCGCCGGCATCCGTCGGATATGTCGACGCGTTGAGGAACTGGAGCGCCGCGACGGTGCCCGGCTGCACGCCCGCTTTGCCGTACGCGGTGCGGAGGCGAACGCGGTTCAGCCAATCCATCTTCGGCCAGAACGCCTCATCGGAAATCACGTACGAAACCGACGCGCGCGGGTACACTGTGTTGCCGACGTCGCGGCCGAACGCGCTGTTCTTGTCGACGCGCGCGCCGGCGGTGACGAACAGCTTCTCCCTCCAGCCCACCTGCTCTTCGAGGAAGAGGCCGTACGTGGCATTCTCGGTCGTGAACTCGAACGCTCTCACCTGCGACCCGGCGGAGTTCGGGGTCGAAGCACCTGGCGGCAGGTTGTAGCCCTGGCCCTGCGCCTGGTACAACTCGTCCTTGAACCACTGGGCACCAACCGACGTGCGTGTGGAGATCTCGGGCGTCGCCGCCCACGTCGCCGTGCCGCCGATGTCGACCGTGTACTTCGTACTGTTGGAACGATCGACGAACTTCCCGCCTTCCTGCCCGGTCGGTCCCCACGCGATAGCCACGCGGGTCCCTTCACCGCGCAGCTGTTCGCGGTAGTTGTAGCTGTGGTCCTGATCGAGACCGAAGACAGCGCGCCCCTGGAACCACGACTTGGGCGACCAGTTGAGCGCCGTGCTTCCCGTTAGGCGCTGATCCTCCAGCTGCTGCTCGAGCGACATCACGTCACCCGGAAGCTCGCGCTGATAGCCATCGGTGGTGCCACGAATCCCTCGCGCGGTCATCGCCTGGAATGTCAGCCCGGCGAAGAAACCGCCATCGAACGGCGTGTACAAGCTCTGGTCCGTATAGCCGGTGGAGACGTCGAGCGTGAGCGTCGGCGCCAGCGAGAGGCCGAAGTTGCCGCGAACGTTGTTCGACTTGAGCTGGTTCGGGTGAATCTGCTTCGGCCGCGGCCTCGTCCCGCGCTCCTTCGTCAGCCGATCGATCTCGCTCGCCGGCATCTCGTACGGCCCAATCTCGGACTCGTGATCGCCAGACATGAAGTAGCGCAGGCGATCCGAGCCACCTGAGAACTGGAGGCCGAACTGCGACCGCTGCTGATCCGCAAACGGCGTGGTCTCCGAGTTCATGAGCGGGTTGAACGTCGTCAGGCTGTCGACCGCGCACTGCTTGGCGGCAAGCGACGTGATCCTACACTGGATCGGGTTGCCCGTTGGCTGGCCGGACGAGTTCAGTGCGCGGCCCCAGCTCGTCCAGTTCGGCTCGAAGTTCGCGGGTTGCTGGGTGATCCCGCCTTCGCCGAACACGTTCCACTGCGTCTTGCCGACCTTGCCGCGCTTCGTCTTGATGACGACGACGCCGTTCGCGGCTGCAGTGCCGTAGAGCGCGGCGGCCGACGGTCCCTTGATCACGTCGATCGACTCGATATCCTCGTCGCCGAGCGTGTTGAGCCGATTGATGCGCTGCGTGCTGATGTTGCCTCCGTTCGGCAGCTGCTGGTTATCGAAGCGCACGCCGTCGACGACGAAGAGGGGTTCGTTCGTCAAGGAGAGTGAGCTGGTCCCCCGGATGCGGATCGATGAGGACACGCCGGTCTGCCCGGCACCCTGGATGACCTGCAGGCCGGACACGCGGCCCTGGAGCATCTCGTTCACGTTCGTCACCGGGGCTTCCTTGGCGACCGAGTCCGCCGAGACGGTGGCGACGACGTTTCCGAACGTGCGCCGCTCCTGGTCACCGGTGGCCGTGGTCACCACTTCCGCCAGACGCGTCGCCGCGCGGGCAATCGTTATGTCGGCGCGCACCTCGGCCGTCGCGGATACGGTGATCTCCTTCTCCCCCGGCGTATAGCCGATGCGCATGACGCGAATCGTCTGCGGCCCGGCGGGAACGTTGGTGATGACATACTCGCCGGTCGGCTGAGTGACAGCGCCGAGCCGGGTGCCGGCCACGACCACCTGGGCGGACACGACGGCCGCACCACCGTCGGTCTCGGTGACCTTGCCACGCACGGTGCCCGTGCCTTGTGCGGCGAGCGCGCCCGGCAAGGCGACGCTCCCCACCAGGAGCAGGGCGGCTATCCTACCTAACGAGAATCTCACAGACGACGATGACACGAAGACCTCCTGGGTACTGGTGGTACGAGGGTGGACTCATGACACGACATTTCACCCACCTGCGTCCCCGGGGACGGCGCCGTCGGCTCGGCATTTCGCAGGGTGGGCGGAAGCAGGAACGTGGGAGCAACCGTGATGGAGACGCTGCCGGCACGAACGCCGGCGTGACGAGCCGCGCAAAGGTACACGCACAGCGGCGCCGCGGGACGCCAGTCCGCCGATTACTTCACGGAATTGTCTGACCAGTGATCCCATGGCGGGGAACCTCGTTAGGCTGGGACCGAACGCTGCGTCGATGTTTACGGCTGATCACACCTACGATCGCCCCAACACGACTGCCGAAGCGTGTCATCCTCTCCTCGGGAAGCGCAACATGCAACCGTGCTGGTGCTTAAGCGCGAGAAAGGCACCACGTAACGCGATGCCTCGTGACGGAACGCGATCTATCGGTGATCGCGCTGCGTGTTCAGGGACGAACCGTGCCTACCGCGCCAAAACGATAGCTAGAAGACGAGGCCGATGCTAGCGGTATACCGCAGCGGTATCCGGGTGCGGGGCCCCATTTTGGGCGCGACGGAGTGACATTACCCCGTGATGCGAAACGAGCACACGACGTGTCGTGTGCTCGTGATCCGTCGGCTGAGGCCCGCGTTGCAGACTCTGGCGTTACGCTCGCGACGCGGCCTGAACGAAGTCCGTGAACAGGACGCCCGAGCTGGGTTCGCAGAGCTCGAAGACCTCAGGGTGCCATTGCACGCCAACGATGTAGGAATCGTTGGTCGATTCCACGGCTTCGATGAGGCCATCGGGCGCCACCGCGGAAGCGGACAGGGTCCTGGCCAGCGCCTTGATCCCCTGGTGATGCATGCTGTTCACCGGGACGGCGGAGCTGACGAGCGCATGCCGCATCCGCGACCCCGCCTCGACGGCCACGTCGTGGGCCAAATGGTCTCGCGAATACCCATAGGTCGGGAAGTAGTCATGCTTGATCCCGTTCGGGTACTCCGCCTCGAGGTCCTGATAGAGCGTACCACCGAGGGCTACGTTGATGACTTGGAGTCCCCGGCAGAGTCCGAGCACCGGCTTGTCGTCCTCGACCGCCCACTTCACGAGCTGGATCTCGACGCGGTCGCGCGCCGGATCGGTCCGGCCGAGGCGCTCGTGTGGACTCTCGCCGAACGCCGCGGGATCGACGTCCACGCCGCCAGGGATCAGGATGCCGTCCATCCGCTCATAGATGGCTCGCAGCGTCTCGAGGTCGTCGAGCAGCGGCACGAGCACCGGCGCTCCACCAGCCGACGCGACGGCGTGGTAGTAGCGCTGGTTCATCACCACCGAATTGGGCAAACCCTCAGGGATACCATCAATCGCCTGAAGGGTTTGCGTCGTGA
>Ga0075421_100004678_pt1 | contig 16511 bp, 13 predicted proteins | sample SoiMetdeltSBSDD5_FD_75292 | JGI IMG/M metagenome (GOLD analysis project Ga0075421, IMG submission 75292) | Bulk soil microbial communities from a Populus tree surrounding site in Tennessee, USA - Soil MetaG P. deltoides SBSDD5 | ecosystem: Environmental > Terrestrial > Soil > Tree plantation...
GTCGTCAACAATGCCGGGCTCGGCGGCCGCCGCACACCGATCAGCAAGGACGACGGCCCAGGCGAGCGCTGGGAGAAATTCCGCCGCCCCAATCTCGACGCCACGGTCTATGTCTCGGCGCATGCCATGCCGGTCATCGCCAAGGGCGGCGGCGGCGCCATCGTCAACATCTCCTCGACCGCGACGCTGCATGGCAATTGGGGCTATTACTGTGTCGCCAAGGCGGCGGTGGAGGCGCTGACCCGGTCGCTGGCGGCAGAAGCGGCGCCGCATGGCATCCGCGTGAACGCCGTGAGCCCGGGCTGGATCGCGATCGACATGGACGCGGTCCAGCATGCATCCGGCAGCGCCGATGGCAGCTGGAAGTTGCCGCCGTCGCTGCTCAACCGCATGGGGAGCCCGTCCGAGATCGCCGCGGCGGTGGCGTTCCTGGCGAGCGACGACGCCTCCTTCATCACCGGCCAGACGCTGATCGTCGATGGCGGGCTCGCGGTCACCGACTACAGCTCGCTCGAGCTGCTGCGCAGCCGCGGCTGGGCGCTTTTTGGAGGAACGATCTAGAGCATGCGTGAAGTGGATTTTCTCGTCGGCCGCAGCGGGCGACCACCCTGGCCATCAGCGAATCGCTGCCTATGGCGTGACCGTCGAGCAACTCGGGCCGGCGCGGCTCGTGACGGATAAATAACAGTCAACAACTGGCAAATCGGCTTGACGGAGAGGTGTCACGGCGCCGTCATGTGGCGGTCTTATGGCGGACTGTTGAAGCGGGGGAATGGCGAGGAGGGGAAATGACCAGGATCTCACCGACGCTCGATTCGCGCCCGGCGCCGCAAGTCGCAAAGCGGCTCGTCCATGACGCCGTCCATCGCTACCGCCCGCTATCGCGCGAGGGACTGAGCGAGCGGTTGTTCACCCTTGCCTTTTCGGGCCTGGTCTATCCCCAGATCTGGGAGGACCCCGCCGTCGACCTCGCCGCGATGGAGATTTCGTCCGATCATCACGTGGTGACGATCGCCTCGGGTGGCTGCAATGTGATGAGCTATCTGTCGGCCTCACCCGCGCACATCACCGCGGTCGACCTCAATCGCTCGCATGTCGCGCTCACCAGGCTGAAGCTCGCTGGCATCCGCCACCTGCCGAGTTGGGAGGCGTTCTACCGCTTTTTCGGCGAGGCCGACGAGGCGGCGAACATCCGCGCCTTCCGGCAGCATATCGAGCCGCATCTCGATCCCGAGACCCGCGCCTTCTGGGAGGGCAGGGGCGCCGCCGGCCGCCGCCGCATCGCGCTCTTCAGTGCCAATATCTATCGGCGCGGTCTCCTCGGCCGTTTCATCGGCGCCGGCCATGGCCTCGCCAAGCTCTATGGCGTCGACCTTGGCGAATTCGTCAAGGCGCGCAATGTCAGGGAGCAGCGCGCTTTTTTCGACAGCAAGATCGCGCCGCTTTTCGACAAGCGGCTGGTGCGCTGGCTGACCCGCCGTCCCGCCTCGCTGTTCGGCCTCGGCATCCCACCGGCGCAGTATCACGAGCTTCTGGCGACCGGCGGAGGCGATATTGCCGGAGTGCTGAGAGCGAGGCTCGAGCGGCTCGCCTGTGGCTTCCCGCTTCGTGACAACTATTTCGCCTGGCAGGCCTTCAACCGCGGCTATGCGCCGGGCGGCAGCGGTCCGCTGCCGCTCTATCTGCAGCAGGAGCTTTATGGTCGCGTTCGGGAAGCGGCGTCGCGTGTCGAGGTTCGGCGCATCTCCATGACGCAGGCGCTCGCCGCCATGCCTTCGCAGAGCGTCGACCGCGTGGTGCTGCTCGATGCCCAGGACTGGATGCGGACCGATCAGCTCGATGCGTTGTGGAGCGAGATCACCCGCACCGCCCGGCCGGGCGCCCGCGTCATCTACCGGACGGCCGGCGTGAGCTCCATTCTTCCTGGCCGCTTGGCACCAGCCCTGCTCGAGCGCTGGCATTATGAGGAAGCCCGCTCCCAGGAGCTCGCCGCGATGGATCGCTCGTCGATCTATGGCGGCTTCCACCTCCATCGTCTCGCGGATCGTTCGCCATGAGCACGCGCGCTTCGGCGCTTGGCGGCGGCGGTGACCGGCGCCTGATGGACAGCATCTATCGCCGCCAGCGGCATATTTATGATTTCTCGCGCAAATATTACCTTCTCGGGCGCGACCGACTCATCGCCGAGCTGAATCCTCCCAATGGCAGCCGGGTGTTGGAAATCGGCTGCGGCACCGGGCGCAATCTGATCGCCGCCGCCCGCGCCTGGCCGCGCGCGCGGTTCTGCGGGCTCGACATTTCGGCGGAGATGCTGAAGACGGCCAGGGCATCGCTCGCCCGCCATCGGCTCAGTGACATGGTCGACATCGCCGAGGCCGATGCGGTCAGCTTCGATTCGTCGAGCCTGTTCGCCGCCCCGCTGTTCAGCCGCGTCTATTTCTCCTACACGCTGTCGATGATCCCGCCCTGGGAGAGCGCCATCACCCATGGCTGGAAGCACGTCGCCCCGGGCGGCAAGCTCATGATCGTCGATTTCGGTCAATGCGAGACCTTGCCGTCGCCTTTCCGGTCGCTCCTCTGGTGGTGGCTCGCCAAGTTCCATGTGACCCCGCGCGCCAAGCTTCATCGCGTGCTTGCCGATACGGCACGCCGTGACGGAGCATCCTTGGAATTCACCCCACTTTATGGCGGCTACGCCTGGTATGCGGTGCTTACGCGACCTTGAGCGTGTTGTGATTAGGTCTACCCAGCCTGCGCTCTAGGCGGCCGCTCGACCGGAACCAGAGAATCGAGGAACATCGCCGCGGTCCGGGCCCAGGTGAAGTTGAGGGCATAGGCGCGGCAGCTCGCCCTCGGAACCGCGAGCGCACGGGCGATGGCGGCGCTCAGATCGTGGTCGAGCGCGCCGCTCACCCCTTCCACCACGACATCGACCGGGCCCTGCACCGGATAGGCGGCGACCGGAACGCCGCAAGCCATGGCCTCGAGCATGACCAGCCCGAAAGTGTCGACGCGGCTTGGAAAGACGAAGACGTCCGAGCCGGCGATGTGGCGGGCGAGGTCTCGGCCGAAGCGGTAGCCGAAGAACCGCACCGCCGGATAACGCTGGCTGAGCTCGTGGCGGTCGGGACCGTCGCCCACCACCACCTTGCTGCCGTTGCAGGGGAGCTTCAGAAAATCGTCGAGGCCTTTCTCGACCGACACCCGGCCGGCATAGAGCATGACCGGTCGCGGCAGTGCGAGGTCGAGCGCATCGTCCGGCGTGAAAACCGTGTGATCGACCCCCCGCGTCCACACTTTCAGATTGGTGAAGCCGGACGCCGCCAGATCCTTGGCGACGAAGGCTGTCGGCACCAATATGGCGCTGGAGGGGCCATGGAACCATTTGAGGAACTCATAGCCGAGCGTGACCACCCCGGGCAGCGGCAGCCGGGCGGCGGCAAATTCGGGAAAGCGGGTGTGAAAGCCGGTGGCGAATTGCAATCCGCGCCGCAGGCACCAGCGCCGGGCCGCAAGACCGATCAGGCCCTCGGTCGCGATATAGATCGCATCCGGAGCGAAGGCCTCGATGGCGCGCCCGATATCGCCGGGTGCCGGGATGGCAAGGCGAATCTCCGAATAGAGCGGCAGAGGGATCGTCGCGTGCCCCTCGGGGGTGAGAAGCAGCAGCTGATGATCGAGAGCCCGTAGCGCCTTTGCTGTTTCCTCGAGCGTCCGGACGACGCCGTTAACCTGCGGGTACCAGGCGTCGGTCGCGATCAGGATCCGCATGTCTGGCCCATTGGTGATTGGCGCGTATCTTGGCCCATTCCAGGATCTCGAAACGGCCGTCGAAATGCTCGACAAGGGCGGTGCAGCTTTCGACCCAGTCGCCGTCATTGAGGTAATGAATATCGCCGATCCGGCGATTGTCAGGCGTGTGAATATGGCCGCACACCACCCCGGTGGCGCCGCGGCTGCGGGCCTCGCGCATCACCGCCGTCTCGAAATGGGAAATGAACTCCACGGCCTTCTTCACCCGCCGCTTGAGATAGGCGGACAGCGACCAGTAGGGCAGCTTGAGATAGCGCCTGACCGTGTTGAGTTGGAGATTGGCCACCATCGCCCATTCATAGGCGGTGTCGCCGAGCAGAGCGAGCCACTTGGCATATTTGACGATGCCGTCGAACTTGTCGCCATGGAGAACGAGATAGCGCTCGCCGGCGGCGGTCACGTGAACATAGTCATTGACGACGGCCACCCGGCCAAATCTCAAATTGATGAAGTCGCGAAAGTTTTCGTCATGATTGCCGGGAATATAGATCACCCGGGTGCCCTTGCGGGCCTTGCGCAGCAGCTTCTGGATGACGTCATTATGGGTCTGGTCCCAATACCAGCTCCGGGAGAGCGCCCAGCTGTCGATAAGGTCGCCGACAATGTACAGGGTCTCCGATTCGGTGACCCGCAGGAATTCGAGCAGCATCTCGGTGCGGGCCCGCCGCGTCCCGAGATGGACGTCGGAGATCCAGATGGTGCGAAAACGAAAGGGTTCAGTGAAGTAAGCGTTCATTTCACCCCTTGACCGGCGACTCTCGTCCCCGCGCGCCGAGCCACTCTCCCTATCGCCTGAGTCTGATGAAGGCTTGATGACGAACCCCCGGGACGGCAGTCTGGCAGGCAGGAAAACCGTTGAAAAGGAGAAATTGCCAATGATCGTCAGGACTTTGGAGGAGATTCTCGAGGGCCCGCGGCACGTAAAGGGCCCGGGATGGGAGAGCCGTCGACTGCTGCTCAAGTCGGATGGTCTGGGCTATTCTCTGCACGACACGGTGCTCAAGGAGGGTACGGAGCAGCGCCTCCATTACAAGCACCATACCGAAGCGAACTACTGTTTCGCCGGCGAAGGTGAAGTGGTCGAGGTCGCCACCGGCCGGGCCTGGCCGCTGCGCCCGGGCTCGCTCTATGTGCTGGACAAGCATGACGAGCACATTCTCCGCGCCATCAAGGGCGACCTTAGGCTGGTCTGCATCTTCGTGCCGGCGCTGACCGGCACCGAAACCCATCGCAGCGATGGCAGCTATGCGCCGGATCGGGAGTGATGGGTGAGTAGGCAGTAGGCAGTAGGCAGGCAGTAGGCAGTAGGCAGTAGGCAGTAGGGAAGAGCGCCGCTCACGGCCTACTGCCTATCTGACGACTGCCTAAAAAAACACCGGACGGGCCTCCGACGTGTGCTCCTTGAGCACCGTATCGCTGGTCGGGTCGATCTCGCGAAGGACCACCTCGTAGCCCCACAGATCGGCGATATGCTGGAGGACGCGTCGCGCATCCTCTTCCCTCAAAAAGGCCTGCTTCAGCAGCTTGTGGTGCATGATCAGGCGGCGATCGCCCTCGAGGTCGACGTCGACAACCTCGATGTCGGGATCGAGCCACGCCACGTCATATTGCTGCGCCAGCATGCGCCGGATGCGACGATAGCCCCGGTCGTCATGGATTGCCGAGACCAGGAGCTCCGGCTCCTCGGCGTCGTCCATCAGATGGAACATGCGCCACTCGCGAATGAGACGCGGGCTGAGGAACTGCGAAACGAAGCTCTCGTCGCGGTAGTTGGCCCACACTTGCTTGAGCGTGCCCCATGTGTCGCCATTGCCGGCAATCTCGGGGAACCAGCTGTGATCCTCCTCGGTCGGATCGATGCAGATCCGGTCGATGTCGCTCATCATGGCGAAGCCGAGCGCATAGGGGTTGATGCCGCCGAAATGCTGATCGTCGAACTCCGGCTGCCGGATCACATTGGTGTGCGACTGCAGGAACTCGAGAAAGGCGCCGTCGGTGATCTGGCCGCGCTCATGCAGCGCCGTCATGATCCGGTGGTGGCAATAGGTTGCGCACCCCTCGTTCATCACCTTGGTCTGCTTCTGCGGGTAGAAATACTGCGCAATGTGACGGACGATGCGCAGGATCTCGCGCTGCCACGGTTTCAGCCGCGGTGCCGCCTTCTCCAGGAAATAGAGGATGTTCTCCTGCGGCAGCTCGAGGAGCGCGCGGCGGATCTCGTCATTGACCCGGTCCCTCACCCGACGTTCGGAGCCCGGAACGGTGCGCCAGAGGTCGTTATAGACCTGCTCCTGGTGCCGCCGCCGCTCGGCCTCGCGCCTTTCCTCTGACAGGAGGTCCGGACGACGCTTGCGCGGATGGCGATGCACGCCATGGGACATCAACGCATGGGCGGCATCGAGCAGCCGCTCGACCGCCGCCTGGCCGTAGCGCTCCTCGCAACGCGCCACATAGCCCTTGGCGAATTCGAGATAGGCGAGAATCCCCTCGGCATCCGTCCACTGCTTGAACAGGTAGTTGTTCTTGAAGAAGTGGTTGTGACCGAACGCGGCATGGGCGATGACCAGCGCCTGCATCGTCGCCGAGTTCTCTTCCATGATGTAGCTGATGCACGGGCTGGAATTGATCACGATCTCATAGGCAAGCCCCATCAGGCCCTTGCGATAATAAGATTCCTGTTGGGCGAAATGCTTGCCGAATGACCAGTGCTTATAGAAGAGCGGCATGCCGATCGACGAATAGGCGTCGAGCATCTGCTCGGCGGTGATGATCTCGATCTGGTTGGGATAGACGTTGAGGCCGAACTCGCCGACTGCCACATCCTCGATGGCATCATGGACCCGCCGGATGGTCTCGAAATTCCAATCGGCGCCTTCGAACAGAACCGTGCTCGGCTCGACATTGCTCAAGGGTTCGGCTCCTCGGCCTTCTCGCGACGCTGGAAGAGATCGCGGAACACCGGGTAGATCTCCCGCCGGTGGCTGGCCCGCCGCATGGCAATCTGGGCACCGCCGCTGCGCAGCCCCTCATAGGTGCGCCACAGCTCGCTCTTCTGCGCGACGAAGCCGGCGCGCCGCGGACCCTCGTCGCTGCCGACCTCGAGATAGGCGAAATACTGGACCGCCGGCAGGATTTCCTCGACGACCAGCCGCTCGGTACGTGCCGCATCGGTGCTCGAATTGTCGCCATCCGAAACCTGTGCTGCGTAAATGTTCCAGTCCTGCGGGCTGAAACGCTCGGTGACCACCCGGCGCATCTCCTCGAAAGCCGAGGAGACGAGCGTGCCGCCGGTCTCGGTGCCGTGGAAGAACGTCTCCTCGTCGACCTCCTTCGCCTCGTGGGTGTGGCGGATGAACACCACCTCGACATGGCGGTAGCGGCGGGCGAGGAACAGATGCAGCAGCATGAAGAAGCGTTTTGCGAGGTCCTTCATGTGCTCGGTCATCGAGCCTGAGACATCCATCAGGCAGAACATCACCGCCTGCGCGATCGGCTTCGGATAGCGCTCGAAGCGTCGGAACCGGAGATCGATCGGATCGATATAGGGAACGCGGCGCGATTTGCTGTCGAGTGCCACCAGCTTGTCGCGCAGCCAGGCGAGCTCGACATCATCGGCGCCGCTCTCCTCCAGCTCCTGGATGCGGGCGCGAAGCTCCTCGATGTCGTCGAGGCGCGGCCGGCGCAGCGCGATGCGCCGTGACAGCGAGTTCTGCATGGTGCGCTTGAGCGCCAGATTGGCCGGCGATCCGGCGACCATGTAGCCGGCGCGACGCCATTGCTCGCTGTCGAGCGTCGTCACCCGCTTCTTGGCGAGATCGGGGAGCTCGAGATCGTCGAGGAACAGGTCGATGAACTCCTCGCGCGACAGGACGAAGCGGAAATCGTCCTCGCCGCCGCCATCCGGGCTGCCCTCCGAGCCGCGGCCGCCGCGGCCGCCGCTTGGCCGCTCGATCGTGTCGCCTTCCACGAACCGCTTGTTGCCGGGGAGCACGTAGTCCTTGGAGCCGGTCTCGCCGTCGCGCCGGAAGGTCGGTTCGCGCACGCCATCGATCGGGATCGAGATCTCGCCACCCTGATCAAGGCCCTTGATGTCGCGCTCCTTGGTGCTGTCCCTGACGGCCCGCTGCACCAGGGCCTTGGCCCGCCTCAGAAACCGCTGTCGGTTGGCGAGGCTCTTTCCACCCGGATTGAGGCGACGGTCGACGATATGCATCTATCTCCACTCCGGAGCGATGTGAATCAGCCGGCCTGTTTCACCCTCATGTACCATTCCACCAGACGGCGTACTTGCCGCTCCGTGTAGCCCCGAGCGACCATACGCTCGAGGAATTCCGCGTGTTTCTTCTCCGTCTCGCTGTCCTTCTTCGAACCGAAGCTGATGACCGGCAGCAGCTCTTCGACCTGGCTGAACATCCGCCGCTCGATCACCTCGCGGATCTTCTCATAGCTGGTCCAGGATGGGTTGCGACCGCGATTTGAGGCGCGCGACCTGAGCGAGAACTTCACCACCTCGTTGCGGAAGTCCTTGGGATTGGCGATCCCCGCCGGCTTCTCGATCTTGGTCAGCTCCTGATTGAGCAGCTCGCGATTGAGCAGCTGACCGGTATCGGGATCCTTGAAGTCCTGATCCTCGACCCAGGCATCGGCATAATCGACATAGCGGTCGAACAGGTTCTGCCCGTAATCGTGATAGGACTCGAGATAGGCCTTCTGGATCTCATGGCCGATGAACTCGGCGTAACGCGGCGCCAGCTCGGCCTTGATGAATTCGAGATAGCGCTTCTCGGCCTCGGCGGGCAGCTGCTCGCGACGGATGGCCTGCTCCAGCACATACATGAGATGCACCGGATCGGCCGCAACCTCGATCGTGTCATGATTGAAGGTCGCCGCCAGCACCTTGAAGGCGAAGCGCGTCGAGATGCCGTCCATCCCCTCATTGACGCCCGCCGCATCCTTGTATTCCTGGAGGCTGCGGGCGCGCGGATCGACCTCGCGGATGCTTTCGCCGTCATAAACCCGCATCTTCGAGAATATCCCGGAGTTCTCGTGCTCGCGCAGCCGCGACAGCACGGAGAAGCGTGCCAGCATCTCGAGCGTCGAGGGGGCGCAATAGGCATCGGCAAGCTCCGAGCCGCGGATCAGCTTCTCATAGATCTTCTGCTCCTCGGCGACCCGCAGGCAGTACGGCACCTTGATGACATAGATGCGATCGATGAAGGCTTCATTGTTCTTGTTGGTCTTGAAGCTCTGCCACTCCGCTTCATTGGAATGGGCCATGATGATGCCCGCGAAGGGAATGGCCCCGATATTCTCCGTGCCGATATAGTTGCCCTCCTGGGTCGCCGTCAGCAACGGATGGAGCATCTTGATCGGCGCCTTGAACATTTCGACGAATTCGAGGATGCCCTGGTTGGCGCGGTTGAGCCCGCCCGAATAGCTGTACGCGTCCGGATCGTTCTGCGGCAATGTCTCGAGCTTGCGGATATCGACCTTGCCGACCAGCGATGAGATGTCCTGGTTGTTCTCGTCGCCCGGCTCGGTCTTGCTGACGGCGATCTGGCGCAGCCGCGACGGCCTCACCTTGACCACCTTGAACTTGGAGATGTCGCCGCCGAACTCGTCCAGGCGCTTCACCGCCCAAGGGCTCATCAGGCCGTTGAGCCGGCGCCGAGGGATGCCGTAACGGTCCTCGAGCTTCTCTCCCATCTGCTCCGCATCGAACAGGCCGAGCGGGCTCTCGAATACCGGGCTGATCTGGCCTGCAGCCTTGAGCACATAGATCGGATGGGTCTCCATCAGCGCCTTGAGCCGTTCGGCAAGAGAGGATTTGCCGCCGCCGACCGGCCCGAGGAGATAGAGGATCTGCTTGCGTTCCTCGAGGCCCTGCGCTGCATGGCGGAAGAAGCTGACGATCCGCTCGATCGTCTCCTCCATGCCGTAGAATTCCGAAAACGCCGGATAAACACGGATCGTCCGGTTCATGAAGATGCGGCCGAACCGGGGATCCCGCGCAGTGTCTACGAGCTCAGGCTCGCCGATCGCAGCGAGAATGCGCTCCGGAGCTCCGGCATACATCATTGGGTCGTCGCGGCAACCCGCCAGATAGTCCGACAGCGACATCTCGGTCTCGCGCCTGGCGTCGTAAGACTTGGCAAATGACGAAAACAGGTCGTTGTGTTCGAGCATGGCCTTGTCGCTTCGGTTGGGTCCCTAGCACAACTAGGGAACGCGGCGAAGGTTTCTTCGCGCTGCGGGACAGCAGATCACGAGCCGGTCCGGACGTCTCATTAATTTGGTGTCATTTGCACAGCTCGCGTCAGGCTGATTGTCGCAGACGAATGATCAAGCAGCTTTCCGGCGGAGTTTGGGCCAGTTTAAAGGAAGCGATTAAGATCAGCAACTACAATGGGTTGGTCCTGGCATGCAGCGGCTGCCGTCGAACCCGCAACTGTTGCTCGATCAGGCGATCGGTCGACTTGATTCATGCGGGGATTAGTGACGCTCTCGCGACGTCCAGACGGGCTCCGCGGGCGCCGGACTCGGCGAATCACGGCGCTCTTTTCCCGAGAACAGAATCCGGTCCGGCCCGACCGCACCGCCGGTGATCACGAAACTCATCGCCTCGTCGAAACTGAGGTCAGTGAGCAAGACTTTGGACATTGGAAGGATCTCGAGATAGCCCGAGGTCGGATTGGGCGTGGTGGGGACGAAAACAGCGGCAAGCTGCTCGCCCGTCTCGCGGTCCGTCATGGTGCGGGTAACCAGGCCGACGGCTTTCATTCCCGGCATGGGAAATTCGATCAGCGCCACGCGCTGCGACTGATCGGGCCGGACATTCATGACCTCGACCAGCCGTTTGGTTGCGCCATAGACCTTCTTGACGAATGGCAACCGCTCGAGGGTCGAATCGACCCAGTTGATGATCTTGCGGCCGATGACGAAGGAAGCTGCCAGTCCGAGGAAGTAAAGTCCAAGGATGGTGATGACGATGGCAAGCGTCCACTGAAACCACGGATCGAGCAGCCAGGCAGAGACAACGCTGCCCTCGGTATCGAACTGTCGCGCCAACCAATTGGCCGCCGGGCTGCCGAAGCGCGCCAGAAGCTCGAGCACGAATTCGAATACGATCCAGGTGACCCACAGGGGCACCACGGTCAGGAGACCGGTCAGTACATTTCTCTGGAAACGCGACGCCATGCTCCGTCCGCCGGGCTGCCTCATCGTGTCCGGCACAGTAGTTCGAAGCTGGCGCCAATGACAATCGCCAGACAATCGCCCTTCCAGGAGGCGGTCGGTTTCCGCTACTTTCCCGGGGTTCCGGAATTTCCGTTGGGGAAGGTGGATGAAGATCAAGCGCCTGGAAACCTTCTCGACTCCCGATGTCGGCTTTGTGCGGGTGACTGCCGAGGATGGCGCGCAGGGTTTTGGTCAGGTGTCGCCCTACAATGCCGACATCACCTGCACGATTTTTCATCGCCAGGTGGCGCGCTGGGCCCTTGGTGAGGACGAAGACGAGATCGAGCGGCTGGTGGCGCTGATCCCTGAGCGCGAGCACAAATACCCTGGTTCTTACCTCTTCCGGGCATTGGCGGGGCTCGACACCGCTCTGTGGGACCTCAAGGGCAAGCGAGCGGGCAAGAGCGTGTGCACGCTCCTGGGCGGAACGCCGCGCCGGTTTCCGGTCTATGCCTCCAGCATGAAACGGGGCGAGATCACCCCTGAGGACGAGGCTCGGCGCTTTGCCGTGCTCCGCGATCGGTTCGGCTATGAGGCATTCAAGTTCCGTGTGGGCCGGGAGTGCGGTCACGACCAGGACGAATGGCCGGGCCGCACCGATACCATCGTTCCGCTGATCCGCCGGACCCTCGGCGACGATGTTCGACTGCTGGTCGATGCCAATAGCTGCTACACCCCGAAACGGGCAATCGAGGTCGGCCACATGCTCGAGGACAACGGAGTCGTCCATTTCGAGGAGCCATGCCCCTATTGGGAGCATCATTGGACGCGCCAGGTGCGCGAGGCGCTCAGTCTCGATGTGACCGGGGGCGAGCAGGACTGCGACCTGACTCTGTGGCGCCACATGATCGGTCTTGGCGCGGTCGACGTGGTCCAGCCGGATGTCTGCTACATTGGCGGCATCTGCCGCCTGCTCGATGTGGCGAAGATGGCGAGGGAGGCGCATCTGCCGGTGACGCCACACTCGGCTAACCAGAGCCTCGTCACGGTGTTCACGTTGCATGTCATGGGGGCGCTGGCCAATGCCGGTCCTTATGTCGAGTTTTCGATCGAGGGCCCAGATTACTATCCCTGGGAACTTGGCCTGCTGGCGACGCCTCTGGCCGTGAAAGACGGCAAGGTGCAGATCCCCGACGGACCCGGCTGGGGAATCGACATCGCCGGCGATTGGCTCGATCGCGCTGATTATCAAGCAAGTGCCCTCGATTGAAAAAAGCGGCCGGGGGTGTGCCGGCCGACTCAAGAATCCGAACATTCGCAGGAGGACTGGCGACGTTCGGGCAAATGCAAATCCAGGCTTAATAGGCCGAACCTCGCCTCACAATTGTTATTGTGCGATGCAGCAGGAGTTTTTGGCAAGCCTGCGCAATGCGATAGCAGAAGCCTGGGAATTGTTCGCTGCGCTGCGCATCAATCAGGCAGGCCGATCAAGCGAGGCGCGGGTAAAGCGACTTCAGTCGGGCATAGGTTTCACGCCATAGCCGATAGCGATTGGCCAGCGGCCCGAGTTCGCTTGATCGAGGTTGGAAGAGCCGACCGCGCGTGACATAGGCCTCGATGCGCTCCCAGTTGCTGATTGCGCCGATCCCGACGCCGGCCACGAAGGCAGCGCCGAGACAGGAGCCGGGATGACGATCGATCCGGCGGACCGGCAAGTTCAATCCATCGGCCGCAAGCTGCAGCCAAAGGTCGCTCGCCGCACCGCCATCGGCGGCGAAGGCCTGCTCCACCAGGAGGCCGTTCTCGGCGAAGGTCTCGACATGGTGACGGAAGCCGAAGACGATGCCTTCGAGCGCTGCCCGCCACACATGACCGAGCTGATGATGAAGCCCGAGCCCGACGATGGTGCCGCGGGCATTGGGGTCCATCAGGGGCGTCTTCTCGCCGAGAACATAGGGCAGGAACAGCAGATCGCCGCCCGGTCCCACTTCCATGGCCTGCCGGTCCAGCCATTGGTGCGGCGTCATCCCGGCCGCCTTGGCTTCGGCGATCTCGGCACGACCGAAATTGTCGATGATCCAGTTCAGGAGATTTCCCCCCGCGGCCATGCAGCCATTGGGGAACCAGAGACCGGGCACGATGTGATGGTCGATGAAGAGGCGGCGATCAGTGACCGGCCTATCGGCGGCCAGCAGAATATCGGCCGCCCCTCCGAATTTCAGCACGAGATCGCCATTGCGCCTTGCGCCGCACACAAAGGCGGATGCCACATGGTCGGCGCAGCCGGCGACCACCGGTATGCCGGGCTCGAGCCCGAGGTGGCGGGCGGCCGAAGGCGTGACTCTGCCGACGATTTCCTGACTGTCGCGAATGGCCGGCAGGATCGCCCGGTCAATGCCGGAAAGAGCGACGAGGCGCGGGTCGTAGTCGCCCGTGGAAAGCGACACAAAGCCCGATTCGAGCGCCCAATTGTGCTCGACCCCGATGTTCCCGGTGATCCGATAGGTGACGTAATCGGACGCGCCGAGAACATGTTGCGTTGCAGCAAAGATCTCCGGCTCGTACTGCCTCAGCCACATCAGCTTGGGGCCGACGAGCTGCTGGCTGTAGCCGGTGCCGGTCAGCCCCAGGAAATCCGATTCCTCCATGCCAGCGGCGAAGCGAGCGAGCTGGTCGACGGCGCGCGCATCGTTCTGCTGAATGCTGCGCCGGAGCACGGCGCCGCGCTCATCGAGGAGAATGATCGCCGGAAGCATGCCGGTCACCCCGATGCCGGCGATCGCGTCGGGTGCAAGGCCGCAGGTCGCGATCAGCGACCGGGTGATGCCTCCGACATTGGCCCACCACTCTTCGGGATCCTCCTCGGCCCAGTTCAGCTCCGGCGTCTGCAGAGTGACCGGGCGGCTCTCGATCCCGAGCGTCCGGCCCTCGGTGTCGATCACGATGCCGATCGTCGAGGTGGTGCCGATGTCGAGCCCGAGCAGGAGCGCCATGTCAGCGCAAGGCCCGGACCTTGTCCATGAAGCGGGCGACCCGCTTCACGTCGATGCGGTTGAAGGTCTTGCCGTCGATCTTGAAGTGAGTCCCGACAATGGCGCCGTCACCGAGGCTGAGGATCTCGCCGACGCTGTCGATCGTCACGCCTGTGTTGGCGAGGACCGGTGTTTCGGGAACCGCCTCCTTGGCTTCCCTGAGGCGCGCGGTGTCGACTGCCTCTCCGGTCATCGGACCGGAGACCAGGACGACATCGGCCAGAGAGGAGAAGACGGCATTGCGCGCCCGCTGCGCGATGGAGCGGCTGCCGAGCGGCGAAGCGAATTCGGCATTGATGTTGAACAGGAGCTTGAGGTCGGGACGTCCGCCATCGGCGCGCAACCGCAAGGCGCCGGCGGCATCGGGAGCCCACAGCCCCATGTCGGATTCATAGACGCCGGTAAAGATCTCGCGCGCGAATCCCGCGCCGCTGGCGATGGCCAGCGCCACCGTCGCGACGGGGTCCCACAGATAGTTCACGCCGAATGGCAGGCGGATCATCGGCTTGAGTTGTCCGACCGCGAAGGCGAAGGCTGCCAGCGCCACCGGCGATGCCTCGAGAAGATAGGGGCGGTCATTCTCGTTGCCGAACATCACCGCATCGACGCCGCCCTTCTGCAGCGCCTCGATGTCGCCTGCAGCCTCGTCGATCAACTTGGCCATGCCGCTCTTCTTGTCATGAAGCGGTGAGCCGGGCAGGGCACCGAGATGAATCATGCCGATGATCGGCTTGTCGGCTCCGAAGGTGTCTTTCAGCATGCTCATCATTGCACCTCAATCCCGGCGCGACGGGCGCGGCAGAGCGCGTTTCGTGGCAACATCGAAAATGTGGATCTCGCGTGGATCATAGTGGAAGATAAGCTTTTCGCCAGGTGCCGCCGTGAAGCCGCGCGGGCATCGTATCATGATTTCTGGATTGCCCGGATGTCCGAGCGCAGCCACGAGAATGACCTCGGGTCCGAGCACCTCGATCGCAACCACATAGGCCTCGACCGGATGGCCGCGCTCCGGTGCCAAGTGGAAATCCTCAGGCCTGAGGCCAAGAATCACCTCGCGCCCGGAAAGCTGATGGACGAGGCTCGCCTGAGCCTCGGGCAGTCTCAGGCCCACGCCTCCCATGACGGCAGCTAGACTGCCGTCCTGGACCGACTCGAGGCGGCCGTTGAGCAGATTCATCGGCGGGCTTGCGAGAAAGCCGGCGACGAACGTATCGACCGGCTCCCGGTAAACTGCCATCGGCGCGCCCGTCTGGACGACGATGCCGTCGCGCATGATGCAGATGCGCTGCCCCATGGTCATGGCCTCGACCTGGTCATGGGTGACGTGAACGATGGTGGTGCCGAGCTGTCGGTGCAGCTTGATGAGCTCGGTGCGCATCGACGCCCTGAGTTTGGCATCGAGATTCGAGAGCGGCTCGTCGAGGAGGAAGGCCTTGGGCTCCCGCACCAGCGCCCGGCCAAGGGCCACGCGCTGGCGTTGCCCGCCCGACAATTCGCGAGGTTTGCGGCCAAGCAGCTCGCCGATACCCAGCGTCTCGGCAATGCGGGCGATCCGGCGGTCGATTTCATCGTGCGCGACGCGTCGCAGCTTCAGGCCGAAGGCGAGATTCTGAGCGACGGTCATATGCGGATAGAGGGCATAGTTCTGAAACACGATGGCGATGTCGCGATCGGCCGGATCGACATCATTCACGATCCGTCCGCCAATGCTGATGGTGCCGCCCGTGACGCTCTCGAGCCCGGCGACCATGCGCAAGGTGGTGGACTTTCCGCAGCCCGACGGTCCAAGCAGGATCATGAACTCGCCATCGCGGATATCGAGCGAGACATCGCGCACCGCGTGAACCCCATTGGGATAGATCTTGTCGACCTGATCGAGAGCGATAGCAGCCATGTGGAGTCGAATGTCCGGTCAGGTGAGGGAACGCATATAGCGGTGGAGGAAGGCGGTGAGCAGGAGAACGATGCCCATCAGCACGATCGCCATCGCCGATGCTTCGCCGATATTCAGGCTGACGAAGGCTGTGCGATAGATGAAATAGCTGACGAGATCGGTGGCGACGCCGGGCCCTCCGCGGGTCATGATGTAGATGAGGTCATAGGTGCGCACCGCGAAGATCAGGCGGATCAGCAGCGTCACCACGATGATCGGCAGCATCAACGGAAGGGTGATGTGCCAGAAGGATTGCAGTGCATTGGCGCCGTCGACCCGGGCCGCCTCATAGGGCTCGCGCGGCAAGGCGGAGAGCCCCGCGAGCAGCAGAACGACCATGAAGGAGACCTGATGCCAGATGTCGACCATGATGATGGTCCATAGCGCCACCTTGGTGCTGCCGAGCCAATTCACCGGCGCGACACCGACGACACCGAGCAGGTAGTTGACGATGCCGAGAGAGGGATGGAGGAACATGCGCCAGATCAGGCCGACGACGACCGGATTCATCAGCAGCGGGCAGAGCAGGATGCCGTAATAGACCGGCTTCATCCGCT
>Ga0075421_100004681_pt1 | contig 16507 bp, 16 predicted proteins | sample SoiMetdeltSBSDD5_FD_75292 | JGI IMG/M metagenome (GOLD analysis project Ga0075421, IMG submission 75292) | Bulk soil microbial communities from a Populus tree surrounding site in Tennessee, USA - Soil MetaG P. deltoides SBSDD5 | ecosystem: Environmental > Terrestrial > Soil > Tree plantation...
GACTTCGACCAATACTGGGACTGGCACCTGACCCAGGAACACCAACGCAACCACACATCACGCTACCTAAATGGCGAAATACCCGCCCGGTAGACAACCTCAAAAGAGCTGCACCCTAATCGTCTGGCCCAAGGCGTCCTAGCCCGCTGGTGGCACACCTTCGGTGCCACCAGCGTATTCCATGGAGATGTGCGGGATGCCAAGGTTGTAGAGGTCATACTCCTGCGATGTGGCCCTGAAGCCGGCCAGCTCGTAGAAAGACCGTGCGTGGGCCTGTGCCTGCATCCAGAGTCTGGAGAATCCGCGCTGCATAGCGGCCTCGACAAGGCAATCGGTCAGTGCCTTGCCGACTCCCCTGTGGCGGTAGTCCTTGAGCACCGACATGCATTCAATCTTGAGTGAGCCCGGCTCGTCGGCTCGAAGCCTAGCCGTGCCCACGATGGCCTCGTCGACCCATGCCGCATAGTGATCGCAGGTCTTGTCGACCTCGGAGGGCTCCCATCCGGGCGGGCAGTGCTGCTCGATGATGAACACGTCGACCCGGACGCGGATGACGTCAATGAACTCCGCGATCGTGCTGACCTTGCGGCATATGACATCCACAGCGGATGCGGTGTCCTGTCGATGATCAGTTTTCATACCTGATTCCCACCGGTCGGCGACGGCGCTACTTGAGGTCGCTCGGGTCGGTGTTCCCGCCACACACGATGACGGCCACGCGATCACCCGGACTTGCCTTCCACGCGCCGCTGGTCAACGCGGCCAACGCCGTCGCGCCACCGAACTCGGCCGCGACTCGCGTCTCCTCCCACAGCATGCGGCGGGCCTCAACGATGGCTTCGTCGGAGACCAGCACCGACTCCACACCTGTGCGCAGCGCCACCTCCAAGGCTTGTGCGCTGATCCGGCGTGCACCAAGGGAGTCGGCCGCGACACCGTCAACGTCGACATCCACGGGCTCCTTGTGCTTCAAAGCCGAGGCGAGGGTGGGTATCCGCTGAGGCTCGATGGCGACAACGCGCGTCCTGTCGCCAAGCCACGTCGCCACCCCGGCGAGCAGGCCCCCGCCGCCGACCGCCACAAGCGCCACATCGAACGATCCGATCTGCTCCTCCAGCTCGCGTGCCACCGTGCCCTGGCCGGCAGCGACCTCGGGCTGGTCATATGCGTGCACGACCAGCGCACCCGTCTCCTGCGCACGCTTCTGGCTGGCTTCGAAGGCGTCCGCATATCGCTTGCCGGTGATGACCACTTTGGCGCCAAGTTTTCTGATGCCTGCCACCTTTACCGGTGACGAGATCTCGGGGACAAAGATCTCGCACGGCAGATGCAGTCTTTGGGCCGCATGGGCGGTGGCTAGGCCGTGGTTGCCGCCGGAGGCCGCGATGACGCCCGCCTTCGGCGCCTTTTGCGACAGGATCCGGTTGAAAGCGCCGCGTGGCTTGAAGGAACCCGTGTGCTGCAGGAGCTCAAGCTTGAGGGCTATGTCCTGTTTGATGGTTAGGACTGGCAAGTGCAGATCCAGCACCGGTGTCTTTCGGACCCACTCTGAGGTGTTGGCTGCTGCGTCGTCGATGTCTTGCCTGGTCAGCACCTGATTCATCCTCTCCTCGGGCCCGAATCCCACAGGCCCGCCCATCATCGGACAACCTTAAGCCCACATTGATGGATGCGGGTAACCGCATAAGGACTTTCCATGACGTGGTGGTTTGGCACAGCCGCTTTCAACAGGCAGCGACGTGGATGTGCCAAGTTTCGTGTCGGCCATTTGACATTCAAGGTTATCGTATTCATGCCCTCGGCATACTCCTGGCGGGTGGCGGTGTGGCTGGAGGATGACATGAGACGAATCATTGCCGTGCATGGCATCGGCCGGGGAGTCACTCGATCGTTGACGGTGCCGGTTACCTGACCGCGAAGGAGACCGCAAGTGCCATCCGTTTCGGGTGCACGGGACGGTCGTGAAGGTCCGAGAAGGTACTTCATCGCCATCGGTGCACGACGCTACGACCACCTGGCCGAGGAGGATTGGCTGCCTTCGGTGCCGGGTGACATCGGCGACCTCATCGGGTTGTTCTGCGATCACCTGGGCTATCGACATGTGTTGCCGGAGCTGACCGACAGCCCAACAGCACCCTTGCTTCGGCAGCGTCTTGGTGCCTGGCTGCTGTCCGACGAGCGCGACCCGGACGATATCGTGGTTGTCTACTACACCGGTCACGGCGTCAAAACGGGGGGCAGGCACTATCTGCTCACCCGTGACTCACAACCTCAGCTGGTATCCGCGACGGCGTTTCCCACCGAGGAGTTCGCGTGGATACTGGGTGAGGATTCGCGAGTGCAGCACATGCTCGTGATGATCGATGCGTGTTACGCCGGCAGCGGGGCTAATGATCTTGGCCGGGTGGCCGCCACCGTGACCGAGACCCGAAGGTCATCGGTGGACAGCGCTTCGGGATTGTGGTTTCTCGCGGCGGCGCGTCCCAGGGATGAGGCTCTTGAAAGTGTGTTCAGTAGCTGCTTCACGGCCGCCGTCCGCCACCTGCCCAGAACAGGCTCGCTACAGGCACACATCTCGCTTGACACTCTGGTCGGTCAGCTCAATGACATGTTCGCGGCGCAGGGTCTGGCTCAGCGAGCCAGGATCGGTGCCGCGGACGGCAGCGGCGAGGCTCGGTTCATCCCGAATCTGCATCGTGAGGCGCCGGGCTCCCAGCCCGCTTGGCTGGGCGCGCCGGCGGACAGGGCCTCGCAATGGCTCGCGTCGGACATCGCCGAGCACTGGCTGCCACGCGCCAGGGGCGCGGGTCTATCCAGCGATCCGGGAAGCTATTTCAGCGGCAGAACCGCCGTCCTGCGAAGCATTGTGGCGTGGCTGGACAACCCCGAAGCCGATCATCGAGCCCGAGTGATCACTGGGGCGCCCGGCTCCGGTAAGTCAGCGGTGCTGGCAAGACTTGTGGTGTTGTCTCATCCGGAGCACCGTCAGTCGATACCCACCACGGGTGTCCACGCGTCGACGGTTCCGCGGCAGGGCAGCATCCATGTCGCCATCCATGCCCGCAACCGTGACCTGCCAGACATCGTCGCCATGCTGGCCACCGAGCTTGGCTGGCCGCACCTTTCCACGGCCGATCAGCTACTGGACGCGATCGGCGCGGATCCGAAGCCTCGTGTCATCGCGATGGACGGAATAGATGAGGCCAACGACCCGGTCCAGCTATTCAAGCGGCTGATCAGGCCGCTGCTGCAGCGTTCGGCCCGTCTCGACGTGCGACTGCTCCTGGCGGCGCGAACCCCACTCATCAAGGAGCTCGGTTCCAGAGCCGCGATATTCGATCTCGACAACCCGGCGTTCCTTGTGGAGGACGACCTCGCCGATTACGCCCTGAAGATCCTGCTGGCGCAGGACGAGCCGGAGGTCACCACCCCCTATCGCGGCAACCGGGAGCTGGCCGTCAGGCTGGCCAGGGCGATCGCTCGGCGGGCGAGCCCGGTGTTCCTCATCGCCCGGATGGCCGCCCGATCCCTGGCATCGGCCCAAGCACCGGTCTCCATGTCGGCAACCGCCTGGCAGCAACTGCTTCCCGACACGGTGGGCCAGGCGTTCGACGCCTACCTGGAGCGGTTCGGCGAGCACGAGAGCAGGGTCAGGGATCTGCTGCGACCGCTTGCTTGGGCGGAGGGCAACGGCCTTCCGTGGGAGCAGATCTGGGCACCCGCGGCACGTGCGATGTCGGGCGGGACTGCCTACAGCAATGATGACATCCGCTGGCTTCACTCGGTCGCCTCGGCCTACATCGTGGAAAGCACCTCCGGCGGCCGCTCCGTCTACCGCCTGTACCACCAGGCACTGGCCGATCACCTTCGTAGCGGGATGACGGACGCGCAAGCACACAGCCACCTCGTCCGGGCACTGCTGGGGACCGTGCCGAGCGGGAGCGACGGGTGCCCGGATTGGTCGTCGGCGCATCCCTACATCCTGGCCAATCTCGCCACCCATGCCGGCGGAGCGGGCTTGCTCGACGAGATCGTCGCGGACGCGTCCTACCTGTTGCGGGCGGAACCCGATCGCCTGCTCCGCGCCTTCGCCAACACACACCACGGCGTGGCAGTCATCCAGTCGGTCTACCAGCGCAACGTTCACCGGTTGAGGGAGACGCACAGCGCTGAGGCGGCGGCATACATGGCGCTTTCGGCGCGCCAGCACGGCGCTGACGCGCTGGCCGAGGACTTTTCACGCTTCGCCGGGGACGTGCTGTGGTCGGCGAGGTGGGCGCGATGCCGGCGGGGCCAGCCCTATCGACAGGCGGGGCGCCACGACGGCCCAGCCAACGCCGTCGTGCTCACCCACGTTTACGACCGCCCGACCATCGTGTCAGCGGGGGCGGACGGTCTGTTGCGGACATGGGATATCGCTCGAGGGACGGCCACCGGTGATCCGCTGCGCGGTAGCGGCCACGCGGTCCGCGCCTTGCTCAAGGCCAGGCTCAACGGCCGGCCGGGGGTGGTGTCCGGTGATGATGGTGGCATCCTTCATTTCTGGGACCTGCTGCACCGGAGAGCGGCCGGTGATCCGCTGCCGGCCCATCAGGGTGCCGTCCGCGCACTCGCCCTCCACAGCTGGGGTGAGACCGACCTCATCTTCTCCGGCGGCGACGACGGTGCGATTCACCGGTTTGAGGCTCGCATGATCGTGGCGTCCGGTGAGCCGCTCGTGCGCCCGATCGCCGGACTCCATCGCCGCACAAGAAGGTCCGCCGTCACCGCTCTTGCGATGAGCCGTATCGAGCAGACGCCGGTCGTCGTTGCCGGGTTCGCGGACGACACGATCCACGCCTGGGACGCCCTACGTGGACGCCGTCTGGCCGGACCGCTCGATGGGCATCGCAGGGGCGTGCACGCCTTGGCTTGCGCCGTGATCGGAGATCAGCCGATAGTGTTCTCCGGCGGCGGCGACGGAATGGTCAGGGCATGGGACATCAAGCGGGGTAAGCAAATTCGCGACCCGTTCGCCGGGCATCGCCTCGGTGTCTACGCCCTTTCCGTGCGGCGCGTGGAGAATCGGCTCCTGATCGCCTCGGGCAGCTGGGACGGGATCAGGGTCTGGGACTGGGAGGCCGGTGACATCACCGGTGATGTGCTGACCGGACACCCTCAAGGGGTCTTTGCCGTGTCGCTGACTCAACACAAGAGACGTCCAGTACTGGTGTCGGGCGGGTCGGACGGCACCGTGCGGATCTGGGACTGGGCCCGCGAGACAAGCATCCAGCCGGTGGATCACGACGCGGGAACCGTAGCCCTGGCCACCGCCGTTTTGGACGGACGCCCGGTCGTCGTGTCCGGCGGCACCGACGGGCCGGTGAGGGTCTTGTCGTGGGAGAACGCCAATGAGGTTTATCCGCCGTTGGCCGGGCACAAGGTGGGTGTGGACTGCCTGGCCGTGATCCAGGTCGACGATCGCCCCGTTGCGGTGACGGGTGCGGGGGACGAGTCCTTGCGGCGGTGGGACCTTCGCGATCGGGCACTGCTTGGGCAACCGATCCGGGGGCATCGGCGCGGTGTGCGTGCCATCAGCGTGGCAGAGCGCCACGGCGGTCCCGTGATCGTGTGCGCCGATGGTGTCGGTTGCGTTCGCCTGGTCGACGGTGAGGACATCCGGGTGATCTCCGAGCATCCGGCGACGACCGCCCTTGCGGCGCTGTCCCTGGATGGGCAACTCGTGATCGCCGCTGGCGGCAACGACGGCTGGGTCCGCATTCACACGGTCATAGGCGCGAAGGTCGAGACAGTGAAGCTGGCCTCATACGAGCCCGGCCCGGCCTGCCTTGCCGCCAGGCACTTCGAGTCCGGTCCCATCCTGGCCCGTGGCGGCGCCGACGGCCGGGTCTCGTTGTGGAACCTGCGGACGCGCACGCCATGCGGGCCCGCGCTGGGGCGGCACCGGGGAAGGGTTTCCGCGGTGGCTTTCGGCCAGATACACGGCAAGGCCGTGGTGGTGTCCGGCTGCACCTCCGGTGAGATACGCGTTCACGGCCTCGATGGGACGACGCTGGCGATGATCGACGTCGGAGTCGCCGTCACCGCCGTGGCGGTCGTCTCGCTCGCCGCCGGCGTTGTCGTAGGCGCCCGCGACGGCATCGTCGCCTTCCAGTTCGCTGATCCGGAGGAAGTCGGAAAGGAGGGTTCACCGTGGGTGCCATCTACCTGGTGATCGGGTTCGCCGCGGGCGGTGGTGTGGTGGCGTTGGCCTGGGTCGTCTCCCACTCGCGCCTGGCCGACGGCCTGAGCAGGTCACAGGTGAATCTCAACGGTCAATGGCACGGCTGGTCGGTGTATGTGCCGGTCGACGGCTTCTTCTTCGGGGATCAGGAGGCCATATACCGTACCGAGGCCGAGTTCTTCCAGAAGGGCAGGCGGCTGCGCGTCTCCGAGAAGATCCATCAGATCTACGACATCCACGGAAGGCCGCTCGATCATCTGCCGCCGCGCCGCTTCACGGGAAGAGGCAGCGTAGGCAAGCAAGGCGAGCTTGTGCTCTGGTTCCATGAGCAGGGAGGCGTCGCGAACGGGGCGATGCTTTGCCACGTTCACGACGGCGGCAATGCCATCTATGCCGTCCTTTGCGTGCGGCCACGCCTGAATGGAAGGCCGGTCGCGGTGAAGCTTCAGCTGAGGCGGGCCAGCCAACCCATGCCGGATCTGGACACGCTGGGCATCGACGGGTTGCGCAGGCTTGCGGGCCCGGCTAGATGACCGTGTCCTCGGCCGGCTGCGGCGACTTTCCGGATTGCCCGGTCAGGTCGTCCTCGCGAAGGATCTCATTGATGATCCGCAGTGACATCGCCCCGACGGAGGGCAGTTGGCCGACGAACTGCCTGCGCGCCCTCGGACCGGCACGATCGGAAACGATCCTCACCACGGTGAAGGCCACCTTGTTGAGATGGCAGACCGACGCCACCGCGGCACCCTCCATCTCGACGCAATCACCACCGAACGTCTGGCGAAGTTCGCTGCGTCGTCCGGGGTCGGCGACGACTTGATCGCCGGTCAGAATGGTCCCGAGCCGGACATTGGCGACGCCAAGCGCGCGCTGAGCCGCATCCAGTGTTGTCTTGGACAGGTTCGGATCGACGATCCACGTGCGGCCGCTTGATGCGGACGGATTGGCGGCCAGTGCTCGCATGTCGAAGTCGTGTTCGACAACCTTGGCGCCGACAATCGCCTGACCTTGCCGCAAATCGTCGCCCAATGCACCTGCCGCCCCGATGAACAGCACCAGGGACGGGGCGAACTGCCCGATCGCATATTGGGTCGCAGCCGAAGCGCGGACCTTGCCCACCCCGGTCGCCAGGGCCATCACCTCGGTCTGTCCCACGAAACCGTGATGGAGATCGATTCCTCCCCAGCGCTCGGTGTCCCACTTGCGGTCCATCTCGTCAAGCAGCGGAGCAAGCTCGGCCCGCATTGCCGTCAGAACTAGCAGCCGACCGCTCATACATTCATCCTATTCGCTTTTCAGCGGCTAGGCGCCGTCCAATTTAGATACTTCACTCTCGTGGCAACGCTTGGCAGAGCGGTGTTTCATCGTATTTCAATTTAATTGGGACTGTATCAGGGCGTATGCGTTGGGGCTGATATAATCACAATTGTTCGCAAGCGGGCAGATCCGGGCAGTGGTGCGCACTAGGGCCAGTATGATCCGGGATCGGACTTGCACTAATAGGTTGATCAGGTGAACCTGCCCACCGCATGGACGTCTGGCTATCCCTTTGCGACCCCGCTCGTGGTGCGAACGGTACCGGCCGACCGGCACAAGGTGGATGCTGTGTGGCGTGAGCGAGTGGTTGCGGGAGCTGGTGTTGACCGTGGGCGGGATGGCTGAGGCGCCCTCGCGATACAAGGATGATCTGGCGTACTGGGTCGAGGGGCGGGAGATCGCGCATCTGGAGGCCGACAACGTGCTCGATCTGCGGCTGACCAGAGCCGTGATAAGGGAGTTCGAGGACGATCCACGGGTGGGTCGCAGGGGGAGTTCCGACTGGGTCACCTTGGAAGTCACACCGCAGGACAGGGAGTTCGTGAAGGAGCTGGTGGCCAAGGCGGTTATAGCCAACAGCGGGAGGCTCCGATAACCGCATCAGCATAGTCTATGGGTTCCGACAGCCTCGATCTAGACTACGGTCATGTCGATGTTGACGATCGGGGAGATTGAGGCGGCGCTGAGGGCGAGCTGGGCGGCTGACACCTGCTCGCCCGACGACCTCCAACGAGCCGGCTGGGATCCGGCGAATCCGGCCTGGGGTCACTGCGACGTGACCGCCCTGCTCCTGCACGACATCTTCGGCGGGGACCTGGTGGTCGGCGAGGTGTTCGCCGACGGCGAACAGCAGGGCTTCCACTGGTGGAATCGCCTCGACAGCGGCGTGGACATCGACCTGACCCGCTCGCAGTTCCAGGCGGGACAGCAAGTCATCGGGGCCAAGGTGGTGAAGCGCCCCACCGATAAGCTGCCGCGCAGGCACAAGGAGTATCTGCTGCTGCGCGAGCGGGTCGAGGCCCGCCTCGGGCGGCTGCCCGGCTTCAGGCAACACTGAGGCGGCGCACGTGCTCACGAGGCGGGCCGAAAAGGTGCCAGGCGCTGTGCGCCCGCTTGAAGTACCGGTGAGCGTCATGCTCCCAGGTGATGCCGATGCCGCCGTGCAGCTGGATCATCTCGGCGGCGACATGCGCCAGGACCTCGGAGCAGTACACCTTGGCAACGCTCGCGTGGGTCCGCCCGTGCACCGCCGCGTAGGACACCTCCCGCGCCGACTCCACCATCACGTACATGTCGGCGAGACGGTGCTGGATCGCCTGAAACGAGGCGATCGGCCGTCCAAACTGGACCCTGGTCTTGGTGTACTCGACGGTCAGCTCGAGCGCCCGAGCCGCCGAGCCGACCTGTTCGGCGCTGAGCGCGACGCACGCGATGTCGCGCAAGCGCGAGGCATCGACCTCGCCGATGTGCGTGGTGTGCTTGACGTCCACAGAGGCGAGGCGCCGCGTCAGGTCCATCGGCACCAGTGGTGTGACGAAGCCCTCGACCTCGTGTAGCGAGCCGTCCCGATCCGAGACACGCAACAGGACCGAGGCCGGCTCGGCATCGAGGACGGGATCGTCGTCCCAGCCGAGGGCGATGACGGCACCGGCCGCCAGCCGCGGGAGAAGCCGTTGGCACGCCTCATCATTGCCCGCCATCAGCAGCGCCTGCCCGGCCAGAGTGCAGCCGAGCAGCGGGTGGGCGATGAGGGTGCGCCCCAGCTCTTCCAACACCACGTGCACCTCGGCCAAGCCGGCCCCGCTGCCGCCATAGCGCGTGGGGATCGCCAGCCCGGCCGCCCCGACCTGTTCGGACAGCAGGCGCCAGACCACGCCCGCGTCGGTGTGTCGTGATAGGACCGTTCGTACCACGGCGCGAAGTTCGTCTGTCATAACGCCGCCAGCACCCGGTCGATGTGGTGGGCGCGCGTGCCCCACGCCGATGCCAGCGCGGTCGTCTTGGCCAGCCACAGGCTCGCCCGGTATTCACGGGTGTAGGCGATGGCGCCGTGGATCTGCAGCGCCGCCCGCGCGGCCGCCTGAGCCGCGTCTCCGCACCGCACCTTCGCCGCCGAAATGTCCTGCGGTGCCAGCGTTATCGCGGCGGCGTGCAGCAGCGGCCGGGCGAACTCGAGCCCGATGAGCACCTCGGCGAGCCGGTGCTTGACGGCCTGGAAGGAGCCGATCGGCCTGCCGAACTGGATGCGCTGCTTGGCGTGCTCGACGGTCAGCTCGAGCAGCGCCCGCCCGGCCCCGAGCAGCTGAGCCGCGCATAGCAACGCCGCCAGGTCGTAAGCCTGGGTTGAGGCGGGGCGCAGACGTTGCGTGGGGACCACTTCGAACAGGCGGCGGGCGGGGTCGATGGACTCGCACAGTGCGCCGGGCTGTGCACTGTGGACGAACTCGCCGTCGATCACGAGCACGAGGTCGGCGATGTCGGCGTCCAGAGCGAGAGGTGCGGCGATGCTGACGATCCCCGGCGGCGCCTCGCCCAGCAGCAGGGGCGCGACCGCGGTTTCGATGAGCGGGCCGGGCATGGCGTGGCGGCCAAGCTCCTCGAACGCGACGACCAGGTCGGCCGGGCCGCCCTCACCGCCGTCTTCGAGCGCCAGCTCGAAAAGGCCGAGCCCGGCGAGCTTGCGCCACAGGGCCAGTCCCGGGGCCGGGTCGCCGCGGCCCCAGGCCCGCGCCGCGTCGAGCGCGCTCGTGCCGAGCAGGTCGTGCAGGCTCGACGCGAACTGCCGCTGCTGCGGGGATGGGGTGAACCTCATCGGGGAAGCCCCAACAGGCGCTCTGCTATGACATTCTTTTGGATTTCGTTGGTACCCGCATAAACCGGCCCGGCCAAGGAAAACAGATATCCCGACGACCACTCGCCCCGAAGCTCCGCCCGCTCGCCAAGCAACCGCATCGCGCACTCATGCAGTCCAGCATCCAGTTCCGACCAGAAAACCTTGGCGAGGCTGGATTCCACCCCGAGCAGCTCGCCCGAAGCCAGCCGCGTCACCGTGCCGAGGGTGTGCAGGTGATAGGCCCGCGCGCCGATCCAAGCCTCGGCAACCTCGTCCCGTGCCGGCTGCGGCGAGCCCACCGAGCGCCAAAGCTCGACCAGCCGCCGCGCCGAGGCCAGAAACCGGCCGGGGCTGCGCAGGGAAAGCCCGCGCTCGTGGCTAGCGGTGCTCATCGCCACCCGCCACCCTTCCCCAACCCCGCCAATGACATCAGACGATGACACGAAGACGTCGTCGAGGAAGATCTCGGCGAATCCGGTCTCGCCGTTGAGCTGGGCGATGGGGCGCACGGTGACGCCGGGCGCCCGCAGGTCGAACATCAGGTAGGTGAGGCCGCGATGCCGATGTTCGCCGGTGCGGAAAAGCCCGAACCCGCGATCGGCGAAAGCGGCCCGCGAGCTCCACGTCTTCTGTCCATTGAGGACGAAACCGCCCTCGACGGGCCTTGCCGTGGAACGGATCGCGGCGAGGTCGCTGCCCGCGCCCGGTTCGGACCAAGCCTGGGCCCAGACCTGCTCGGCGGTGGCGATGGGCGGCAGGACGCGGTCGCGCTGCTCGTCCGTCCCGTGCGCGAAAAGCGTCGGTGCGAGTAGGAAAAGCCCGTTCTGGTTGACGCGCACGGGCGCCCCGGCCGCGTAGTACTCCTCCTCGAAGATGAGCCATTGCAGCAGCGAGGTGTCGCGGCCGCCGTACCGCACCGGCCACGCGACGGCGGAGAGGCGCTGGGCGGCCAGCTTGCGTTCCCACTCCCGGTGTGCGGCGAAACCCTCGGCCGTGTCCACCGATGGAAGGTGGAAAACGTTGGCACGCAACCACTCCCGGACCTCCGAACGGAAGGCGCGATCGGCGTCACCCAAGTCCAGGTTCATGACTTCATCGCCTCTTCATGGACGCGGCATCCATTCCGGCGAGGGAATCCGAGGTCGTCTCGGCGTTGTGGGAGTGGGCGAGATGGTGCAGACCGAAGACGGTGTCCATACCGGTTCGCAGGCCCATCTGCTCCTCGCACAGGTTCACGGCGCGTTTGGCCAGCGCCAGCCCGAAGCGCGGCATTGCCGCGATCCGTTCCGCCAGCGCCAGGGTCTCCGATGACAGTTCAGCGCGCGGCACCACCCGGTTCACCATGCCCAACTCGTAGGCGCGCGGTGCACTGAACCGATCCCCGGTGAACAACATCTCCTTGGCGAAGCGCGGCCCGACCGCCCAGGGATGGGCGAAGTATTCCACCCCCGGGATGCCCATCTTCAGCACGGGATCGGAGAAGAACGCGTCGTCGGAGGCGACGATCAGATCGCAGACCCAGGCGAGCATGAGCCCGCCGGCGATGCACGCGCCCTGCACCATCGCGATCGTGGGTTTGGGGATCTCGCGCCAGCGCCGGCACATCCCGAGATAGACCTCCATCTCGCGGGCGTAGCGCAGGTCGGCACCCTCGCGGCCCACGTGGTCCCACCACAGGACCGCCTTGCGCTCGAAGGATTTGTCGACGTCGCGGCCCGGGGTGCCGATGTCGTGCCCGGCGGAGAAGTGCTTACCCGCTCCGGCGAGCACGATGACCGACACCTCACGATCGTCGACGGCCCGGGTGAACGCCGCGTCGAGCGCATAGGTCATCGCGGAGTTCTGCGCATTGCGGTACTCCGGCCGGTTCATCGTGACGACGGCGACCGGCCCGCGCCGTTCATACAGCACTACAGTCATGCCGACTCCTGTCTGAGAACCCGCTTGAGCGGTTTGCCGGTCGCGTTGCGCGGCAGGTCGGTACGAAACTGGATGCTGCGCGGCACCTTGTAGTTGGCCAGGCGCTCGCGGCAGTGGGCGATGACCGCCTCCTCCGTCAAAGCGTGTCCCGGCCGCGCGACGACGAACGCCTTGCCCACCTCGCCCAGGCGGGCATCGGGCACGCCGATGACGACCGACTCGGCCACACCCTCGAGGCGCGCCAAGGTTTGTTCGATTTCCGCGGGGTACACATTGAAGCCGCCGCAGATGTACATATCCTTCAAGCGATCCGTGATGCTCAGGTAGCCGAGGTCGTCAAGCCGCCCGACATCACCGGTGTGCAGCCAGCCGTCCCCATCGATGGCCTGCGCCGTCGCCTCCGGGTCGTCGAGGTAGCCCAGCATCACGTTGGGCCCGCGCAGCAGGACCTCGTCGTGCTCACCCAGGCGCACCTCGAAGCCGGCGACCGCCCGGCCCGACGTGGTGGCGATGGTCTCCAGGTCGGCACATCGTGGCCACCACGGCCTCGGTGAGACCGTAGGCGGTGAGCACGGTCTGGAACCCGAGGTCGGTGCGCATCCGCTCGACGAGCACCGATGGCACGGTCGCCGCACCCGTCACGGCCAGCCGCAGCGAGGAGAGATCCGGCCGGGACGGGTGGTCGAGCATGCTCTGGTAGATGGTGGGCGGTCCGGGCAGCACGGTGATGCGCTCCGCCTCGACCAGGCGCATAGTCTCCGCGACGTCAAAGACCGCCTGCGGCACAAGGGTCGCGCCGGTCACGAGGCACGCCAGGATGCCTGCCTTGTAGCCGAAACTGTGGAAGAACGGGTTGACGACGAGGTATCTGTCGTCCTTGGACAGTCCCGCGCACCGGGCCCATGCCTGCGCCACCGACAGGGCCTGGCGGTGTTCGCTCATCGCCCCTTTGCTCCGGCCGGTCGTGCCCGAGGTGAAAAGGATGTCGCTGATGTCGTCACGGCGGACCGAGGCCGCGCGCGCCTCAACGGCTTCAAGCGGGGCAAGATCGTTGAGATCGTCGATTGGAAGGGGAAGCACGAGCGGCGGCGGGTGCTTGAGCGTCGACAGGCGGTCGACCCCGAGGAACGGTCCGATGACGACAAGGGCCCTGGCCACGCTGCGCACGATGATGTCGTCGGCTTCCGGTCCGGTGAAGCGGGTGTTGAGGGGGACCAGGGTCACCCCGAGATAGAGGGCCGCGAGCGCTGCGGGTACCCAATGAGCAATATTCGGCGCCCAGATAGCCAGCCGGTCACCGGGCTCCAGGCCCAGAGCCACATATCGGCGGGCGATCGTGCGCACCGCGTCGTGGAGCTGAGCATAGGTCAGGCGCAGGTCGGGCCCTGCGACCGCCTCGTGGTCGCCGAAGTCGCGTGCCGCGCGGGCGATCGCCGCCGGGATCGTCAGCTCCATCGGGCACCTCCAACGCGAGGGACAAACCAAGGCGCAAGCCTCCGGCGCGCGGGCCAAACCAAGCACTTGCTTGGTAGGGTGAGCCTACGCGCGACGGCCGGGAGGCACCAGTGGACAACGATTTGGGCGCAGGGGTTTTCCGCCGCGAAATCAGGGATTGGCTCGCCTCCAACCTGCCGCCGGAGCTGGCAGGCAGGGGCGGGCCAGGCCGCGAGCACGAGGTGTTCGAGGAGCGGCTGGCCTGGGACCGGCACCTCGCCAAGGCCGGCTATACATGCGTCGGCTGGCCGGTCGAGTTCGGCGGGCGCGGGCTCTCGCTTGCGCAGCAGATCATCTTTCACGAGGAGTACGCCCGCGCCGACGCCCCGGCCAGGGTCGCGGTGGTGGGGGAGGAGCTGCTGGGCCCGACCCTGATCGCGTTCGGCACGCCCGCGCAGCAGCGGCGCTTCCTGCCGCCCATCCTGGCGGTGGAAGAGCTTTGGTGCCAAGGATATTCCGAGCCAGGCGCCGGATCCGACCTGGCATCGGTGTCGACCTCTGCGGCGCCCTCCGACGATGGCGACGAGTGGATCATCAACGGGCAGAAGGTGTGGACGTCGCTGGCGCACGTCGCCGACTGGTGTTTCGTGCTGGCCCGTACGCAGCGCGGCTCGCAACGCCACCATGGCTTATCATATCTGTTGGTACCCATGCGGCAGCCCGGCATCGAGGTGCGCCCGATCCGGCAGTTGACGGGCACCTCCGAGTTCAACGAGGTCTTCTTCGACGCCGCCCGCACCGCCGCCGACCTGGTCGTGGGCGAGCCGGGTGACGGCTGGCGGGTGGCGATGGCGACGCTGGGCTTCGAGCGCGGCGTCGCGATGCTCGGGCATCAGGTGCGGTTCCAGCGCGAGCTGGACTCGCTTGTCGCCGTGGCGCGGGAAAACGGCAGCATCGACGATCCGGTGATCCGTGAGCGGCTGACCCGGGCGTGGATCGGGCTTGAAGTGATCCGGGCATACACGCTTCGCACCGGCGGCCCGCAGCCCAACGTGGCCAAGTTGCTGTGGGGGCGTTGGCATCGCGGCCTCGGGGAGCTGGCGATGGAGGTCATCGGCGCGCCGTCGCTTCTGACCACAGGCGACCTGGATCAGTGGCAGCGGCTGTACCTGTTCTCCCGCGCCGAGACGATCTACGGCGGGTCGGACGAGATCCAGCGCAACGTCATCGCGCAAAGGATCCTGGGGTTGCCGAAATGATGCTGCGGGACAAGGTGGTCGTGGTCACGGCCGCCGCCGGCACGGGGATCGGGTCGGCCGCCGCCCGCCGCTGCCTTGAGGAGGGCGCATCCGTCGTCATCAGCGACCGGCACGCCGCCCGGCTGGCATCCTCCCTTGCCACCCTTTCGGCTTCCTTCGGGCCTCGGGTTCATGCCGTCGAGTGCGACGTCACCTCCACTGCCCAGGTCGACGCGCTCGTCTCGGCGGCATGCGTCCACTTCGGACGCGTCGACATTATGATCAACAATGCCGGGCTGGGCGGCACCGGCTCGGTACTTGACCTGACCGATGAGGACTGGGCGCGCGTGCTCGACATCACGCTCACGGCCACGTTCCGCTGCACGCGGGCGGCCCTGCGCCACATGGTCTCCCGGCCAGGCGGCGGCGCGATCGTCAACAACGCCTCGGTGCTGGGCTGGCGGGCGCAGGCCGGGCAGGCGCACTACGCCGCCGCGAAGGCCGGTGTCATGGCGCTGACCCGCTGCTCCGCGATGGACGTTGCGGCCCATGGCATCCGCGTCAACGCGGTGGCACCAAGTCTTGCCATGCACCCGCACCTTGAAAAAGCCTCCTCTCGTGAGCTGCTGGCGGAACTGGCCTCGCGGGAAGCGTTCGGCCGCCCCGCGACGCCCGTCGAGGTGGCCAATGTCATGGTCTTCCTCGCCAGCGACTACGCCTCATATATGACGGGCGAGGTGATCTCCGTCTCCAGCCAGCACCCCTGATGCATCCCGCACACCTTCGGTTGCGGACACGCTCGCGCTCACCCAGCCGAACGCCGCGTGGGAGGGCTCGCCGCCGGCCGCGAGGTGCCCTTCGGTGACGGCGGCCCGCGAGCGCCCGGCCCTTCACCTGGACCAAGACCGCCGGCCAGATCATCTCCAGGGCCAGCCGGCAAACCGGCTGACCGCCGGGTTAGGAGTCTGCCCCCCGAGCCAGGTGCCCGCCCTGCCCCACCTCGTAGGCCTCGCGGACCCATCCGGCGAGCTCATCGTCGAGCTGCTCACGGTTACTGATGCGGAACTGGTGGACGAACAACCGTTTCGTGTACGGCGTCGCGCACACGATCCGAGGATCTTCGACCACCCGCTGCAGATCCAGGTACCCGGCAAGCCCACGCCTTGTGGGCCGGCGCCTGGATTACGTGCATCGGTCCGTGGACGTGGCGGCGTTGGGTGGCCAAAGTGCCGCTCAGTCTATGCGACGGAGGACTTCGTTGTTGCAGACCTGGTTCGTCCTCATGACAGGGTGTTGAACGTGTCCTGACCGCGCTGTTCTGGGCGACTGTCCTGGGTCCATTTGGGAGGGCCGCCTTCGACGGCGGTGGCGGGCGGATGCCCGGGGCTAAGGGGTCGTGACGGAATTGTGACATTCACGTTGCGTAGCCGACCACCGCGGCTGGTGGAAAGGTGACCGGTGTCAACAGGTCGCCGGATTCATGATCGTACAGGATTTGGTCACTGTCCGGAGTGGACATCTTGCTGGTGGGGATTGTTCTCA
>Ga0075421_100004683_pt1 | contig 16504 bp, 18 predicted proteins | sample SoiMetdeltSBSDD5_FD_75292 | JGI IMG/M metagenome (GOLD analysis project Ga0075421, IMG submission 75292) | Bulk soil microbial communities from a Populus tree surrounding site in Tennessee, USA - Soil MetaG P. deltoides SBSDD5 | ecosystem: Environmental > Terrestrial > Soil > Tree plantation...
CGTGGATCAACGACTACGTCAAAGTGGGTCTCACGGCGAACGGCAACGAGGAAGGTGAGACCGAGAGCAGCCTCAATGGCGCCGACGTCACGCTGCGCATGAGCGCGGATTCGTGGCTGAAGGTGCAGGGCGGCCGCAGCGAAGGCCTGGTTTCGAGCGCGATGTACTCCGACGACGGCGGCTTCGGCTTCGTCAACCCGGACACGACGGGCTTCACCTCCGCGGACGCTGACGGCTATCGCGCCGATCTGAGCCTCGGGTTCGGCGACGTGTTCCCCGACATGCCTGGCCGGCTCACTGTGTACTCGCAATCGCTCGGTGCAGGCTATTCGGCGCCGGGCATGGGCACACTGACCGATCTCGACAACGTGGGTGGCACGTTCCGCATGCAGCTGTTCGAGCGACTGGATGTGCGTGCGAAGGCGGATAAGAAGGAGCAGGACCAGGGTCTCTTCTCGGACACGCAGGAGCTGAACCTGGGCTATCAGATCACGGATCGCTGGAGCATCAGCACGGGCGCTCGCAAGGATGAGCGCGAGTACACGGGACCGCTCGTCCCGCTCAATCGCGAGCAGGGTGAGCGCACTGACGGCGTGCTGCAGGTCGGCTATGACTCCGGCGCATCGTGGCGCACGTACGTATTCGGTCAGAACACGCTCTCGAAGAGTGAGGAGCGGCCGAACAACGATCGTTACGGCGTCGGCGGTTCTTATCGCATGACGGAGCGCTTCCGCATCGATGCGGAGGCGTCCGATGGCGATCTCGGCCCCGGCGGCAAGCTGGGTACGAACTACTTGTTCTCCGAGCGCACGACGCTGTACCTGAACTACGCGTTGGAGAACGAGCGCACCGACAACGGCCTGCGTGGCGGCCGTCGCGGCAACCTGATCTCGGGCATGAAGCGGCGCCTGTCGGATTCGAGCAGCATGTTCCTCGAGGAGCGCTATCAGGAAACGGATTCGATGTCCGGCATCACGCATGCGACCGGCATGACGCTCGCGCCGAACGAGCGCTGGAACTTCGGTGCGAACACCGACATCGGCACGCTGACCGACGAGCTGACGGGCGCGAAGATCGATCGCGAAGCTGGCGGCATCCGCATGGGCTACGGTTTCCAGGCCGTGCAGCTGTCGAGCGCTGTCGAGTATCGAACCGACACGACGGAGCAGCCGGATGCGACAATGTCCGAGCGCACGACATGGCTGTACCGGAACAGCTTCAAGTTCCAGCTCAATCCGGACTGGCGCATCGTCGGCAAGTACAACCACGCGAAGAGCAAAAGCTCGCTCGGCCAGTTCTACGACGGCGGCTACACCGAAGCCGTGCTCGGTTACGGCTATCGCCCGGTGGCGAACGATCGGCTGAACGCGCTCGCCAAGTACACCTACTTCTACAACGTGCCGACGACGGAGCAGGTGACGCCGACGAACTCGGCGGCGCAGTTCATCCAGAAGAGCCACGTCGCGGCTCTGGACCTGACCTACGACCTCACGGACGCATGGTCCATCGGCGGCAAGTACGCCTACCGCCTCGGCCAGTTGAGCCTGGACCGCGAGCGCCCGCAGTTCTTCGACAACAGCGCGTCGTTGTACATCGTGCGCACCGATCTGAAGTTCGGCGGTTGGGAAGGGCTGCTCGAAGGGCGCATGCTCGACATGATGGACCTGAACGAACAGCGCAGCGGCGCGCTGGTGGCGGTGTATCGCTACGTCGGCAAGCACTTCAAGGTCGGCGCCGGCTACAACTTCACCGACTTCTCGGAAGACCTCACGGACTTGAGCTTCCGCAGCGAGGGCGTGTTCATCAACATGATCGGGTCGATGTAAGGTCGCAGATCAAGTTGCAGCGGTGTCGTGTCCGGTGCTATCTAACAGCCCGAATATCGTCTCGTCATGCGACACGGATGAAACATGCTCAAGAAATTTGCTGACGGCCTGGTCTTCGGCGCGGGCTTTGGCATCTCGCTCGCGATCGTCTGGCTGATTGCCACCGCTGTGCTGCTCCCGCATGCGGCCACGAGTCACATGAGCCCGCCTGTCGCGTCACTGACGACCACCCACGAAGGCGACGGCGAGCGGGTGGAACCGCCCGCAGAATTCTTTCACGAATTGCCCATCGAAGAGCAGATCAAGGCTGCGAGCGTCATCGCGCTTGCGTCCTACGAGCCCGCCGAAGATGGCAGGATGAAGGCAGTTCTGAAGGAGTTCCTGAAAAAGGACCAGGACGTGACGCTCTACTACGAGCTCGGCGATGAGTACCCACCATCGAGCTACTATCCGAAGCCGAACACCCGCTACGGCGACGGAATCGTCATCTTCTTCGAAGGATCGCCGGCGATGATGCGAAGGTCGATGTCGTACTCGGGCGATCGCATCATGTCGCTCGGCGACATGCCGATGAAGCTCCTGCGTAACAAGTGCAGCAAGGACAGTGCATAGAGCGCGTGATGCCGACTTGTCCGAACTGCGGAAGAGAGCTCGGCTGGCGGCAGAGCTTCTCGTTCTGGAACCCATGGAACTTCCCCTGCCCACATTGTGAAGTGACGCTGGAAGCGTCGCGGATACAGAAGTACATAGCCATCGCGGTCGTTCCCGTCGGAATGTTGCTTGCCGGAGTTACGACGTATTTTCAGAAGTCCGGCGTTTGGCAGACGGCCGAATCCCTCATATTCTTTGCTCTGGTAGCGCCGTTGCTGGTCGCGGGGGCATTGGTCAGTTGGCGCTACACGCAATTCACCGTCAAGAAAACCAACGAGGGCCTATGAGCAAGGTTCACCAGATCACGCCCTTCCTTCATGTCCTGGATATGGAATCGGCGCTGAAGTTTTTCTGTGACACGCTGCGCTTCGAAGCGAAACACCGGGAAAGCAACTACGCCTATGTCGAGCTGGGCGGTTGTGGCCTGCGCATGCTCGAAGAGCCTCACCGCAGGCTCTCCGCCGACGGCAAAGCGCGAGTGAGCGTCTATATCGATGTCTCGAACATCGATGAGCTCCACATGCAGCTCCGCGAGAGCCTGGTGAAGCTGCCTCTCAAGGATGTGGAGCCTTTGGAGAACAAACCCTGGAAGCAGCGTGAGTTCCAGGTTCGCATGCCTGATGGCGACTGGCTCACGTTCGGTCAGCCTGTAAGCACACCGTGACTCGATCCTGTTAGGCGATGCTGAAGCGACTCCCTGCAGATTTGCCGCTGTTCGGTGCCTTGCTGTTCGGGCTGTCCCTCATCGCCTACGGTTTCGCGGGCACGTACACGGAGTCTGCAGTTGGGCGCCCAAGTTCAACTGCATCGGTGGCATTCTTCTTCATCCCAATATGGGGCGTTGTCGCCGCCGCAATAGGGCTCGTTCTCGGTCTGGCCGTCCGAGCAACCTGGCGCCGTGTCGAGGACTCCGAAGAACCGGATCGCCGCACGCGGGCTTTGCTGGTGATACTGGGCTGCGGGGTTGTGGCGTCAGCCGGTGCTGGTGCGTGGACCGTCATTCACTATGAGCAGGAAGCGAAGCCTGGAATCCGTTTCGACTCGGGTCTGCTGGTGCGGGAGTTTGGGCCTGACTCCGGGACTACCGTGCGCGCGGCAACCATGCTTTACGACTACCCCGGCAAACCAGTCACCATCTCCTGGGCTGGCAACAACTCAGAACTGCTGGTCCCGGACGATCGAGTGGTGTTGCGTGACACGGTTACCGGTAAACACGCCGAATTCACGACATCGACACTCGACTACATCACGCGCGTGGACGCGCTGCCCGTCTCGGTAACGCCCGGTTCCGCGCTGCTGGCCATCGTGATCTCCGGCCGAGCGACCGGCCGGCGCGCAATCGTCGCAGTCATCGATGAGAGCTACCGAGTCGTCTTCGAGGAGCAGGTTCAGAGGTTCTGGCAGCTCGGAGATTCGCCAGTCGAGAGCCGGGTCCGCCCACCGGCTACGGGCGAGTACGTCGTCGTAGGGCCGCACGACAACGCATCCCTCATACTCAGGCGCAAAGATGGCGCCTAATCGCTAGAGTGATTCACTCTCATACATGGCTCATCGCGATAGCCGGCTTGTTTGTGCTGAGCGGGTTTGCTGCGGGCATCTGGAGCGGCGGGTCGGCGGAGAACGCTCAGACTGCCGTTGCTCTGGCGGTCTTGCCCACCTACGTACTCACATACCTCTGGATGAAGGCCGATGCGCGGGAAAGGGCAGCTCAGTGCCCACCGGGTGCCACACCGCTCATCGTGGGTCTCTATCCAATCGCAGTGCTGTACCATTTGATTGCGACCAGACCGGGCTGGGACAAGGCAATCGCAACTCTTCGGTTCCTGGGTTATGCGGTGCTGGTCATGGCCTTGCACAGTGTGGCGACATACGCCGGATATCTTGTTGCCAAGTAGCGCGGAGTTGTCGCTGCCTCATCCGAAAGTACGACGACGCGTTCAGAGCGGTATCTCATCCTTACGAGCGTCTCGGCTTCGAAAAGCGCGGTGTAGAGTTCCGCATGAACTTTGTGAGGCGAGGGGACTGCGATGGCGAAGATCACGGGAATCGGCGGCGTCTTTTTCAAGAGCACGGGTGACAGCGACGCGCTGGCCGCCTGGTATCAAGAGCACTTGGGCTTGCGGCTGGAGGATTGGGGTGGCGCCATCCTCAAGTGGCCGGACGATCAGGCCGAGGATCGGGGCCTCACTGTCTGGAATGTTGCGAAAAAAGACACCCAGTGGTTCAGCCCGAGCAGCGCTTCCTTCATGATCAACTATCGCGTGGACAATCTCGCCGAAATGCTGGCGCAACTGCGCGCGAGCGGGATTGAAGCGATCGGCGGACCCGAATCGCACGAGAACGGCAAATTCGCGTGGATCCTGGATCCGGACGGCAACAAGGTCGAGCTGTGGGAACCGATGATCTGGGACGACAAGAACAAGGGAGCTTGAGGAGATTCCTATGACGCACAAAGGTAGTTGTCACTGCGGGCAAATCAAATTCGAGGTCGAAGGCACCTTCGACACGGCGATGGAATGCAACTGCTCGCATTGCAGCCGCAAGGGTTATTTGCTTTGGTTCGTGCCTCGCACTCAGTTCAAGCTGCAATCGCCCGAGACAGCAGTTGCCATCTACACTTTCAACAAGCAGGCCATCAAGCATCATTTCTGTCCGAAGTGCGGGTGCGCCCCGTTCGGACTCGGCGCTTCGCATGGCACCGAAATGGCGGCCATCAACGTGCGGTGCCTCGAAGGTGTAGAGCTGGAGTCGATCAAGCGGCAGTTCGTCGACGGACGTTCGTTCTAGGATTTGGGAGATACAGCGTGACGCTCGAATGGAAGTACTCCACCGATGCAGTCGACTGGGAAGAACTCTCCGCTCTCTATCGAGCAGCGCCGCTTGGCGACAAGAAGGCCGCACATCTCCAGAAAGTCTTCGGCAACAGCCTGTTCAAGTGCTTCGTGTACGAGGGCTCCAAGCTCGTTGCGGCAGGTCGAGCGCTCGCTGACGGTGGAGACTGCTCGTACATCTGCGATATCGCGGTCTTGCCGAGCCACCAAGGTACTGGGCTCGGCAAGCAGATCGTGGGCTATCTCGTCGAGCGCTCACGCGGGCACAAGAAGATCATCCTGTACGCCGTGCCGGGACGAGAGCCGTTCTATCGGAAGTTCGGCTTCCTGCGCATGAAGACGGCGATGGCGATCTTCGAGAATCAGCAGCAGCAGTTGGAACGCGGCTATCTCAGCGAGACGTGAGAACCGATGAAACCGGTCGCCAAGGCTCTGCTCATGATCGAGACGACCGTCTGCTTTGCCCCGGCAGGTGCGCTGCTGTGCCTGGGGCTGCTGATGGTGCCCACGCAGATCTATTTCCTTATCACAGGCCCCGGAGAAGGGGGTCTGACAGGCCCGCTCACATTGATCGCGTGGACGGCCGGCGGGGCAGCAGGTGTTGTCGCTCTGCTGAACTTGCTGTTCTGGATCGTGGACAGACCATCGGCCTTCATCGGTCGTTATTGGACGCTGGCCGGTGCTATAGCGGGTGGCGCTGCACTTCTGCCGTACACAGCAGGTGAGGTGGATTCACCTTGGTGGAGACTGGTCGGGTGGATGCCACTCGTCTGCTCCGTCCATCTGATCTACTTGGGCCGCGATTTCCTGTTCCCGGGCAAATGAAGGGAGCGCATATGACCACGACATTCGTCTATGCCATCAAGTACGTCGCGGACATGGGCGCCGCCGTTCGCTTCCATCGCGAGCAACTCGGCCTCAAGGTGCGGTTCGAGTCGCCTCACTGGAGCGAATTCGAAACGGGCGGCACGACGATCGCATTGCATCTGGCATCGCCGGAACGTCCTGCCGGGAGCTGCGAGTTGGGATTCCGCGTTCCAGACATCGACGCGTTCTACTCAGAGAAGTCAGGCAAGGGCATTCAGTTCATTTCACCGCCCACTGTCTTGCACGGCCAGAAGCTGGCGAAGTTCAAGGACAGTGAGGGTGCGCAGTGCAGCTTGAGCGGCTAGTCGCCTCCGCTCGCCGACGCACATGCTGAAGACTCGTCTCTGTCGCGATCTCCAGATCGATCACCCGATCTTTTCCGCACCGCTCGGCGGCGGCACCGCTGGCCCTGAGCTGGCCGCAGCTGTTTCCGATGCCGGAGGCCTGGGATTTCTGGGCATGGGAGGCCTTCCTGCGCGCGTCATTCGTGAACACATCCGCGAGACGCGCAGACGTACGTCGAAGCCTTTCGGCGCAGGTCTGCTTCTTCCGCTGCTGGAGGGCGGCGAGATTGAGGCTTGTATCGAAGAGCGCGTACCAGTGCTGCTTTTCTTCTGGGGCGATGTCGCTCCGCATGTCGAGAAGGCAAAGCGTGCCGGTGTTCGCGTGTTCTCTCAGGTCGGGTCAGTCGACGAGGCGAAAGCAGCTGCAGCAGCAGGCGTTGATGCGATAGTCGCGCAAGGCTACGAGGCTGGCGGACACGTGCGCGGTACTACTTCGCTCGCAACGCTCGTTCCAGCAGTATGTCAGGCGGTGGCGCCACTGCCCGTCATCGCCGCGGGAGGCATTGCGACAGGTCGTGGGTTGGTCGCGGCGCTCCGTCTTGGAGCGGAAGCTGTATCGATGGGAACACGCTTTGTGGCCAGCGATGAATCACGCGCTTCTACCGAATACAAGCAGCGCATCGTTCGGGCGCGCGCCGAGGACACAGTACACACGATGCTCTTCGACATCGGTTGGCCCGATGCCGCTCATCGCGTGATTCGTAACAAGGCGATCGACGAGTGGGAAGCCGCTGGACGTCCTCCATCTGGACAGCGTCCGGGAGAGGGAACAATCGTCGGGCAGATGCGGATCGGAGGCCAGATGACCGACGTGCCGCGATACTTCGTCGGCAGTCCGATGGTCGGTTTCGAGGGCAATCTGGATTACACCGTGCTCTATGCTGGCGAGTCGTGCGGCCTCGTGAACGACATCAAGCCAGCGGCCGCAATCGTCCGCGACGTCGTCGCCGAGGCGGAAGCGGTATTGCGCGAGGTACGGAGCTGAACAGCCATGCGATATCGACAGCTATTTGCATCGACGATGCTGAGCCTCGCCTTCGTTTCTCATGCCGGGGCGCAAGCCTCCAAGCCTGCGTCTGAGGTGATCGTTGCGCACTTCGCAATAGAGGCTGACAAGAGCGACGCGTTGCGCGCCCAGGCAGACAGTTGTTTGGAGCAGTTCGTTGCAGCCCTGACGCTCAAGGGCGTGAAGGTCGCGCGCGCTCCGGTGTTGTCAGAAAAGAATCTCCAATCCGCTCCCGCATCGTGGGCAGTGCTCGGACGCATCAGCCGCGAGAAGGAACAGTTCCAACTGGAGCTGCGACTTCTCGAGGTCAAGTCGGGCGACGAGCTGCGCTCATACTTCAACTCGGACAAGGATCTGAAGGTCGCTTGCCGCATGGTGGATAAAGCGGCCGAGCGCATTGCCGTCTTTGTGGCGGAGCAGAGGAGCACGCCATAGGAGCGCAACTCGAGCGAACGAGCCATGCCCGATCTCACTCACAACATCATGCGCGACGGCTCTCGATGCTTCCTGTCATTGCAGCCGAACGCGGATTGGTACGCAGTACGTGACCATGTCGAGCGGCTCCGGGGTGCCGAGCTCACGAACTTCGTCACCGATGGAGTTACCGAGGCGTGGATCGACTTCCGCTACGAAGGCCACTACTTCAGCATCAACGACGCGCCGGGCGATTACTGGTTCTTCGTGAAGGATCCGACTTGCGACGACCCGATTCTGCGAGCTGTGGCAGACCACTTTGCCCGACTCCTCGAGCCCGGCTGAATTCAGCGAGCCACAAGCTACGCTGCGTTCGCCTCGGAGTCCGCCAGCGGGAATTCCAGGTGGAACGTCGTTCCGACGTTCTCTTCCGATTCGAAGCTGATGCGGCCCGACATCTGTTCGGTCAGGTGTTTCGCAATCGCCATCCCCAAGCCGGTGCCGCCGCGGCTGCGGCCATCGGACGAGTCTGCCTGCGAGAACCTTTCGAACAGCTGGTGGCGGAAAGCCACTGGAATGCCGCAGCCGTGATCGATCACGCTGATGCGGCAGTGGCCGTCGCGCGCACTCGCGTCGACTTCCACGCGGCCGCCGGCGCGCGAGAACTTGGCGGCGTTCGACAGCAGGTTCGCCATGATCTGGTGAAAGCGACCGTCGTCGACGCGGATCAGCGAGCCGGGCGCGCGCTGGCGCGCTTCGATGGTCACGCTCAGCCGCTCCGCGTAGAAGCGGCTCGCATTGATGCAGCGATCGATCAGGTCGTCGACCGCGAGCGTGCGCAGGTCGAAGCGCATCTTGCCCGAGGACGCCTTCTCGAAGTCGAGAATGTCGTTGATCAGCTGGGCCAGCCGATCGCCGTTGGTGCGAGCCATCTCCAGCAGGCGCGCGAGCGCCGGAGCGGGGTTGCCGAACTTGCCGCTGGCAGCGAGCGCGATCGAGCCGAGCATCGACGTCAACGGCGTGCGCAACTCGTGGTTGATCGTCGCGATGAACTCGTTCTGGATCTGCTGCACGCGCTTGCGCGCGGAAATGTCGCGTGTGTTGCTGACCCAGCCTCCGGAACCGCTGCCACCCGAGCCCCGCAGCGGTCGCGAGATGGTCTCCACCCAGATATAGCGGCCGTCGCGATGGCGCATGCGGAACGATCCCGCGAGCGCTTCGCGGCCCTTGCGCAGCAGCTCGATCCCGTTCGCGTACAGCGCCGCGTCGTCCGGATGCACGTACTCGAGGCCGTTGCGTCCGACCAGCTCACCGGGCGTCCAGCCGAATATTTCTGAGACGGACGGCGACAGATACGTCCACGCGCCGCGCTCGTCGGTCATGGTGATCACGTCGATCGAGTTGACGGCGATTATGCGGAAGCGCTCTTCGCTCGCGGCCATGTCGCGCAGCAGTCGTCGTTGATGCGCGACCACTGCGCACACCGGATAGCTCGTGAGGATCAGCGTGGCAATCACCAGCTGCAGGGCGAGAACTCGCTGCGTCAGCGTCAGGTCGCGGAGCAGTGTGAACGGCCCCACGCCCGCGACGATAGAGCTCAACGCGATGGCGGCAGTGATGAAGATCGCCGTGGCCGTTGCGGCGTAGCCGAGCCGGAACGCGACGAGCACAATGGGGGGGATGACCAGGAACAACAACGGGAACCGGCTCTGCGCGAATACCAGCAGATTCGCCGCAATCAGCAGCGCGAAGGCAGCGCACAGCGTCAGCCAATTCGCATTGCGTACGGTCTGTCGCACCTCTGACGGCTGCAAGCCAAGCGCAAGCGGCAGCATCACGGCCATGCCAAGCGCATCCGAGCCCCACCATCGGGTGAATGCGCCCATGAACACGCGGTCAGGAGCTCCGTGCAGAACGATTGCGGCCAGGATTCCGGAGACGGCCGGCGCCACGACGATCGCATAGAGGAAGAACCGAACCATGACCCTGGGCTCGCCGAGCGCCGCTATGCCGGTCAGCGTGCCTCGCAAAGCCAGCACGGTGATCAGAACCTCGGCGGAGTTGGCCAGGGAAAAACCGAGAGCTGTCGCCATGCCGTTGCCGGAGTAGACGTTCACAGCGATGTTCGCGACGAAGCAGGCTGCGAGAATCCAGCCCCAGTCCGATCGGGACCGCAGCAACAGGATGGCGACGAGCAGGCCGTTGGAGGGCCAGATGACCGCGACCGGCCCCACCTCGCGCTTCAGAGCGATACCCAGCCAGGCCACGGCTGCGAACAGCGCGGCGATCCCCAGGACAAAACCGACATCCCTCGCGCGCCGGTACATGGCCGACACCTGTTTGGCAGAGCGCACTGCCGCCAGATCCTGAACAACCTGCGTGCGTCGCGCAAGTCGCAACTGCCCGCTGGTCTTCAAGCCGAAATGATTCTTCCAAGCAGCGCCCGTGTTCGGTTATCCGCGCCCGCGTTCCGCTCATCGACAAGCGTGATGAGCCCTTTCCACAGCGCCCACCCGTGGGCGCGCTGCCAGGTTCCACGGTCCAGCTGAAGATGCTGTCTGAAGATGTCCGCACTGCTTGCATCGAAGATCGTCCAGGCGGCAACGAGGTCGCAAGCAGGATCGCCGACGGCGCAGCACCCGAAGTCGATCACCGCGTGCAGTCGCCCGTCCTGCAAGAGCAGATTGGCCGCGGCGACGTCGCCGTGAATCCACACGGGCGCTCGATCCCATGACGTCGCGAGTGCTTCATCCCAGATCTCTGCTGCACGCGCCGCATCGATCTCGTCTGCCAGCACGTCTATCGCACGACGCGTCTGCTCGTCGTAGACGGCCAGCGCGCCACCGCGCTGGAAGTTGTGCGCGCCAGGAGCGGGCCCGTTGGTCGCGTCCAGACTCTGCAACCTCGCGAAGAAATCGGCGAGATCTCCCGCGAGCACGCCAAGATCGACGCTACTCGCAGACGCGACGGTCTCACCTTCGATCCATTGCTGGATCGACCAGTGCCAGGGATAGCCCGCGCCAGGCTTGCCGAGCGCTAGCGGCGCTGGGACAGCAAGTGAAAGCTGCGGCGCCAACCAAGGCAGCCACCTCTGTTCCTTCTCCACCTGCTCCGCGTAGCACTCTGCGCTGGGCAGCCTGATTGCCATCGCAGCGCCAAGGCGAAACATCCTGTTGTCCCAACCACCAGGCACAACGGGCACGATCCGCAGACCTGCCCACTGCGGAAACTGCTCCTGGAGCAGAGCGCGGACGAGTGCTGAGGAGATCTCGAGCATGCGCCGCGAATTGTAGTGCTGCGCTCCGGTCTGCGCCGGGCGTAAGATGCCCGCCGATGGTGCGTCGGCGCTTCGCAGGGTTTCGCACGATCCGCGGCAGGATGCTGTTCTGGATCCTCGCCGCGACGATGCCGATTTACGCGGGCGCCCTATATATGTCGTACCAGGCGACGGCGCAGCGCCTGGAAGACGAGGCGCAGCGCGACGCCGACGACCTGGCGGCCCGGCTCGCCGCAGGCATGGATGCGGTCATTCGCCCGATCGAGGGCGGCATTCGCACCGTTGCCAGCCAGCTCGAAGAGATCGACCCGCCGCGGGAGCAATACCCAGCGCGGATTCGCGGCATCCTCGCCGCGTGGCCGGATGTCTACGGCTCCACGATCGCAGTCGAAGCGACGCGCGATGATGCAGCGACAGGCCAGCCGTTCGCGCCATATCTGTTTCGTCACGCGGGCGATATCGCTTACTCCGATCTGGCGAGCGCCAGCTATGCATATCGCGAGTTGCCGTGGTACCGCTTGGCGGCGGACTCGCAGCGCCCGGTCTGGTCTGCGCCGTACTTCGATGCCGGTGGCGGCGAGGCATGGATGGTCACGTACTCGGTGCCGTTCTTCCGCAGGTACTCCGCTGCCCGACGCGACGTCGCCGGTGTCGTCACGGCGGACCTGGATCTGGACTGGGTGAGGAAGGCTGCGGCCAACGTGCGTCTTGGATCTGGCGGCATGGGCTGGCTGATTTCGCCGCCCGCACCGCGCGTCTTTCTCACGCCCATTGGTGCGACTGCACGCCACCTCGAGACTTTCGATGCTTCGCTCGATGCGCATGCGATTCGCGAAGTCGGCGAGCGGATGCTCACTCGCGGCGTAACCTTCCGGCTCTTGCCACAGAGCGTGTCGACGCAACCGGCCTATCTTGCGGCACGCACACTCGAGACGCTCGACTGGCGAGTGATGCTGGTTTTCCCGGAGTCCGACCTGCTGTCCGCCGCACGCGAGCTGCTACGTCGGCAACTGTGGCTGGGAGCAATCGGCTTCGTGATACTCATCGGCGCGATCTCGCTCGTCGCTGCTGCGATCTCCCGACCCGTGCGTGCTCTCGCCACAGCCGTGGGCACGGCGTCCGAAAACCACTTGACCTTCGCGCTGCCTGACCTGCCGCGCCGCGACGAGGTCGGTGTGTTGACCTCCGCTCTGCGGCGCATGCGCGATTCGCTTCGCGAGCACATCGAGCTGCGCGCCGCGAGTCTGGCCGCTCAGGCGCGACTGGATCATGAGCTGCAGATCGCGACGAGCATTCAACAATCGATGCTGCCGAAGGCGGGATCGCGTGCGCTACCGATGGGCGTGCGCGTTGCAGCAGCGCTATTGCCCGCGAAGCAGGTTGGTGGCGACCTGTACGACTACTTTGCAGTGGACGAGCAAAGTCTGTTGTTCGCCATTGCCGATGTCTCGGACAAGGGCATTCCCGCGGCGCTGTTCATGGCGCGGCTCGGTGGCCTGCTCAGAGTGCTGGCGACGGCGGGAAAATCGCCCGATCGAATTCTTCACGAGCTGAATGCACACCTCGTCAAGGACAACGACGCCTGCATGTTCGTCACGATCGGCTGCGGGCTGCTGGACGTCGAGACTGGGCACATCCGCTATGCCAGCGCAGGACATGAGCCGCCTGCATTGCGCACGGCGGAAGGAATCGTGAGCTCGTTGCCTGTCGAGAACGGCGCAGCAATCGGCATCGACGCTGCGGCCGAATACACGTCGACCGACACGGTCATCGCTCCAGGCGACACGCTGCTGCTGTTCACGGATGGCGTCACCGAGGCCGCCGCAAACGATGGCTCGCAGTTCGGAGCGGAGCGCCTGGCGGCAGTGCTCCGCGATGCGCTGGACGGCAGTCCGGAAGCTCTGGTCCGAAGCGTGGTGGATACGATTGCTGCCGAAGCGCAGGTCCTGGATGATCTGACAGTTCTTGCGCTGAGCGTGAGTCCACCTGCCGTGACTTTGCACCGAAACGAACTTGCGATGCACTGGCTGATCGAGCCGGAGATCTCCGCTGCCGGCGTCGCGCAGGCTCAGCGGTGGCTGCGCTCCATTCTCGCCTCACGCGCTGTTGCGCCCAGCCGCATCGGCGATGCCGAGCTGATCGCCGAGGAGCTGCTCACGAACATCGTGCGCTCTTTCGAAGCGCACGGCGGCAGCGCTCGCATGTCGCTGGAGTGCGAGCTGACCGCGGCACAGATCGTCATCACGGTTCGCGATAACGGCCTGCCGTTCGATCCGCTCTCACTGCCCGCTCCGAACCTGGAAGGCAACATCGATGAGCGCGCCATCGGCGGGCTCGGCGTTGTCATCGTCCGGCAGCTGGCCGATAGCTGCCACTACTCGCATGTCCACGGCCGCAACGTCATGGAAGTGCGCCTGCACCGATCTCCCGGCTGACGAAGGTGAGCACCATGCTTCTCAAAATCGTCGCAGAGTCCTCGAACCCTTCGAGCATCGCCCTCGCTGGCCGCCTCGACAGCAGCACAGCGCCGGAGCTCGAAGCGGTACTGGATCGTGTCCTGAAGAATGCGCGGCTGCCGCGCCTGGTCTTCGATCTGAGTAAGCTGGAGTACCTCAGCAGCGCGGGCATCCGCTGCTTCATTCGTGCGCGGAAGGCGATCGAGCCCGGCGGCGGCAAAGTCGCGATCGTCAATCCTCAGCCCGCCGTCCGCAAAGTGCTGGACATCGTGAAGGCCATCCCCGCCGGCGGCATCTTCAAAGACGTCGCGGAGCTGGACGCCTACCTGGACGAGATGCAGAGGCAGGTGCGCGAGCGGGATTGAATGTCATCGGCGGTTCGGCGACCGACGTCGTCAGAGATCCATGCGGCGCAAGGTGGCCTGAAACCGCGGGTCGGATCGCAGGCCGTCCCACTTCGGATCGATCTTCAGCAGGACCAGCCGCGCATCGCGGACGGCGAGGGCCTGGTCAAGGTATTCGAAGGCCTTGTCGCGATTGCCGAGGGCCGTTTCGATCATCGCAAAGTGCGTAGGCGGGACATAGGCCTGGCGCGCTGTTGCCGAAAGCGAGTCCAGCACGGCACGCGCTTCGGCAGTTCGGCCGAGCCGCGCCAGCGCTATTGCGCTGAAGGTGTCGGAGAGCGTTTGCAACGGCGACAAGCGCTTCGCTGCGGCGCTTTCCGGCAGCGCTGCTGCGTATTGCCCGGCATCGACCAGCGCATTGGCGAGCAGATGATGCGAGAGCCAGAAGTTCGGATCGAGCGTGACGACCTCTTTCAGGCGCCGGACCGCGGCCTCGTGCTCGCGCTGATGCGAGAGGTACATCCCCTCCAGCGCGCCGATCAGTGGACTGATCGGATTCAGCTCCACCGCGCGCCGCGCCTGTGTCAGCGCTTCCTGCTTGCGTCCCAGGTTCGAGTACAAGTGCGCCAGGTAGATGTGCGCCTCGGCGCTGTTCGGCGCGAGCGTGACGGCGCGGGACAAGTACTTCTCCGCGTTGGGCCAGTCCCACTCGAACCACAACGCGACCAGGCCTCTTGCATAGTTCGCTTCGGGCAGATCCGGCGCCAGCGCGATTGCGCGGTTCGCCGCCTCCTCGGCGTGCATCGCGACTTCGGCGGGTGGCACGTCGTTGCTCAAGACCAGGGAACGCATTGCGTCGGCCATGCCGGCGTAAGCCAGCGCATACGAAGGGTCTGCCGCGATCGCCTGCTCGAAATACTCGATGCCGCGTCGAACTTCGGGCATGACCAGTCGCAGCTGATGCAGCCGGCCGCGCATGTAGAGCTCGTACGCCAGGATGTTCTCGGTCTGACGCTCCGAATGGGGAGCCAGCTGGATCTGCAATGCGCCTGCGACGCGCTGGGCAATCGCGTCCTGCACCTGGAAGATGTTCGAGAACTGTTCGTCGAACTTTGCGGCCCACAACTGCCGGCCGTCCGCGACTCGCAGCAGCCGCGCTGTCGCGCGGACCCGGTTGTCCGCGATCTGCAGCGTGCCATCCACGACGGCTTCCACCGCGAGCTGCCGGCCCGCTTCGAGCGGATCCTGATCCAGCGCGGCGAAACGACGTGTCGCACTCAACGGCCGCACGATCAGGTTCGGGCTGCGACTCAGCTCCATGATCAGGCTGTCGGCCATGCCTATTTCCATCGCTTCGTCACGGGGATTCTCGACGACCGGCTTGAACGGCAGGATCGCGATCGCCTGCGGGTAGGGCGGCGGAGCTTTGACTTCGCCCGTCGGCACGAGGCGCCAGGCGACCGCGCCGGCCGCCAATACGACGATTGCAGCGACGCCGATCAGCAGCCAGCGTCGCCGCGGCGGCCGCACCTCGACCTGAGCCGGTGCGGATTCCGCGGCGCGACCGACCGGACTGACCGGTGCCACGAATCGGTAACCCTGCCCGGGAATCGTGACGATGAAGCGGTGCTCGCCCAGCTTCTCGCCGAAGGCGCGACGCAGCGCTGAAATATTCTGAGTGAGGTTGTTTTCCTCGACGACTGCGTTGGGCCATGCCGCGCGCAGCAACTCGTCCTTGCTCACGGTCTGCCCGGCGTGCAGCACCAGGTACGCGAGCGTCTCGATCGCCTTCGGCATCAGCGGCACGGGCACGCCGTCCGGATCCAGCAGCTGGCGCCGCACGAAATCCAGCCGATAGCCGTAGAACTGACAGATCTCCGCCGTCTGGGCGCTCACGGAGCGAGGCTCTCACAAATCCACAGAAAGCTTCAGCGATTCTAATTACATCAAACCGCACCTGCTCCAGAAAGGGCACATCCGTCGCGATCGCGCGGCGGACCACTACGGCCCCTATGACTTTTGTGCAACTTGGAGATCAGTCATGAAAACGACTTTCCTGCGTTCTGCATCCCGCTGTCTCGCCGTGTCCGCGTTAGTGCTGGTGATGGGTCAACCGGCGGCCTGGGCCGGCGGCTTCAAACGCATCACCGGTGTCTGGAGCGCGCGGGTCAACATCACGAACTGCCTGCCAGGCAACGTTCCCGGACCTGTCGTGTTCGCGAGCTTCGACGCGCTGAACGTCTATGCGGCGGACGGCACGTTCCTGGACACGAACTCGACGAACCCGGCGACGCAATCCGCGCACTTCGGCTACTGGAACCACATTCGCGGCGGCAAGTACGAGTTTGCGCAGAAGTTCTTCCTGTTCGATGCCGCCGGAGCCAACACGGGCTACCGGATCGTTCGGCATCAGGTCACGGTGGATCGGACCGGGATGAGCTTCACGTCTGCCGGTTATGCAGAGACGTTCAATCCCGATGGCGTGTTG
>Ga0075421_100004684_pt1 | contig 16502 bp, 15 predicted proteins | sample SoiMetdeltSBSDD5_FD_75292 | JGI IMG/M metagenome (GOLD analysis project Ga0075421, IMG submission 75292) | Bulk soil microbial communities from a Populus tree surrounding site in Tennessee, USA - Soil MetaG P. deltoides SBSDD5 | ecosystem: Environmental > Terrestrial > Soil > Tree plantation...
AGGCGGACCGGGGCGCCGAACCGGCCGCCGCGCGCCGCCATGACCTTCAGGTGCTGATCGCCCCCCGACCAGGCCAGGAGGTGGTCGTCCCCCACCCGGCACATGGCCGGAGCCCCGGAGATCGACTCGTCGAACGTGCGCTTGGCCGGCGCAGCCCCCGCCACGGTCACCAGGTTGACTCGGCCGTCGGTCCCGGCCCATGCCAGCACCGCCTCGTTCCCCCAGATGCCGAGGGCCGGGCCGGAGCCGCTGCGTTCGGATAGCACGCTGTGGCCGCCCTCGCCGAGCCACGTCCGCATCACGTGGAGCTGGGAATCGGTCCCGGTCCACGCGAGATAGAGCCCGTCGGGGCCGACCGCCAGCGCTGGGGCGAGGCCGACCTGGCGGACTTGCATCGCCGGGGTTGATCCGGACCCGATGTAGTCCGGGGTGACATCGCTGCGGTAGCTGCGGTGGGGGATCATCTGCTTCCCCCCGAACGTCGTCCCGTCGTCGGCGGAGGCGATGTTGAGGTAGAAGTCCGACCCTGCCCACGCCATGTAGAGCAGGCCCTGCCGCTCGGTCAGGGCAGGCGCCGACAACGCCCGCTCCGCCATGACGACCCGCGCCTCAGCGCCGCTCACCACCACGTCGTGCATGGGTGGCAAGTGTGGCAACTCGGGACGTAGTGGTGCTGTCACCCCCCGGAGCCCCGAACGAGTCCCACGACCGCTACCGCCGCACGGTGCCGGGCGAACTGGATCAGGCTGGTGATGATGCTCCCCCGTCGAGTCGAATGTCGTAGGCCCGTGTCCAGGCCTCTACGGCATGGCCGCGATCTCGCTGACCGCTGTCCGGTGGGGCTGGAGGCCTGATGGCACTCGTCCATCCCGAGCCTGACACGAGGGAAGGCCCTGGCCAGGGCAGTGGCCAGGGCCTTCCCTCGCTGACGCCGGCGATCAGCGGCCGGGAGTGACGCAGTCACCCATCCAGACGTCGAGCACGTCGAGCTCGTCGATCGGGGGATCGGGGGGCATCTCCTCGAAGCCCGCTGAGGCCAAGAAGCCGTGGACCGCGGGGCGGACGCGTTCGTCGTTGAAGCGGTGCCAGTCCTCCTTGGACTGCCAGACGCTGAGGTGGCGTTGCCCGACTTCGGTCCGGAAAGCGAGGTGCACGATGAGACCCGTGGGCCGCTCGTCACCGATGGCGGCCGCGATCCCCCGGTACATTTCCTCATCGGCGGGGATGTCGTGGACTTGGGCGAAGGTCATGGGCCCATCGGACATCCCTTCGGTCTGAGCGTCCAACAAGTGATGTGTATGGACGGAGCAGGCGCGCTCGATCGACCCGATAGAGGAGTGCTGTTGGCCGGCGACGAGGCGGCGCGCGGATAGTGGCTGTGGCGTCCGAGGAGCGGGCGTCGACATGATGCGATCGGAGTGCCCGGTGAGCGACCAGTTCCCCCAATGGCTGAAGGACATAGCGCCCACGCTGTCCGAGGTCGATCCGGAGTTCGTCTCCTCGATCGGCACGCTGATCGGTGCGGCGAGCCGGCCGGAGGACGCCCTCGACGGCCGGGTGCGGATCCTCATCGCCATGGCTCTGGACCTCGCCTCGGGATCGAGCGAGGGCACCAAGAACATGAGCCTCACCGCCCGCGGCTTCGGGGCGACCGAGGAGCAGATCACCGATGTGGTCAAGCTGTGCTGCGCCACTGCCGCCCTCCAGCGTGTGGCCGTCGGCAGCGTGGCACTCGGCACCGAGGGGGCCGCACCGCCCGGCGGCTCCCTCGGCCGGTTCCCGTCGCTGCTCGACGGCTCGGACCCCGAGTTCCGGGCGGCGGCGGAGCGGGTCGTCGCTACGGCGTTCGGCTCGTCCACCGGCGACGACGGCGAGGACGACGACCATCTCGCCCCCAAGGACCGTCACCTCATCGCGCTCGCCCTGGAGGCCGCGTTCGGGAGCGAGGCCCGGGTCGCCAAGGCTGCGGAGCGGTCCCGGGAGGCCGGGGCCAGCGACGGGGAGATCCTCAGTGTGCTGAAGATCACCTTCGTCAACGCAACCCTCCTCCGGCTGGCCGCCGGTCAGGCGGCCTATGACTTCGACCTATGACCTGACTACGCCCCTCGACGTACGCGGGGCCCACCGGTACGGCACGAGGCGAACGAGCCCGGCCACCCGGGCAGGATGCCGGGACTGCCCGGCCTCCGTACGCTGGTGCCGTGGGTGAGGTCGGCGATCCTTCGGCTCGCGGCGCCCTGGCCCGGCTCGATCGGGGGCTGCTGATCGACGTCGCGCTGGGCCTGTTCGTGTCGGTCAGCGTGTCGCTGACCATCATGGCCGACCTGGCGTCGGGGGCGCCGGGAACGCGCGACGCCGACCCCATCTCCTACATGTTCGCGGTCGCGCTCGGCGGGCTCATGCTGCTGCGCCGCCGCTGGCCGGTGGGGACGCTTCTCACCACGCTGGCGCTGCTCGCGGTGTACCACGCCGTGGACTACCCGCCAGTGGGCGTGGCGGTGCCCACCGCCGCCGCGTTCTACTCGGTGGCCGAGCGGGGCCGACTGCGGTGGGCGATCGGGGGCGCGGTCGGCTTCCTGACGCTGACCACCGCAGTGCGGGTGGTCGAGGGGGACGAGCGCCTCGACTTCCTGTTCGCCTACGAGCTCATCACCGCCGTCACCCTGGCGGCCGCCGTGATCGCGCTCGGCGACGCGGTGCGCTCGCGGCGGGGCTGGCAGGACGAGATCCGGCGGCGCGCCGCAGTCGCCGACCTGGAGCGGGAGCAGGAGGCTGCGCGGCGAGTCGAGCAGGAGCGCCTCCGCATCGCCCGGGAGCTGCACGACGTCCTCGCCCACACCCTCTCGGTGATCTCGATCCAGGCCGACGTCGCCGCCGAGGCCCTCGTCGACGATCCGGCGCTGTCTCGGGGCGCGCTCGGGGCCATCCGGTCGGCGAGCGGTGATGCCCTCGCCGAGCTGCGCTCGACACTGCGGGTGCTGAGGGCGAGCCAGGCGCCCCAACCCCGCGCGCCCCTCGGGGGCCTGCGGCAGCTGGACCGCATCGTGGGGGCGGCCGCCGAGGGTGGCCTCGACGTGTCCGTGGACGTCGAGGGCGAGCCCGTCCAACTGCCCGCGTTGGTGGACGCCGCGGCGCACCGCATAGTCCAGGAGTCGATCACGAATGTGCTGCGCCATGCCCACGCCACGGCGGCCACCGTGGAGCTCTGCTACGGGCCCCGCTCCCTCACGGTCCGCGTGAGCGACGACGGGCACGGCGGCGTCGAGGCCGGGCCCGGGTTCGGCATCCAGGGGATGCGAGAGCGGGCGGCGCTCCTGGGGGGTGAGCTCCACGTCGGGTCCCGGCCGGCGGGCGGGTTCCTGGTCGAGGCGACTCTCCCCATCGGGGGATCCGTATGATCCGGGTCGTGCTGGTCGACGACCAGCAACTGGTGAGGGCGGGGTTCCGGGCCTTGCTCGAGCGGTCCGACGACATCGCCGTGGTCGGCGAGGCGGCCGACGGCGCCGCCGGCGTGGACGTGGTGGTGGCCGAGCGCCCGGACGTGGTGCTCATGGACATCCGCATGCCAGGGCTCGACGGCCTGGAGGCGACCCGGCGGATCGTCGGCGACGAGCGGCTCCGCGGGGTCAAGGTGGTGGTGCTCACGACCTTCGATGCCGACGAGTACGTGTTCGAGGCCATCCGGCTCGGCGCCAGCGGCTTCCTGCTGAAGGACACCGCGCCGGACGACCTGCGGGCCGCGGTACGAGTGGTCGCCGCGGGCGACGGGCTGCTGTCACCGAAGGTGACGCGGCGGGTGATGCAGGCCATCTCGGTGTCGGCCGCCTTGCCGACCGGCGTGGAGCGCCTCGACCACCTGACCGACCGCGAGCGCGAGGTCCTCGGAGAGGTCGGTGCGGGGCGGTCCAACGACGAGATCGCACAGGCACTGCACATGAGCCCGGCCACGGCGCGCACCCACGTGAGCCGCATCCTCACCAAGCTGCACGCTCGTGACCGGTCGCAGCTCGTCGTGATCGCCTACGAGACCGGCCTGCGGGGAGGGCTCAGCTCACCGTGACGGTGCCATGCATCTGCGAGTGGAGCGTGCAGCGGTACTTGTAGGTCCCGGCCTCGTCGAACAGCCTTGACCAGGACCCGGTGTCCTGCGTCTCGCTGGCCTGACCGTCCTCGAACGTGACGTTGTGCGGGATGTGGCCGTCACCGAACGTCCAGGCGACGGTGTCGCCCACCGCGACGTCGACGTCCTCCGGCGAGAAGGCCATGCCGGAGATGGTGACTCGCGCATCGGCGGAGTCCGGGATGAGGGACGGGGACGAGTCGTCGGCGCGATCGTCCCCGCTCCCCACGCACGCGGCGGGGAGCGCGAGTGCGGCCATCGTGAATGCTGCGAATAGGGGAGTAAGTCGCATCTGAGCAACGCTATAAGAGCCCGCCCTATCGCTCATCAACCCTCAATCGCGACGCCACTGCGTCATCTTACGTAGGTGGACCTCCATCGGGTGCACACCTGCCGGATATGACCGCCGACGTGGGCAGGATGTGCATGCTGGCGATTCGGGCCTACCGTTGCCCCATGGTCCTCCTGGCATCAACGGTGATGGCGGCAGGTCCCGATATTTACGTTTATGGGGCCGATAACCCTCTCGTATTGGGCATATATCGGCCCCATCACTACGTTCGTCAGAGGTAGGCGTAGGAGTGCTGCCGCGCCGCCTGACGGGAGGAGCCCATGGGCGAGTTCGTGGCGTATGCCGGCACGACCGACAACCTGTTCGAGATCGCGGGCGACGGCGCAAGTTGCGATGTCCGGCCGCTCGACCCCCGGGTGGGCGGGAGCGACATGGAAGGCGTGCGCGCCATCCTCGTCGACCAGCACCACCCGCGGCGCCTGTACGTCGGGACGCAGACCGACGGCGTGCAGCGGAGCCGGGACGGGGGAGCCAGCTGGGAGCCCGCGAGCGAGGGGATGATCCACCGCAACGTGTGGGCGCTGGCCCAGCACTCGGCGACCGGCGACCTCTTCGTGGGCACCGAGCCCGCGAGCGTCTTCCGCAGTACCGACGGAGGCGATTCCTGGGAGGACCTGCCCATGCTGCGGACACTCCCGGAGACCAAGGAGTGGTGGTTCCCCATGCCGCCCCATGTAGCCCACGTGCGCGGCATCACCCTGCAGGCCGACGATCCGAGCGACATCTTCTGCGCCATCGAGGACGGGTGGCTGGTCCGCAGCCGCGATGGCGGGGAGTCCTGGCGGCAGGTCCGGGCCGGGGTCCACTGCGACGCGCACATGGTGACGGTCGTGCCCGACGACCCGTCGATCGTGTACGTCTCGACCGGCAACTACGGGTTCCGCAGCACCGACGGCGGCGCCACGTTCGTCGACGCCCGCCAGGGCCTCGACCGTGGCTACATGGCCGGTGTCGTAGTCCATCCGGCCCGGCCGAACGTGCTGCTCACCGCCGCGTCGCATCCCCCCGGGGCATGGTTCCGCCCCGGCAATGGCGCGGAGACAGAGGTGTACCGCAGCCGCGACGCGGGGCTCAGTTGGAAGCGGGTGGTCGAAGGCCTGGAGGAGAGCGAGAGGTGGGGGACCTGGGCGATCGCCGGCGACCCGGTCGATCCGGACACGGCCTTCGTGGGGTTCTTCGACGGTCGCATCTTCGTCACCCAGGACGGCGGCGACTCATTCCGCGAGATCGGCACCGTCGAGGGCCCGCTCCTCACCATGGCGGCGGGCCAACGTGGCTAGCGCCCCCGTGGACGCGGGCGAACGGGACGACGCGGGCCGCTCGTATCCCACCTTCTCCCTTGCCGAGCGGGATCGCCGCTGGGGCCGGGTGCGCGAGCTCATGCGCGCCGAGGACGTCGCCTGCATCGTGGCCAGCGCGTGCACCGGGGTGCAGGGCCGCTCGCACGCCGACGTGAAGTACCTCACGCAGCTCGGCAACAACGACGAGCAGTTCGGGGTGGCCTTCCCGATAGCGGGGGCGCCGGTCGTGATCGGCTGGCCCGATCGCCGGCCCGGGGACGACTGGATCGAGGAGCGACGCGTGCTCGAAGGCGGGTTCCTGGCCCCGGCGACGTGGGGACGGACGCTCGCGGGCATCCTTCGCGACCTGGACCTGGGCGACGCCACCATCGCGGTGTGCGGCCTCGGTCCGGGCGGCCCGGAGATGTTCTCGGCCATCCGCCAGCCCGAAGGCCACGTGCCCTACGCCACCATGCAGTCACTCCAGCAGGGACTGCCCCGGGCGCGCTTCGTGGATGCGACGCCGATCCTCGGCCGGGCCCGATACGTCAAGGGCGACGAGGAGATCGAGTTCATCCGCGTGGGCACCACGCTCGCCGAGCGCGCCCTGTACGCCATGGTGGCCGCCTCCCACCGCGGTGCCTACGAGCCCCGGATCTACGCGGCCATGCTGACCGCCGAGCTGGAGGCGGGCGGCACCCTGCCCACCATGATCAGCTGGACCTCCGGCCCGCTCAGCTCGGCCAACCCGCGCTTGGAGCAGCCGGTGCACCGCCGGTTGTGCAGCGGTGACCTCGTGTCGGTCGAGGTCGAGGGGCGCTGGGCCGGCTACAACGGCCAGCTCGACGCCACCATGACCGTGGGCGACGTGCCGGGCTGGGCCCGGGACTGCCAGGCCATCGCGGCGGACTCCACGCAGGCCACGATCGAGGCGATCACCCCCGGGGTGACCTTCGGGGCCCTACGCAAGGTCGCGCGCGAGGTCACGAGCTCGCCCGACATCGAGATCAGGCTGATCATGGGCGGCCGCGGGCTGGGCGACGACGGGCCGCTGGTCGGCGCGGACGGGCCCGTCGACGACCTCGAGGTGCAGGAGAGCACGAGCTTCGTCGTCAAGCCCGCGGTCATGTACCAGGGGCGGTTCTGCGCACGGGTCGGTGAGACCGTCGTGGTCCGCGCGGACGGGGCACACCGGCTGGGCACCCGGCCGCTCGATCACGACTGGCACGTCGACTGATGGCCGCCTCGACCATCCCGCCGCGTCTCCGGCGCCTCGTCGCCGGCGCGGTCGTGCTCGCGCTGCTCGCGCCGGCATGCTCCGGCGACGACGGGGACGAGGAGCGGGCGGGCCCGGCGACCACGCTGGATCCCACCCCGGAGCTGCAGGCGGTCATGGACGCGGCGAAAGCCGAGGGCAAGCTCGCGCTCTCGTGGGCGGGCGTGCTCGGCGACATCCGGGGGGCCCCGAAGCTCGTCGAGGGGTTCGAGGACTACTACGGCCTCGACATCGACGTGGTGTTCACCCCGGGGTCCGGCCAGGGCGAGATGGCCGGCAAGGTCGAGCAGGAGCTGACGGCAGGCCTGCCCGCGAGCACGGACATCCTGAGCCTCACCGCTTCGGCCGTCCTCCAGCTCTCGGGGCGGGGCGTCCTGGAGAAGGTGGACTGGGCTGGCTTCGCCCAGCATGTCACCGATCCCCGCATGATCGCCCCGGAGGGCGTGGCCGTGAGCGTCGAGGCCTGGCCGATGGGGATCGCCTACCACACCGGTCGGGTGAGCGGCGACGAGGTCCCGACGAGCATGGAGGATCTGCTCGACCCCGAGTACGAGGGCCGGATCTACAGCACGCCGTTCGGCGGCGGCTTCGATCTGCTGGCGAGCGACCAGGGCTGGGGCCGGGACCGCACGCTCGAGTTCACCGAGCAGTTCGCGGACCAGATCGGCGGGCTGGGCTTCAACATCCAGCCCCTGCTGAGCGGCGAGTTCGACATCATGGCCCTGCTGGTCCCGCCGAGCGTGGCCTTGAAGGCCAAGGAGGAAGGGGCGCCGATCGAGTTCGTCGTCCCGAGCGACGCCGCTCTGTTCTACGAGAACCTCGTCGCCATCCCGGCCAACTCGGCCCACCCCAATGCGGCGCGGCTGTTCATCGACTACCTGATGAGCCCGGAGGGCCAGGCGCTCCTGCGGCAGCTCGACTTCGTGGACTCACCGCTCGTGCCGGGGTCGATCACCGCCGGGCAGATCGAGGAGGCGGAGGCGGCGGGAGACGGCTTCGTCTACGGCGACATCGCGTTCTACCAGGCCCAGGACGCCGAGCAGTACCAGGAGAACGCGAACGAGATCAAGCAGCTCCTGAGGGGCCAGTGACCAGCACCGACGTGGTCACGAGCTCCGACGTGGTCGCCACCACCGATGTGGTCGCCGGTGGGCCTCCGGGCCGGCTCCGGGGCGCACGGTCCCGGGCGCGCCCCGGCGGCTCACGGGGCTTCGCCATCGTTGCCGCTGTCCCGGCCGTCGCGATCCTCGGCCTGCTGGGGGTGGTGCTGTGGATCAGCGTCCGCGTGAGCGTCGCCCGCGACGGGCTGACCCTCGACCACTACCGCACCGTATTCGGCGACCCGTTCGCCTACCGGGCGCTGCTCAACACGGTGGGCTTCACAGTGGTGGCCACCCTGACGGCGGTGGCGCTCGGGATCCCACTGGCGTGGCTGGTCGAGCGCACCGACCTGCGCGGGAAGTCCGCGATCTACACGCTCGCCACCGTCGGCGTGTTCATCCCCGGGTTCTTCACCGCCATGGGCTGGATCCTGTTCCTCCACCCCCGGATCGGCATGGCCAACCAGTGGCTCATGCAGTGGTTCGACCTGGACTCCGGCCCGATCGACATCACCAGCGTCGGCGGGATGGGCGTGGTGCAGGGGTTCGGTATGGCGGGCCTCGTGTTCGTGTTCACGGCGACGAGCCTGCGGTCGATGGACGGCTCCCTGGAGGAGGCGGCCGCCATGAGCGGCGGGTCGACGCGCGCGGTCCTGCGCCGGATCACCGGCCCGCTGGCGTGGCCCGGCATCCTCGCCGCCCTGCTCTTCGTCATCACGCTCAACATCTCGGCCTTCGACGTGCCGCTGCTGCTGGGCCTGCCCAACCGCATCTACACGTTCAGCACGTTCCTCATCACGCTGGTGTCGACCACCGAGGACGGCCTGCCTCCCTACGGCGTGATCGCCGCCTTCGGATCGCTGATGATCGCCGTCGCCTTGGCGCTCAGCCTGTGGTACCGGCGAATGTCGGTTCAGGCCCGACGGTACGTCGTGCTCACCGGGAAGGGCTCGACCCGCAAGGTCGTCCGGCTCGGGCGCTGGCGGTATCTGGCGTGGGCCTTCCTCGCGGTCTACTTCGGACTGTCCCAGGTGATGCCGCTGGTGCTGCTGATCTGGACGGCCTTCCTGCCGTACTTCCAGCCGATATCCGCCGAGGCGTTCCACCACCTCGGCACGGGGAACTTCTCGGGCCTGCCCTGGCCCCTCGTGCGCCGCGGCGCGACCAACACCGGGCTGCTGATGCTGGCGACACCGCTGCTGACCTTCGCGCTCAGCGTCGCCATCTCGTGGATCGTGCTGCGGTCGAGAAGCCGGATGCGCGCGGTGGTCGACTTCGTCGCCTTCCTGCCGGTCGCGGTCCCCCCGGTGGTCTTCGGCTTCGCCGCGCTGCTGACCGTGCTCAACGTCGGGCTGCCGTTCGGGATCGAGCTCTACGGGACGCTGACCCTGCTCGTCGTGATGTACGCGCTGGTCTCGCTGGGGTTCGGCACCAGGACGACCACGACCGCGCTGATCCAGATCGATCGCGAGCTGGAGGACGCAGCGATGATGTCGGGCGCCTCCCACGGGGCGACGGTGCGGCGCATCGTGGTCCCGCTGCTCCTGCCCGCCATCTTGTACGGCTCGTTGTGGGTGGCTCTGCTGGTCTCCCGCGACATCACGCTTTCGAACATCCTGTTCTCCGGCGAGAACGTCACGGTCCCGATGGTGGTGTGGACCGTCTGGAACGAGGGGCAGATGGGACAGGCGTCGGCCCTGAGCCTGCTCCTGATCGCCACGTTCGTCCCGTTCATCTACCTGTACTTGCGGCGCGCCGGCGGCCAGGCGTTCGGCTAGCCGGCCGCGCCCGAGGACCCACGGACACCACGGAGGAGACACACCCATGGCGACGAAGTTCCTGACCCCCGAATGGGCGGAGGCCGTCACGGAGGCATTCAACGCCGACGCCGGCTTCTGCAAGGAGGTCGCGAAGAAGCGCTCGCTCATCCACTGGTCGGTCAGCGAGGCACCGGACGGCGAGGTCGACTACTACCTCGACGTCGACCACGGCAAGGCCGAGCTCGGGCTGGGTGAGCCGGGCGCGAAGCCGGACCTGAACCTCTCGTGCAGCTACGAGACCCTCGTCGGGATCATCAGCGGCCGTATCTCGGGGCGGGACGCCTTCCAGGGCCGGCGCTTGCGGGCCGACGCGCGCCTCATCACGGTCATCCGGTACCTCAGCCTGTTCCACGAGATGAACCGCGTGATGTCCGCCCTGGACGTCGAGTACTGACGTGGCGGGTGGCGCACTGGTCGTCGAGGGGCTGCAGAAGGCGTTCGCCGACGGCCGCGACAGGGTCCACGCGGTGGCCGACGTCTCGTTCACGGTCGAGGAAGGCGCGTTCTACACGCTGCTGGGACCGTCGGGCTGCGGCAAGACGACCACCCTGCGGTGCGTGGCCGGGCTGGAGCATCCGGACGCCGGCCGCGTCGCGCTGGGCGAGCAGACCCTGTCGGCGCCGCGGCAGTGGGTGCCCCCGCACCGGCGTGACATCGGCATGGTGTTCCAGTCCTACGCGATCTGGCCCCACATGACCGTGTTCGAGAACGTGGCCTTCCCGCTGCGCGTGCTGGGCACCCGGGAGATCGCGCAGCGGGTGGAGGCCGCCCGGGCGGAGCTGGAGGCCGACGATTCGGGCTACCAGCAGATGGACAAGAAGGCCAAGCGGATGGCGTTCATGCTGGCCGTGATGCGCCGGGGCGTCGCCGGCCGCGGGCTGCGGCACACCGAGATCGCCACCCGCGTGCAGGATGCCCTGGTCGCTGTGGGACTGGGGAGCCTGGCGAGCCGCAACGCCACCCAGCTCTCGGGCGGGCAGCAGCAGCGCCTGGCCCTGGCCCGCGCCCTGGTGCGCCGGCCGCGGCTGTTACTGCTCGACGAGCCATTGTCGAACCTCGACGCGACGCTGCGCGATCGCATGCGGGGTGAGCTGCGCAACCTGCAGCGCCAGCTCGGTGTGACGACGCTGTACGTCACCCACGATCAGACCGAGGCCCTGTCCATGTCGACGCGCGTGGCGGTGATGGAGCACGGCCGGATCGTCCAGGAGGCGGCTCCCCGCGACCTGTACCTGCGACCGGCGACCCGCTTCGTCGCCGAGTTCGTGGGGTCCAGCAACTTCATGGCTGCGGAGGTGGTCGCGTCCGGCGGCGGACTCGCGCTGCGCGCGCCGATCGGGGTCGTGCACGCGTGTCTCGACGGGGCCTCGGCGGGGGACCAGGTCACGTTCTTCACCCGGCCCGAGAACATACGCGCGCACACGGAGCCGGCGGACGGGCCCAACTTCTACGAGGGCACGGTGGAGGAGGTGGCTTTCCTCGGCGAGGCGGTCCACTGCCGCGTCCGGATCGGCCCGGAGGTGCTCAGCATCCGCCACCACCCGGGCCTCGACCTGCGGCCGGGGAGCCAGGTGCATCTCGAGCTCCCGCCCGACCTCTGCACCGTCCTACCAGCCGACGACTCCGGCGAGTGACCGGGGATCGTCGTCCCGAGAGGAGATCCAGATCATGATCCGACATCGCCCTGCCATCGGATGGCTGGGCTTGTGCCTCACCCTCGCCTCGGCGGTGGCACTCGTGGTGGCGGCGCCCACCGCGGCCCAGCCCGCATCGCCCGCCATCAGCCTGGAGCCGAGCACCGGGCTGAGCGCCGGCGACACGGTGACGGTCACGGGTACCGGCTTCTCGCCGTCGTCCGCCATCGGGGTCTCGATGTGCGCGGCTGTCGTGACCTCCGGCGGCAGCTGCGACTTCTCGGGGGCGCGGGTCGGCACCAGTGACGCCACCGGGGGCTTCACCCTGGAGCTCCCGGTGGCGGGGTCGATCACGACCCCGGCGGAGGGGACGATCGACTGCGCACCCGACCGCTGCGGCATCGGTGCCGCCAACCTCGACGTCGACACCGAGGTCGCGGCCGCCCCCCTGGAGTTCGGGGAAGGCAGGGCGACGACGACCGAGGAGGCTGAGGCGCGCAGCACGCGCACCACGGCCGACGACGACGAGCAGGCGGAGGAGGCCGCGGCGCCGGCCGAGGACGAGGACGACGACGGCGGGCGGAACCCGCTGACCCTGCTGGTCCTGGCGGCGCTGATCGTGGGCCTCGCCTACCTGGTGTTCTTCATCGTGCGCCGCACGCGCTCCACACCGGAGGGCTGAGCGGCGCCATTCGGTCGGGCCGCCCTTTACGTCGGCGGCGGCGGCGGGGCGGCCCGACCTCTGAGGTGCTGGTCGAACCAGGCGACGATGCGCCTGAGGGCATCGCTCTGGTTGGCGAGGTCCCGGAACCCGTGCCCTTCGTCCGGGTACACGTGGTAGTCGTGGATGATGCCCCGGACGCGGAGGGCCTCGACCAGCAGCGCCGCCTCGCTGGCGGGGACGCGAGGGTCGGTGCCGCCGTGGAGGACGAGGAGCGGGGCCTGGATCCGGTCGATGTGAGTCAGCGGCGAGCGCTCGTGGAACAGCTGGGGGTCCTCGTCCGGCGATCCCATGTAGGCGCGGACCATGCCGCGCAGGTCGGCTCGGGTCGACCGGTAGAACGTCTCCAGCGACACGATCCCGCAGGACGTGACGCCGGCGGCGAAGCGGTCCGGGGCGCAGGTCAGCGCGATGGAGGTCATGTAGCCGCCGCCCGACGAGCCGTACATGCCGATGCGGGAGCCGTCGGCGACGCCGGTGGCCTCCAACCAGTCGGCCCCGCGCACGTGGTCCTCCAGGTCCTTGCCGCCCCAGTCCCCGACGTTGCCTTCGCGGTGGGCGCGCCCGTAGCCGCGCGAGCCGCGGGCGTTGGGGGCGAGCACGACGTAACCGTGGCCCGTCAGCCACTGCGGGATCGGATCCCAGCACTGGAGGTGCTGCCACGTCCCGCCACCGTGGGCCCACACGATGGCGGCCTGCGGGCCGGCGCCCGAGGACCGGGGCACGTACAGCAGCGCGGGGGTCGGGCTGCCGTCTGCCCCCGGGTACCAGACGTGGTCGGGCGGCGTGAGCCGGTCACGGTCGAAGCCGGCCGGCAGTGACCAGGTGCGCTGCTGCGCCTCCTCGCCCGGCGCCCGCGTGTAGAGCTCCGGAGGCGCCGTGGGCGAGGTCCAGACGTAGGCGACGGTGCCGTCGCGGGCCTCGCGGGCCGCGAAGCACACGCCCGGCCCGGCGACGAGGGACTCGCCGGCGCCGGTGGCCGGGTCGGCCCGGAGGAGGCGGATGGTCGAGTCGGTCGATTGCCGGTACAGCATCCGGCCGGTCGGCCCCCAGCCGAGCGCGGTCTCGTCGTGGGGGGCATCGGTGAGGTACCGGACCTCGCCGGCGGGCTGCGCCCTGCTCATCGGCAGCAGGGCGACCTCGAAGCGGCCGCGGGTGTCGGTGGTGAACGCGATCGAGTCGTCGCCGGGGCCCCAGCGAGGCAGGACGGCCCGGGCGCGAGCGCCCTCGTGCGTGGGCAGGCGCCGGGGCGGCGCGCTCCCGTCGCTGGGGACCACCCAGATCCCGACGTCAGCCGGGTCCTCCTCGGCCGCGGCGTGGAACACGATGTGCCGGCCGTCGTGGGAGATGTCGGGCGTGACGTGGTCGGACCCGGGGTCCCGCACCCCGGTGACGACCGGCCGCTCGTCGCCGGATCCGGCGTCGAGCATCCAGATCCCCAAGCCGCCGGCGGAGTGGGCCCGGTACACCAGGTGCAGCCCGTCGGCCGACCACTCGATCGCCTCCCGGTTCGCCTCCGTCGAGGTGAGCTGCTGCTCCTCCCCGGTGGCGCGGTCCACGACCCAGATGTGGAACCGCTCGTCCCCGTCGCGGTCGCGCAGGAACGCGATGCGGTCCCCGAGCGGGGAGTAACGCGGGTGCATGGAGCGACTCGCGCTCGGAGTGTTGGTGAGGCGGCCCGGATCACCGCCGCGGAGCGCCAGCGTGTACAGGTCGTAGCTGCCGGCCACGTTCCACGAGAAGACGGCCTCGCCGCCGTCGGGCGAGATGTCGAGGGCGCCGAAGTCGAGCGAGGCGCGGAACGAGCCCAGCACGCCCGGGAGGCCGAGCAGGTCGCCGGGATCGAGCTGCTGTGGGGCCGCGGTCATCGCCCGACGCCCTCGGCCAGGTCGTGCGCCACCCACACCAGCTCGGCGCCGACGTGGCAGGTCCCGAGCTTCAGCAGCCGCAGCACGATGCCGGCGACCGGACTGACCACGGGCGTCTCCTCGCCGCCCACCGGATCGACCACCATCCCCAGGACGTCCCCCTCCTCGACCCGGTCACCCAGGGCCACGGCGTGGTTCACGAGGCCGCCCCGCTCGGCGTGCACGAAGGCGATGGCGCGGAAGCGAACCGATGGCGGAGGCGGCGCCCCGTCCGGGACCAGGTTCCCGAGCGCGGCGAGGGCGCGGCGGGCTCCGGCCACCCCGCGCTCGACCACGCCCGCGGTGATGCGGCCCGACTCGCCCATCTCGGCGATGATCGCCGGTACCCCGGCTCGCTCGGCTGTGGCACAGAACGAGCGCGTGAGGTTCGAGTGGCCGAATTCGGTCGTCCCCTCCTGGAGGCAGATGAGGCCCAGCCCGAACGCCTCGGCCAGCTGCTGCTGCACCTGCCGGACGGGGTGGCCCTCGGCGCCGCTGACGTAGGCGCAGGGGGCGATGGCGCATCCGGCCAGCGCCGAGTGGAAGTCGACGGCGTAGTCGGCCGGCCGGAGGAACTCGTCGACCAGCGTCCACGCGATCCGCTCGGTGAGCAGGCCCGAGGGGTCCCCGGGGAACACGCGGTTCATGTCGATCGGGCCGCGCTCCTCGTCGAGGAACGAGCGCGAGCGGTTCAGATAGGCGGGCACGTTGCCGATGGGCACGGCCACGACGGTGCCCCGGACCTCCTCGGGGTCCAGCGAGGCCATCACCCGCCGGCAGACCTCGATCCCGGTCACCTCGTCGCCGTGGATGCCCGCCTGCAGGTAGGCGGTCGGACCGTCGGCCGCGCCGCGGATCGCCACGACAGGCACGACGACCGGGCTGCCGTCGGCGAACTGGCCGACCGCCACGCGCTCCCGCCTCACTTCGCTGGACTGCGGTTCGACACCTAGGAAGGGCACGTCCGGGGTCTCCTCGTCTCCGTCAGAGAGCGGCCCGGGCGGCGGCGTGGGGCAGCACGTCGGTCCGGAACCGCTCCAGCATGTCCAGGTGGCTGTCGAGCGTGTGGCCCAGGATCCGCAACTCGAAGTGTGTGACCCCCGCCTGCCGGAAGGCCTCGATTTTGGAGAGCACAGCGTCGACTCCGCCGATGATGTTGCGCTCGATGCCGTTCTCGACGGTCGAGAAGCGGTGCTCCAGCGAGCGCGCCGCCGTGGCCACGGCTTCCTCGTGGCTGGCGGCCAGGCACAGGTACAGCTCCACGCCGCGGTGGAGCTCCGTCACGCCGCGCCCGCGGGCCGTCATCACCTCGTCGAGCTGGTCGAGGCAGTCGCGGTAGCCCGCCGGGCTCAGCCCGCCGGGAAGCCAGCCCGTCGCCCACCGGGCGATGCGCCGGTAGGCGGGTGGGCTGTTGCCGGCGATCCAGAACCGGGGCGGGGCGGGCTTGGGGAAGAACTCCGCGTCGTGGAACTGCAGGCCCTCGCCCTCATAGGTCGAGCGGCCCTCGGCGTAGATGGCGTGCAGGGCGCCGAGGAAGTCGTCGGTGATCCGCCCACGCCGGTCGAACCGCACCTGCATGACCTCGAAGTCGTTGGGGATGTTGCCGATCGCGAGCGCGGTAACGAGCCGCCCGCCGCTCAGCACCTGCGTGGTCATGAGCTGCTTGGCGAGGACCCGCGGATCCCGCAGGGGCAGCACCAGCCCGGCGATGCCGACGTCGATGCCGGGGCAGAGCCCGGCCAGGTAGGCGACGGACGACACGGTCTCGAAGAAGTTCGGGTCCTGGTTGTCGCAGGCCTCGATCGACCCGGTGGAGAAATGGGTGAGCATGGGCGATGCCCACGGGATGTGGTCGTGCACCCAGACCACGTCGAACCCGGCACGCTCGGCCGCGCGCGCCATGGTGACCATGGCCTGCGCGGTGGCGAAGGGGCCCGAGTTGGGCAGCCGCACGCCGTAGCCGATCGTCGACGGGTCGGGGGGTCGGGGGTCTGGCAGGTCCATGGCTTCACCTCTCGATGAGGCGGTCGACGGTCTCGACCACCGCGGCCGAGGGGGCCGCGGCGTCGACGATGGCGGCGATGCCCGCCGCTGTCAGGACGTCCCGGTCGGCGGCGGGGATCACGCCTCCTACGACCACCGGGCGGGACCATTGCCGCGCCCGGAGCAGCTCCATCAGCCGGGACAGCAGGGGGACGTGGGCGCCGGACAGCATGCTCACGCCCACCAGGTCGACGTCCTCGTCGACGGCGACCGCGGCGACGGCGTCGGGCGTCTGCCGGATGCCGAGGT